>Ga0265293_10002961_pt1 | contig 32588 bp, 24 predicted proteins | sample Munlanlewell138R_FD_192505 | JGI IMG/M metagenome (GOLD analysis project Ga0265293, IMG submission 192505) | Leachate microbial communities from a municipal landfill in Southern Ontario, Canada - Leachate well 138R | ecosystem: Engineered > Solid waste > Landfill > Unclassified | place: Canada... | reverse complement strand
ATGCTGCCGTCCTTGTCTTCCACATATCTAAAAGAGAGCGGCTCAAGATAAACGCCGCCGTTGGCAATAGCCGCGTAAGCTCCGGCAAGCTCCACGGGCGTTATACCCGAAGAGCCAAGAGCGAGCCCCGAGCCGGTTTGGTTTATATCAATAGGGTTGATGCCCATTTGCACAAGATAGTTATAAGAATCCTGTATCAAAACATTGTTCATCAATAAATATGCCGTGGCGCTGTTAAGCGAATTTACAATACCGCTTCTTAAAGTGACAGGACCGTATTTTGACGCCCCGCCGGCAGGGTAACCGTATGTGCCGTCGTCGAGCTTCCATCCTTCTATAGGAAGGGGCAGATTAGGTATAACCGTACCGTCGGAAAAGCCCTTGTCTATAGCCGGAGCGTAAACGGCTATGGGCTTTATAGACGAGCCTACGGGCATTTTATTCTGGTACGCGCGGTTAAGCGTTTTTTTCGCGGTAGGCGTTGTGCGCCCGCCGACGACGGCTTTAAGCTCTCCCGTACTTTGTTCCACCACTACCGCCGCCGCCTGCGGCTGAACGATTTCCGTCACTATACCGCTGCTTTCATCGCGAACCACATTATCGCCGGAATTGGCAAGACGCGGGTATTCTTCCCATTTCGCCAGGCTTTGCTCAACCGTTTTTTGAATTTCCGGATCGACTGTGGTATATATTTTGTAGCCGTTGGTGCGCAGCTCGGTTTCTATCAAAGAGCGGTTTTGTTTTGTGTCCTGCATGTTCCGCAGTTTGAGCATATGCGTAATAACGTCGTAAACGGCATATTCAACAAAGTACGGCATCTCATACATCTGCGTGATACGTGATTCCTCTATTATAAATACCGTATCCTCCAAAGCATAATTGTATTGCTCGAGGGATATAAAACCCGCGGTATACATTTTTCTTAGTACTTCGTCGGTGCGTTTGTTTACAACCTCGGGCTGTTCTGTTATGTAGTAGCAGCGCCGCGGATTGTACTGATACGGGTATTGCGTTATGCCGGCGAGCATGGCGCATTCCCGAAGAGTGAGCGCGTTAAGGCTTTTGCCGAAATAATCCAGCGCGGCGGCTTTAACGCCGTAATTTGAACCGCCAAGGTGTATAGTGTTTAAATACGCGGCGAGAATTTCTTCTTTGGAATATGTCTGCTCAAGCTGCATCGCAAGATAAGCTTCCTGTATCTTGCGCTTGTAGGTGCGTTCAAATGTAAGCAGCCTGTTTTTTATAAGCTGCTGTGTTATTGTGCTGCCGCCCTGAACGCTTGAATTGGAGATATTGCTTATAAATGACGAGACAAGCCTTTTGATATCAACGCCGGAATGGTATTCGAACCGGACGTCCTCTATGGCGATAAACGCGTCGCGCAGCATAAGCGGAATCTCGTCCGCTCTTGCCATGTCCCTGTTTTCAACGCCCGTATACGCCGTAATAAGGCTGCCGTTGCAGTCGTATATGTAAGACGTTTCCGCCTGTTCCTCTATTTTGCCGGTGTCAAGCTTTGGGGTTGTTTCCATGTAACCTTTGGCAACGCCCACAACCGCGCCGAGCCCCGCCGCGCCTATCATAAAAACGGCTATCAGTATAAGCTTCACTGAGGAAAGCGTTATGCCTAAAAACAATTTTTCGTGGTGACGCCGGGCGCAGAACATATTTATATGCTCCCTGCCCTCGCCCGAGAGGTGTTCGCTTAATATATGCGGCACGGCTCGCGAAACATGCTCTTGATTACGCGCCGTACCGTAAGACGCGCCGCGCAAAAATCTGAAAAAAGGCTTCTCTTTTGCGCTTCGTCTTATATCGGTACTGTCAAACACTTGCGTATTCTCGCTCGCGTCGTCCAAATAACCGCCGCTCTTTTTATTTAATAGTCTGTTTAATACTGATTTTATGGCTGCCGCCGCTTTTTTTATAAAGGCAATAAACAAAAACGCGGTTTTTTGAGCTGCGTTTCCGATAATAGAAAATATATTGCGGGTTTTTCCGTATCGGCGTTCCTGCATAGCATTCTCACTTTTTCGTTTTGGCTATTATAACATACTTTAAAACACCGCGCACAATTCTCACGAAATTTTACATATTACGAGCGTTTTGTTATGCAAGCATAATGATTGGCATAGCTTTATATTGGGTGAGCGTATGCGGTTTCGTATTAAGATATCTAAGAAATGGATAATAGTAATTATACTGGCGTTGATTATAACAGCTTATTTTTTGCTTGAAAGAGCGATATATCCCGTTATTATGGGCATATCCGAGGCGCGTTTGAGAGCGATAGCGGTGAAAGCGATGAATGACGCGGTGCGCGAGACAGTGGGAAAAGATATAAACTACGCGGATTTGATAAACATTGAAAAAGACCAGAACGGAAACATAACGCTTGTCAACGCGAACGCCGTGCTTATGAACAACTTGGCGGCAAGCACGGCTATAACGGCTCAGGATAAAATATTGGATATTGGGGAGCAGGGAATAAGCATACCAATAGGCACTATTTTAGGAGGCCAGCTGCTTTCAGGCAGGGGACCCGCGGTAGTAATAAAATTTGAGCCCGTAGGCTCCGTATCCTCCGATTTTAAAACCGAATTTGAGGACGCGGGCATAAACCAGACGCGCCATAAAATATATTTGGTGCTTAATTCCTCGGTGCGCATTATTATAGGCACAACGTCACAGACAGTCGAGATATCAAGCCAGGTGCTTATATCCGAGACAATTATAATAGGCGATGTGCCGCATAGTTATATGCATTTTGATAATTACAATGATATGCTCAATCTGCTCCCGACAGACGAATACAAGTAGACCGCCTTTGTTTGATCGGCGCATTCTTTTATGATATTATATAAAAAACATTGCAAGAGGGTTTAGTATGGCCGGACATTCTAAATGGGCAAACATTAAGCATAAAAAAGAACGTACCGACGCAAAGCGCGGAAAGGCGTTTACCAAAATAGGCAGGGAGATTGCCGTCGCGGTAAAAGAAGGCGGCGCTGATCCGGCCGCGAACTCAAGGCTTAAGGATATAGTGGCTAAAGCGAAAGCCAACAATATGCCGTCGGATACTATTTCGCGCTCCATAAAAAAGGCGGCGGGAGAGCTTGGCGCGATTAACTACGAATCCGTAGTTTACGAAGGGTACGCGGCAGGCGGTGTGGCGGTTATAGTTGAGGCGCTAACCGACAACCGTAACAGAACGGCGGGGGAAGTGCGCCATAGCTTTGACAAAAACGGCGGCTCGCTGGGCTCCACGGGCTGCGTGTCTTTTATGTTTGAAAGAAAAGGAATTATCGTTATAGAAAAAAGTGACGGCGTCGATGAAGATTCGCTTATGATGCTGGCGCTTGAGGCCGGCGCGCTTGACATAGAGGACGATGACGACGCAATTGAAATAATAACGGACGCCTCGTCTTTTACGGACGTATACGAAGTGCTGGAGAATAACGGATACGGCTTCGCTTTAGCCGAGGTGCAGATGTTAGCTTCCAATGATGTCGATATCTCCGGCGAGAACCAGGAAAGCCTGCAAAGATTGCTGGATATGCTGGAAGACTGCGACGACGTACAGAACGTATATCACAACGCCGTTTTTGACGAATAACTGAATATAAAGCTGCATAAAATATCCTAAAAAGAAATTTGCGGGGTATTTTTTTGTTTTTACGAAAGCATAGAAAACTGATTATTCTGACGGTAATGATTGTTACGGCAGCGGCGTCGGGAGCCGCGGGCTTTATTATCGCCGAGGGCGAGCCGCGGATAGTTGAAGAAAAAGAGCAAATTCCCGTGGCTGCAGGGGCCAACGATGCTGAAAGAATTGCGAAAGGCGCGAAAGTTTTATGGCATGTTGATTACAAAATGTGCGCCCATACCATTACCTTGGAGACCGATGCGGACGATAATATGATAGGTCTTACGTTTTCCGAGTTTAGCGCGGAATACCCGGGTTTGAGGATAATTAAGTTTACTCCTTCTATTATAGAACTCAAGACAAGTTTTAACTGCTATTGTCCGGAGCATTTTATACTGAAAAAGAACGGCGATACGCTTGCCGTATTAAGGACGGCGCCGGGCACCGGAAAGCAGTATATATATATTAATACCCAAATTTGCTTCGATGACATAAAAGAAGATGAGCGCAAGCCTATGGAGATAGGGCGCGTATTCGGTATGTTCGCGGACCTTGAGGAATATATAGCTAAGCTTACGCAGTAAAAAAGGGCGTTGAGCTTTTTTCGCGGATTGGAAAGGCATAGTCTGCCGGTACGTTTTAACTTTAGGTATTACATATATTCAGCGATGTGTATGTTTTTTATGTGCCGCAATATTATTATAAAAAAAGCGAGAAAAAAATTGTTTAATATGCTATTATGATATCATAATAAACTAAACGGTATTATGCCGTTGAAAATCTGGAGGAAAACATGAAAAGAATCGTTGCATTAATTATTGCAATAGCAATGGCGTTTGTTTTTTCAGCTTGCGCTAACCCTTCCGGTGAGAATCAGCCGGATAAAAAATATGTACAGGATAAAGGCGTTCTGATTGTCGGAATAACCGATTTTGCCCCCATGGATTTTAGGGGCGACGACGGCGGCTGGATAGGCTTTGACGCGGAAATGTCTAAAGCTTTCGCCGAATATTTGGGCGTAGAGGTAAAGTTTGTTGAGATTGAATGGGATAACAAAATATTCGAGCTTGATTCAAAATCCATAGACTGTGTTTGGAACGGCATGACGCTTACCGACGAGGTGCAAAAAGCCATGGAGTGCTCCAACGCATATTGCAAAAACGCCCAGGTTGTGGTGGTGCCCGCGTCCGAAGCGGACAAGTATAAAGATAAAGACAGTCTTTCAGCGCTCACCTTCGCGGTGGAATCGGGTTCCGCGGGAGAGAAAGCTGCGGTAGAAGCCAATTTTAACCGCGTCGCCGTGCAAAGCCAGTCCGTCGCACTTATGGAGGTCGCCGCCGGTACTTCCGACGCCTGTATAATAGATTTGCTTATGGCCGGCGCCATGATAGGCGAGGGTACCAGTTATACCAACCTTACCTATACCGTTGCCCTCAATTCCGAGGAATATGGAGTGGGTTTCCGTAAGGGAAGCGATTTAGTAAAGGAGCTCAACAAGTTTTTTGCCGAAGCGTATGCCGACGGTTTAATGATGGAAACCGCGAAAGCATACGGTGTTCAGGAATCGATTATTGCGCAGTAAATAAATTTTATCAGTGTAAAAGGCAGAGAGCGGTTGTTTTCTGCCTTTGTCGATTCAGTATTAAAAAACTGTGAGGGGTTCCTATGTTTCAATCCGTTTTTATTTCGCTGAACGAGGGTTTTCTGGAAACGCTGAAGCTTTTTGCATTGACGCTGCTTGGCGCGTTTCCGCTTGGGCTTATTATTTCTTTCGGTTCAATGAGCCCTTTTAAGCCGCTTAAATACTTTGTTAAATTCATAGTCTGGATTGTCCGGGGCACGCCGCTTATGCTTCAACTGCTCGTTATATACTATGGCCCGGGGCTGATACTGGGCAATAACTGGTGGGATGGCAACTCCGGCCGGTTTGCGGCGGCGATGGTCGCTTTCATACTCAATTACGCCTGTTATTTCTCCGAAATATACCGCGGCGGCATAGAGGGCGTACCAAAAGGACAGACCGAGGCGGGAATGGTTTTGGGTATGACAAAAATCCAGATATTTTTTCGCGTCACACTGCTTCAGGTCGTCAAGCGCATTGTACCTCCCATGGGAAACGAGATAATAACTCTGGTGAAAGATACTTCTTTAGCCAGGGTAATCGCCGTATATGAAATTATTTGGAGCGGGCAGGCGTTTATTAAGTCTTCCGGCATAATCTGGCCGTTGTTTTTTACTGGCGTATACTATTTGATTTTCAGCGGCGTGCTTACACTGCTGCTGGGACGCCTTGAAAAAAAGCTGGCTTTTTTCCGGGTTTAAAGGAGAGTGTAAATGTTTGTACTTGAGGCCAAAAACATATCTAAGCGTTTTGGTGAAACCGAGGTTTTAAAGGACGTGGGGTTCAGCCTTAACAAGGGCGAGGCGATTGCCATAATCGGCTCTTCCGGCAGCGGTAAAACAACGCTTTTGCGATGTCTTAATTTTCTTGAGAAGCCGGACGGCGGGCAGATTATAGTAAACGGCAAAGTGCTGTTTGACGCGTCAAGCTCCGCGGTATTCACCGAAAGGGAAATCCGAAAGAACCGCCTCCATTTTGGGCTTGTATTTCAATCTTTTAATCTTTTTCCCCAATATACGGCGATAGGCAACGTAAAGCTTGCGGGTGAGCTTTTAGCCAGAGAGCGGGAAGACTATAAGGCGAACCGAAAAGAAATATTAAAAGAGGTCGGCGAAAACGCCGCGTATCTTCTTTCACAGGTAGGGCTTACCGATAAAATGAATCTGTATCCGCATCAGCTGTCCGGCGGGCAGCAGCAGCGGGTGGCGATTGCCCGCGCTTTGGCGCTATCGCCGGATATACTCTGCTTTGACGAGCCGACAAGCGCTCTCGACCCGGAATTGACGGGTGAAGTGCTCAAGGTTATCCGCGCTCTGGCCGATAAGAACACCACCATGGTTATTGTGACGCATGAAATGCAATTTGCCAGGGATGTTGCGGATAAGATTGTTTTTATGGACGAAGGAGTGGTAGTGGAAACAGGCACACCGAAAGAGGTGTTCGACAACCCGAGGCAGGAGCGCACCCTTCGCTTTTTGGAGCGTTATTCGAACCCGTAAACTATGCGAAGCTGCCTTTTATCGGCCGCGTGTTGCGCCCGCTTGTTTTTCCACGCTTTTTTTGAATACAATGCGTTTTGGCAGCCTCAATGTGACATTAAAACTGCAGTCGGGAAAGACGGGTTCACTTTATCCCCGCCATGCCGATAACATTGCAAATCATCAAACCCGCTGATATAATATAAAAAAAGCCAAGAATATTCCTTATTGGAAACGGAACACGTACTCGTTTAATTTAGTGACGCAAAGCAAGCCGGAAATACAAATGGGAGTCCGTCCCAACGGGCTGCCCTGAAAAAACCGTTTGTGAGGGACTTGAATGAAACGGATTTTTATCGCGATGAGCGCGACCCTGCTATTACTTATCATACTATCAGTCATGCTTTTCGTTGATGAGAACAATACAGTCAACTCCGGCGCGTCTTCGCCAGGGTATTATATTCAAATTATTACGCAAAGCGCAAATACATATTTTACAAAGATGCTCAAAACCGGCGCGGGCGCCATGGGCGAGGAGCTTGATGTTTATGTGGAATTCGTGAACATAGGCTACAGGGATTCGGAAGAGCTCGTAGCCATAGAGCAAGCCATATACGCCAAGGTGGATGGAATTGCGCTGCAAGCGGCAGACATCACCAAAACCTCCGACCTTATTAAAAAGGCTGAGGATGCAGGCATAGCGGTTATTTTGTATGAAAACGATATGTTTTTCATTCCCGAAGTGGCCAGCGTCGGTTCCAACAGTTACGAAATTGGTATGCTGGCCGGACAGATGGGCATAGAGGTTACTGACGGGTATGCGAAAACCGTGGTTATACTAAATGCAGCTAATAATGATGATGAGAGCTTATATAAAAATCTTAAAGTACAGGGTATACTGGACGTATTCTCTAATTATCCCAACATGAAAATCGACGGTATTTATGCGCTGGACAGCGGTATGTTTGAAGTGGAAAGACTGACCGGCCGCATACTTGACGATCATCCCGACGTTTCATTGATTATTTGCGCTGACGAGAGGAGCACGCCCGGGGTAGCGCAGGTGTTAGTTGACGCAGGCAGAGTAACTGATGTTGATGTTGTAGGCTACGGCGCTATGTTGCAGACACTTAATTATATTGAGCGCGGTGTTATTTGCGGCTCCATATGTCCGGACGCGGAAGCGGTAGGCTCGGCGATAGTAAAGCAGCTTTATGCGAAAATCAAAGGCAATAATATAAGCGATTATTATAATACGCAAATATTCGCGGTGCGCGCCGAAAATGTTAACGATTTTAGGCTGGAACCAAATGGAAAGTAAAAATGATAACATAGGCTTTCGCCGAAACGGCAAATTAAAATACCGTACTTGGCTTATACTCTTTTTTCTGCTGAGTATGGGTATAGTATTGTTTGCCGGTTTGTATATATACAATTCCTCACAGCTTCTTATGCGCGAAACGTCACAGATGTTTGATAAGAATAATGAGCTGACCGAAGTATATAATGAAGTGCAAAAGCTGCAGGCAGAGCTTGAGACGTATTTATCGACATCAAGTTCCGACAGCCTGCTTTCATTCTATGAATATATGGGAAACATCGGAAAGAACGTTGGCAGCCTGCTTTCAAACGCCGATAATTCGGCGCGAGGCGTCAAAATTAAAAACGTGTCCAACATGATACAGCATTACCTCACTTTGGCGGAAGACACGGCAAACGCAAAGCGCGGGCGAAATACAGACGCGTATATCAGCAATTACAGGGATACCGTAAAAATAAATGGTTATATTTCGGATTATATAAAGGGAATTATGAGCGGGGACTTAACAGACAGCGCCGCTAAATATTTGATACTGCGTTCGCGTATGCAGAACGCAACGATAATAAATTATCTGCTGTTGGGTTGCATTTGCGTATTTGCCATAGGGGCTATCGTTGTTTTCAGCAGGGAGGTAACAAAACCGATTACGCGTCTTTCCGACTATGCGAGCGAGATATCCCGCGGTAATTTTGATATAGTGATAGAGCCCAGTAATTCCGGCAGCGAGATTGATATGCTTTACAAAGTGTTTGATCTGATGGTAATTAATATTAGAGATCATGTTAATCAGCTGCAGGAAAAACGCAGGCTGGAGCGTACGCTTCACAGGCAGAAAATGAACAATCTGGTAATGCAAAACGCGTTGCATGAAGCGGAGCTTTTAGCGCTCCAATCACAGATGAATCCGCATTTTATTTTCAACACCATAAGCATAGGCGCGAATATAGCCATGCTTCAGGGAGACGATGTTGTGCGTTCATACCTGGAAAATGCGGCGGATATTTTTCGCTATAACTTAAAGGGGCTTGAGTCGTATGCAACGCTGCAGGAGGAAATCGATAACGCGGTGGCTTATATGTACGTGCTAAAGGCACGTTTCGGGGATTCAATAGAATTTGAGATTAACACGGGCGACGACCCGCGCGCGTTAAAGCTGGCCGTGCCGCACATGATGCTGCAGCCAATAATTGAAAACGCATATATTCACGGTATAAGCGGAAAAGAAGAGGGGGGGCGCATTACGCTGCATGTGGAAAGCAGTTCGTCATATGTTTATGTAACTGTTTCGGATACGGGACCGGGTATGTCGAATGAAACCATAGACGCCCTTTTGAAAGGTGAAAGCAAAAGAAAAAAGCCGGCCATAGGGCATACCACTGGAATTGGTATAGACAATGTGCTGCGCAGACTACGCATGATTTTCGAAACACAGGATGTAATGGATATCAAATGCAACAGCGCCGGAACGCGGATTATTTTTAAACTGCCATATCCGGCGGAAGAAGGAGACAAATATGTACAGCGTTCTTCTGGTTGACGATGAACCTCTCGCAATACAGTCGTTAGGTTACATTATCCAGAAAAATTTCAGCGACATAAAGGTGTGCGGGAAAGCCAGATCAGGCAGGGAAGCCATTGAAACGGTAAGGCAAGCCAGGCCCGATATTATTGTAATGGATATTCATATGCCCGGAATTAACGGGCTTACCGCAATGCAGCAGATTAGAAGCCTGCATCCCGACGCGCGGTTTGTTGTTGTTTCGGCATTTAGTTATTTTGATTTCGCTAAGGAAGCGATAGAGCTTAATGTCGACGCGTATTTACTAAAGCCCGTTCGGGAAAATCAGTTTATTGAAACATTGGAACGGATAACTCAAAAAATATTAACACAGCGCGAATTGAGCTTTAATGCGCTTGAAATGAAGGAAAAGCTCGAGATTTCACGCCCTGTTCTTGAGTTTGGGTTTATCAACGCATTGTGCTTGCCGGAGGATAACATTTCCGAGATTAAAGCTTACAGCGACGTTTTGGATATCGATTGCAAAGCGGGAGGATATGTTATTGTTATCGAGTTCACTGAAAATGGTACGGTTGAAGACGAACAAAAATTATGGTATTTGTGCCAAGACATAATTAAATCAATTGTTGACTGCGTATCGGGCAGGGCTATACTGAATCGTATTGTGGTTTTTATCCCCGGCTGCCCCGATAAGAACGTCCCCGATAAGGCGGCCGCGAAACTGACGGCAAAACAAATCTTTACGCGCATAAAAACTATAAAGCCTAATATATGTATCGGTATAGGGAGGTGCTACCAAAGCGTAACGGACAGCGGAAGGTCATATCGCGAGGCTTTACGGGCGTTAAGAAATCGTCTTCCCATGCAGGGAGGAATTATACATATAGACGACGTTACAAACAACACGGATGAAACAAAGGAACATTATGCCGATATGTTTGAGCAGCAGGTGTTCGGACCTGTTGAGGACGGAAACATATGTGAGGCGGTAACTGTTTTTGAGGACATTTTCGGACAGCTGTGCAACCAATATATGCCCAACATTGAAATGATTAAAGTTCGGGTCATAAGCTTTTTTATGGATATAGTAAAGCGCGAAGGGTGCAGCGTTAAAAAGGACGGGCTGCTGCTTGAAACCATTTTATCGGCCGCCGACACAAACCAGCTGCAGAGCGCTTGCTTTAGATACTTGGAAGATATTATTGAGCGTATTCTTTCCGGCAGGAACAAAAGAACTCATGCGTTGGTGCAAAAGGCGAACGAATACATTGAACAACTGTATACCGAGGAAATTACGCTTGAGGATATCGCGGGAGCGGTTAATTTAAGCCCATATTATTTCAGCAGATTTTATAAGGAACAAACGGGTGTAAATTTTATTGATAAACTGACTGCCGTGCGAATCGAACATGCCAAGAAATATTTAACCCGGTCGCAATATTCGGTTAAGGAGGTTTGCCATTTGGTGGGTTATTCCGACCCGAATTATTTCTCAAAGCTTTTTAAGAAAAATGTTGGCATGAATGCCAGCGAGTATAAGGAACGATATGGAAAGTGAGGATAGCTGTATGGGAAATGCTTGTACACGGCGGCTTGCTTTGATACTGATAATTATGCTCTTACTGTCTTTACTGGCTTGTGATACTAACAATGTGGCTGAACAGAGCGGACAAAGCAAAAACAACATACTTGTGGGGTTTTCTTTGGCGACTCTTAAGGAAGACCGATGGCTGCGGGATCGTGATATTTTCTTCGCTAAAGCGAAGCAGGAGGGTATGGAAGTAATTGTATCCAACGCCAATAATGATTCCAAACTGCAATACCAGCAGGTGCAGGATATGGTTGATCGGGGTATCGATATACTTGTGATTGCCCCGCACGATAGGAACGATGCCGCGCGAGCCGTGACTCTGGCGCAGCAAAGAGGCATACCGATAATATCTTATGACAGGCTGGTATGCAACGCAAACGTGGATGTGTACCTATCATTCGACAATGTTCTGGTTGGAGAAATTATGGCGGAAAGGCTTTTAAAAGCGGTGCCTTCCGGAGGCTACCTTATAATAAACGGGTCTCCGGACGACCACAACAGCGAAATGTTCAGACAGGGATATATGAACATATTGCAGCCGGCAATTGATAACGGTCAAATAGAGCTTCTTGATGAAACGTGGGTGCAAAACTGGACGCGCGAGCTTGCGTTCAATTTTGCTTATCAAATGCTTCAAAAGCACCGCAATAACGTAAAAGGCATTATCGCGGCCAACGACTCGCTCGCGTGGGGCGCCATAGACGCTATAAGCGAGCTGGGATTAAGCGGTCAGATTGAAGTAGTCGGAATGGACGCGGATCTTGCGGCATGTCAGCGTATTGCCGAAGGCGTGCAACTGATGACTGTGTATAAGCCTATCAAATCTTTGGCCGAGGAGGCCGTAAAACTATGCAAACTGCTGTACGGCAAGGAAAAAGTGGACAGTAAAAGGACAATATACGACGGCAAATATGATGTAACGTATGTAGCGGTGGGAGTGGTTGCGGTAACCGGTGAAAATCTTAAGGATACGGTAATTCAGGACGGATTTCATTTAGAGGAGGATGTTTACAGAAAAGCAAAAATGCCGAGCGAATAACTTAAAAGACGATACTAATCAAAATTGTAATCACATGCAAGCCTTAAACATCGGGTTAACCTTAGAACTGGAATTTATTGCGTATAATTAATCCATGTCATAAGGTCATATTATAGGAAGCGCAATAATGTTATGAATATAGGCAACTGTCTGCGTTGATATATTATCAACAGTTTTTATAATTATGCTTAAGGGGATAGATGTTGTCCCTTACACACGTTCATTTACGTTTTTCACGAGAAGTGAAAAAAAGAAAGGTGGTAAAAATGAAAAGACTGTTGTTACTATTGTTGACAGCCGTGATGGTATTTGCTTTTGTAGCTTGCACTCCGGCAGATTCTCCTCCAGGTGAAGATACTTCGGGAAAAGATGATACTCCTCCCGCGAGCGGAGACCTTGACGTGGGTATAGTGCTTCCGACCAGAGACGAACCCCGTTGGATTCAGGACGAGGCCAGATTCAGGGATGCTCTTGAGTCGACGCAGTTTTCCGTTGAAGTTCTCTTCAGCCAGGGCTCCTCTGCCGTTGAAAAAACAAATGTTGAAGCGTTGGTTGCACGGGGAATAAAAGTGCTCATTATTTGTCCGCATGACGGCGGCGCGGCTGCTGCTTCGGCGGAGTTGGCCAGAGCCGAAGGCATTACGGTTATATCTTATGACAGGCTCATAACGGATACGGAAGCCGTAGATTATTATGTTACATTTGACAGCATCTCTGTAGGCGCGGCACAGGCTCAATATCTTGTCGATAATGCCGTGGGCACCGGCAATCCTTTGTATCTGTACGCCGGCGCCGCATCCGATAACAACGCGTTTTTGTTCTTTGAGGGCGCTTGGAATGTATTGCAGCCTAAAATTGCTGACGGCACGTTCGTTATAAAGAATTCCTCAGAGGCTTTGGGTCTTCAAGACAAGGCGACGCTGACACGTGATGAGATGGGCAAAATAATCGGACAGGTTACAACAGACTGGAGTTTCGACGAAGCCAAGAAAAAGGCCGAGGCGCATTTGACAAATGCAACCGCCGCCGACAAGGGCGATGTGTTTATACTTGCTCCTAACGATGGCACGGCTCGCGCTATTGCGGACACATTCGCCGTAGACCCTGATGTTTCAAGCTATTTGGTAACGGGACAGGATGCCGAGATTCCTTCGGTGCAGTACATAATCGACGGCAAACAGTCTATGACGGTGTTCAAAGATGTACGCACGCTGGTTTCCGACAGCATTGCCATGGCCATTGCGGTTCTCGAGGGCAAAACGCCTCAGACTACAGGCAGCTATAACAATAAAGTTAAGGACGTAGCCGCGATGCAGACTGAAGTAATCGTTGTATCTTCTGCAAATGTAAAAGCCGCGTTGATAGATTCAGGCTACTATGAGGCATCCGAGTTTACCGGTTTGAGTTAAAATCGTCTAATGTATGAAATTGGGCTAGCGAGAATCCGCTAGCCCAATTTTCTGGAGAGGTATTGCTCTATGAACAATTATATTTTGGAAATGAGAGGGATTACAAAGATATTTCCGGGAGTTAAGGCGCTTGACAATGTAAACTTTAAGGTGAAAAAGGGCGAAATACATGGTCTGTTGGGCGAAAATGGAGCCGGCAAATCAACTCTGATGAAAGTATTATCCGGCGTATACCCGTATCGCTCTTACGACGGCGAAATATCGTTAGATAACGAGACGCAAAGGTTTAACCAAATTTCAGACAGCGAAAAGGCCGGCATCGCCATAATTTATCAGGAATTAGCGCTGATACCGGAATTGACGGTTTACGAGAATATATTTTTTGGCCATGAGATAAAAAACGGCGCGTTTATTGACTGGAATGAAACATTCAAGCGCGCGGTCGGTATGCTTAAAAAAGTACGTCTAAACATAAATCCCGCAATAAAAGTAAAGGAACTGGGAATAGGCACACGGCAGCTTATAGAAATTGCTAAGGCTATAAGCAAGAATGTTAAACTGCTTATTCTTGACGAGCCTACGGCTGCGCTAAACGAGGACGACAGTATAAACCTGCTTAATTTACTTCGTGAGCTCAAAGAACAAGGGGTCACAAGTATACTTATTTCACACAAAATTAAAGAAGTGTTATCCATAGCGGATACGATTACCGTGTTGCGTGACGGTAAAACGGTTTGCACGTTAGACCCGAAAGACCGGGATTTTAATGAATTCGGTATTATTAAACACATGGTCGGACGCGAAATTGAAAACATATATCCGCCGCGTTTGGAACAAAAAATAGGGGATGTATGTTTTGAAGTACGGAACTGGAGCGCAATAGATTCCGCAAAAGGGAAACAAATACTGCATGACATTAACCTTAATGTGCGAAAGGGCGAAATTGTTTCCATAGCGGGGCTTATGGGAGCGGGACGTACAGAGTTTGCATTGAGCCTTTTTGGAAATACGGACAAATATGCAGTGCAAGGCGAAATGTATATAAACGGAAAGAAACAAAAATTTAAACACCCAAGACAAGCCATTGACGCCGGACTTGCGTATGCAACAGAGGACAGGAAGAATAAGGGACTGATACTAATTCAAAATATCAAGCAGAACATAAGCATTGCAAACTTAAAATCGCTGTGTAATATGGGTGTTATTAATGAAAATCGTGAGATCAGAGCAACGGAAAGTTATATTGAATCCTTAAATATAAAAGCCACATCCGTGGCGCAGATCACCGAAAATCTTAGCGGTGGAAATCAGCAAAAGGTTTCCGTTGCAAAATGGCTTTACGCCAATCCGCAGATTATGATACTTGACGAACCCACTCGCGGCATAGATGTCGGCGCCAAATACGAGATATATTGCATAATGAGAGACCTTGTCCGCAAGGGTATGAGTATTATTATGATATCGTCCGAATTACTGGAGATTCTGGGCATAAGCGATAGGATATATGTCATGAACAAAGGCAGAATCACCGGTGAGATAATGACATCGGAGGCGACACAGGAAACTATTATGCAAAAGGCGATGCTATAAGGAGGAAAAAGCAATGCAATTGTTTTTGGAGTTTAAGAGCTTAATAAAAAAGAATATACGTGAATATGGTATGTATATCGCCCTTGTTGTAATATGCGCTTTTTTTGCAATTATGACAAAGGGAAACTTTATGTCTTCGCGTAACATAAGCAATCTTATCAGCCAATCCGGATATGTCGCCGTATTGGCTGTTGGGATGACGCTTGTGCTGATAATTAAGTGGATTGATTTATCCATTGGTTTTGTCGCGGGATTTCTCGGCGCTTTGGCGGCTGTTTTAATAGTGCAGCAAAACATGCCCATGGAAATTGCCTGTATTATAGTTATTTTGGCCGGCATTGGCATAGGCATGTTTAACGGTTTTCTTGTGGCAAAAGTAGGCGTACCGGCCTTTGTTACTACTTTGGCGGTGATGCTTATATTCAGAGGCTCGCTGCTTGAAATAACAGGGGCGACCGGCACTATCGTTATACCGGACGAGAAGTTTAACGCAATAGGCAACGGTTTTATTCCCGATATTGCAAACGTGGAAGGCATACATGTGCTGACACTTATTATTGGTATGCTCGCAATAGTGGCGTATATCATTTCACAGTTTATATCGCGTAAAAACCTTAAACGCTATCAGTTTGAGGTTATATCTATGCCGATATTTATATTTAAGCTAATATTTATATCGGTTCTTATCGGTTATATTGTCTGGATACTCGCGGGGTATAACGGGCTGTCTTGGACCGCGGTTGTCGTGGCTTTGGTGGTTGTCATTTATCACTTCATAATGAGCAAAACGGCGCTTGGACGCCATATATACGGAGTCGGCGGCAACAAAGAGGCGGCGGAGCTGTCGGGCATTAACGTTAGAAGAATCACGTTCTTGGTTTTTACATCCATGGGAATGCTGGCAGGTCTTGCCGGATTGCTATACACATCCCGTCAGCGGTCTGCCATGCCAACGGCCGGCACATTGTTTGAGCTTGACGCAATCGCGGCCGCGTTTGTCGGCGGCGTATCCGCGGCAGGCGGCGTCGGCAAAGTTACGGGTTCTATTATCGGCGCGTTGGTTATGTGCGCCTTGCCTAATGGCATGAAGTTAATGGGGGTCAGCATCTCTTACGAATATATAATTCGTGGTGTAATACTTGTCCTCGCGGTTGTATTTGATATAACAACACGCAAAACCAAGTCATAAACATTTTTGTTACGGCCGGTTTTCTAATAAGCAGACCGGCCGTAACAAGCTAAACGCCCGCTATTGAGTAAGTATAATTATTATATGAATCTGTTTTAGATCGAGTTTGGATAAGCGCAAAATATGCCGGTTATAAACGGCTTATTTTGCGCTGTGTTTAGCGTTAAAAAACAGATTCGGTTCGTTTCATTAGCCGATCTTCGCCGCCCGATAGGGGTTATCGTTACAGCCCGAACAACTTGAGTAACTTCTGCCAAAAGGTTAGCTTAACAGGAGCTTCGGGGGCGGGCTCCGGTGTTGCCGGCAGCTCTATGGGAGCGGTTTTCAGTACAAATTGTACTGAAATCACGCTCGTGTTTTTTTCCGAAACAAACGATACCGGAGCGAAATCGGACTTGTCATATTGCTTAACTATCTCGTCTATCTCTATTTGTATTGTATCAGGCAAATCGGCCACCGCGCCGTTTAGCTCGCTCGTGCCTTTATATAAACGTGAAGCGCCGGCGCTTAATTCTCCGGCTCCGCTCGAAAGCGACCGAATACCCGCGTTTACCTCGCCGTACCCGCCGGCAATGAGTTCAACGCCGTTCATATATTCGCCAAGCCCTATATGGAATTGATTATAGTTATCCGAAAGTTGGGATAATCCAATTTTAAGCTGCTGCATTTTTGCCGCCAGGTCCATATCGTCCAACGACTGCTCTATCTCGTCCGCCATCCCCGAAAGCGTACCCGATATTACGCCGACAGAGCCGGCGAGGGTTTCCAGGCTGCCTTCAACCGCGGCAAACGCGTCCCGTACTACCGCGTAAGTGCCTTTGACCGTTTTAGCCGCGCCGTAATAATCCATAAGCTGGCTGAGCGCGGCGGTCAGCGCGCCGTCGCCCGATACCGCCGTGTAAAGCTCGGTAGGGTCTATGTTCGTGTCGGGTATGGATAACATGGCGGAATCAAGCGCGGAATAAGCGGAGACATATCCGCTTTTTAAGGTGGAAATACCATTGGTGAGCCCCGTTAACCCATCGGCAAGCTGCCTTAATCCGACGGGCAACGCGGCAATGTCATTAAAATCGAAATCACCGCCCTGTTCATCGAACGCCTTTGAGATATTGAACAAAGCCGTATTGATTTGTACGGACGCTCCCAGCACTTCCGCGGAATTACCGCTTAATTCCGATAAGCCGCTCGCGATATCCGACGACCCGTCCGCTAATTTTTGCGCGCCCGAATAGGTTTTCGCGGTGCCCTCCGACAGCTTCTTTACGCCGTTATTCAAACTGTCCACAGCGTCCGACAGGCTGTTCATATCATCGGAAAGGCTGCCGGTATCCGGCAGGTCGATAAGCATGGCGAGCGGTACGGCGGAAAACTCAACGCCGCTCATTATAAAATCCCGTACATTTGCCGATACCGTAATGTTTGCGTCATTTTCCGGCAATACGGTATGTGCGATTATTTTATTTTTGCCCGCGCTGGCAATCATCGCGTTAGGTGATACAATATTCGTACATTTTTCCGTATCCAGCGTTAATGATACCGAAAGCATGTAGTTTTCGTAAAACACGGAGTTTACAGACTTGTTTTGCGTTATGTATATCGTAATTTCCAGCGCGCCGGTTTTACCCGCTATATCGGAAGCCGAAAACTCCTCTCCGTCCAGTTTATACCGTATATCTATGTTCCACGGCAATGCCTTTGCTTGAAGCGTCCCCTGATAATAAAATTGCTCTGCCGCAGTGTCGGCCGTAATCATATCACCGTTTCGCGTCAGCTTTTCCGACGAGGTTAAATTACTCACTTCGCTGTAATTGCCGTAATCGGTAATCATGCCTCCGGCAAAGCTGTTGACTACGTAAACGCTTTGTATACTGCCGTCCGGCTCCAACAAACCGTAGACGACCTCTTCTTTTTGAGTAGGCGTGCCGGCGGCAAATGCCGGAGCGGCCGCGGCAGCCGTAAGAACAATGGTTAAAAATATTGACAGAAACTTTTTCATATTAAATACTCCTCTTTGTATTGTGTGTTTTATGTATGTGAAAGCCGTTTTTAAGCGTTGTTTTTTTAATAACCTTATCGAAAATGATAAGCAGCGCGGGCAATACGCATATTACCATAATAAGGGACAGCGCCGTCCCCCTGCCGAGAAGCGTGCCAAGCTCGGAGACAATAGGGTTTCCGGATGTCGCCGCAAGGGTAAAACCGGCAGCCATTAGTATACCCGCGGAAACGAGTATGGCCGCCAAGTTATCCGCAAGCGTTTTTCGCATCGCTTCATTTTTCGGCAGACTTCTTCTATCCGTTAAATAGTGGTTGGTCAGCAGTATAGCGTAATCAACCGTAGCGCCAAGCTGCACCGTGCTTATAATAAGGTAGCCTACAAAACTTAGTGTATTATCGGTAAAATACGCAAAGGATAAGTTAATCCATATCGCCGTTTCAATGGTAAATACCAATAACGCGGGTATGCTGAGCGAGCGAAAGGTCAGCAGTATAACGATAAAAATACCGATAATAGCCACCAGGTTGACAATGCCCGTATCCGTTTCCACAACGCTTTTCATATCAAACAAAGTAGCGCTTTGTCCGGTTAGATAGCGGGTGTCGTAATGACTTTCGGCGGTATTTAGAACCGATTGCACAGTATCAAAGGTTTGCTCCCCTTCTCTTTGCATATCTGTATACAGTATAATTCGCGCGTAATGCTCGGAGTAAAACTGGTCGATAACTTCTTGCGGCACATATTGCGGCGGTATCTTTGCGCCTACCGCCGTTACATATGAAACCACACTCGTGACATGAGGAATTAAGGCAAGCTCGTCGCATAGCTCGGCTTCGTTTCCCGCGGTTTCTTTAGGCACTAAAAGCACCAACGGATTTTCTTTGCCAAACGTCTCTTCTATTAACGCCGTGTCTCTTTCGGCGCGGGAGCCTTTGGCAATCTCCCCCATGCCATACATAAAGGGGGTATTGGATTGCGCAATAAAACAGGGTATTACAACAACAAGGGACAATATAAGAAAAGGTATCCTAATCTTTAAAAGCCCTTTGCTGACGTTGCGGAAACTGGGGACGAGGCTTTTGTGCCTTGTTTTATCAAGCAATTTGTAGCCGGCAAGCGTTAATGCCGGCAGGAAAATCATAACCGATAAAAAGCTTAACACGACACCCTTGGCCAGATGAATACCTAAATCCGATCCTATGCCAAACCGCATAAACAGTAACGCTAAAAAGCCGATTACCGTCGTCGCGGCGCTGGCCGCAACCGTTGGCAGCGCGCGCTTTATGGCGAGCACCATAGCTTCTTTTGGCTCGAAGGAAGTTCGGTATTCGTAAAAGCTATGCAGCAGAAAAATGGCGTAATCCATAGAAACGGCAAGCTGCAATATGGGGGTGACAGTTTGTGTGATATAAGATATCTCTCCAAAAAAAGCGGTGGTACCCATGTTTATAACCACGGCGACGCCTATTGTAAGCAGGAAAAATAAAGGCTCTATCCAAGACGTTGTAGAAAGGGCAAGTATAATCAGAATTATGGGAATAACAAACGCCATGGCTGAAAAGACCTCGGATTCAGTCATGGACTGAAACGCGGCGGAATTGGCGGCGTCGCCGTCAACCGCGCCGTTTTCTTCTATCAAACCATAGATTGCGTTTATCGTTTCCGATTCCTGACCGCTTATAACGGAAACGCTGAGTAAGGCGTTGCCGTCTTTGTAATAGTATTCGGTTATGGAAACGTCTAAAAACTCAAAAGGCGTGGCCGTCAAAATGCTCTTGCCAAACACATCGTCAAGCCAGCTGACGGAAGATACGCCGGGAATAGCGGCCAGCTTTTCTTTGTATTCGAGAGCCTCCCTTACGGTAACGCCTGTAAGCATAACCCTGGCGTTGGGCATATCGCCGACGAATTCGTCCTCTATTATTTTTATGGCTATGGTAGACTGCGCATCTTCAGGCAGATAATCCACCATATCATAGTTTACCGAAACACAAGTGGAAAGCAGCGCGCCGGCAATTACCAGCGCTAAGAAGGTAAAAAGAACAACCCTTTTATGTTTAACCACAAGCTGTGAAAGCTTTCTCACGCAATATCCTCCTTAAAACTGTATATAGGGAAATATTTATTAAACAAAGTGTTGATAAATAAACCCAAGTACATTATAATAACAATGAGTTGATAGATCACCAACCAGATTTTTACCAGATGACAGATATTAAACAGACATAAGGTATAATGTATGGCAATCAGCATATTTTTGAAAACTGGGGGGAAGGGAGAAGAATATGATGAGTAATGAAAGAAATGACAGGCGGGTCAAATATACAAAGATGGTGCTTAAGGACAGCTTTATCAGTCTGCTTGAGAAAAAGGAGATTTCTAAGATTACCATAAAAGAACTGTGCGAAGACGCCGACATAAACAGGGCAACCTTTTATGCCCATTATAACGACCAGTATGATTTTATGAACCAAATACAAAACGAGTTGATTGCGAATATAGAAAAGCATCTTTCCGTATTTGTCCAAAACGATTTGCCGATAATACTGGTAGATATGGTAGAGCAGATATTTGAATACATAAAAGAAAACGCGAGAATTTGCAAGCTGCTGCTCAGCGAGAGAGGGGATTTGAATTTTCAAAAGCGCGTTTTTATGCTTGTGTACGAAAAAATTATAATCAATATTACAAAAGGCGGCGCAATCTCCAAGGAAGACGCCGAATATATTCACGCTTTTACGCTTACGGGCTGTATCGGAGTTATACAAAAATGGCTTAACGACAACATGAAAAAACCGTCGCGCTTTATGGCGGAAACAATTATGAAACTGACTACGGCATACCAGGATTTATGCCGTAACTCAATTAAGTAAACCATTGAATTCGCTATATCAAGTTCTTTGCAAAATTATGTTTTTTACGAATTAACAAATTGAATAATTTTGTGGTATAATTAGAATATATTTTTATGACTTGATGAGGTGCGTTATGCAAAAATTCAATTGGTCAACCGTTGTTGCCGCGGTTATTATCTGTATAGGAATAATTATTGCCGGAAACGGCATTGTTACCGCGATTAACGACAGACCTTTCGCCGGTTCGGCTTTTGTTCCCGATGTGTTCCAAATATACAATCATGATAATTCCACGGAGTTCCTGTACGAATACGAAGCGGCAAATTATTTGCGAATAGATGAGGACACCTTGTACAGGTGGATACAAGCCGGAAAATTACAGGGTACATATACCACAATCGAGCTTGTAGGTTATGACGACAACGTGCAAGTTGTAAAAATGGGTACGGAGCGCATTTACAGCAAGGCAAAACTAAACGAATATATGAATAGCCTCATTGAGTCGGGGAACTGAGTTGAAAAAACTCATTTCCGTTTTATACTATGGCATATCTGCAAAGCAAAATGATTTTAGGTGTTAAATACCGCCGGGACAATTGCGATATTTGGAGTGACAAAGATTGGTTAATGAAAAAGTTGTTTTCAAAACTGCGAATTGTTATTGACTGCATGAGCAATGCGGCGCGTTAATTAATGGCGGCGGGGCTTTCGAGGCGGGCGCCAGCGGGGCAGAGGGACGGAATATGGCTAAAATCCTAAATGGAAAGAAGAATATCGCGGCATCATTTCTCGCGCTTCTTCGCTCTAAAGACAATATAAATATCCGCAATGTGCGCGCGAGCCGAATAAAATATATGCTGATTTTTCCCTTGGCGCCTGTTTTCGCGAATATGCAGGGCGCGCTGTTCAGCGACTCGGTGCGCCTTTTTAGCCTGGACGCCATGACGCTTATGGGGAGTGCCTATTGCGTTGGGGCGGGTGTTTTGTTTGCGTTCACAAACACAAAGAATATGGCGCGGGTATCGAAGGTATCCGCCGCAGCGACTGCCGCCGCTTTTGCCGTATGGCTTTTTATGCCCGAAAGCCTGCCGAGCCTGCTGACGGCTATATTTTTCATGTTCGGGCTGGGCGGCTGCGCTGCCTGCGCATCGTTTGCTTATACATTTGCCCTCAATAATACTGAACGGCTTTTAGGCGCCGCGGCAATCTCATTATTTTTCGCGATTAATCAGCTTTGTTCGGGGCTGTCTTTGCCGTTGGGGATTTTTGATAAAACATATTTGGCGGCGCTTATACTTGGCACCTGTGTTTGTATGGCTTTTTATAAAGCGGATGATTTTACAGCCGCGGCGGACAGGCCGAAAGCAAGATTGAATCCGGCTCTTAAACTGACGCTGTATTTCTTTGTAGCTCATTATTTTGTGGAGATATTTTATACTTATTTACCGGGAGCGTCGTCGCCTGCCGCCATGGCAGCCAATGGGGCTATAGGCATTTTCGTAGTATGCCTTGCCGTGGCGTTGCAGCTTATCACCCGACGCAGCGTCTGGAATATGTGTAATTTGTTTTTTATCGCTATGATTTGTACATATGGATTGTATTTTATGCCTGAAGGAACGGCTTTGAGAAGCTTTGCCCGCTATGTTCACGGTTTCGAACAAATGGGGTATATTGCGGCCTATTACCTTCTCGGATGTGTTTTTAAGAAACACGGAGACTTTCGAATATTTAAGCTTTGCCTTGTAATAATATTGCCGTTAAGTATGCTCTCATATGTGATTCCGGGCGCTCTGTCCGTTTACTCGCCCTTCCTTCTGCCGCTTGCGGCCACTTTAACTTCCGGCGCCGTATTTATCGTATTTATATTATTATCACCAGCTTATTCGAAGTATCTTTTTTATGCGGAATGGTCGGACGATTTTTGCTCGGTGGATATGATAAAAGACATACGGAAAACGGAGCGTTCGTATATGCCAGAAAGTTTAAATCTTACCGCCCGCGAAAAAGAAGTAACCGCGTTGCTTTTGAACGGAAAGGATGCGAAACAGATAGCGCAGGAACTGAAAATCAGTATCCACACCGCCAACTTCCACATAAAAAACCTTTATAAAAAGCTCAAAGTCAACAATCGTCTGGAATTATTCGTAAAATTTAATACTTGCGATTTTACTTCAAAAATATAAGCGCAACGTATAATCCGCGCGGTTTTTTTTTGCGTTGTTTTATGTAAACCTACCATGATTAGTAGCTATTCAAGACAATACGCCGCTTTTAAAATGAAGTTTGGGGCAAAATCTGCTGTTGACAGCGTTTCAAAATAAATCTAAGGAATTCCAAGGAGGACGGTTCTCATGAAACAACAAATTAAAAAACTTTTTTATCTGCTGCTTCTTACAGTATTTATACTGTGGATAATGCCGCAGGCGGTTTATGCGCTGCCCGAGTTTAAAATTAATATAACAAGCAAGTTTGATGACGCAAAATTTTTGGCCGAAATACGTAAAACTTTGGGGATAGGTCCGTCCGACGCGGTGTATTCGAATGAGGTATCAAAAATAATAAGTCTGGATGTGGCCGGTAAGGGCATATTAAGCCTTGCCGGAATAGAGTATGCCACCGGTTTGGAAAGTCTTCATTGTGAAAACAACAACCTGACCGCGCTTGATATGAGCAGCTGTCCAAAGCTGAAAATATTGCATTGTTGGAAGAATAAGCTTACCGTGCTTAATGTGAGCGAAAATCCGGCGCTTAAAGAGCTTTATTGCGATCAGAACAAACTTGCTAAGATAGATGTGAGCAAAAATGCGGACTTGCAGATTCTTAATTGTTTCACTAACAAGCTTACCAAGCTGGACGTGCGCAAAAACCCCAAGTTAGAGGTGCTGCGCTTGTATGATAACAAGATTTCCGCGCTGGACTTAAGTAAAAATACCGCATTGGACAGACTGAATTGCGGAGTGAACCTGCTTACGGTGCTGGATGTGCGCAAAAACATTAATCTGAGCGCACTGTCCTGTTACGAAAACCAGCTTACCGTTTTAGACCTGCGCAAAAACCCGAAACTTAAGGAACTGTACTGCCAAGCGAACTACCTGCCGTCGAAAGGCGCCATCATGGGACTGAACGAATCCCAACTTATAAATTTTGATTATGATCCGCAAGCGCCCGTTCCCTCGGAGCCAAAAAATCTAAAAGCCTTTACCGGTAACGGAGAAGTAACCCTTAGTTGGGAGATGCCCGTTTATGGGGGCTCAAGCACTATTACGGGATTTGAGGTTTCAAGCAACGACGGCGGCGCGTGGATAACAGCCGGAACCGAAACCGGCTATACCTTTACCGGATTAACTAACGGGCAAAGCTATACTTTCAGAGTACGTGCCGTAAACAGCGCGGGAACGGGACTGAATTCCGCGATTAAATCTGCGCCCGAGGAAAAGCGTGAAACGATAGATTTCACACTCTCTTTTGACACCGGAGGGGGCAGCATAATAAACAGCATATCCAAGCCCGAGGGGACAACGGTCGATCTTTTAGAGTTCAGGCCAACCCGCGATGGGTTTGATTTTGACGGATGGTACGAAGACGCGCTGCTTAAGAATGGTATTTCAAGTGTAAGGCTTGGCGAGGATACAACCGTTTATGCAAAATGGCTGGAGATTTCGGACATCGGCGGGCAACAGTACACGGAATCAGATGTTGAAATTCAAACCGTTCTTGATGCGGCGGAACAGTATACGAATGACAGGCAGGGCGCCGGCGATTTAAACGTTTGGCTGATTGCGGGTATAGCGCTGGCGGTTCTTTTATGCGGCGGCGCCGCCTTGGTTTTGGTGCGCGGCCGGAAACGATCAAGCCGTCCTCAAAAATCAGATAGTGAATAGACGGGGACTTTATTAAATGAGTAAGACCGTGCCATTGCGCAAAATATTAAGTGATTATAGGGAGAAACAGATATGAAAAAGATTTTTTGTTTGGGTGTAGTTTTATTAACTGCGATTCTATGCGCTTGCGGGACCCAGTTTGAGGTAAGCACAACTTTGCCCGCTTACCCCGCGCCGGAAGCAACCTTGGAAACCGCTGTTCCGTTCGCATCGTCCGAGCCGACAGCGCCGCCGAGCGCCGGTCCCGAAACTGCAGGGCCCGAGGCTTCGCCCGAAGTAACCGGTCCCAAAATGTATTCAAGTTACGCGTATCTTGTTTCGTTTGATCCGGATACCGGTTTGGCACAATTTGATTATTTCGGTATGCTCAGGGGCGAAGAGGCGGTAAACTTTCTTGTAGAGCGTAAGGGATATTCCGAAGCCGAGGCACGGGCGATTGTGGATGATTTCGGGGATTCAGAGTTCGTGGAAAAAAACTTAAACAAGCAGCTAAGAGCGGTAGACATCAATACTGTTTCCCTAAGCCTGATGTATCAGCCAAGCGGCGCGGTTTCAGAGGATATGATACCTATACCTTCCACCGCGTCAGATTTTATGGCCGTCTACGCGCATGATCCTTCTTTGCTTACCTCATCATTTTTCTATTACATACATGTGGCGAATGACGGTCATGTGTTTCATGTCGAACAGGTATATTGGCCATAACGGGTTTTGGGCTGGGCAAGTATACTATTACATTCATGACGCTTTATTCGGATATGAACAAAACGGAATATGCTGAATATAAGGACGGCTTATATTAAGAAAGACCTTTATTTATCTTGCAGCTGAAAATGTTATACTGGGGTTTCAGTGCGTATGCGCAGTTTCGGAAAAAACGCCGTCCTTCAACCCCCGCATAAATTCGAAAATCTTGTCGCCCGACAAACGCAGATCCTCGTGGCCATAGTCCGGATACACAAGCATCTCCTTGGGCGAGCGGATTTTGCCGTAGGTGGCAAACTGCGTGGACGGCGGGCAAAGCGTGTCCATAAGACCGGTCATCATCAGTACGCGCGCCTGAATGCGCGGCGCGATATTTTGGACGTCGATATAGCCAAGAGTGCTGAAGAACTCTTCCTCGTGTTCGTGCAGAGGATCGGTAGTTTTAAACCAATTTTGTATCTCGCTATACGCGCTGGATTCCGCGCCAACCTCCCAGGCGCGCCTATAATCGCATAAAAATGGATACAGCGCCGCCGCGCGTTTTATCCGTGGCTCGAGGGCGGCGCACGCGAGCGCCAGCGCGCCGCCCTGGCTTGCGCCGAAACAGCCGATTCGGTTAGCGTCTGTGTCGGGCATGGTCGTCAGAATATGTGCTAGCTGCGCGGTATCAAGAAACACGGAGCGAAAATATAAACTTGCAGGACCGTCCGCCAGTCCGCGTATGATATGCCCGTCAAGCGTGTTGCCGGTGACGGCGGCGTTGTCCGAAGACCGTCCCGCCTGCCCGCGGCAATCCAGCGCGGCGATATGAAAGCCCTCGGCCGCGTACGGCAACAGCCCCGTCCAGTCGCAGCTGGATAGGCGGTATCCGTGAAAATTCAGCAGTATGGGCAGCTGGGTATGGCGTTTTGCGGGTCTTGCGTATTTGGCGTATATCCGCGCGCCGCCCACGCCGTTAAAATACAGATGAAAACATTCCGCGAATCCGGTGGTAAAATTCGCCGGAATCAGCTCGACGTCTGCGTTCACCGCCTTCATTTCGCTGATCGCTTCGTCCCAAAAGGCGTTGATATCCTTCGGGCATGGGCTAGAGCCCGTATAGCGCTTCAGTTGCTCCAACGGCATATCGGTAATCGGCATATGTGTTACTCCTTTTGTATGGATTATTTCTCTTCTGCCGCCTGCCGCGCTTTTCTTTTGCGCGCCATGAAAAACACGGTGACTGCGTACATAACGGCCAGCACAGCCGCTGCAATCCAGCCCATCAATCCGCCGGTATTGTCCGCGGGGGCGGGGCGCGCCTGCACAGTTTCGGTCTCCGGCGCAAGTTTGGCAGGCAGGCCGGTTTTGTTAGTATTGAGCGTATCCGGCAGTTCATCGAGCGTAATAACCTTTTCGTGCCCATAAACCTTGCGCAGCATGTTAAGACCGGTGTATTCATCGCTATAAGGCCGCCCGGGGGCCTGCATGTCTACAGTAAACTCGCGGTACCACGGGGCGAACCAGAGCCACATCGCGCCTTCTTTAACGAGAAGGTCGGGGTCGGGTATAACGCCTACCTCAGTCAGCGCAATGATCTTTGGTGTCCGGGTATACGTGAGCGCCTGCTGAAATTGTTCGGTCTGTGGTGAATAGTCATGTTTTTCGGGGTAGATATCAAGCCCTATGATGTCAACGGTATCGTCGCCCGGATACCATGCGTTAAATTCGTCCGTGTCGTTGCTCTGGCCGTTCCAGACCCATATCAGGTTACGCAGCCCGTGGTGGTTCACAAGGCGATCGTAGATCAGGTTCCAAAGAGCTATGTAGTTCTCACTGCCCTGCGTGCCCCACCAGAACCAGCCTCCCGCCGCCTCGTGCAACGGACGCCAGAGCACGGGCACGTCCGCGTCCTGTAAAAGTTTGAGTTGCGCGGCTACCATATCGATATCCTTAAGCATCAGATCGTAGCCTTGCGGATCATCGCCGCTGAGCGCTTTGGCGAAATTAAAATTCGTGGCGGATTTGTAGAAAGATCTATTCCACGGGTTGTCGGCGGTATCCATGATATCCTTGGGCGAATACCAGTGCCAGCAAAAGGTCACGATGCCGCCCGCGTTCCACCACTCGATCGCCTTTTCGATGGTGTGCTGCGGCTCCGTAAGTCGCTTTTCGCTCAGCGTTGTGTAATACATCAGATCGAAGCCCATTAAAGCGGGGTATTTGCCTGTCTGCGCAAAGATAGCCGCGGCTTCGGGCGCGTCATATCCTTCCGAATACTGGCCGGACAGCACATAATCGCCATAGATACCGCAAAGGTATTCCATAAGCCGCTGCGCGCTGTCGGCGGCGTCGGGCGTTACCAGCTCCGGTCGCGCGTACAGCGGGCCCACCTTGGGCGTCTGCAATCTGACTATCAGCGCATCCACGTAAAAATACCCCCAGTTTTCCATAATCTTTACGGTATGCGTGCCGACGGTGAATTCCGCCTCAAGCACCTGCGTGGTGAAGCTGTTGGATTGCGGCGTGGCCAGCGCTTCGCTTTGGCGCTCGCCATCGTCAATCGCGATGTCGTTCTTCTTATGAGTATACGGGCAACAGGTTTTGAACACAAGGTCGTATTTGCCCGCTTTGTCGATTTCAATGGTGAAAGTCAGCGTGCTGAAATCCGCGTCGGTGTTGTTGAACTCGCCAACAAACCCTGTTCCGGAGTAGCCTTCCACAGCGTAGCCCTGACCGACCGCATCGTCGGTAAACTCCGTCAGCACCTCGTTGTTTTCCAAAATCGCGTCCTCGGCCTCGTAAATAACGCCATTTTCGCCCGAGTAGTCGTTTTGTTGCGCCGCAAACGCCGCGTTCGGCAGACCTGCCGCCAGCATCACGACGGTCAGCGGGAGAATAAGATACTTTTTCATATACACTGTTCCTTTCTAAAATACGTTAAGTTAATATTCTAATTGGGTTAGGTAACTGTTATGGTAATATACTTAACATATATACTAGTGTTTGTAAAGCAAAAAGTGCAGACAAAACGCGTCCGCCGGTTAACTTAATAAGCTAGTGACAAGATGCGGCAGCGTGTGATATGATTCTGTGTAATGGTTGGGGCGGCTTTATTTTATATGCAAGATATGAGGAACAAATAGGAATATGGCAATGAAAAAGAAAGTTACAATGAAGGATATCGCGCGCGAGCTCGGTGTGAGCACGGTAACGGTTTCCAAGGCTTTAACGGATAAGGAAGGTGTGAGCGAAGAGGTCCGAACGCAGATCAAGTTGCTGTCTAAAAAGATGGGATACCTTTATATCCCCTCGAAGAACGGCGTGAATTCGCGTGAGACAAACATAGGCATTGTGATGGCGGATCGTTTTTTTTCCAATAACGCTTTTTATTCCAATCTATATAAGACGGTGGTGCTAAAAGCTGCTGACGCGGGCTTTTCGGGCATACTTGAGATCGTGTCCGAGCAGGCGGAAAGAGAGTTGACGCTGCCGCAGGTCATCGCGCAGAACAAGGCGGACGGTATCATATTCCTGGGGCAAATGGATAAGGCCTATATCAATCTGATAGTGGGCGCGGGCTTGCCGTACGTGTTTTTGGACTTTTATGACGAACATGCCGATGTCAGCGCGGTGGTGAGCGACAGCGTGTACGGCACCTACCAGCTTACGAACTATCTGCTGGAGCAGGGGCATACGCGCGTCGGCTTTATCGGAAACATCACCTCGACCAGCAGTATACTTGACCGGTATCTGGGGTATTGCCGCTCGTTGCTTGAGCACGGCGTGCCCATGCGTGGCGACTGGCTGATAAGCGATCGCGACGAGAGGGGTCGTTTCATCGACATTGCGATGCCCGACGATATGCCCAGCGCTTTTGTGTGTAACTGCGACGAGGTGGCGTATCAGCTGATGGAGAAATTAAAAACGCAGGGCTACAGCCTGCCTGCCGACATCTCGCTAGTGGGCTTTGACGATCACGTATACGCCAAGCTGTGCATACCGCAACTGACCACGTATCGCGTGGACGTGGAGGCGATGGGCGCGGCCGCGGTTTCAACAATTATACGCAAAATCAACAAAAAGTACTGCATACCCGGGCGGATCGTCGTGGGGGGCGAGTTTGTCATAAGGGATTCTGTCGCTCGAATCGCGCCGTCCGCCGTTTAACCATAGTGCGCCGCTAAAGTCCATAAACCAAGCTTTTCGGGGTCTTCGCTCGAAAGGCTTTTTTGTTTACGTAAATAAAGTAACTTGTTATACATAAATAGAGAAAGTTACCCTTGACAATTACTTAACGATGGATATAATTAAAGCTATGTTAACCTAAAAACAATATTCCACAAACAAATCAAATCAAGGAGGAAAATCATGAAGAAGCAACAAAAAATCGTTCTGGCGGCGCTTTTGTGCCTTGTGATGGTCATGACTGTTTTTGCCGGATGCGGGAAAACCGAGGTGCCGGCGGATACCGGCGACCCGGACGCGTCAGCGCCCGTTGTTGTCGAACCGGAGAATATCAGCGGTACTATCACCATGCTTACGCACAGGACGGATAGACTTGCGGACGGTACGTTTGACGCGCTGCTCGCACAGTTTAAGGAGAAGTACCCCGGCGCGGACGTAAAGTTCGAGGGTATTACTGACTATGCCGGCGAGCTGGCCACCCGTGTACAGACCAAAGAATACGGCGATGTGCTGATGATACCCGACGCAGTTCCCGCCACAGAGTACCCGCGTTATTTTGAGCCGCTGGGCACCGTGGAAGAGCTTTCCGGCAAATATCGTGAAGAGTACCTGTACTCAAAATGGATCGACGGCAAGGTTTACGGACTCGCTTACATGAGCACGGTACAGGGCATACTTTACAATAAGGCCGTGTTTGCCGAAGCCGGCATTACCACGCTTCCCAAGACGCCTGAAGAATTCCTCGATGCGCTAAGGCTCATTAAAGACAACACCGACGCAATTCCCTATTATACCAACGCGAACTCCGGCTGGCCGCTTAACCAGTGGGAAGACCACTGCGCAGGTTCGGTAACAGGCGATCCGGATTACAAAAATAACAAGCTTGCTCTTGACAAGCAGGCGTGGGCTCCCGGCAGCTCACACTATGTTGTTGCCAAACTGCTCTATGACGTAATCGATCAGGGCCTTTGCGAAGCCGACCCCACAACCTGTGACTGGGAGGCGTCCAAGGGTATGCTCAACCGCGGCGAGATAGGCTGCATGGTTCTCGGAAACTGGGCGATCTCTCAGATGAAGGAAGCAGGCGACACTCCCGAAAACGTCGGATACATGCCTTTCCCCGTTACGGTCGGCGGCAAGCAGTATGCGACATCCGCGACGGATTATTGCTACGCCATCAACATCCACAGCGAGAACAAAGATCTCGCACGCGCATGGATCGACTTCCTGCTTGACGAATCTGGTATTGCTGTGAGAGAGGGCGGTATCTCGCTGCTCAAGGGCGATCCCATGCCGGGCGGACTCGAAGATTTTGAAGGCGTAATATTTGTGGTGGATAATCCGGCGACGGATGAAAACGTTGGCAAGCTGACCGAGGTGGAGATAGAATCGGGTCTCGCGCTCTATGACGAGTCCAGAATGGCGCGCATCGTTGACGCGGCGCGCAATATATCAGGTGAAACATTCGATGCGATCATGGCTGATCTCAACGCGAAATGGGCGGCCGCGATTGATGTCGTATACGGTGGCTAAACAAGAACTGACAACATATCAACTTTAATTCCGGCGTTTGACGCGGGCTGTCCGACATGCCTTTTTGACAGCCCGCTGCTTACCGCCGCCGTGCGATGTCCGTAACAGGGCCGGGACGCGAAGCCGGAATGTATAGCGAGGTTCATATGAAACTTTCAACTTCCGAATCGGGCGTAGCCGGCACAAGCAAAGTGAAGACGATGTTATCAAAGCCGCGCGGCATGTCGCAGATCAAGAGCCAGCAGCGGATTACAATCATTTGTTTTCTGGCTATTCCTTTGCTCTTGCTGTTTGTGTTCACATATCTGCCTTTGGTAGACATGGTCCGGTACAGCTTTTACAAATGGGACGGCTATTCCCAGATGAAGTTTATCGGTTTTGATAACTATATCACCGCGCTGGTTCAGTCCGAATACTGGGCGGCGTTTCGCACCAGCCTTTATTATCTGGTCGGTTCGCTTGTGCAGATAGCGATTGCGCTGTTCTTTTCTACGCTCTTTTGCTACAAAATGCGCGGGCGCAGTTTTTTCAAGGGCGTACTGTTTTTTCCGTCGCTGATGAACGGCGTCGCAATCGGGTTTGTGTTTTTGTATTTTTTCAAAGGCGGCGGCACGTTGGATACCATATTAGTGGCATTCGGCGTACCCGCGAAGGACATTCCACTGTGGCTTGGCAATATCAACCTGATCAACATTTCGCTGACATTTGTGTCGGTATGGCGCTATATGGGACAGAACATGGTCATGTTCTCAGGCGCTACGGAGTCAATCAGCGGAGATTTTTTTGAGGCCGCCGAGATCGACGGCGCGAATAAATGGCAGCAGTTCTGGTATATCATACTGCCGAATATCCGCGGCGTAGTGGCGCTAAACCTGATACTGGCCGTCAAGGGCGCAATCAGCGTGTATGAGATACCGTTCGTAATGACGCGCGGAAGCGGGGGTTCGATGACATACGTTATCAAAACGCTGCACACCGCGTTCACGAGCCGGAAGATAGGGCTGGCGTGCGCTCTGGGTGTGATACTGCTGATTATGGTAACGTA
>Ga0265293_10002959_pt1 | contig 32602 bp, 32 predicted proteins | sample Munlanlewell138R_FD_192505 | JGI IMG/M metagenome (GOLD analysis project Ga0265293, IMG submission 192505) | Leachate microbial communities from a municipal landfill in Southern Ontario, Canada - Leachate well 138R | ecosystem: Engineered > Solid waste > Landfill > Unclassified | place: Canada... | reverse complement strand
CGTTCCTCTCATACCCGGCACGCTGCGCCCCACCGCGCTCAACTTCGACTTCACTGCCGCCGGAGAGCGTTTCGAACTGCGCGGCACGCCGCTGTCTGAAGGCTTCGTCTATCAGGGCTACGGCTATTTCAACGGTTATCGCGACCAGCGCGGCCTCGGCGCCTGGCGCGGCGACAACGTGCTGGAAGGCGAAACATACGACGTGGCCGACCAGGCCAATGTCCGCGACCTTTCGGGGCACGTGACGTTCCCTTCGGTGCTGCCCCATGAATACCCGCTGGCGATCACGCTCAACGGCAAGCCGGGCATGGCCGATTCCATGGTCGGCTTCACTGGTCCCCACCCCCGTTACCGCCCGCAAGGATAACGCGATGCCTCTCTACCAGCCGCTTAACCAGCCGCAGATGACGGCCTATTTCCGGCAGCTTTTCCCGGATCGCGCCGATCTTCGGCTCGAAACGGTCAAGCGGTCCTATCCGGGCATGTCGCGCGAAACATGGTGGTTGACGATTGCCTGGGACGAAGCCGGCGAAACGAAGCGGGAAAAGTTCGTCGTCCGGCTCGACCCGCCGGGCGGCTGCATGTCGGACAGCCCGCTGAAGGACGAGAGCGAAGTCTATCGCCTGCTGCATGGCACCGCCGTCCCCGTGCCCCGGCTGGTCGTCCACGAGGATCGGCCGGAATGGCTGCTCGAAGGACGTGAATTCACGGTGCGCGAATGGATCGAGGGCGAGATCGAACCGGCCTGCCTCACCGACGACAGCGAAGCGGGCAAGGCGGCGAAGATCGGCATCGTCAAGGAGCAGATGGACAAGCTCGCGGCCATCCACGCGCTGGACTGGGAAGCCATGGGCTTCGGCGCATTCCTCATCGTGCCGTCCGACCCGGAGAACTGCGGCAAGGAAGATGTCGTCCGCCACCTCGACATGCTGGACCGCCATGCGCAGGAACCCTTTCCCGGCCTGCGCGAGATCGGCCGCTGGCTGCTCGACAACCCGCCCCCCGCCCCGGCGCGGATCGTGCTGCGCAAGGAAAACAACGGGATCGGCGAGGAGATCTGGCAGGACGGCAGGATCGTGGGCATGTGCGACTGGGAAGGCGCGAGCCTGGGCGATCCCGCGCTCGACCTTGCCGTGGCGATGGGCACGACCGCGAAATACTGGGGCGAGCAGGAAGCGCTCGACTATTACAACAGCGTGGCGCCGCATCCGGTCACGATGGAAGCGGTCGACTGGTATCGCCGCTTCTGGGGCTACAAGGCCGCTTGCGCGCTGCACTGCGCCTTGCGCAACTTCAACGACGGGCGCGACCGGCGCGTGCAGTTGCTGACGCTGGGCATGCTCTATCCCGTGATCGTGCAGGCGAACATGTTCGCCGCCGCCGGCTTTGCGAAGGACTGAACGCCATGAATCCCTCGGCCCAGGAAGTGCTCAAAAGCTGCGTTCAGAACCTTGAGGAACTGGTCGCCCCCGAACTGACCAGTCCCCACGCGAAAAGCGCGATGATGTGCGCGCGGATGCTCATCAATCATGTCATCCTGCGGCTGGATGGCGAAGGCGAGGCACTGGCGGCGGACTGCCGCGAAAAGCGCGCGCTGCTCGCGCAACTTGCGCAGGAAGGCACGCTCGATGCCGATTGCGCGGCGCAGGTGGCGGCGATGCTGGAAGCGCCGGAGCCGGAACATACGTCCATCGCGACGCTTACGGCGCGCGACGATGCGTGGAAGCGGCTGACCGAGCGCGTGCTGGCCGGGCTTGGTGACGGCGAACCGCGCGCGCGGATCCGCCGTCAGCTCGCCGCGCAGATTTCCCGCGAAAACGCCTGTTGCGGCCCCGCGATGGACGGCCCGATGTTCTGAGGCACGCGCGCCCTATTCGAGCGTGAGCAGGTCGGTCGTCCGGTAGGCATTCATGCCCTGATAATCGCCCGCGCGGATGCGGTCGACGAAATCGGGGTTGCTGATGAGCATGCGGCCCACGCCCATGAGGTCGAAATCGCCGCGCCCGAACCGGCGCAGGGCATCGTCCAGCATGTGCGGCGGCCCTTCGATCGTGGCCGCGTCCGCGGTTTCCGCCACGCCCTTTCCCGCCGCAACCGCGCGCAAGGCGTCCATCGCGTCCTTTTCCAGCACTTCCTTCGCGATGCCGAGCGAACCCACCATCATCGTCGGCTTGCCGGTGAGTTGCTTGATCCACCCCGAGAGGCTGAGATCGGAGCCGGGGAACTCCGCTTCCCAGAACCGGCGGGTCGAGCAGTCGAACAGGTCCGCGCCCGCTTCGGCCAACGGCATGACGATCTCGGCAAGCTCGTCGGGCGTCTCGGCGAGCCGCGCCTTGTAGTCCTGCTGCTTCCATTGCGACAGGCGCAGGATGATCGGAAAGTCCGGCGCCGTGGCCGCCCGGCATGCGGCGACGACTTCCGTCGCGAAGCGCACGCGGTTGGCGATGCTGCCGCCGTAGGCGTCCGTCCGCCGGTTGAGCCGCGCCCACAGGAACTCGTCGATCAGATAGCCGTGCGCGCCGTGGATGTTGACGCCGTCGCAGCCGATCTCCATCGCCGTGCGCGCCGCCTCGGCATAGGCGCGGATGCAGTGGTCGATTTCGGCGGGAGTCATTGGCTCCTCGACCTGGACCGGCTCGGGCGGGACCAGTGCCGGGTCGATCAGGCCCGGCATATAGAGCCCCGACGGCCCCATCGACTTCATGTCGCGGTTCGCCATCTCCAGCTTGGGATCGTCCGCCGGATAGGGCGAGCGCATGAGCGCGGCGTGCCAGAGCTGCGGCATGAAGGCGCCGCCCGCCGCATGGACCGCATCGGCCACTTTCGCCCAGGCTTCCGCCCCCGCGCCGTATATCGTCGAGCATGTCGCCATATGCTTGGCCGTCGGATGATTGATCGCGGTCGCCTCGCCGATAATCAGCCCGGCACCTCCGGCCGCGCGCCGGGCGTAATAAGGCGCATAGGCATCGGAAAGCACGCCGCCCGCCGACGAGCTTCGCCCCATCGGCGCCATGACGAAACGATTCTTCAGCGTAAGCCTGCCGATCGCGAGCGGCGTGAACAGCGGCGAAACGTCAAGCGTTTGCGCCCGTTCGGCCATGGCGGTTTCGCCCATATTCCCTCTCTCCGTCACTAGTCCGCCCCACCGGAATCGACCGGCCGCGATACTCTCGCGCTCTTGTTATGGACCGTGAGAGATGTTAGCAATAGAAAAGTTCCAGTCGGTATTTAATTGGCGGGGAAGCGGTCGGGCCCGCCCGACAAACGGAACGTTCGATAACCGGGAGAAGAATACGTGAGCCTGAAACTGGTCTATGAACCGCTGCGCATCGGCGGCATCGAAATTCCCAACCGCATCGTGCGGACCGCGCACGACACCGGCCTCGGCAAACCGGATATCACTGACGCGTGGATCGGCTATCATGCCGAGCGCGCCAGGGGCGGATGCGGCCTGACGATCCTCGAAGCGGCGTCGGTCCATCCGTCGTCGGCGCTCAGCCTGCGGCTTTACGGCGACGCGCTGGTGCCCGGTTACCGCCGCCTGATGGACGCCGTGCGCCCCCACGGGATGCGCGTGTTCCAGCAACTCTGGCACGGTGGACACCTCTACTACGGCCCCAATGGGGTGCCGCCCGCGGTATCCACCGCGCCGTCCTACATGGGGATCGTCGGCCTGCCGATGACAGAGGGAGAGATCGAGGAACTGATCGACGCCTTCGTCCAGGCGGCGCTGCGCTGTCAGGAAGGCGGCATCGACGGCGTGGAGATCCACGCCGCGCACGGCTACCTCTTCCATCAGTTCCTCTCGCCCTGTTACAACAACCGGACGGACCGCTGGGGCGGCGATTTCGAGGGACGCAGCCGCCTGCTGATGGAAACGGTCCGCGCTGTGCGCAAGGCCGTCGGCCCCGGTTTCCCGGTCGGCGTCCGGCTGAGCGCGAGCGCCGCTCCGGGCGGCGTGAGCGAGGACGACAACAAGCGGTTGCTGACGGCGCTCCAGGCGGAATCGCTGATCGACTTCGTGGATGGCTCGCGCGGGGACTATTTCAACGTCGATCTCATGGTCGGCGGCATGGACCGCGAGACGGGCTATGAACTGCCGTCCTCCAGCCAGATCCTTTCCGTGGCGACCGTGCCCCGGATCGTCGCGGGCCGTTTCCGCACGCTGGAGGAAGCGGAGCAGGTGCTGCGCGAGGGCGAGGCCGACATGGTGTCCATGGTCCGGGCGCAGATCGCCGATCCTTTCCTTGTCGCCAAGACGAAAGCCGGGCGCCCCGAGGACGTCCGCCCCTGCCTCGGCTGCAATCAGGGCTGCGGCGGCGGGCTGTGGCGCGAAGGCCGCCTGGGCTGCACCGTCAACCCCGCCGTCGGCTATGAGGAGAGCCTTTCCGAAACGCTGATCGCGCCCGCTCCCCAGCCGCGCGACGTGCTGGTGATCGGCGGCGGCCCGGCGGGAATGGAAGCGGCGCGCCTCGCCGCGTTGCAGGGCCATCGCGTGACGCTGGCGGAAGCGTCGGCGAATCTCGGCGGGCTGGTCAACGTGGCGAAACGCGCGCCCAAGCTTCAGGGCCTCGCCGATATCGTGGTGTGGCAGGAGGAACAGCTCTACACGCTCGGCGTCGATGTGCGCCTCAACACCTATATTGAGCCGGACGACGCGCGCGCGATGCAGGCAGACACGATCATCGTGGCGACCGGCTCCTATCCCCGGATGGACGGATTCGTGTTCAACAATCCCGGCGCGCCGGTGCGCGGCGTCGACCGGCCGCATGTCCTGTCGTCCATCGACGTGCTGACCGATACGCGCCGCGATTTCGGCAAGAGCGCGGTGGTGATGGACACGGCGGGCCATTACGAAGCACTGGCGGCCTGCGATCATCTGGTCCAGCAAGGGCTGGCGGTCACGCTCGTCTGCGCGCATCCCAACATGACGCCGATGGCGCAGACTTATGGCCGCACCAACAATGTCGTGGAGCGGATGACGGCGACCGGGCGCTTCACGCTGCTGCTGTCTCACCGGATCGTGGAAATCCATGACGGCCGCTGCACGGTGGGCATGGTCCGCACGGCGGAACAATACAGCTTCGACGTGCCGGCGGACACCGTGGTGCTGGTCAGCCCCAACGAGCCGCTGCGCGATCTTTACGATGCGCTGCGCGACGATGGGCGCACGGTCCATCTGGTGGGCGACGCGCGCTCTCCGCGAGACATGCAGGCCGCCATCGCCGAAGCGCACCACTGCGCCCGCGCGCTGGCTTGACCGAACGGGCGCGAAAGGCGACGGCGGTCCTTGCCCCACGAGGAGGAAAGGGAAACAATGCAAGTTCAGGACCGGATTGAAATCCAGGATCTCGTCAACCGCTACAGCGACGCCGCGAACCGGCAGGACGCCGAAGCCATGGCAAGCGTCTACGCGCCGCAAGGGCGGCTGATCGCCTTCGGCAACGCGCCTTACGTCGGCCGTGGGAAAATCCTCGAAATCTTTCGCGGCTCCATGGCCCGCGTCGAATTCCTGACGCAAATCTGCGCGGCCGGGATCATCGACCTCGACGGCGATCGCGCGACGGGACGCTGGACGATCACCGAGTTCGCCAAATACCGGGACAACGACAGGCTGTCCTATTTTCAGGGCACTTATGAGGACATCATGGTGAAAACCGCCGATGGCTGGCTGTTCGAGGAGCGTATCCTGAAACGCACCGCGCAGGCGCGGCTTGAGGGCGTGCTGCGCCGATGACCGTGCAGGGCCAGGCCGGGGGCGCCAGCCTGACGGCCGGCAAGGTCGGGCGTCCGCGCCGGACAGTGACCGAAAAGCTCGACGAATCGCTGCTGCAACTCGCGGTGCAGGCGCTGCGCGACGCGGATTTCACCGAGATTTCGCTGAGCGGCCTCGCCAAGCGGATCGGCGTTTCCAAGCCGACGCTTTACCGCCGGTTCGGCAGCAAGAACGGTCTGGTCGCCGCCATGGTCGAATACGAATTCGCCCGGATGCTGGACGTATCGTCCGGCAACCGCGAGCCGCGCGCCGATCCGATGGGCAACCTGCGCGCCTATGCACGGGATCTGTTCGAGTTCTTCATCCGGCCCAGCACCGCCAATTTCGTCCGGTTCCAGAATCAGGAAGGCGTGGACAGCCCGCAACTCGCCGCCTTGCGAAAGTCGGTCCACCTCGGCGTCCTCGCCAATCTGGCCGACCTCATCCGCCGCGTGCAGGAGTCCCAAAACGATCAAAACGCCGATCCGAACATGCTGGCGGCCCTGCTCGTCTCGGTCCTCCAGTCGCCGGCCTCCTTGTTTTCGCTGGGTTTCGATCTGGACGAAGCGTTGCGTGGCCTCACGCCGGACGGGTTTTTCGAGTGGCGCTTTCAGGCATTCCTGAACGCGATGAACGGATTGGCCGCGACGGACGACCGCACAAAAGAAGTATAAAAAATACTGGTTTAGTGCTATGCACGCCGCCATGCCGTCATTTTCACTCGGGAACCTGGGCAGGGCGCCGCATCGGCTGATGTTCTTCGTCGGCGGAACGAATCTGCTCCTGGCCATGGCCTGGTGGGCGCTCTGGCTCGGTGCGGCCCGGTGGGGCATCGTTCCCATGCCGCAACCCGAGCCTTACGCGGGCAGGCTCCATGCCTTCCTGATGCAGTATCAGGTTCTGCCGAGTTTCTTCTTCGGCTTCCTGCTGACCGTCTTTCCCCGCTGGACGGGGGAACCGGATCTCGACCGCCGCACGGCCTGGCCGGTCGGCGCCGGACTGCTGGGCGGCCAGATCCTGACTCTCGCCGGCGCGATGGGATGGTGGCCCGCGCTGGTCGCGGGCGCTGCCGCGACGCTGATCGGCTGGATCATGGGGCTGGCGCCGCTGGCGGGCGTCGCCATCCGGGATCGCGGCAAGACCTTGCACGCGGCGGGCTGCTTCGGAGCGTTGTGCCTCGGCGTTGTCGGCCTCGTGCTGTGGCTGGCATATCTGCTGACCGGCAACGAAGCGCTCGGCGACGCGGCCATGAGGATCGGCACGTTCGGTCTGCTGGCTCCGGTCTATTTCACGGTCGCGCACCGGATGATCCCGTTCTTTTCCGCCGGTGCCCTGCCCGGTTACCAGCCGTGGCGACCGGCATGGGTTCTGGTCACGGGCTGGGCGCTTCTGGCGCTGCGCATCGTGCTGCCCTCGGGCGTGCTGTGGCTGGCCGATCTTCCGCTGTTCCTGCTGACGCTCCTGATGCTGGCGCGCTGGTTTCCAAGGCAGAGCATGCCGCCCCTGCTGCTGGTGCTCCATGCCGGTCTTGCGTGGCTTCCCGTCGCCTTCGCCCTCTTCACCGTGCAGGATGCAGCCATGTTTTTCTATGGCACGGCGATTCTGGGCAAGGCCCCGGCGCACGCGCTGTTCATCGGCTTTTTCGGCAGCATCCTCGTCGCGATGGTGACGCGCGTCACGCAAGGGCATTCCGGGCGCCCGCTGGTTCTGCCCCCGGTGGCCGCCTATGCGTTCGTGGCGATCCAGTTCGTCTGCATCGCGCGGATCGCGGGCGAACTGATGGACGACTGGCTGGGCTGGCAGGCCGTGGCGGCGGCCGGATGGCTGGTGGCGTTCCTGCCCTGGGTGATCTGGGCCGGACGGATTTACGCATCGCCCCGAGTGGACGGTAAAGCCGGCTAAAACCGCGCCCGCACGCCCGCGTAGACGGCCCGGCGCTCGACGGGATAGAATATCTCCGAGCCCGGCGTGGCCCGGATCACGGCCGAGACATCGCCGATCGCCTTCTTGCCAGTGAGGTTGCGCCCATCGACGAACACGTCGACGCCCTGGGAAACCCTGGCTCCGGCCGTCAGCCCGATCAGGGCATAGCCGGGCGCGCGGACCGTATTGGCGTAGTCCGCCCACGCGCCCTTCGGCACCCATTCAAGGTCGGGCGCGATGTGGAACGCTTCAGTGCCGAGCCGGACTTCGGCCCGCAGGACGTGCCGGGGCACGACAGGCAGGCGGTTGTTCCCGAACTGGGCATCGCCCCGGAAGCGGAAGTCCGAATATTGCCAGACCTGCCGCAGCCGCAGCCAGTCCGCGGGCGCGAGAGTCAGCCCCGCCTCGATTCCCTGATGCAAGGTGCGGTCGGCATTGAATGTCGATGCCGGGATATCGGGGCCGACCGTGAATTGCAGCATCTCCCCCCGCAGTCTGGCGCGATAGAGCGACACGTCCCAGTTGACCCAGCCCAGTTTCCCGCGCGTGCCGATCTCGGCCGTCCAGGCGCGTTGCTCGCGAACCGGGACGAACGCGGCGACCTGCGCCAGTTCGACAAATGTCGGGAACTCGGCGGAACGGCTGTAATTCGCGTAGAATTGCACCTTTGGTGCGGCGTCCCACAGCACGCCGAAGCGCGGCGAGAAGCTGTCATAGGAGGCCTTGCCAGTCACGCCCAGCGGCACTGCCTGATCCTGCCGGCGGGTGCCATCGGCGTAAATGCCGCCCGCGACAAGCTGGACATCCGAAACGATCCGAAACCGCACTTCGCCATAGAGCGAGGAGGTGCGGGCGGCCTGCCGGGCCCTGAACGTCAGCGCGCCGCGCCGCCCCTGCGTGTTGACGAAACGCTTCGCCCGGATCGTGCCCCACCGGGATTCCCCGCCGAGCGTCGCCTCGAACGGCCCCGTCTCGTAATCGAGGCGGGCGAACACACCCCGGTCGGTCGCATGCTGGTCGATCACCTGATAGATCGGATGAAACAGATCCTTGAGGTTGAGAAACGCGCCCAGATCGAGCGTCGCCTCGCCCAGTTCCACAGTCGTGCGGTTCTGCAAGCGCAGCGAATCGATATCGCGCGCCTGATTGCCGTTGAAGTTTCCGGTGCGGGGCGCCGTCAGCGCGACCGATCGCGTCAAAGCGCCGGGAAGCTGCTGGTCGATACGGTTGGCGCTCAGGTAGAAGCGCGTCGTCACGGTGTCGGCAAGGCGCAATCCGGCATTGCCGTGAAGGCGCAAGGAATGACGCCTGGCATGATCGCGGTCACCCCGGTGCGTATCCGCGCTGGCCGCCAGCCAGGCGTTGGCATCGCCGTTCCCCAGTCCGATCGACGCCAGCCCCCGCGCCATGCCGAACGAACCGGCGTCCAGCCGCGCGTAAAGGCCGCGCGCCCGGTCGCCGCTCGGCGTGATGCCGTTGATCGCTCCGCCCAGTGTGCCGGAACCGAAGCGCAGCGCGTTGGCCCCGCGAAGAATTTCCAGGTGATCGAAAAACGCCGGTTCCAGTTCCTGAAAGTCCCCGTTGTCGTCGGCGAGGTTGATCGGGATGCCGTCCTGCAACAGCGTCAGCCCGCGCATGTGAAAACCACGCGACAGGCCGGAGCCGCGAATGGAAATGCGGATCTCCTGCCCGAAACGCGGCTGGGCGTAGACTCCGGGCGAAAACGCCAGGGTATCGCGCAGCGACACCAGCGATTTGTCGGCATAGTCCTCGTAAGTCACGACATCGGCGCCGCCGGGCGTTGCGCCCACTCGGCGCTCCGCCTCGTTCGCGGCAAGATGGCCAATGACGATAATGGTCGCGCCACCGCTGTCGGGCGGCGCATCGGCCGCCCGCGCGGGCGCGCCGCTCACCATGAAGACACCGGCCAATGTACCGGCCAATGCGAGTGTCAGAGCCGGAATGGAAAAGCGATCGGGCACATAGCACCTGCATTGGGATGCGCCGCAGCCTTACGGGGAATACGGCCGGAGGGGAAAACGGCTGCATTCCCGCGCAAGCCACGGCGCAGGCGCCCAGGGCGAACCCAGGGCTATGAGACGTCGATCAACCTCAAGGGACCAGGATGAGGTTGCCGCGTCCCATGGCGGGATCGGCGTCGTTCGAGTACATGAGCACCGCCATCGCGCCGCTGTGCGCATGGGACATCCGGTGGTCGACGATCACGTTCGCACCTTCGACTGGTGAGACGATATCGAAAGTCGCGCCGTCACCGGGGCCGACAACCATGCTCTGCATGCCGACTTTCTTGTTTTTGGGATTGCCGCTCGGGTAAACGGCGTCCCAGATGCCGGCGATCGGGTGCAACGTGGAATATTCGTTCGGTCCCGCATTGATGAAATAGACGCGGACGCGCTCGCCCGGCTTGGCGACGAGCATCTTGGTCGAAGCCGGATCATGCACCGGATCATACTTGAAGGCGACACCGTTGAAGACGACGTGCTGCCAGTCGCTCTTCATGATCGAATGCAGGTCGTCGGGGTTGGCATAGACTTCCGACTGGACGAGCACATATTCGCGGTCCGCCTTGGGCAGCGCCTTGGAGTCCTTGGGATCGACCAGGATCACGCCGAACATACCGCGCGCGATGTGCTGATACATCGGGTCGGAACCGCAATGATAATAGAAGGCGCCCGGATAAGTCGCGACGAAGCTGAAAGTCTTGGTTTCGCCCGGCTTGACGTCGCTGAACTCGCTGAGAACGTCCACTCGTGCGGCGTGCAAATCGATCGAGTGCGAGTTCTTGCTGGACGCGTCGTTGGTCAGCACGATGGTGACGGTGTCGCCTTCGGTGACGCGCAGCAGCGGGCCGGGCATCTGCCCTTCATAAGTCCAGGACGCCTGCATCGTGCCCTTGTTGTCGATCGGCGTCGACACTTCCTTCGCTGTCAGATTGAGCTTGATCTCTTTTGCCAATGCAGGCTGGCAGATAAGCGCCATCGCCGCAGAAGCCGCGCAGAGTATGGATTTACGCATTTCGTTACCCCCATGTTGTGGAAGATCTATTTAGACTGATCGCACTTGCAGACATAAATCAGGTAGTCGGCCATATCCTCGATCTCCTGCTCGGTAAGCAGACCCGACCAGGTCGGCATCAGCGCCGATTTGTTTACCGCCGCGCCGCCTTCGGCGATTGCCTTGACCATCTGGTCGCGTGGCAGCGAAGACATCGCGGCGGTGTCGCTATGGTCGCGCGGCTGAACCGTCAAACCCACGACATTGACGCCCTTGCCATCGCGCCGGATGCCGTGGCACTGCGCGCAATAGGTATCGTAGAGATGCGCCGAAGCCTTGATCTTGGGGCTTTCGCCCGCTGCCGTTGCCGGTTGATGAAACGCGATCCCGGCGCTCAGCGCGACGAGACCGATCGCGGCCAGTCCATAGCGCAACATCACTTGGCCTCCTTCCCGAGAGAAACGATGTAACCCGTGAGGCGCTGGAGATCGGGCTCGGACAGCGTCAGCGTCGGCATCCATACGTGCGGATCGAACTTCTGCGGATCCTTGGTATAGGACAGGACATAGTCCGGCCGCAGGCGCTTGCCCGCGTCATGGAGTTGGGGGCCGGACAGGCCGCCCTGCCCCGGCTGGTCCTGATGGCAGGCAACACAGCCGCGCAGTTTGCCGAACGCCAGCTTGCCCATCGTCATATTGACGGCTTCCGGTTTGAACGCGCCTTCAGGCACCAGTCCATCGCTTTTTAACGCCAGCAAGGCATCCGCGAACTTCTCGGCCGTGACGGCATTATTCACCGCCGGATGTTTTTCGACCGCGGCGGTATCGATCGTATCGTGCGGCTCACCAGGCTTGGCGTGCTTGAACCACATCACGCCGCCAGGCCGGATCGTGGTCGGATTTTGCAACCATGCGACCAGCCAGTCCCGGTTGAACTTGTCTCCAGCATACCAGAGGTCCGGCCCCTTGCGATTCCACAGATGTTCAACAGTAGTATCCGCCGGCTTGGTCAGTGCATGACAGGAAGCGCACATGCCGTCCAATGTCGAGTTCACTTGCTGTGCGCTTCCACCTTGCGCCTCGACGGCTGCTGGTCGGAGTGCCAGGGCGAAAACAGCAAGGCCCGCGCCGGCGGCAAGGAAGATTGGAGCCTTCATGATGTGCCTCCTCAGCTAGACCGGAACGCCCTTGAAATTCGGGTTCGGATAGATCCCGTGCGGCTTCCTGAGGCTCTGCTCGTAGTAGAAGTCGGGGACGAACTCCTTATGCCCCCAGTGATACCAGGGCTGGTCGCGGGATATTCCTTCGTATTCGATGACCGTCATCACGCCGCCGTGCGGCGTATGGCCGTTCATGGTGTGATGGTCGATGTGATCGTGGATCATCCAGCGGCCGGGATTGTCGCAGCGCAGGATGATGTCATAGCGCTCGCCCGGCCCGATCAGTAAGGTGTCGGCATTGATCGGCGCGGGAAGCGCATGGCCGTCCTTGAACACGATCTGGAAGACGTGGCCGTGGATATGGATCGAATGGAAGCCGCCGCCCGCCCCGAACATGCGCAGGCGGATGACGTCGCCTTTCTTGACGCGGATCGGCTGGGTTTCGGGGAAAGATTTTCCGTTGATCGTGAAATAGTCGAAAACATCGCCCGGAACGCCGCCCTGCCCCAGCTTGTCCGCCCAGGAGGACGCCCATTCCGAGAACATCAGGATGTAATCGCCGGTCACTTCGCGCTCGATCGGCGTCGGCTTGATCGGATCGATGATGAACGGCCCCCACATGCCGCGCGTCGCGACATGCTCGTTCACGTTGACGTGGCAGTGATACCACATGGTGCCCGCCGGTTCGGCGACGAACTTGTAAGTGAAGCTCTCGCCCGGCTGGATGCCGAGCTGGGTCATGTCCGGCACGCCGTCCATTTCCCACGTCCCGCGTTGCAGCAGTCCGTGCCAGTGGATGGTATGCGGCAGAGTGGTCAGGTTGTTGAGGACGACTTCCACTTCGTCCCCTTCCCTGACGTGGAACAGAGGCGCGGGCACCTGCCCGCTGAAAGCGAACGTCTGGAACGTCTGCTTGCCGACGAGCGTGATGCGCGTCTCCTCGATGTCCATCTCGAACTTGTGTTGCGCCGCGCCCGCCCGGCTTTTCGCCTGCTTCCCCGTTGCCTGCGCGCTCGCGGGCGAGGCCGCGGCGGCAAGCGCCGGAACTGCGACAGCTGCCCCCAGACCCGTCAGCACGGCGTCCCGTCGCGTGATATTCGGCATCATGCATCCTTTTAAGATGTATAAATAACACATGATTACTACGGGAAAGCGGAAGCACTTCACAGCGAATAAGTTTGCGCTCAACCCGCAACCATTTTGTTATAAAGTTGTGCACACGCGCGAAAAAGGGAGGCACGCTCACGGCCGAACGCCAGGGGCGCCTCTTAACATGCATGCGCGATGCAGGTATGCTCGCCTGAGACGCTTTTTCAGGAGAGATATGCGTGCGGCTGACGCGCTACACGGATTATTCGCTCAGGGTTCTGATCCACCTCGCGCTGAACGATGATCGGCTTTGCTCGATCAGCGAGATTTCGCGCACTTACGATGTATCCCACAATCATTTGATGAAAGTCGCCAACGCCCTTTCGCACGACGGCTTCGTAGATACCGTGCGGGGCCGCGCGGGCGGCATGCGCCTCGCCCGTCCGGCGGACGCGATCACCGTCGGTGAAGTCGTGAGGCGGACCGAGGAGGGATTCGAGCTTGCGGACTGTTCGGGATGCGCGCTTTCTCCGGCCTGCGGCCTGACCGGCGTTCTGGCCGAGGGAATGCAGGCCATGCTGAACGTGTTCGACTCCTACACCATCGCCGACCTGCTGACCGACCGCGACACCATGCGGCGGCTGATGAACCGCCAACCGCCGCTGGGCATTGGCGTGCATTAGGAGGTTGCCCACGCATCGCGGCGTGGAAGCGAACGAGCAGTTCACGGCGATTTGTAGACTGCGCGCGACTCGCCGCCCTGAAGTGGGTCTGAGTGATTGGAAAAGTGGTGGCGGAGGAGGGACTTGAACCCCCGACACGCGGATTATGATTCCGCTCATAACCCTAGCATTTCAGCAGCTCTCTGACTTTATGTTGCACCCATGTTGCATACAGATAAGCGCCTCGTCGCATTCAACGCTTATTCACCATTGCCATTGTACAATATCCTGTACATATACGCGCCATCATGAACGCACACGAACATAGGAGAGCATCATGGAAGTCGTGACGTACACCGACGCTCGTGCAAACCTTAAGGGCGTCATGGACAATGTGACCGGAAACCGCACGCCAGTGATCCTGACACGGCAGCGTGGAGAATCGGTTGTCATGGTATCGCTTTCTGACTGGAACGCGATAGCAGAGACGATGCACCTTCTATCGACCCCTGCCAACACGGAACGCTTGCGCACGTCCATCGCTCAGTTGGAAGCAAGCGAAGGCACGGAACGCGAGCTGCAAAACCCGTGAAAATCGTCTTTTCGGATCAGGCTTGGGACGATTACCAACATTGGGTCAATAACGACCTCAACACGCTGGAACGCCTCAATAGCCTGATCGAGCAATGCAGGCGCACGCCCTTCAAAGGAACGGGGAAGCCTGAACCGTTGAAGGGCATACTACAGGGCTGGTGGTCGCGCCGCATCAATCAAGCCGACCGGCTGGTGTATCGAGTGGAGAGCGCAGGCGATGCGCAACGGCTGGAAATAGCGCAATGCCGCTTCCACTACGATTAGGCGAATAGATCCCGGCTCGCCTGCAACGCCAGTTCGGCGTCGCGCTCCTGATCGGCAAGCAAGTGACCGTAGGTGTCGAGCGTAAGCTGGATATTCTCATGCCCGATCCAGACTTACAGGCGCTTCAGGTCAATCCGGCTTTCGATCCACGATGACGCGGCGGCATGGCGCAGGGCGTGAAAGCCATACTTGCCCGTCAAGATCGGCTCGCCCTCCTCTGTCACCTTGGCTTTACCATTGGCGTCCAGTGCAGGCACCCCTAGCCCTGCCCTCACCTGCAACGGGAAATACATTCGGCGGAGCATGTTGTTGTGGCGCAGCGGCGTGCCGGTTGAGCTGGGGAACGCCAGCCCCAAAGACGACGGCTTGCATTGCAGCTTCCACCGCTTCAGTTCCAGCGTCAGTTCAGGCGGTATCGGGATTGTGCGTCGGCCCGCTTCGCTCTTGGGCGGGCCTATATCGCCCCACTGGTCGGCGCGCTGGCAAACCGTCACCGTCCCTGCATCAAGGTCGATGTCCTGCCAGCGCAGCCCGCGCAATTCGGATGATCGCAGGCCGGTTGTGATGGCCGTCAGGATCAAGGGGCGCTCGGTATCGGATGCGGCCACGTCGAGAAGCCAGAGCCGGAAGTGGTCTACAAATATCTCCACGTGCCGGTGGCGGTCGGCTGCGTCGTGGCCCGGCCGGAGAAGCCGCCGACGCTGCTGGAGCGCTACACCGACGAACAGTGGGCCGCGCTGGCGCCGGGGGCCATAGCGTCGGCCGTGCTGGCGCCGCCGCGCTGAACGCCGCGACGGCGGGGTGCGAGTAGCTACCTCACATGGATCAAGCGCGGCCCGAGCACCAGCATCGCGCAGTCCATCACCGCATACCGTCCTTACCAAATCGTTTTAAGCTTCTCTGTCGACCCCAGTTCTTCCACACTGAAGGGGTCGAGAAGATAAAGCCCCGCATTTTCGCTACTGGTCCAGCGGACTACGGCGCGGCGCGCTCTATCATTCGCCAGCGCCACCTGAACATGCACGCCCCGTTGCAAGCCCTGAACGTGAGCCACATTCATTCCCCATTGGGAAATGTTGACGACCCGGCCAAACTTTTTCAATCCATCAAAATAAAACGCCGCCGCCAAATCTGTAGAAAATCTTGGAGGTCGGGCACGGGATTCCAAGCCTTCCTTTGCGGAATTTCTCAACAGGTATCGGCTATTCTGAATTTCTTCAAACCGAACTCCGCATGTCCTCTCATCACGCCGGACGACAATGCCGTGAACTTCAATGCCTGGTGAGAACCAGATTGCAATAGCATCACCGGCCACCAACCGCATTGTTGTATCAAGCCTTACCCCGGTATTGGAGATATTGCGACAGCGCGCCAGACCTTCATCGTCAGACCGAGCAATACGCACCAATCGATAGACAGTCTGGAACCGTTGACTTGATCTGCGCTCAGCCTTCCGATGAGATGTGTGTTCCACGTCTTGAACGAAGTCTGGATATACTCCTCTTTCTATCCCATCCATCGATTCTCTCCTTATTTTTATAAGGATAATTAACATTACATAACATATAATCAGACATTGCTCGTCGTGGTTAATTTTTTAACGCTGATACTGTAATGTGGAATTTCATTTTTATTTTCAATCACATGGAGGTCCGGTCCTTATGCCCCGCCCAGGTTGCAGGGACGTATCTTTAGGGCAGCGGCGGTCCAATGGAGGCGGTGATGGGTCAATCGATTTACCGCTGACTATCGATCCGGCCATCTACCCGCTACAGTCTCCCCGCCGTGATTGACTGGCAGCGCTCGGAGTTCAGGCTCCGGGCGCTTTCGCTTCACGTTTCCTTAACGCTCGCCCATCACTTTACATGACATAACAAAGCCCGGCGGGTCGCGATCGGGATAGCAGTCTCTGTAGTCTTGCGAATATGCCACCCAATATACCCTGCTGGCGAGCGGGGTTTTTTGTTGTCGACAATGCAGGTGGCGGCTGGGTAGTCTCAAACTATGCGTGTCCGGCAGGCACGCTGCGCGTTCGCAACGCAACCGAAAGAGGGGGTAGCATTGGCTCAAATCGTATCCAGGCACGGCGCCACGCAATCGGCGCCGACACAGACGGCATCGCGGCACACGCCGCCGACGCGAGGCGGGCAAGCTGCCCCGGCCTCCGCATCCGACGATTATTTTTACGGCGCGCTGTCCGAAAGCGCGTTGATCGGCTCGCTCGACGTGCTCGACAACGATCCGAACGGCGCCACGCTCTATGCGGTGCATTCCTCGCAGCCAGGCGCGCTGGGCAACGTGCGGCATGGCGGCACGATCGGCGCGCCCAAGGCCGCGGTGACTGTCGTTCACGACGGCGTGACCTACACCGGCTATGCATCCGTCGGCGCAAACGGCGAAGTGAAGATCGATTTCAGCGGCGCCGGTCGCGGCCTCGATTCCCTGGGGGCCGGCGAACAGCTCACCGGATCGTTTTTCTACACCGCGAAGCTGCCCAACGGCAAATTCAGCGCCGCCGAGGTCACTTTCACCATCACGGGCGAGAACGATGGCGCCACCATCACCGGGCAGTCGGCGGGGACCGTGACCGAAGACGGCACGCTGAGCGCCAGCGGCACGCTCGTCGTTCAGGATGCCGATGATGGACAGGCCGCGTTCCAGTCGCCGGGCAGCCTTGCAGGAACTTATGGCAACTTCACCTTCAACGCCGCAACGGGGGCATGGACCTACACCCTAAACAACGAATCCGGCGCGGTGCAGGATTTGGACGATGGCGACGTTGTCTATGATACGCTGACGGTGACTTCGCTGGACGGCACCGCAAGCCAGACGATCACCGTCACCATCAACGGGGCTTACGATGAACCGGCGCTTTATGCCTTCATCACCGGGGAAACCAATCCCTGGGGACGGCCTCAGTATGACGAATCGATGAACACGGCCTTTGGCGAAGGCAACTGGGACAAGTTCAACGACACGACTTATGAAAACATCTTCGACGATGGCTATGAGTTCATCTGGCTGGATGGCAGCGACGAGAACACCGATTGGCTGGTGGAGTATCTCGATCTCCATGCCGAGGCCATCGAGAGCTATGTATCCGATGGCGGCCACCTGTGGATCAACGCGGCGCGCAACGAACATACTGGCGAGGATATCGACCTGGGGTTCGGCGTCACGCTGGTCTATGGCTTTGCGGATAACGGCTATGCCACGGAAGATGCGGACGATCTGGTCGATGGAGAGAACGGCAACGCCGGGTCGTCCTGGACCGGCAGCTCTTTCGCCCATGACTATCTGACTGGCGACGGACTGGAGGACGCCACGGTATTCATTACAAGCGAGGAGGATGGCGCAGGTAACGTGCTGCTTGCCGGAATGGCCTATGGCGATGGCTACGTGATGTTCGGCGGCCTGACTTCCGCATATTTCCACAATCCCGATCCACAGGCCGACATCCTCGAAGCCAACATCCTCGACTATGTGCACAGCTTCTACGGTGCGGAGGTCGTGCCCACGTTCGCATAACCATGTAACGCATGAGAGGTTCAGGGAAGGCGTCCAGGCTCAGGCTTGGGCGCCTTTTTCGTTCCAGCCATCCGCGCTACAAAGCCGCCATGGATCGTGAGCAGGAGCTATGGGGCATCGCGCTCTGGGTTAAAAAGTAGCACGGCGACGATGGCATGGGCTTCATTATCGAGCGGATCGCCCAGATGCAGCGCGAAGGTGAGGAGGGTGGCGTTGCGCTATGGCTCGCCATCGCTGATCGCTTCAAGCAGCTCCGCCCGGCTGGCGGCGCACCAATGACGACAAGCGCCGCGCTGTCCTGCGCCTGCTGAACGATCCTGAGTGGAGCCGGTGGAGCGATAGGGAGATTGCCCGGCAATGTGCGGTAAGCCCCCAGACGGTCGCCAATTTGCGTCCCGCTCCATCTGTCCGAAGTGGACAGATAGAACGCACCGTCAACATCTGCGCGCGCTCTGTCGCGCCAGCCCCAGTTGATGCGCCAGTGTTCGACAGCACGCCGTCTGGCGAAACATAGCGGGAGCAGGCCATCGAGCGCGCGGCGGGTTACGCCCGGATCGGCGGCTTCGGCATCGCGAAGCTGGCGCGCGTCGTGGATGTCTTTGCCGCTAAGGCCAATGTCGCGGAAGCCAGCTTTTCCGCACTGGAAAAAGCATTATTGTCCGCCCGCGTCCGAACCTCCCCCCGCTCCTGCGCTGCGTCGTATTCGTCGGCTGCTAGTCCACCAGATCGTCAATGCCGACGCCCAGCGCGGCGGCGAGCTTTTTCACGGTGGCGATGGAGCCGTTGCTCCGCCCGGCTTCGATGTCCGCGATCTGCACGCGGTTGACGTTGGAAGTTTCCGCCAGTTGCGTCTGGGTGAGGCCGCGCAAATCACGGAACACACGCAGCGGGCTTTCGCCAGCGAGGATGCGGTTCACATATTCAGCGGGAATCAGCTCGTCCTCACCGCCTTCCAGCGCCGCTTTGGTGCGGTCGTAGGCGCGCAGGTCGCTCAAGTCCTCTGCGGCGGCAAGAAGCCGGTCGTATTCCTCGCGGCTGATCTTCACCATTTCGTTCATTCCAGCCTCCTAGTCGTAAATGCCGCCACGCGGCCCGATTTCCAGCACATCGAGCACAACGCCATCGTCATCCATGATGACGCGCCAGTCTCCCACCCGAAGGCGGATGCCTGAGCGGCCTTTGAGTTCCGTCACGTTGTTTTCCAGCGAGGCAGGATCGGTGGCATACTGCTCGACCTTGCTCCTGATCCGCGCCGCGACGTTGGCGGGCATCCGGCGCAGCGCCTTGAGAGCCGAGCGGGTATAAGCGATCTGCCTCATGCAATGTAGTTATCAACTACGTTGTGCGTAGTCAAGAACTACGTTGGGCCAACAACCTAGAGCCAGAACGCGGCGATCCTTGGTTATGACCGTTCGGCTCACCCGTGGGCGACGCTGGGCGGAGAAGTCACAGGCGGGCTTATGGTGCCCTTCGGCGCGCGGGCGAAGACAGTGCCGCAACTGTTCCGCGTCGGCGCTGCCTATGGCGGGACGGAAGGCTTTATGGGCACGGACGGCACGCTGGGCGAACGCGCCATCGGCGGGGCTGTCGGCACGGCTGCCGGGGGCGTCGTGGGCGCCGGGGCGGGCAAGGCGCTGCAATATCTGCCGCGTCTCGGCCAGTATGTGCGGGGCCGCTTCGGTAAGGCTCCGGACGGCCCGGCCGACCCCCTGACACCCGGCTTCGATGCCATTCTGGCGGCCCGGCAGATGCCCCGCACGCGCGACGTGATCGACATTGGCGATGTTCCCGCGCCGGGCGCTACCCGCGATCCTGTTGTGCCGGTCGATACCGCCTATCCCGGTCCCGCCGGGATGCGTGATCGCGACTGGATCGACATCGAGGACATTCCCCCGCCTCCCGGCTATACCATGGATCAGCCGCATGCCCCGATGGCCATGGATGGAGAGAGAGGGTCATCCGTCAGCCAGACCGCGCGCCATCCCGACTATCTCGACATGGGCCAGCCCGCCCGTCCGCTGCTGGACCCGATGACCGATGCGCAGCGCCGGGCGCTGGCGGAAGGCATCGACCCGCGCGACGTGCTGCCGATCCCGTCCAACATGCTGCGCGATGCCGACGAACTGGCCGCTGTCGATGCGGGGCGGTTCTCCCCGGCTCGCGCGCCGCACGAACGCGGGGAACTGACGCAGCGCCGTCTTCATGGCTACAACGGCAACGAAGTCTCGCACCGGGGGCCGGTCGATCTGGTCGGCTGGCTGCGCCTCAACGGCGGATTGCGCGATCAGGGCGGCGAACTATCGCACATGGGCTTGACCAACCGCGCCCGCTCCGGCGATTTCGTCGGCCAGGAAACCCGGTTCGGTCCGCTGGTGAACAATGGCGACGGCATGAACCTCGATGATGCCGCCCTGCGCGCATGGGAAGCGGGATACTTCCCCGATCATACCGAGCGGCCCGGCGTGAACGAGTTCCTGGATGCCCTGCGGGACACCCATGAAGGCCGCAATCGCCGGTTCCTGCCGGAAGACCATGCGGAGATCGACCGCTACCACGGCGCGCGACAGGCACGACACGACCTCGAACAGCAGCGGTTCGAAACAGGCCAGCCGGTCTATACGGACAGGTCCGTCCCCGCTGGGGCCGAACGGCCCTTCCCGCCTCCGCAGGCTTACGAGGAATGGCCGGCAGGCGGCCCCGACTTCGCGGGCAACATCAACCTCAACAGGCTGGACAGCCCGCAGGATATCGCCCGCGCGCTTTCCACCGTGGACAGGCGCATCGGTTTCGATGCCGCGACGCGGGGCCGGGTGGCCCATGCCGAGACGGAGCGCCTTGCCGCCGATCTGGGCATGACGCCCGAAACGCTGCTGTCCCGCCGCCGGGGGCAGGCATTCAATGCGGAAGAAGCCCTTGCCGCCCGGCAGATACTCGCGAAGTCCGGCAACGAACTGGTGAACGCGGCGAAGCGGATCAAGGAACTTGATGTCCCCGGCGATGAAATGCTGGCGGACTTCCAGCAGAAGCTTCTGCGCCACGTCGCCATTCAGGAACAGGTGTCCGGCATGACGGCGGAAGCAGGCCGCGCCTTGCAGCAGTTCCGCCAGATGGCAGACAGCCGCGCGGTGCGCGGTGACGTGCTGGCCGCCGCCGTGCAGGCCGGTGGCGGGCGCGGGCGCGTTCAGGATGCCGCCGAAGTGATTCTCGATGCTGTCGAGGAAACGCCGGGCAAGTTCAATGCGGTGGTCGGCAAGGTCGCGCAGCCCCGGTGGCGCGACAAGTTGACCGAACTCTACATCAACAACCTGCTCTCCGGCCCCCAGACTCACGCCGTCAACATCACGTCGAACGCCCTGACCGCGCTCGCCCAGATTGGCGAGCACGCGACGGCCGCCGCTATCGGCAAGGTGCGCCAGGCCCTGCCCGGCGCGAACATCGACCGCGTAGTGGGTTCGGAAATCGGCGCCCGCACCTTCGGGCTGCTACAGGGGGCCAAGGAAGGCGCGCGCCTGTTCGCCCACGCGCTCAGGACCGGCGAGCCTTCGGACCTCGTGTCCAAGGTGGAAGGCCAGGGCATGAAGGCCATCTCCGGCATCAAGGGTGAAATCATCCGCGTGCCGACACGCCTGCTCACCGCCGAAGACGAGTTTTTCAAGGGCATTGCCCGGCGCATGGAACTGAACGGCCTTGCCGTCAGGCAAGCGCACAAGGAGGGCCTGAAAGGCGAAGCCGCAAAGGCGCGGATTGCCGAACTGGTCGCGAACCCGCCCGACGATCTGCTGCATGCGTCGATGGACTATGCCCGCTACCTGACGTTCCAGCAGAAGTTGGGGTCATTTGCATCGCTGGTTTCACGTGGCACGCAAGTCTGGCCGGGTCTCAAGCTGTTCCTGCCGTTCGTCCGCACGCCCACCAACCTGCTCAAGTTCGCAGGGGAGCGCTCGCTAGCCGCTCCCTTTCTTGAAGAATGGCGCAAGGACTTCGCGGCAGGCGGCGCGCGGCGCGATCTCGCCATTGCCAAGGTCATGCTGGGCACCGGCCTTGGCGCAGTGGTCTATGAAGCGGCGCTTGCCGGGCGGGTTACTGGCTCGGCCCCATCGGACCCGAACAAAGCGCGACTGCAATATGCCGATGGTTGGCAACCCTACAGCATCCGCGTCGGCGATCAGTGGTATTCCTACAAGCGCATGGACCCGTTCTCCACGACGCTGGGCGTTGCGGCGGACCTTGCCACGCTGCCGCAGGGCATGAGCGAGCGCCAGCGCGACGACCAGGTAACGCTGCTGGTGGCGTCGATCATGGGCAACCTTGCCAACAAGACATGGCTCTCGGGCATCTCGGATATTGTGGGCGCGCTGACCGAACCAGACCGCCGCGCGGATCGCCTCATCCAGCGGCTTGCCGGTTCATTGGCGGTGCCCGCCGGTGTCGCCCAGGTCGCGCGCACGCTGGATCCGGTGCAGCGCGAAGCCGGAAGCGTGGGCGAATATATCCAGAGCCGCATCCCGTTCGCGTCGCAATCCCTCCTGCCGCGCCGCGATGTGTGGGGCCAGCCTATCGTCAGCGAAGGCGGTATTGGGCCGGACATCGTTTCGCCCGTCTATACCTCGACGGCGCATGACGATCCGGTCAGCCGCGAAATGCGCGATGCCGGTGTCTCGATTGGCCCCGTGCCCGGCAAGGTCGGCGGCCAGCAACTCACCCCGGAGCAGAAGAACCGCTATCAGGCCGAAGCCGGGCAGCGGGCCTATAAGGCATTGCAGGCGTTGACCGGCAGGCCGGGCTGGCAATCGCTTACACCCGAAGCCAGGGAAGATGCGGCGACGAAGGCGATCCGGCAGGCCCGCGCGGAGGCCCGCGAATTGCTGTTCGGCAAGGGCGCGGTCGGAGCTACGGATGGCAATGATCCATGGGCAGCTTTCAAGCCTGTGGGAAAGCATCCCGGCCCAAAGCCGCAAGCCGATCCCTGGGCGGATTTCAAGCAGGTTCAGCAGCCCGATCTTGTCGGGGAATTGCAGACCGCCATTCCCGGCGTGCGCTTCACATCCGGCTACCGCACTCCCGAGTATCAGGCGGACATGCGGCGCCGGGGCTATAACCCGTCCACCAACAGTTCCCATCTCGACGGCTCGGCGCTCGACATGCTGCCGCCTCCGGGCAAGTCGATGGAATGGCTGAAAGGACAGGTCCGCAAGCTGCGTCCCGATGCGCGGCTGCTGATCCATGACGGCCACCTGCACGCGACGTTCCCCGGATACTACGGCGCGCCCGTGCTGGGCGGGGCAAATAGCGCGGGTATCCGCAATCCCAACGCCGGGATGCCGCCCCCGCCTCCGGGCTTCACGCCGGACTGATGGCCATGAATTCCCTCGCCTTCTCCCGTCCTATTGTCCCTATCGTCCCTTTTGTCCTGAGGGGTCTTTCTCTCTCGGACACCTGCCGGAACACCGGAACACGGCAAAATGAACAGGGTGGCGTTCGATGACGGGCACCGCTGAAACAACACCGGGAAAGCAGCGGGGACGGCCTTTCAAACCAGGTCAGTCCGGTAATCCCGATGGCCGCCCTGTCGGCGCGCGCAACAAGACCACGCTGGCCATAGAAGCCTTGCTGCAAGGCCAGCATGAAGCGTTGACGCAGGCCGCCATCGGCAAGGCCCTGGAAGGGGACACGACAGCCATGCGCCTGTGCCTTGATCGTCTGGCCCCGCCCCGGAAGGATTCGCCCGTCTCGTTCGCATTGCCGCCGATCAGGAGCGCCGCCGATACCGTGGCCGCGTCGTCGACCTTGCTCGATGCCGTCGCGGCGGGGGATGTGACGCCCGATGAGGCGGGCCGGGTGATGGCCCTACTGACCTCACACAAGGCGCTGGTGGAAGCGGGCGATCTGGAACGCAGGATAGAAGCCCTGGAGGCGAAACGATGAAACTGGCGAAACGTGTTTCCGATCTGGAAGCGAAGGCGGGGCATCGAACGACTGGCCTCGATCACCTGACCGATGAAGAGCTGGACGCGGTGGCATTCAAGCTCATCCAGAGGTTTGCCGATGGAGGCGTGACGCTGCCGGACGACTGGCGCGAGCAATATGAGCGCAGCCCGATCCGGTTTCTGCAATGGCTCGAAACGCAAGTGAAGGAGCAGATGGCATGCGAAATCTGAACACCCGCGTCACGGCGCTGGAAAGCATGACCCCGACAGAGGATCAGGGCCGCCCGTTCCTGTGGACACAGGGACGCCCGCTTGCCGACGCGCTGGCCGATGCCGGGCTGACGCTGGACGACAAGCCGCTGTTCGCGATCCGGTTGGAAGGCGTGCGCCCCGGTGATGAGGAACCGCGAGTCGATCCGATCTATGAACGGGACAAGCATCTAGTGGATTGAGGGCGTCCGTTTTTCGGACGCGCTTTCCAGCGCACGGCCACCCCCTATGTTCAACATAGATCGCCATGTTGCATCCATGTTGCACGGAGCCACCGGGAAGTGGTGGAAAACAGCGGAAAAGCGGGAGATTTGATGCAACGCCAATGCAACACGAAAACCATGCTTAGCCGCAGTCATCCAATTTTTAAATTGCTGATATTTATAGGAAAAGGATGGTAGCGGAGGAGGGACTTGAACCCCCGACACGCGGATTATGATTCCGCTGCTCTAACCAGCTGAGCTACTCCGCCACACTCGGCGATCCGCGCAAAGCGCGCCGTGCAGGCCGCGCACATAGGGTGCGGTCGCATCCGGGTCAACCATATCCATGCGCGCGCGCGACATTCATGCCACGCCGCGAAACGGCCACGTGCGGATCGGGCGCCACAGCCCTTCTTCCCACGCATAGAGCCCAAGGCCGCGCAGGCGGAACGCCCGCGTTTCCAGCGTTCCGGCAAGCACTCCCTGAAGCACGCGCGCCGCTTGTGCCGTCACTTTGTTCTGGATCGTGATGTGCGGGCGCAAGCTGCGCGCTTCATGCCGGATCAGCAATCCGTGCAGGCGTTCGGACATCGCGGCATAGATCCGCTCAAGGGCGGCGCTGCGCAATTCGATAGCCGTCCCCCTGCCCAGGTCCATGATGCCCGAGACATGCGCATCGGGTGGTGCCTGCCGCGAAAACTCCGCCAGTAGCGCCCGGACCTCCCGCTCGCTCGACGGCGGCAGGGCATGGAACAGCGTGACGTGCGCGCGCAGCCGGTTGCGTTCGGGCGGATAGTGTTCGCGGCGCAAGGCATCGGCCCACGCCAGAATGTCACCCGGCAGTTCCGCCGTCACCAGCAGCGGCGCCCGCCCGTCACTGCTCGCCGGAGTCACATCTCTCCGCGCGCGCGGCGCAACGCGAACCACTTTTCGACGTTGCGGTTATGCTCTGCCAGCGTGGCGGCAAAGACATGGCCGCCGGTGCCGTCCGCCACCATGTAGAGAGCATCGGTCTTTGCGGGATTGAGCACGGCCGCGATGGATTCCTTGCCCGGATTGGTGATCGGCCCACGCGGCAGGCCCACCATGGTATAGGTGTTGTAGCCGTTGACCGCGCGGATTTCCGACTGGAGGATGCGGCGGCCCAGCGGCTTGCCCTTCGTGATCGGATAGATGATCGTGGGATCGGCCTGGAGCATCATGCCTGTCTTGAGCCGGTTGGAATAGAGCCCGGCGACCATGCGGCGCTCGGATGGCTTGCCGGTCTCCTTCTCGACGATGGAGGCGAGGATCACGGCTTCTTCCGGGGTCTTGACCGCGATGTCCTTCGCCCGCGCGGCCCACAGTTCCTTGACGGTGCGGCTCATCGCCGCCTGCATCCGCTGGATCACGGCGGCGCGGCTTTCCCCCCGCGCGAAATCGTAGCTTTCGGGAAGGATCGAGCCTTCGGCGGGAACCGGGGCCTCGCCCGTGAGTAGCGGCTGAGCCATCAGCCGTTCATGCACCATGATCGAGGGCATGCCTTCGGGCACGGCGACGAAGCGGCGCAGGAAGGCGCTGCTTTCGATGATTGAGAGGATTTGCGATTCGCTCGCCCCCTTGGGCAGCATGAATTCACCGGCCTTGATACCGCCTCCGCCTCCCAGCAGGCGCGCGCGAATGCGGAACGAGGCGGCGGACGTGATCGCGCCTTCCTTTTCGAGCTTGTCCGCAACTGTCGTCAGACCGGCGCCGTCAGGCACGATGAACGGCGTGTCCTTCGCCAGAGGGCCGGACGCGAACCAGCCGCCCAGCGCCATCCATGCGGCGACGGCAAGGGCCAGCGCGGCGAGCGCGGCCAGAATGCAGCCGCGGCGCGCGATCATCAGTCCTCGATTTTCCGCACCACCAGGCTAGCGTTGGTGCCGCCGAAACCGAAGCTGTTGTTAAGCGCGGCGCGCACGGTGCGCTTCTTCGCCTTGTGCGGCACGAGATCGACGCCTTCGCAGCTTTCGCTCGGGTTATCGAGATTGAGCGTGGGCGGCACGATCTGGTCGCGCAGCGCCAGGATGCAGAAGATCGTCTCCACCGCGCCCGCGCCGCCCAGCAAATGCCCGATGGCGGACTTGGTGCTGCTCATCGAGACATTGCCGATGGCATCGCCGAACAGGCGGCGCACCGCGCCCAGTTCCAGTTCGTCGCCCAGCGGAGTCGAAGTGCCGTGCGCGTTGATGTAGTCGATGTCGGCGGGCGTCAGGCCCGCCTTCTTCAGCGCCATTTCCATGGAGCGGAACGCCCCCGACCCTTCAGGATGCGGCGCGGTGACATGATAGGCGTCGCCCGAAAGGCCATAGCCGATCACTTCGGCATAGATCTTCGCGCCGCGCGCCTTGGCGTGTTCGTATTCTTCCAGCACGACGACGCCAGCGCCTTCGCCCATGACGAAGCCGTCGCGATCCTTGTCGTAAGGACGGCTGGCTTTTTCCGGCTGGTCGTTGAAAGCCGTGGACAGCGCGCGCGCCTGCGCGAAACCGGCTATGCCGATGGGGCAGATGGTGCTTTCCGCGCCGCCCGCCAGCATGATGTCGGCATCGCCGTCCTTTATCATGCGAGCGGCATCGCCGATGGAATGCGCGCCGGTGGAGCAGGCCGTGACGACCGCGTGATTCGGCCCCATCAGCCCATACTTGATGGAAACCTGCCCCGAGATCAGGTTGATGAGCCGCCCGTGCACAAAATGCGGCGAGACTCGGCCCGGCCCCTTTTCGTGCAGCACGAGCGACTCGCTCTCGATCCCCGGCAGCCCGCCGATACCCGATCCGATGGAGCAGCCCGCGCGCAGGCGCGTGGCTTCGTCCATTTCGGTGAGCCCCGCGTCTTCCAGCGCCTGCCCGGCGGCGTCGATGCCGAACACGATGAACGGATCGACCTGCCGCTGGATCTTGTGGTCCACGCGCTTGCCCGCGTCGAAGCCGTAGTCATGGTCCGCGGGCTTCACTTCGCAGGCGATGTGGCACTTCTGGTCCGAAGCATCGAACCGCGTGATCTTCCCCGCGCCGGATTTCCCGGCCAGGATGTTCGCCCAGGCGGTTTCGACATCGGCTCCCAGCGGAGTGACGAGGCCAAGCCCTGTTACCACGACACGACGCATGCAATTCTCCGAAAACGCGACGGCGCCAGTCAATCCGGGGGTCAATCCCGGCGAACCGGCGCTTCAATCGCAACAAGCCCAGCCCAGCCGGACCGGGCCTGCCGCCGTTTCTTGCCCGGAGCCCCCACATGCTCCCGGCAAGGAAGCGCCCGTCCCCTCGACAGGCGCGGGGACAGGGCGGAAAATGCGGGCCTTCAGCCCTTGTTGTCGTTGATATACTTGATGGCGTCGGCGACGGTGCTGATCTTCTCAGCCGCGTCGTCGGGAATTTCCACGCCGAACTCTTCTTCGAAGGCCATGACCAGCTCGACGATGTCCAGCGAGTCCGCGCCCAGATCGTCGATGAAGCTCGCGTCTTCGGTGACTTTGTCAGCTTCCACGCCCAAATGTTCGACAACGATCTTCTTAACCCGATCTGCGGTGTCGCTCATCTTTATGCCCCTTGCTGAAACTGAGGATGGAAAAATCGCTGCCCGCCCTAAAGCCCGGCGGGCGCGCTGGCAAGGGGATTGGCGGCGGGCCGTTGTCACGGCTTTCCGCCCCTGTCCCCCGCCGGGTCAATTCTTCGGCGGCTCCACCACCCGGATGTGCAACTCGCGCAACTGCTTAGGCTCGGCCGGGGACGGCGCGCCCATCAGCAGGTCTTCCGCGCGCTGGTTCATCGGGAACAGCGTGATTTCGCGCAGGTTCTGCGCCCCGCAGAGCAGCATGACGATGCGGTCCACGCCCGCCGCCATGCCGCCGTGCGGCGGCGCGCCATACTGGAACGCGCGGTAGAGGCCGCCGAAGCGATCCTCCACGTCCTGTTGCGACAGGCCCACTTTCTCGAACGCCTTGACCATCAGGTCAGGCGACTGGTTACGGATCGAGCCGGAGGCGATTTCATAGCCGTTGCAGACAAGATCGTACTGGAACGCCTTGATCGCCAGCGGGTCCAGGGATTCCAGCGCTTCCATCCCGCCTTGCGGCATCGAGAACGGATTGTGCGCGAATTCAACCTTCTTGTTATCCTCGTCCCATTCGTAGAACGGGAAATCGACGATCCAGCACAGGCGGAACGCGCCTTCCTCGATCAGCCCAAGCTGCTCGCCCACCCGCGTGCGCGCCGCGCCCGCCAGTTTCGCCGCCTGCTCTTCCTTGCCCGCAGCGAAGAAACAGCCATCGTCCGGCCCCAGACCCATGGCGGCATAGAGCGCCTCCATGCCTTCGGTTCCGTGGTTCTTGGCGATCGGCCCGCCGAACTCGCCGCCCTTGCGCGTGACATAACCCAGCCCGGCATGGCCTTCGGATCGCGCCCAGTCGTTCATCTCGTCGAAGAACTTGCGGCTTTTGTCCGCCGTCGCGGGCGCCGGGATCGCGCGCACGACGCCGCCGGAACCGACGATCTTCTCGAACAGGCCGAAGCCCGACTTCTCGAAATGCCTCGTCACGTCATGGACGATGAGCGGATTGCGCAAGTCCGGCTTGTCGCTGCCGTATTTCAGCATGGCTTCGGCATAGGGAATGCGCGGGAAGCCGCCCGCAGGCGTCACGGTTTGGCCCTCTGCGAACGCCTCGAACACGCCCGCGATCACCGGCTCCATCGTTTCCCAGATTTCTTCCTGCGTGACGAAGCTCATTTCCAGGTCGAGCTGATAGAACTCGCCCGGCAGACGGTCCGCGCGCGGATCCTCGTCGCGGAAGCACGGCGCGATCTGGAAATAGCGGTCGAAGCCCGCCACCATCAGCAACTGCTTGTATTGCTGCGGCGCCTGCGGCAGCGCGTAGAAGCGCCCGGCGTGGATACGGCTGGGCACCAGAAAGTCGCGCGCGCCTTCGGGCGAGGAGGCCGTGAGGATCGGCGTCGAATATTCGGTGAAGCCCGCGTCTTCCATGCGGCGGCGCATGTCGGAGATGATCTTCGTGCGGCGCACGATATTGGCGTGCAGAGTCTCTCGCCGCAGGTCGAGGAAACGATAGCGCAGGCGGATGTCCTCGGGATAATCCTGCTCTCCCGCCACGGGAAGCGGCAGTTCCTCCGCCCGGCCGAGCACCGTGGCGGAGCGGGCGAACACCTCGATCTCGCCGGTCGGCAGGCCGGGATTGACAGTGGCGGCGGCCCGCGCCTTCACTTCGCCCTCGATCGTCACGACCGATTCCACGCGCAGCCCTTCCAGCAGGGGAAGCGCCGCGCTGTCGCCGTCCGCCACGATCTGCGTGATGCCGTAATGGTCGCGCAGGTCCACGAACAGCACGCCGCCATGATCGCGCTTGCGGTGGACCCACCCGGACAGGCGCACCGTTTCGCCGACCTGGCCCGCCGTCAGCGCGCCGCACGTGTGTGAACGGTAGGGATGCATCGAAACTCTTTCCAATCGGCCCGCGATGATGCAGGGGAGAACCGCGCGCTAACAGGCGAAGCGCGCACTTTTGTCAAGCCGAGGGTCCGCACCCGGACCCGTCCAGAAACAAGAACGAATGAAAATACATCCGCTTATCACGACGTGCGAAGCCCTGGCCGATCTCTGCGAGCGACTCGCCCGGTCGGATTTCGTCACGGTCGATACCGAATTCATGCGCGAAAACACCTATTGGCCCGAACTGTGCCTGGTGCAGATCGCCAATAGCGAGGAAGCCGCGGCGATAGACCCGCTGGCGCCGGGGATAGACATGTCCCCGCTGCTCGACCTGCTCACCGGCAACGAGGACGTGCTCAAGGTCTTTCATGCCGGCGGGCAGGACGTGGAAATCGTCTACAACCTCACCGGCCGCACCCCCCATCCGATCTTCGACACGCAGATCGCGATGATGGCGGTCAGCCAGTCGGAGCAGATCGGCTATTCCAACCTCGTCGAATCGTGGCTGGGCCTGTCGATCGACAAGGGCGCGCGCTTCACGGACTGGTCGCGCCGGCCGCTGACCGACCGGCAGATCGAATACGCCATCGGCGACGTCACGCATCTCGCACAGATATTTCCGCGCCTCCTCGGCCGGCTGCGCAAGACCGGGCGCGGCGAATGGCTCGACCAGGAGATGGAAAAGCTGGCCGACCCCGAGAATTACCGGAACGACGCCTCAACCGCGTGGCGGCGCATCAAGATGCCCGGCCGCAACGCCGCCGTGCTCGGCCGCCTCAAGGCGCTGGCCGAGTGGCGCGAGAACGAAGCGCAGAACAAGAACATACCGCGCGGCCGCATCGCGCGCGACGAGACCATCGCCGATATCGCCAGACATCCGCCCAGGGTCCAGGGCGATCTCGGCAAGGTGCGGGGCCTTTCCCCCGGCTGGAAGGACAACGATATCGGCAGGCGGCTGATGGCCACGCTCGCGAAAGCGGAGCCGCTGCCCGACGCCGAACTGCCGCCCCGCACGCCGCGCGGCGCACCGCTGGGCAAGGAAGGCGCGCTGGTCGCCGACCTGCTCAAGCTGCTGCTCAAGATCCGCAGCCGCGAGATCGACGTCGCCGCCCGCCTGCTGGCGCGCAGCGACGATCTGGAACTCCTCGCCGCCGGAATGCGCAAGGACCTGTCGATCCTCGAAGGCTGGCGGTTCGAACAGTTCGGGCAGGACGCGCTGGAACTGGTCGAAGGCAAGCTTGCCTTCGCCGTCGTCAAGGGCAAGCTCAAGATGACGCATATCGACGAGATCGCGGGCCATATGGTCGCCACGGTGGCGGGGCACTCCCCGGCATGACGGTCTACCACCCCACGCTCAAGCAGTTGCAGTATCTGGTCGCGCTGCACGAGCATGGGCATTTCGGCCGCGCGGCGGAAGCCTGCTTCGTATCGCAATCGACACTGTCGGCGGGCCTGCGCGATCTGGAAAACCTGCTGGGCGTCGTGTTGGTGGAACGCACCAAGCGCGCGGTGCGCTTCACGCCGCTGGGCAACACGGTCGTCGCCAAGGCGCATCGCATCTTGCGCGAAGCCGAGGAGCTTTCCGACCTCGTGCAATCGAGCGGCCAGCCGCTTTCAGGCGAAGTGCGGATGAGCGTGATTCCCACCATCGCGCCTTTCCTGCTGCCCCGGATGCTGCCCCGGCTGCGGCGGGAGCGCCCTTCCCTCAAGCTGTTCCTGCGCGAGGAACCGAGCGCGGCGGCCATCGAATCGCTGCATCACGGCCGGGCCGATTGCGTGCTGCTGGCGCTGCCCTATCCGACCGGCGATGTGGAAAAGGAAACGATCGAGCTGGATGCGTTCTTCGTCGCCTTTCCGCACGACGACCCGCGCGATCCGCCCGCCGAAGTCAACCCCGCGATCATCGACGAGCACCGCCTGCTGCTGCTGGAGGACGGGCATTGCCTGAAGGACCACGCGCTGGCCGCCTGCAACCGCCCGGAACTGCGCGCCAGCGCGGCGATGATCGGCACGTCGCTGCATACGCTGGTGCAGATGGTGGACAACGGGCTCGGCCTCACCATGCTGCCGGAAATGGCGCTGGACGCGGGCATCCTCAACGGAACCAACGTCATCGCCAGACCGCTCAAGTCCGACAACGCCAATCGGGAGATCGCGCTGGTCTGGCGCAAGAACAGCCCGCGCGCCGATGAATTCCGCCTGCTGGCGGAGGAACTGCGCACCGGATAGCGCGCGCGGGACAAAGTCCTCTGGCGCACTGGCCCGCGCGGCGCTAACGCCCCGTCCCATGACCAGCCAGCCAAACACCGCCCAACCAGACACCACAACGCCAGTCTTGCCGCCCGTTCCCGAAGGTTTCGCGATCATGGAGCCTTATGGGCCGTTCCATGAACTGTGCGGCCCGATGTATGCCACACGGCGCGACGGCCGCACCGTCGTGGGCATGCATACGCAGGAAAAGCACCGCAACAAGGGACAGATGGTGCACGGCGGCATGATCTTCATGCTGCTGGACAACGCGATGACTCACGCCTGCTCGCAATTGCGGCTGAAAGGCTGCACGATGGTGACGACGGCGTTCAGCAGCGAAGTGATCGCGGCCGCTGGCATCGGCATCTGGCTCGAAGCCGAAGTCGAAGTGCTGAAGGCGGGCCGCCGCGTGGTGTTCGCCAATACCGTGATCCGGCGCGACGGACCGGGCGGGCGGCTCATCGCGCGCGGCAGCGCGACATTTACGGTATTGCCGT
>Ga0265293_10002958_pt1 | contig 32602 bp, 33 predicted proteins | sample Munlanlewell138R_FD_192505 | JGI IMG/M metagenome (GOLD analysis project Ga0265293, IMG submission 192505) | Leachate microbial communities from a municipal landfill in Southern Ontario, Canada - Leachate well 138R | ecosystem: Engineered > Solid waste > Landfill > Unclassified | place: Canada... | reverse complement strand
ATCATATCTAGGTGTGAAATATATCTCAAGTATCCTTTTTTATTAAATTTTACTCTTAGTATCAAAATTTACCCCCCTCATGCTACAGTCTTTTATGCCGCAGGCCTTGCATCCAAGTCTGCAATCATCTGTTATCTTCTCCTCTAGGGATTTATTGTATTCTCTTTTCAGGTATTCTTTCGATACACCCGGGTCTATAAAATCCCAGGGAAGAATTTCATCTAAATCCCTATTTCTCAGGGCATAAAAATCTCCATCTATATTTAATTCTTCCATGGCCTCTATCCAGGCCTCGTATTTAAAATGCTCTGACCAGCCGTCAAATTTACAGCCCTTTTCCCAGGCCCTCAATATCAATTCTGAAATTCTCCTATCTCCACGGGATATTATGGCCTCCATATAGGATAACCTTGGATCGTGGAAGGTAAATTTAATCTTATTGTCCTTTATGCTGTTTTTTACCAAATAGGCCTTCCTGTAAAAGTCCTCTATACTATCTTGGCCCAGCCATTGAAATGGGGTAAAGGGTTTTGGCACAAAGCAGGATGCAGAAGTTGTAATCTTCAGATTTCCCCTTCTCTGCTCCCTTGGCGTCTCAAAAAATAAATCTTTAACCCTATAGGCTAGATTCCTTATACCCAATACATCCTCATCGGTTTCAGTGGGCAAGCCTATCATGAAGTATAGCTTTACTGTCGACCAGCCCTCTTTAAATATTCTAGTCACAGTATTTACAAGATCTTCTTCTGTTACCCCCTTGTTAATTACGTCCCTAAGCCTTTGGCTACCCGCCTCTGGTGCAAAGGTTAAACCCGATTTCCTAACCTTTTCAATTTCCTGTAATATATCAACTATAAATGAATCTAATCTGAGGGATGGCAGGGATACTCCTACCTTTTTCTGCTCAAATTGCTCCATTAACTTTTCTACTAATAGGTAGAGGTCAGAATAGTCACAGGAGCTAAGGGAGGATAGGGAGACATTTTCATAGCCCGTATTCTCCACCAGGCTCTCTGCCAATTCCACCAGCCTATCAACAGATTTTTCCCTGACTGGCCTATATATCATACCAGCCTGGCAAAATCTACATCCCCTGGTACAACCTCTGAATATTTCCATTATGACCCTGTCGTGCACAGTTTCTATATAGGGTACCACCATGGTTTCCGGTGAAAACATGCTGTCTAAATCCCTTACCATTCTTTTCTTGATTTTTTCCGGAGCTTTTGAATTTATAGTTTCCCTCGATTTTATTGTACCATCTTCATTGTAGTTGACTTCATAAAATCTAGGTACATAAATCCCCTCTATGGCCGTCAGAGCCTCTAAATACCTTTCCCTATCCCAATTTTCTTCCTTGAACTTCTCATAGAGTTTTAATACTTCTAGGGTTACTTCCTCCCCTTCGCCAATTACAAAAAAATCTATGAAGTCTGCCAAGGGCTCTGGATTGTAGGCACAGGGCCCACCTGCCACTACTAGGGGGTCCTTGTCACTCCTGTCCCTGGCACGCAGGGGTATATCAGCCAAATCCAACAAATTCAATATATTTGTATAACTCATTTCATACTGTAGGGTAAAACCTAGGAAGTCAAAATTCCTTATTTCCTCCTTGCTTTCCAGACTGAAAAGAGGGAGTTTCTCTTTTCTCATCTCCTCCTCCATATCTGTCCAGGGTGCAAATACTCTTTCACAGGCATAATCCTTTTCATTGTTTATCAAATTATATAATATATGAAGTCCTAAATGAGACATGCCCACATCGTATATATCTGGAAATGAAAAGGCGAACTTTACCTTTGCACTATTTAGGTCCTTTTCTATGGAATTTTGCTCCATTCCAATGTATCTAGCCGGTTTTTCTACCTTTTTTAATATCTTATCCAAGGTCTTAATGTTTATCATCTGTTTCCACCTTTCATTATTCTAGTACTATATTAACATTTTTGTATATTTTTTAATAGGGCTAGATTTACCAAATTAAAACCTCGGGATTCCCCAAGGTTTTAATTGTTCAACTCCTATTTTAGATAGGTCTGTCAACTTTTTTATGCCCTCCACTAATTTCTTGCTATCCTCTTTGAATATAAAATCACGGTCTATATTCCTATTCAAGAAAGCTATTATTTGCTTGCTGGTGTCGTTGTCGATTGTCTTCATGATATAAACAAGAGATAGTAGGGCCAAAACTATTATAATCTTGTTAATTTGACTGTTGAGTATACTGTTAATCATGGCATTTGAACTTCTTTTTTTATTCACCTTCATCACCCCACTATATATTATTTACTTGGGGTAGATTTTATACCAAATTAATAATCCTTGATTGTAAAAGGAGACTCCTTGGGCAAGTTAAATATTCCCTTTAGCTTTTCTGTTACATATATGGATTTGTCCTTGCTAATAAATATTGCCTCGATGTCCTCCAGTCCATTAACAAAATCCATCCCCTCATCTAAGCCCATTACAAACACGGTTGTAGACAGGGCATCTCCGTCTATGGATTTGTCAGAAATTATGCTTATCCCTGTCAAGTCATTATCAGCCGGATAGCCTAGATAGGGGTCTATGATGTGATTGTATCTTTTCCCTTCAAAGGTGAAAAATCTTTCATAATCACCTGAGGTAACCACAGATTTATCTGATACTTCAACGACCCCAGCATAGCTTCCAGTCGGATTGAAGGGATCCTGTATGCCTATTAGCCATTGCACCCCCTGATCCTTCTCTCCATGGATAAATAAATTACCTCCCAAATCGACAATAGCCTTTTCGACCTTGTTTTCAATGAGTATTCTCCTTGCCTCGTCAGCAGCATATCCCTTTACAATGCTGCCTAAAACCAATTTCATACCCTTTCTCTTCAAATATACCTGATTATTGTCTAATAGCTCCAGATCCTCGTAGCCAACTAGGGATCTTGCTTCTTCTATCTCTTTTTCGCCAGGTATGAAATCCCTTTCCTTTTCTTCTGCCTTTACATCCCAAAGATCTACCAGGCTTCCTATGGTAGGATCGTAATTGCCCTTTGATAGCTCCGCATAGAAGATAGCCCTTTTGATGACCTCATAGGTGTCTGAGTTTACTGTCACAGGTTGAATTCCTGCATTGTCGTTGATTTTGCTCACATCTGATGCCTCTATATGGGAACTCATCCTATCTTCTATTTCCTTTAATCTTTCAAAAACCTTATCTAGTATCTTGTCTTTTTGATTGTCGTATATCCTGACGGTCATTACAGTGTCCATCAAAAAATCCGTCTTCGATATATAGTTTAATTTCTGAGAAGAGTCTGCCGTGCATCCCGTCAAAAACAGCCCTAAGGCCAGAACTAAAATTGCCAGTTTCCTAATGTCTCTTTTCATCACCTAATCACTCCCATTTACATAAAAAACCCTAACTAAGAGTTAGGGTTTTATTATTTCCTATTTTGCTGAACTTAATGCTTCATCTACAAGTTCTAGTACTAGGCCTCTAGTTGATGTTGCACCTGTTATAGCATCTACATCAAGATTTTCTGTTCCATTGTTGTCAATTATCATCTTGTGTAATTCTTCTGCTACTTCCATTGGACGAGGATATGGGTAATTATCTGTTGATTTCCTGTCGCCTTCTTTAGCATCTTCTGTGTCTTCTATTGCTAATTCTGCATAGTCAACACCTACTATTTGACCATCTTGAACTCTAACACTAACTTGTGCTAACCAACCGTGGCTGTCTTCATCTGCAACAGCTTCGTATAGGCCGTCCTTGTAAACTGGTTCGTATGTCTCGCCTTTTGCAGCTTTTTCTAAGGCTACAGCTACTATTTCCTTGAAGCTGCCCTTAGTTGAAGTAGCACCTGACACTGCATCATAATCGATTGCATCTAGGTCCTTCTTGTCCATAAATTGTTCGTTTAGGTTTGCAATTACTGCAATACCATCTGCATAAGCATAGTTGTCAGGATTCTTTGCTTCACCTGAATCTGATAGATATTCATTGAAGTCAAACTCTGCAACTTGTCCACCACTTACTTCCAATTTAACCATTTGATAATTTCCATGGTCGCTAACTGGGTTCTTTACTAGATAAGTACCATCTACTAGGTCTCCTGCTTCTACTTCTGTTGAATCAACTGGCTTGCTGCTTTCATCAACTGGAGCTTCTTGCTTTGTACAACCTGCAAATACCCCAACCATTAACATTAACACCAATGCTAAGGCTAAAAATCTCTTACTCATAATATTTTCTTCCTCCTGTTTATTAAAATATATTCATTTGTTTTACCATTCATTATTATATCTTATAGTTTAGAATTTATCAATACCTTTTTTTAGAATTTATTTCATCTTGACAATAGGTATGTTGGCAACCAGAGCCGAAATAGTGGTGCTATCCACATCTCGCTTCATCCTAGTAAGCTTTATATCCAAGCCTTCCTCATCTATTTCTGCATACTCGGATATGACTCTTATGATATCGCCCTTTATCATATCTAAAAATTTAGGTGAGAGGTCAGCCCTATCGTGGACTAATACCAGCTTTAGCCTCTCCTTTGCCACATTTTTGCTCTTCTCTTCCTTTTTAGTGAATAGCCTTAAAAGATCCATGGTCTCCCCCCTATTTACCAAACAGTAGTTTAAATACCTTGCTAAGTTTTCCTTCTTGATTGTCATCTAAATCCAATAATTCAATCTCTTCTCCTCTTATTCTTTTGGCAATATTGTTAAAAGCCCTTCCAGACAAGGTTTTCCCATCTATGACAACGGGTTCCCCCTTGTTTGTAGATATGACTATAGCCTCATCATCGGGGACAACTCCTAGTAAATCGATGGCCAATATGTCGATTATATCGTCAATATTCATCATGTCCCCTCTCTTTACCATTTCCTGCCTTATCCTATTGATTAAGAGCTTGGGATTGTAGAGGCCCTTTGATTCTAGTATGCCAATGACCCTGTCTGCATCTCGGACAGCCGATATCTCTGGGGTCGTAACGATTATAGCCATATCTGCCCCTGCTATGGAGTTTTGGAAACCCTGTTCAATGCCTGCAGGTGAGTCTATGATTATGTAATCATACTCCTTTTTCAAATCGTTAATTAGCTCGAGCATTTGCTCTGGACTCACAGCAGATTTATCCTTTGTTTGCGCTGCTGGCAAGAGATATAATTTTTCAAATCTTTTGTCCCTAATTAGAGCTTGTTTCAATCTACAGTTTTTCTCCACTACGTCTACAATATCGTATACTATTCTGTTTTCAAGGCCCATCACGACGTCTAAATTCCTAAGGCCTATATCTGCATCTACAACCACAACTGAATAGCCAAGAATTCCAAGGCCTGTCCCAAGATTTGCAGAGGTAGTTGTTTTACCAACACCACCTTTACCCGAAGTGATAACTATGGCTGTTCCTAATTTTTCTTTATCCATACTATTTCCTCCCTTTGATTATTTATTAGGTAGATAAGGTTCAATAATTACCTCTCCAGCCCTTATTCTTGCTATTTCTGGCAGATTATAGGTCTCTGTAACACCATCAGGCGGCCTTGAAATCTTGTTTCCTATCCTCAACTGCGTTGGCTGCAAAACATAGGCAGCTACTATGGAATCGTGATTTCCGCTTATTCCCGCATGGGCTACTCCCCTCAATGTCCCTAGTACAATTATATTTCCCCCAGCCTGTATAAGGGCCCCTGGATTTACATCTCCTATGATGACAATATTCCCCTGGAAGTTTTCAATTTGACCGGACCTCAAGGTACCCTTGATAAATCTGGTCATACCTGTGTCAATCCCCTGAAATATTTCACTTTCAACTGCTTCAAACTTCTCCTTGTCTGATGATTTAGCTATGGTTTCAGGTAGGTCTTCCTCTGAAACCAGAAAATCATACCTATATCTTAACACATATTTCAGCTCTATTAGATCCTCTGGAGACATCTTGTCGGATTTAATACCAAGGAGTTTGGTCCCCCTATAAAAATCATAGGCAGTTTTCATCTTTCTCTCCAATTCCTCCTTGACTGCTGAGAGGTCCTCTTCGTTTACATTTACGAAAATTCCCTCCTTTACCCCCTTGAATTCTACGCTTTCTTTTTTCAACTTCTAATACCTCCAAATTTTGAGAAGCTATTTACTCTATTTTATCAATGAACTAATAAAAGGTAATGATTCTTTGGTCCCAACTGCGTTAAATCCTAAATATTCAGCTATTATATCCCTTACCATCGGTCCGGCGTAGCTACCGCTTCCACCTTGGAATATAACCGATGCCACGGCAATCTCCGGATCGTCATATGGGGCAAAGGCTACAAACCATGTAAAATCGTCATAGCTTTCTCCAGTTACAGGGTTTGTCCCGGATTTTTGTGCCGTACCTGTCTTTGTACCCGCCGTGGCAGGCAAACTGTTAAATACTCTCCTGACTGAACCCTCTGTAGTTACCATCAACATGCCCTTTTTTACATGCTCTAGGTTTTCGTAATTGTTCAGCTCAATCTTCTCTGATTCCAGTTGGTTTTCCAGTATTATCCTGGAGTTATTGTAGTTTTTTACGCTATCAATTAGGGTGACCTTGTTTCTGTATCCACCGTTTGCAATGGTTGCTATATAGTTGGCCATCTGTATGGGGGTATAAGAGTTGTGTCCCTGACCAATGGTGACATTTAAGGTATCTGCAATAGACCATCCTGCCTGATTAATATAGCTATACTTTATTTTATCTGCTAGGCCTTCCCTCTCTCCGCTTAGCTTTTTCTCCGGGTATAGTCCAAAATTATCCAATCTCTTAACTACCTCTCCCCTGCTAAGAGGCTCCTCAAACTCTACCCAGCTAATTATTTCCTCAATTATCCCCGCAAGGGCCACTTCGTCCAGGTCAAAGTCTTCCTTTATATAGTCCCTGATATTCTTCTGCAAAAATGACTTTAACAGGGCCTTGGTATTGATTATCTTCCTTTGGGGATTTGGAACTCCCCCCGAGGTTTCGGCAGGTATGTTTATTTCAATCCCAGTTTTATCATTTAGTCCCAATTGTTTGGATAGGTTTACTATATCCTCGATTTCTACCTTGACGCCTATGCTTTCTCCTGTCCTCTGATTCCTTCCAATGGCTAGGGTATAGAAAAAATAGTTACACGAGTCCCTAATGGCCTCATATACATTTTCGTATCCGTGGGTAGACCTACTTTGGTTCCAAAGCCAACAGGCTGGCCTATAATTTCCTATCTCTACATAGCCCATGTCCCTAATCTTTTTTGTTGGGCTTAGGCCCTTATCCAGAGCAGCCAAAGCAGTGACCATTTTAAATGTGGAACCGGGCTGGACTGCCGTCTGAGTTGCCACATTATATAGTGGCCTAGGAGCTAATGGGTCCTTTTCATTTTCAGGGAAAAGACTTAGCCAATCCGTATTGGAAATGCCTGTAGCAAAGAGATTTGGGTCATAGGAAGGCTCACTTACCATGGCTAGGGTTTCCCCTGTCTTTACATCTAAGACAACTACAGCGCCTGATGTGGCGTTCTCATAGGGTTTTTTCTTGTTCTTATTTATATCAAACTTATAATCCCCCCACCTACTTTCGTAGGTCCCTCCAACCTGTAACTTTGCTAGGGTTTCCTTCAGTACATCTTGGGCATAATTTTGCAGATTTAAATCTAAACTTAGGTAGACATTGTTTCCAGAAACTGGTTTCTTTTCATCCAATACATTGGTGGTGTTGCCCAGTACGTCCACCTCAACCCTTTTAACGCCATTTTCTCCCTTGAGAAAGTCCTCAAAACTCTCTTCTATGCCTGTCTTGCCGATTAAATCGTTGGGTGAATAGGATTTTTGATTCACATATTTTTCAATTTCACTTGCCTGACTTATCTTGCCTAGATAGCCCAATATATGGGCTGCTGTCTTGCCTTCGGGATAGTACCTGACTGGTTCAATGGAAACCTGAATACCCGGTAGATGGCCTAGGTTTTCCTCTATCTTTGCAACAGTCGTGTTTTTTATTCCATAGGCAATATTTATGGGTTGATAGGCCAGATGTCCCTGCTTGTTCAGTAATTCGTACATTATGAGGACTGACCTCGACTCGTAGGGACTCAATTCTTCTCCTATCTTGTTTCTTTCTTTTAGTATGTCAAGGGCCTGGGAAATAGTGGCACCATCAGGTATCTTGTTTTCATTATACCATCTATTTTTGTTGATAATAAACACGTATTCCATATCATTTGCAATGGAAATTCTAGTGTTTATGCCGTCACTTAGGAGTTGGTCTTGGGCCAGGTATTTGATTTCATCATGGGAAATAAATTCCTCAAGTATATCTGCCTTCTTACTGTATTCTATCAATACCTCCAAGGGTGAACTGTTCTTTATATCCTTGTCACCAGTATATTTGTAGATAAGGCTTTGGTCTTCTTCGGCCAATTCTATTGTTATGGGCGGGTCTATTCCCTTCTCTTCAATCATATCTAAAAGAATTTTACCCGGTATTAATATTTCCTCTCTGCCCTTGTCATCCTCCCGGACAAGAAACTTTTCCAAGAGATTGTTGAGAGAATGTTTTGATACAATATTGACAAAATCTTCCTTTGCACTTGAGGTCTCCGTCACCTTATCTGAAATTTCCATTAAATATTTTTTCTGGTTCTTGTAATCTTCGTCAAATGAAAGGACGAAATCCTCCAAGATAATATTTTCCTCAAGGCCTCTGTACTTCATGGTTTCATAGATTAGTTTTCGAGCTATGGGGTGGTCTATTATCTTTCTCAAAATATTCTTATCCCCGTCTATGAGCTCGACCATGATTTCCATGGGCGATAGTTCCTTGTCAATTTCATATTTGTTTCTCCACTTTTCTATGTCTTCGTCTTCGAGGAATCTAAGATCTAAGCTATCACCCAATAGTCTTGCTTCTATGGGAATATGTAGATCCTTGTTTTCCAAGGCATCTATGGCCTTATTTGCCATTATAAACTGATAGTGGTCTTCGTAGCCTGGAAACTTGTAGTGCAGGTAGAGTATTTCACCTAGTAAATTGTGCTCTATTATCAGGTCGATTACCTTTTCACTAGGAGCTATATAGTCTTCTCCCTCTTCCTCAGAATTGTATTTAAATACATTTAAATCGATGGGAAAGTCATCTAAATAGCTGACACCGTCTTCTTCCAGCAGCCTGACTAGGGCTAGGAGTGCTGTATTTTTCTTGTCCCTATCGTTGATGTTTAATTCATCTTTAAGTATTTGAACCGTAAAGCTAGGTTTGTTGCCTGCCAATAGCCTTCCATTCCTATCCCTTATCTCACCCCTGGGGGCAGTGATATAGACTTCCTTCAGCCTTTTATTGTCGGATATATCCCTATAATAATCCCCTTGGACAATAGTAAGGGTTGCCAGCCTAAAGGACAGGGCAAACATGAGTATGGTAACTATGTAAATGAGTATATTATATCTGTTAAATATCTTTTTTAGGAACTTCATACTTCACCTCTTCTAATCCCTACTTGCTTCCAAATCTAATTTGCGGAACGGTGAAAATCTTGGAAAATATCTTATATACGGGAATGGCCAGCAGGCCATTGTAGATTGTTTCAACCACTAGTATGTTTTTGGCAAAGGACAAGAATTCAATCTCCTGTGACAAGAAAAACATAAATATGTAATATGCAAAGTTATAGTATATGGTGCCTATGATTGATAGAAAAATTGGTATAAGAATGTTGTCCTTTATTAGCTTGTTTTCTATGAGGCCAATTAAATAACCTGCAAAAAAAAATATAAAGGCATTTAGGCCAATTATGGGGCTAAACAATATATCCTGCATCAATCCAATGACAATGCTAATAAGCCCGCCATATATCCTACCCTTATATAGTGCTATTGTCATCACTATCAGGAGGGAAATGTTGGGCACGACCCCTAAAATAGGTATATATGGAAATATGGTGGTTTGCAGGATAAGGTTTATAAAAACTACTAGCATAAGTATCAATATAATCATGTTTTCTTCCCAACCCTATTCAGATATTATAAAAACCTTGTGCAACTTCTTAAAGTCTACAGCGGCCTTTATCTCTATTGTCTTCATTAAATCCTCTTCGTCGCTTAGTACTGATTCGATTTCTCCTACGTAAATATCCTTTAAATAAGCCCCTCCTAAGCCAGCAGTGAAAAGCTTGTCTCCCTTAATGACATCTGCCTTATCGTCAAAAAGGTAACCCCTTATTTTCCTATCTATATTTCCTGTGAAGATACCTCCATCCTGTGTCCTCAAAAGCTTGAAGGATATACTGCTGTTTTCGTCCACTATGGTGACTATTTTTGACCAATTATCTCCAACGTCCTGAACTCTGCCAACAATACCCTCTATGATTGTATTTTGATCTATTTGTATGCCTTGGATAACTGTATCTCCTTTTTTAACCCCGTCTTTTATTCCCTTATCCACTGTAAACCTATGATACCAGTTTCCTGGTTCCTTGCCAGTTATTTGAGCCTCTATTAAATCATACTTGGTGTTTTTCTTGAGTTCTGCTTCATTTTTTAAGTAATCAATCTTACCTATTATATTTTGATAGTTCCTGTTTTCTTCCTCCAACTGGCTGATGATTGTCTTCAGTCTTTCATTTTCCTCCCTCAACAAGCCTATTTCTCCCACATTCCTGAAAAAATCCGATGTGTTTTTCCCTATTGAATTGGTAAATTTTCCAATTGGAGAAAGGACATTACCCAGGGTTTTTTCAAATCTTGTCAATAATATCCTTTCAGCGCTTGTAAATCCAATGAGCAGGATTAGGCCCACCGCTATTATGGTCACAATGATTTTTTCCTTGTTTCTACTGAAAAAAGACATGGCATCACCACTTAGAATTTTCTTTTGTTTGAAATGGTCTTTTTAAGTACATCTATGCTGTCTAGGGCCTTTCCAGTGCCCTTAGCTACACAGTCCAGTGGTTCATCTGCGATATTGACAGGAATACCTGTTTCCTTCATTATCAGCCTATCTAAACCATCTAAAAGTGCACCCCCGCCTGTGAGCATTATGCCTAGTTCCATTATATCCGAAGCTAGTTCCGGTGGTGTCTTTTCTAGGGTAGACTTAATAGCATCTATTATATTATAGACTGGATCCCTCATTGCATTATATATTTCAGTTGAACTGATATTTACAGTCTTTGGCAGCCCTGTAATCATATCCCTTCCCCTTATTTCCAGACTGGATTCTTCTAGGTTGATGTCTGCAGATCCTATATTGATTTTAACGTCCTCTGCCGTTCTCTCACCTATCATTAGGCTATACTCCCTCTTGATAAATCCAACAATGGCATCGTCTAGTTCGTCTCCGCCAACCCTGATGGATTTAGAGGTCACTATCCCACCCAGGGATATAACTGCAACCTCGGTAGTTCCTCCACCGATATCTACGATCATGGAACCTGTAGGTTCTTGGACTGGAAGCCCTGCACCTATGGCTGCCGCCATGGGCTCTTCAATTAGATAGGCATCCCTTGCACCTGCATGGATAGCAGCCTCCTCTACAGCCCTTTTTTCCACCTCTGTTACCCCACTTGGCACGCATACCACTACCCTTGGCTGTAAAAATGTCCTCCTCCTAGTTGCCTTTCGTATAAAGTGCTTGAGCATGGACTTTGTAATGTCAAAATCAGCTATGACACCGTCCTTTAGAGGCCTAATGGCAGTGATGCTCCCCGGAGTCCTACCTATCATCCTCTTTGCCTCTTCACCAACTGCCAATACCTGATGGTTGTTGGCCTGGATTGCAACTACTGACGGCTCCCTTGCAACTATGCCCTTGCCCTTTATATAAACTAAAGTATTTGCTGTACCCAAATCTACTCCTAGGTCCTTTATAAACCCACTAAATAATCCCATAATCTTCATTCCTTCCTATATCACTTAAATTAAATTTTTCTCCTTAAAACTTATATACCTATTATCACCAATAATGATATGATCTAATACCTTTATCCCTATTAAATTTCCAGCATCAACTAAGCGCCTGGTAATGTTAATATCTTCATTACTAGGCTTAGGGTCACCGCTGGGATGATTGTGAATTAAAATCATGGCATTGGCATTTCTTTTGATTGCAGCCTTAAATACATCCCTTGGATGTACAATAGAGGCATTCAATGTCCCTATAGAGATTTCCTCTGTGACTATTATTTGGTTTTTTGTATCTAGCAGGGCAATCCTGAAATGTTCTTTTTGAAAAAATCTCATCTCGTCCATATATAGGTTTGCTATGCTAGCTGGTTCATTAATCTTTACCTTGTTTGAGGCCTCTAAGTAGTTTAGCCTCTTACCTATCTCTATGGCAGCCAATATCTGGGCTGCCTTTGACTGACCTATGCCCTTTGTCTCTATTAATTCCTGTAGGGTAGTATCCCTCAGGTAGGCCAGGCCCCTATTGTCCCTGCTCAGGATCTTCCTAGCCAGGTCTATGGCAGTATCATTCCTATTTCCAGTTCGAATAATTATAGCTATTAGCTCTTCATTTGACAGGGATTCTGGCCCATAGATATATAGCTTTTCCCTGGGCCTTTCAGTCTCCGGCAATTCCTTTATGGTAAATTTCTTTTCAAAGTCTAATTCTATACTCATCATCTCACCTGCCCTATAGGATACTTATATCAAAATATTCCTCCAATATTCTGTCCAAACTTTCAATGGGCAGTCCAATTATATTGGTGTATGAACCGTGAATTTCCTGAACCAAGACCTGACCATAGCCTTGTATGGCATAGGCTCCAGCCTTGTCCATAGGCTCACCAGTATCTACATATCTCAGGATCTTATCATCTGATAGATGTCTGAAGCCTACCCTTGTAATCTCATAGTCAACAAACTTTAGGCTGAAATCACCCCTCATAATGCAAAAACCTGTAATGACCTGGTGCTCCTTGCCATTTAAGGCCTTGAGTATATTGAAGGCATCCTCTTCATCCCTCGGCTTCCCAAGTATCCTTTGGCCCTCTACCACAATGGTATCTGCACCTATTATTATCTGGTCCCTAGTGTAGTTGCCCCTAGCAGCCACTAAAAATGCCTTTTCAAAGGCTAGGGACATGGCTATTTGCTCCGGCCTTTCGGTAGGAGATAGCTTTTCCTCTATTGGCAGCTTTACCACTAGGGGGTCTAGTTTGTATTTTTGTAGCATTTCTATCCTTCTTGGCGAAGATGAGGCCAGTATTATCTTTTTCATATTTTCTCCTTTAAGTGTTGACAATATGATTCAGGGTCCTCCTAAGATTTTTCGATATGAAAATAGAGGAAAGCCCCACAAAATAACCTGTAAACAGTCCCACTATCAAAAGTATGGGCAGGTAGGAGTAAATCCTTATATTGCTCATTATATAGACTGCCGTGCTTACCTGAGCTATATTGTGACCTACTGCCCCTAGTATGCTTACGCCTATTAAACTGAAGACATTGGAAAAATACCTATAGGCCAAATACATCACAATACCTGACAATATACCACCGGAAAGGCTATACATTAGACTGGATACACTACCAGTTACAAGGACCAGGACGATGCTCTTGAGTATGCTTACAACCATAGCCTCCTTAAATCCAAATATGACCAAGGTAACTAGTATAACCATATTTGAAAGGCCAAGTCTTGCCCCTGGAATCACAAAAGGCAGGGGGATTGAAGACTCAAGAACTGAAAGAGCTAGCCCTATGGACACCAGTAGGGATAGGAATATTATTTTATTTATTCTTTTCATATTTTCGCCATCCTTAATAACTGATATAGTCTATTTCTCTAGTCTCTTGTGTCCCTTTAATTTCAATGACTAATCTGTTGGGCAGGCAAACTATCATTTCGCCGGGCTTGGAAATCGCCCCCTGCAATACGTCCAGCTTGTCTGGACAGGAGGCCTCTATTACCCTTACATCGCCATCGCCGATTTCGATTAGATTGTAACCAAACTCGGTCTCTACGGGTATGGTCTTGCCTATTACAGAATTGTCAAAGATTACCTTCTTGTATTCCTTGCCATTGACCTGAATACTAATATACTTTTCATTGTAATTAACTATGCCATTCTTGACAAAGCCCAGTGAGGCAAGGCTAATTAAAACAATTACAACTATTAAAATCTTGTCTCCTCTTGTCATTCTACCCATCCTTTATTTATCTTTCAGGCCTTTACATACATTATTAGTTTACCATTTATAATTTTCATTTACAAGTTAGAATTTTGCAAAACAAAAGAGCCCAAGGGCTCTTTTATACTGCTAATTCTTCGATTGCAGACGAGAAAATTGCATTAGTTGGACACTTCTCAGCACAAATACCACAATTAGTACACACATCATAGTCAATTTTTGCCAGATTGTTTACGAAGCTAAAGGCATCGACAGGGCAATTCTTAACACAGATCTTACAGCCTATACAGCCTATGCTACAATTGCTTCTGACAACCTTTCCAGCATCTTCACTCTTACATTTAACCACATATTCGTTTTCATATGGTACCAACTCAATTATTCCCTTTGGACATACTTCTATACATTTCATACATGCTGTACACTTGTCCTTATCTACGAATGCTACACCATTAATTATTTCTATGGCATCGAATTCACAGACCTCTTGACAGGTACCCCCGCCTAAACAACCATAAGTACATGATTTGCTACCAGCCTGCTGAATATTCTGGGCTCTACAGTCTGTTATACCTTCATAAACATATTTTTCCTTTGCCTTGTCACAATCCCCTTGGCAAAGCACTGTAGCTACCATCTTTTTCATGTCATCTGCGTCTTCGCCCATGATTTCTGCAACTCTTTCAGCTACTGGCATGCCACCGACACTACAACCGTTGACTGGGGCCTTGCCATCTGCTATGGCTGCAGCCAATCCATCACAGCCCGGAAATCCACATGCACCGCAATTGGCTCCGGGGAGTACAGACCTTATTTCTTCGATTTTAGGGTCAACATCAACATGAAATATGTCCGATGCTATAGACAATAAAACTCCAAATCCTAATCCTAGACCACCTAATACTATGATTGGGTTTAATATATCAGTCATAATTTACCTCCTAAATAAGTCCATTGAAGCCTAAGAAGGCGATGGACATTAATCCTGCAGTAATAAGAGCTATAGGAAAGCCCTTCAGTGCTTCAGGCACATCTGCCAATTCAAGCTTTTCCCTAACTCCAGACGCAAGTATCAAGGCTAATGTAAAACCAACAGATGAACCTATTGCATTAAATATAGTTTGAATTAAATTATATCCTTCTTGAATATTAAGTATTGCAACTCCTAAAACCACACAGTTTGTAGTTATAAGTGGTAAATAAACTCCTAGAGCATTGTAAAGTGTTGGACTCATTTTCTTGATTACGAGCTCAACAAACTGTACCAGTGCTGCTATTACAAGGATAAATACAATAGTCTGCAAGTATTCTAGTCCCAATTTGTCTAATATACCTTTTTGTATAAAATAGGTAAATATAGATGACAATGTGACTACAAATGTTACTGCAACACCCATTCCAGTTGCTGTTTCCATTTTGTTGGATACACCCAAAAATGGACAAATACCAAGGAATCGGGCGAAAACATAGTTGTTGACAAATATTGTTGCAATTAAAATTGTCGCTATACTCATAATTTTTCCCCCTATCTATATTTGACTAGTTGCTTTTTTTCTTCTAGCAACATTAAATATCCCTATTAATATACCCAATACTATAAAAGCTCCTGGAGGCATTACAAGTATTCCGGCTGGCTGAAAGCTCTCGCCAAATAGAGAAATACCAAAGAAACTTCCTGCTCCAAAGATTTCTCTAACTGTCGATAGAGTAACCAAGGCTAGGGTATATCCAAGTCCCATTCCTAGACCATCTATTAATGAGGCTACAGGACCATTCTTAAAGGCAAAAGCCTCTGCACGAGCAAATATGATACAGTTTACAACTATCAGTGGAAGGAATATACCTAATGATTGATATATTGGCTGGGCATAGGCCTTCATGAACATCTCTACTATGGTAACAAAAGTAGCAATAACTATAACAAATGCTGGAATACGTATTTTCTCAGGTGTTGAGTTTCTAAGCAAAGATATTACTAGGTTTGAACCCATTAGAACTACCACTACTGCAAGTCCCATGGCCAGACCATTTGAGACACTAGTTGTAACTGCTAGTGTTGAACACATCCCAATTAATTGAACAAATATTGGGTTATCTTGTATGATTCCATTTTTAAATATTTTAAATAGCTTCAATTCTATCCACCTCCAATTACTTTAGTTTGAGAGTTGAGAGTTAAATATCTCTCTTGCAGCATTGACCCCTGCCAAGACACCATTAGTCGTTGAAGTAGCTCCAGATAGGGCCTCTACTGTAATTTCTTCAGATACAGATTTGCCAATAAACCTATTTGTAAACTCTGGTTCCTCTGATCTAGCTCCAAGTCCAGGGGTTTCAGAATGCTCAAGTACCCTCATACCCGATACTGTACCATCTAAGTTAAATCCAGTCATAAGGACTAGGTCCCCGCCAAATCCCTTTGATACATTTTTAATAGCGTAGCCAGACGCACTATCGCCATCCAAGGCTACAAATATCTCTACAACAGATGGATTGGCTTCAATTATTTCATTTTGCTTGCCTTCATCCAAAGGTTGGAACTTTGCATCTTCGCCAAATATCTCCTGTAGTGCACCTAGGCTTCCAGCCATTTCCAATTCTGCTATCTTTCCCTTTGTAGCATTGTTGGACATAGCCAAAACACCTGCTGACACCACTGTAAAAATAAACAATATTATTCCCAATTTTAACGTTTCTCTCATTTACTTCGCCCTCCCAAATATTTTTGGAGCAGAGAATTTTTCTATTAAAGGAGATACGACATTCATTAATAGAATAGAATAGGATACTCCTTCTGGGAATCCACCCTTTACCCTAATTAGGGCTGTTAAAAATCCTGCACCTATACCAAAGACTATTCTTCCCATGGATGTAATGGGTCCTGTAGCGTAGTCTGTCGCCATGAAGAATGCACCTAAAATCAAGCCACCACCAAGGATATGGTATATTATCTCGTCTGCTGGTACTCCAAATACCACTAAGAATACAGCGACGGTAGCTAGATAGAATACCGGCGTTCTCCAGTTGATAACCTTTCTAAGGATTAGATAGGCAGCACCTACTAGAAGAAGGACTGCTGATGTCTCCCCTATTGCTCCACCTATATTCCCCACGAACATATCTAGTATAGATGGCAAACTAGAACCTGCCTGTGCCACTGTAGCTGAAGCTGTGGCATCTGCGCCGCCGAATTTCATGATGGCAAGCGGTGTTGCTCCCGTCACAGCGTCTGCACCTGGAAGTACATAGCTGGACATTATATTTGGCCATGAGGCCAATAAAACTGCCCTTGCTGCCAATGCTGGGTTCATAAAATTTGAACCTATTCCACCAAATAATTGTTTAACTACTATAATAGCAAATCCTGAACCGAAAACCGGTATCCACCATGGCGCATTTGCCGGTAGGTTGAATGCAACCAAGATTCCTGTAATCAATGCACTATAGTCCTTGATGGAAATTTCCTTCTTTAACATTTTTTGGATCAATGCTTCAAATACTACTGCAGATGCTGCAGATACTAGTATAAGTTTTAGGGCATTTAAACCAAAGAAATAAACTGCACCTATCATAGCTGGTACTAATGCTATGACCACATCTATCATTATTCTCTCAACAGATTCATTTGACCTGATATGCGGTGATGAAGATACAATTAGCATATCTGGTACTGCCGATTCTGCTTTTGTAGAATTTATCACTTTACCTTCCATTTATTTTCCCCCTAACTACTGTGATTTTTTCCTTTTTGCAAGGACTTCCCTCTTAGCAAATCTAATGGATTCCACTAATGGCCTCTTAGCTGGGCATATAAAAGAACACGAGCCGCATTCAACACAGTCTAAGGCCCCTAGTCTTTCTGCTCCTTCGAAGTCCTTTCTAAGTGCGAAGGCAGAAATATATAATGGCTGTAAAAATACTGGACATACATCTAGGCATCTCCCGCACTTTATACAGGGTGATTCTTTTTCTGCTAAGGCTTCTTCTTCTGTCAGTACCAAAATCCCACCGGATCCCTTGATTACAGGAACTTCAGTTGAAAATTGGCTTAGACCCATCATAGGTCCACCCATGACTATCTTGCCTGGAACTCCATTGAATCCACCCGCCTGATCGATTACTTCTTGGAATGTTGTACCTATTTTAACTATTAAGTTTTTAGGCTCTTTAACGCCATTACCTGTAACTGTAACTACCCTCTCATATACAGGTTTTCCTTCCAATATTGCCTCTGATATAGCCTTAGCTGTACTGATATTGCTGACAACACAGCCAACATCCATTGGCAAACCACCAGATGGAACCTTCCTTCCTGTAACTGCATCTATAACTCTTTTTTCGTCACCTTGTGGGTACTTAGCCTTTAGGGTAACTACTTCAACATTGTCATCTTTTTGTATAACAGATCTCAAGGAGTCTACAGCATCCATTTTGTTAGTTTCTACTCCTATAAAGCCCCTCTCCACGCCTAGGGCTTTCATGATTGCCTTTAGGCCGAAGACAACTTTTTCTGGCATCTCTAGCATTACCCTGTGGTCTGATGTTAAAAATGGCTCACATTCTGCACCATTTATTATTATGGTATCAATTTTTTTCTCAGGTGGCGGGGATAACTTCACATGTGTGGGGAAACCTGCTCCACCCATACCTGTTATACCTGCGTCCTTGATGATGTCGATTATTTCTTTTGGAGATAGCTCGTCCAAATTTCCCTTAGGCTTAATCGATTCATCTATTTCATTGCTGCCGTCTGTCTCTATAACTACACAATCGGATTTGATACCTGTCGGCGTAGTTATCTTGCTGATATTCTTGACAGTACCTGATACACTGGAGTGAATTGGTGCAGATACAAAAGCTTTGGATTCGCCAATTTTCTGCCCTATTTTCACCTTGTCACCTGCCTTTACAAGTGGCTCACAAGGCGCTCCCGTATGCTGATGCAACGGTATGTATACTATGCTAGGTTCCATAGCATATTCTAGGGACTTTTTCTCAGTTAATGCCTTGCTGTGCGGTACATCTACCCCACCCTTAAAAGTGAGATTCTCTAGTTTCATTCTTTCCACCTCTCTATTGTGTTTTAATAAGTCGCAAAATAATTAAACATATCAAATGCTTAAATAATTCTTATATATTATAACATTAAACATTTATAATGTACATAAATTAGGCCTTGTAAAAGAATGTCATTTTTTATACAAATAATTATCCTTTGAATATTATTCCAATTTGTATTTGTAAAATCTTTGTCTTTTTTGTCTGGAGTATTATACATTTAAGGCGAGATTTTAAAAATCCCAGTCATATACACAGTCAAAGAACATGAATATAAGCCCTAGCCTATAAACATGTTCTTTTTTTATCCTTTTTTATGGAAAGTAGTTTTTTAAGCATTTAACAAAGTTTTTAAATTGTCTATGAATTAACAACTTTTGACTTATTTTATACATTCGACTAATTGTTACAAATATTTAATATTTAAAGCTGATTATCTATAACTATGAAGGCCTGCCAACAATACATTTACTCCTACAAATGTAAAAATTACACATATAAAGCCTATTACAGAAAACCAGGCTGCTGTTTTACCCTTCCATCCCCTATTGAATCTAAGATGCAAATAAGTAGAATAGATAATCCAGGTAATCAAGGACCAGGTCTCCTTGGGGTCCCATCCCCAGTATCTTGACCAAGCCCTCTTGGCCCATATGGCTCCTGTGACTATGACCAAGGTTAGCATCAGATAGCCAAAGGCTGTGACCCTATAGCTCAGGTAATCACAAATCTCTGCATCTGGCAAATGTGACTTCTTGTTTCCCTGGCCTTTCCTCTTTTCATATATAAGATACATGACGGACAGGCCAGCGGCCACGGCAAAGGAACCATAGGAGATAATGGCAGTGCCGACATGAATTGAAAGCCACCTGCTCTGGAGTGCTGGCATCAGGGGTTTAATGGTCTTGGGAAGCATAGAAGCGTATCCCATCATCAAAAATGCCAAGGGCATAACAAAGGCCCCTACTGCCGTAAATTTATAGATAAAGTGGATTGCAAGATAGCAGAGTACAATACCCCAGGTAAAACTATTTGCAAATTCAAATTGGTTGCTAAATGGCAGTCTCCCCGACTCTATTACCCTGAGAACCATAGCAGCAGTGTGGACTATAAAGCCTACTAGGGATACTGTAAGGGCAAACTTGCCAATCTTTTCCTTTGATGAGGCCAAATATATGAAAAATCCTATAGAAGCTATTATATATATAATAAATGACAAGGTGAAAAATAACTCTTCAAAATATATGATATCCATTATACTTCCTCCTTTTTCAATTCATCATTTGTTTGTAAAAGTTTCTTTATCTGTAGGGTATAGCCCCATATGTTTTGCCTTGTAATCGGCAATATGGACTCCTCTTCCACCAGTAAAAATCTAGGGTAAAAGTAAAAGGATAGCAATAGACCTAGGAACAAGAAAAATACACCAATTAGTACAAAATAATATCCAAAGTCTTTCCTATAAATTAACCCTGTATATAGGAAGGAATCTTCAAAGGTGATTTCAATATCTTCATATATAATGGCTTGTCCAGGCTCCGTTATATATGAGTCTATGTAATTACCAAATTCATATAGGACTACTGCATAGTGGGGGTGCTTCAACTGATGGCTTGCGGTCATCGGCTGTCCCATTTGATCTATGCTAAAATCCGGATAAAAACCATAGAGGTATATGGTTAGATGCTTTGGTTGATAGAAATGTTGCTCATTGTTCTTTAAGATACCCTCATCTAGCTCCCTACCCTCTGCGTCCTTGATTTTAAAATTACTTACCCAGCCAAAGCTAGATTGATAAATACTTAGGCCCTTGTAGTCTAGGGGATTGTTGACCCAAATCTTTTTAAAGTCTACCTGACTGCCATCCTCAATTAGCTTGAGATCACTGTAGTATTGCTCCGTCGAGCCATCATCCCTAAAACCTAGATAAAAGTCCTCAAGCTGTATGGAAAATCCTTCCTCGGCAAAGGTCTTTGTCTCTCCGGGCATTAAATTCACAAATCCCTCATAGGCAAATAAATTCCCAAGAAAGCTTCCCAATATAATGACAATAATGCCTAGATGGGTAATTGCAGGCCCAAGTACACCAAGACGGTTTTTTGCCGCCTTGAAACCAGTTTCTGTATCGTAAATTTTAAAATTCCTTTTCACTAGTCCCTGCCTAAATGCCCCAATATCCTGTCCCTTGGCCCACAGGTTTTCAGAGTCCCTCCTCGGAGAAGGAAAGTAGCTGTCCTTGGTCCTTTTCAACTGAGAAGGCAGGAGATTTAAGGTGCAACCCGTCAAGTTAATTAAAAACAATAGTAAGAGGATGCGATAAATAAGAGAGCTATATACCTTGTTGAATTGCAAAATCATCATTATATTTCCAAAGGTCTGGTATCTTTCCATGTAAAATTGAGGCGAAACCCCTTGGGGTATCACTGTTCCAATAATAGAATATGTAGCTATGGCAATAAACAATACAATGGCAAAGCGAAAACTGATCAAGAACCTTCCTATTCTTTTAATCATATTAACCTCTCCTAATTTTATCATTTGTAAAACTAAAAGGGGAAAATCCCCTTTTAGTTTTCTCTTTTCTATGGTCTTGGAACTATTAACCTCAAGTTGTCCTTGCTATCAGACTCAATGATGTCCTCTTCCCTCAAAAATAGTTTGTCATTGTCGTGGCAAGATTCACAGGACTCATTTTGGAAGGTACTCTTTTGAATATTATGTGTCGGTGAATACTTCCAATTGCTAATCTCGTCAAAGTTTGGCAGCATATCGGTCTCCACTGTGTCAAAAGAATTGGCAGCAGTAGGTATATGCCTTAGGGTTACATATTTATATGGCCTTTCCTCTGTTGGATTTGGATTGAGCCCAATTCTAAACATCAGCTTGCTATCCGATGCACTCTTCAAGGCAGATTTGTCTTCATTGTAGCTAACATGACATTCGAAACAGTTGTTGTTTGCCTGGGCATGACAAACCTGACAAGACAACATATCGCCATGGGCATTGTGAGCCTCGATCTGAGAGTTGCCAGACGCCTCTTCGGCATGGCAGTCTAGACAAGACGGCAGTGCCTCGTCCCACATTCTCTCCCCTACTTCTCCTGTACCATGGAAGTTGTCAATATTGTGGCAGTCCATACAGTCCATTCCCAGCTCAAAGTGTACATCCCCACTAAATCCTACCTCTCCCATGAATTCTCCCGCTGTTCTAGCACCGTGACAACCATAGCAGGTCTCTTCCATTGGAGGGGTTTTGAAGAATTCATGCTGATTAATCAAACCGCCAGTGTAATTGCTAGGCCTGCTAACATGGCATTCTCCACAGGTCGCATGACAGCTCATACAGTTCTTGTCAAATACCTCTGCATGGGCTGGTGAATCTGGCATAGAATCTGTGCTGGCAAAGGACATGAGTCCATTTTCCATACCGTGAAGATTGTAGTGTATAGAACTGGCATAGGTCTCTGTCACAGCTCCATGGCACTGGGCACATATGCCATTGTTGTCTTCAGATGGATATGGATTCATGGTAGCATGAGCCCCTTCTTGTGTCGGTAGATTTTCGCCAGCATGGCAGTTTATACAACCCAATTGTCCGTGTGATGTTTCCAAAAAGTCTTTTGATACTAAGTACATGTCTACAGCTTCCAGCTGTGGTCCTGCGATGCCTCAACCACCCTCTCCGCCATGGCCTTCGTCGCTTTCAATCACTACAGAACCTATGATACTTTCACTTGTATGACAGGCAATGCAGTTGCTGCTGTCAATAGGATCTATTGCCACGGGAGTTGTTAGTTTCTTAGCAATATGTTCTGATTTGTTTGTTAATTGATAAGTAAATAAAATAACTACTGCCAATATAACCATTACTAGTGCGCCAAAAATCGCCTTATGGTAAAACTTTTCCTTCATAATATCACCTCCGACTTATTCTTTATCCTTGGCTAAACCATACCTTGGGGGCCAGAGCCCCCATGGATTATTCTGTGACTACTGGTAGTTCAGCTCCTGACCAGCCTGCCATGCCTCTTGTAACAATCGAAGCATTGTAGCCGCTTAGCCTTAGCATTGTCATCACCTGGGCTGCTGTTTGACCGGAATAACATGCTAGATAAATCGGCCTGTTTTTAGGTAATTTGTCTAAGTTTTTGCCCACTTCCTTAAATGCAATATTTGTTGCCCCTTCTATGTGTCCTTTTTCAAAATCCTCTCCAGACCTGAGGTCTACTATAAATATTGCATCTGGATTGTCTTCAACTAGGGCAAATACGTCGTCTGCTTTTTCCATATAGGTCTTGCCTTCGCTAAAGAACTTGTCTACAGCATCCCACAATATTTGTTCCTCTTCTGTCAAGTTCGATGTCTTGGCATCTGGCAAAGGATTTTCAGTGGTTTCCAGGGTGTCTTCAGCTAATTCTAATGGACTCCAGCCGAAGTTCATACCCCCTTGGTAGGAGATTACATTAAATCCTAATAACTTAACCGCTGATACGCCTAGGCCTGATGTCTGGCCTGAATAGCAATACATTACTATTTGTTTGTTAGTTGGCAATCTATCTAGATTTTTGCCAATTTGATCAAAAGGTATATTGACTGCACCTGGTAAGTGGCCTTTATCATAATCTTCTTTTGATCTCATGTCGACTATAAACAAAGCATCTGGGTTCTCGTCGATTAGTGGCATTGCGTCTTTTGCAGCTATCATGTTGCTATTTTCTGGAATGCTGTTTAGATAGGCAGTTGCATGCTCAAGTATGACTGCCTGTGGATCTAAGGGCGTTTCTGTCGTCTCTGGTGCCTGAGTTTCAACCTTAGGTGCTTGCTCTTCGCCGCCTGCAGTTGGAGTCTCTTGCTTTGCACACCCACTCAGTATACTGAGAGACAATAAGAATGCTAACAAAATACTTAAAAACCTCTTCATCTTCATAGATTTCTTCCCCCTTGTTTTTTGATAGATATTAAACTAACTAATAGCTTTGTTATTATTATAGCATACCTAGGTATTGTAATCAATATACAAAAATGTCAAAATCTAAAAGTTTTTCACACAAAAAGACCCCATTAATAATGGAGTCTTTTCTTGAATGCAGAGGAAGGGACTCGAACCCTCATGCCGCTAAGCATACGCCCCTCAAACGTACGTGTCTACCAGTTCCACCACCTCTGCAACTATTTAATATGGACTACAATATGATTGCAGTCCATATCTTTCCCTATTATTCTACTACATCCTTGTCCTTTTTTCAACAAGTCTTTGAAAAAATCATCTCAAATCTTCAGGTATAAAGACATTCTCTATCCCGCTGTAGGGATTGTAGAAGCTGGGACTTAGGTCCCCCATAATTTTACGATCTATGAGAAGTGCCTTGTTTTTGAAAAATAGGCTAAAATATGGCAGTTCCTCAACTATTATCCCCTGTATCTGCTCATATGAGCCTAGCTTTTTACCCCTGTCACCCTCCAAGAAGGCAGACTCTAGGGACTGGTCCATTTTCTCATTGGAATAGTTTATGAAGTTTGATTCATAGGCTATTTGAGAGCTATGGAAGGCAAATGATAGGTCGGGTATGACAGATAGCTGCCAGCCCAGCAGGGCAATATCATAGTCGCCTGCAATTAGTTGCTCATTAAGCTCCTCCCACTGCCTTTCTATGTCTTCAACACTTATATCCTTGTCTAGGTTTGGCAGGGGGCTTATCTTAATTTCAATCCCCAGCTTTGCCAAATCGTTTTTAATTAGTTCCGCCGTCTTATACCTCATTAGGTTGTAGGAGTTTGTCAGCAGGGTAAGTGAAAGCTTGTTCCCCTCTTCGTCTTCCAAAATCCCATCCCCATCCTTGTCCATATATCCTATCTTCATGAGCTCATTTCTAGCTAGGTCAAAATTATACCCATAGCTATTTGCCTTTGGAGACAAGAGCCAAGAATCAGGATGTATAGGCACATCAATCTGAGTCCCATGACCTAGGTATAGGTTTTGTATAATGGCCTGTCTATCAACTCCGTAGGCAATTGCCCTCCTAAGGGACCTGCCAGCCTCCCCTGAAAATATTTCATTGGAAAAGTTGAATCCCAAGAATTCATAGTGGTTGGATACAAATTCATAGCTCCTAATCCTGTTGTTTTGCTTGTACTTATCCCAATCTACCCCCACAGTAGTAGCCATATTTATCTGCCCTGTCTCAAATGCAGTCAGGATATCCTCTTCATTCTCCAAGACCTTACCTATTATATGGTCTATATATGGCCTCTGCCCCCTATAATTCTCATTGGCAGACAGATTTATTTGTTTCATCTTTTCATAGGCTTCAAATTTAAAGGGTCCTGTGCCTATGGGATTATAGTTGTTTATTTCCAAGGCCTTGGCGTAGTCCTTATTCCCTCCCTTTGCTGTAGCAAATAGGTGCTCAGGAATTATAGGAAAGGTCAGTACCTCTAGGTTGTTGCTAAAGGCCCTATCAAATGAAATTTCTAGGCTTGTATCATCTAAAAGCTTAATATCTATTATCCTACGCAAGTCACTGGGACTAAAGGAGCCTAAGGCCTTTGAAAACATTTGCTTGTAAGTGCTATTGGTGTCAGCATACTTGATGGTGTTTATGGTAAACTGAATATCCTTGGCAGTTAATTTCTCTCCATCATGCCAGTAGACATCTTCAAGTAACTGGATTTCTATGGTTCTGCCCCCGTCACTTATGGCATAGGATTTAGCCAACTGATTTTTAATATTCAGGTCCTCGTCAAACTCGAATAGGCCTTCGAACATGAGCTTGCTGAAAAAATAATAACTGCTATTCTCAGTCATTAGTGGGTTCAAGGTATCGAAGTTTGTTAGGGGGACAACTATTTGGCCTCCAGGGACTGGAGAATATTCAACTATGGTCTCCATATCATCTTCAATAGCATTTTCTCCGTCCAAGTTCTCGTCTTGGATTTGGCAGCCTGTGATAAATGTAAAAAGTAGCAATACTAGTAGAGTTATTTTTAAATATCTTGTCAATTTCATCTTATTCCTCCTATGAAAGCCCTATTAATGACTTAATTGTCCTTCTAATATTATGTAAAAAGTTAATATAGAAAGAATCCAAATTTCTCCCATTCTTCATGCTCCTATATATCCTGCTATAAACCCTGTAATTTGATTTTACCTTTCTCAGATAGTCTTCTGTCTCCTTAAAGGGAATATTATCTAAACTCTTGCCATCCCTTGAATATTCACTTTGGCAAAGCCACTTGCTGACATTTCCACTGCCAGCATTGTAGGAGGCCAAGACCAAGTCAAGATTGTCGTCGAATTCAGCCATTAGGATGTTTATATACCAGGCCCCAATTCTTATATTGGTATCCGGCTCAAAAAGGCTCTCCTCATCATAGTCCTCTATCTCCAGTACTTCACTAGCCCATTGACCAGTTTGCTGGCCAATTTGCATTAGGCCTCTGGCATTCTTCCTAGAAATGGCATTCCTGTCGTATTTGCTCTCCACATTGATGATAGAGGCTACTAGGTGAAAGTCAACTCCAAATTCAGTTGAATACCTTGCAATGGAATCCTCATATATCAGTGGGTAGCTTGTAGATATATAGAAAAGCCCCACGGACAGCAGCAAGATAAAAACTATAAGCACTATAATTGTTTTTTTAATTAGTTTTATTAGTCTAAACAAAAAACTACCCCTCCGAGCCTTGGATTAATTCATTTAATGCCCTATCCACCTGTAAGCCCAGGGATTGTAGATTTCCCCTATTGTCAATTATCCTGGAGGACCTGGGCCTTTTTTCCTCAATATCCATTTGGGATTCTATCTTCTTCAGCGCCTCTTCCCTTGCAATTCCATCTCTTTCCATCAATCTCTTGACTTGTGTATCCCTATCTGTATAGACTAGCCATATCTCATCAAAGCTAATCCCATGGTCTGCAAATAGGCCGTATACTTCAAATAGCAGGGGAATGTCTAGAAAGATTATCTTATTTGATTTCGATAGCTTCTCAATTTTGACTAGGGTCTCCCCCACTATATGGGGATGAAGAATGGCATTTAAATCCATTCTAGCCTGGGAACTGTTAAATATTAGCTTTCCCAAGGCCCCCCTATTTATAGATTTATCATCGTTTAATATGGAGGTCCCAAATTCTTGGATTATTTCATTATAGGCAGCCTTCCCTACTTGGACAAGTTCCCTAGAAATCTTGTCTGAATCAATCAGGGCATATCCTTTGCCTATTAGGATCCTGGAAACAGTCGATTTTCCAGTGGCTATACCCCCTGTCAGCCCAATTATCTTGGGCCTATTTTGTCTCATACCAGCTAGCACCTACTTCCAAATCCACCAAAAGTGGTATGTCCAATTTAATTGAGTTTTCCATTATATCCCTCAGGAGTTTCTTTACCTCTTCAATCTCATCCTCAGGGGCCTCTATAATCAATTCATCGTGGATTTGCAATATGAGTCTAGATTTGAGTCCCCTCTTTCTTAATTCACTAAAGACCCTAACCATGGCCATCTTAATTATATCGGCAGCAGATCCCTGTATTGGAGTATTCATAGCTATACGCTCTCCAAAAGATTTGATATTGAAATTCCTCGCCTGAAGCTCAGGCACATATCTCCTCCTGTGTAGTATGGTTTCCACATAGCCCTCTTTCTTCCCCAAATGGACTATGTTTTCCATATAGTCCTTGACCAGCCTATAGTTTGCCAGGTATTTGTCTATATACTCCTTGGCTTCTTTCCTAGTAATACTCAAATCTCTGGAAAGTCCATAGTCTGAAATCCCATATATAATCCCAAAATTCACGGCCTTGGCACTGGACCTCATATGGGAAGTCACATCCTCCAAGGCAACACCAAAGACCTCGGAAGCAGTTTTCCTGTGGATGTCCTCATTGTGGATAAAGGCATCCATCAGCTTGGGGTCCTTAGATATGTGGGCTAGTATCCTAAGCTCGATTTGGGAATAATCCGCATCTAAGAGGGAATAACCATCTTGGGCTATGAAGGCCCTACGGATTTTTCTCCCGTCCTCTGTCCTGACCGGAATATTTTGCAAATTTGGTTCTGTACTGCTGATCCTACCTGTTGAAGTTATGGTTTGATTGAAACTCGAATGAATCCTATTGGTATCCTTCTTGATTAAGGCCAATAAACCGTCAATATAGGTAGACTTCAGCTTAACTATCTGCCTGTACCTTAGGACCTTTCCTACCATTGGATGCATGTCCTTTAGCTTATCCAATACTTCAGCATCTGTAGAGTAACCAGTCTTTGTCTTCTTTATAATAGGAAGGGATAGCTTGTCAAAAAGTACCTCCCCCAATTGCTTTGGAGAATTTATATTAAAATCCATATCTGCTAGCCTGTATATTTCATTGGTTAGTTCTTCAATCTCCTTGTCGTATTCCTCTCCCAGTCGATTTAGTTCATCTACATCTATTTTAAATCCCAGGTATTCCATACTGGCCAGTACCTGGACCAGAGGCAGCTCTATTTCCCTATAGAGGCCCATCATCTCCTGCTCTTCAATAATAGCCTTCATCTTGTCTTCAATCCTGAATACTGTATCTAGGGAAAAGGACACCATTTCTCCCAACTCTTCCCGGGTCAATTGGCCGTAATTCCTTCGCCCCTTGCCCTTGCCCAGTAGTTCTACCTCGTCAATACCTGAACTGTTGAGATACTCCCTGCTTAGGCTGTTGATAGAGTAGTCACTTTGCGTGGGGTTGATTAGGTAGGCAGCTATCATGGAGTCAAATGTCACATTGTCTAGCTCAATACCCATTCTCATAAGGGCTATGAATTCTTTTTTTAGATTGTGCCCTATCTTTTCAATCTCCCCATCCTGAAATATAGGCCCGAAGCTGTCAATAAAACTAGTGGGGTTGTCAAAGAGAATTATGTCCGAAGGTTTATTTGGAGTCTTTATTCCCATACCTATTAAATTGCCTTCCATGTAGTTATCCTCTGAATTAATAGCCCTGAAGGCAAACTTCTTCTCGCTTTTTATCCTCTTAATTATATCATCATAGTCATGACCCTCTAATATTTTATATTCATTGACCTCTAGTTTTATATCCTCTCTTCCAGGGGAAATTCTCTTGAGCAAGCTATTGAATTCTAAGTCCTGATAAATTTGCCTCAGGTCATCCCATTTTGGCTCCCCTATTAGATAGTCCTCTATATTTATATCAAGGGGGACTGCTGTCACTATCTCCCCTAGTTTCCTGCTTAGAAATGCCAACTGCCTGTTCTCAGCTAAGTTTTCCTTTAACTTTTTGCCCCTTATGCTGTCAAGGTTATTGTAAATATTTTCAATTGTATCATATTCTTTGAGTAATTTTAATCCTGTTTTCTCTCCAATTCCTGGTACGCCTGGTATATTATCGGAGGCATCCCCCATTAATCCCTTTAAATCGATCAACTGCTGGGGACTAATTCCAAATTCATCTACTATCCTTTGCCTGTCGTATTCCTCAAGCTCTGTGATACCCTTTCTGGTAATTAGGACTCTAGTAGTATCTGTGGCTAGCTGGAGATAGTCCTTGTCCCCAGTAACTAGGAAGATATCGTAGTCATCTTGACCCTTTTTGGCGATGGCACCTGCTATATCATCTGCCTCATAGCCTGATAACTCCAAATACCTTATATTCATTGCATCTAAAATATCCTTCATGAGAGGAAACTGCTGGGCTAATTCCGAAGGAGTGGCTGACCTGTGGGCCTTATACTGATCATATTCCTTGTGCCTAAATGTTGGGCCCTTCTTGTCAAATACTATGCAGAGGTAGTGGGGCCCTATATCTTCCTGAACCTTATATAACATGGTTAAAAATCCATAGAGTCCATTGGTATATATACCCTCCTTGTTTGACAGCAAGGGCAGGGCGTAAAAGGCTCTATGCAGCAAGGAACTGCCATCTATGACCATTAATTTTTTTCTATCCATTTGAATAATCACTCCATTCTATTGTCCATACTTTTAAGTATACCTTAAAAGCTTTAATCAGTAAACAAAGGTGAAATAAAATTATTGATTTATTATTCTATTTGTGGTATTATTAGTTTATTGATTTTGCCGGTGTGTCGGAATTGGCAGACGACCTCGACTCAAAATCGAGTACTATAATGGTGTGTGGGTTCGAGTCCCACCACCGGCATTATTGAAAAACTGACTTAGGAAAACTCTCTTAGGTCGGTTTTTCTTCTTGCATCCATAGAATAAAAAAGAACCCTAGCATAGAGTTCCTCTTTACTTCGTTTCGATTTCTGCCAATGACAATTCTATAAGCCTTCTTACTACTGAAGTTATGTATTCCTTTTCTGATTCTGAAAACTCTACGATGCTTAGTGAGTATAGTAGGTTTTGAGCTATTAGTAGTAGATCCCTTATCATCTCTTCCTCCTAAACAAGATTTTCCTTATATATTAGTATTCTACATTAATTTAAAAAGTCCTTCTTTTATAAAAAAATATAAGAAAGTCAGCCTCTTCTCAAGCTGGTTTATGTAATTATATTGACCAAACCCTGACTCAGTCCCATGACAATGATTCCTGCAAGTAAGTTGCCAAGGAAAATGGCAGGCAAGGCCCACTTTAGTCTCATATCCATAAAGGCGGCGATTATGGAACCCGTCCATACCCCAGTTCCTGGAATTGGCAGAGCCACGAAAATAAATAGCCCCAGATACTTGTACCTTTGTATCTGTCTACTTTTTCTCATGGACTTGCTTATGAGATTGTTGACTGGCTTTCCCAGAAATCTACTATTTCTAAGAAATCTAAAAATCGGCCTGACTAAAAGCAAAATAAAGGGAACAGGTATCATACTGCCCATAAATGATAGGGCAAAGGAGTGAATAGGACCAAGTCCCAAGGATATGCCAATCGGAATAGCACCCCTTAACTCAATAACTGGAAGGGCTGCTGTAAGGATAACAGTTAGTTCAATTGAAATAAAATCTAAAATTGCAGCTATTATATTTGACATACACATCTCCCTTTAAAAATCAAGATGCCTGACCTTGTCCCCTATATTATCTCCTTTAAATATTCTAGAAATTCATCCCTTAGCTCTGGTCGTCTCAAGGCATACTCTACTGTTGCCTGAAGAAAACCTAGTTTGTCTCCAACATCATATCTTTTACCTTCAAATATATAGGCAAACATATCCTCCCTAGTAGCTAGAACTTTCAGAGCATCTGTAAGTTGTATCTCCCCACCCTTGCCAGGCCTAGTGTCCCTCAAAATATCAAAAATAGCAGGACTAATAATATATCTACCTAAAATAGCTATATTAGAGGGGGCCTCACCTATATTTGGCTTCTCTATCAGATCTCTTACAGAATAAAGGTTATCAGCCAACCTATCCCCTTCTACTATACCATATTTGTTTACATTAAAATCTGCTACCTCCTGAACTCCAAGTATACTAGCAGCATATTTGTCATAGGCCTCTATCATCTGCCCCAGGCATGGTCTCGAATCATTGTATACCACATCGTCGCCAAGTAATACTGCAAAGGGTTCATTTCCCACAAAGGTCCTAGCACAGTAGATGGCATGTCCAAGTCCCTTGGCCTCCTTTTGACGAATATAGTGGATATCTACCATATCTGAAATATCTCTAACTATTTTGAGCAATTCCTCATTCTTCTTCTTTTCCAATTCTAATTCCAATTCAACAGATTTATCAAAATGGTCTTCGATGGCCCTCTTGCTCTTGCCTGTAATGATTAAGATCTCCTCGATGCCAGAGGCGACTGCCTCTTCAATTATATATTGAATAGTAGGTTTATCTACTATTGGTAACATTTCCTTTGGCATAGCCTTGGTAGCAGGTAGAAATCTAGTGCCAAGACCTGCCGCAGGAATAACCGCCTTGCGAACCTTCATTAATATAACCCCCTATATCCATTATTAGTGTAAAGTTGCATCCTCTTCAGTCAACTCTTTATTGGCTGAAGAATAATATATTAGTAGTATTTCTATCATACAAATATTCTCTATTCTTGTCAAAGGGACAAGATAAATTGTCCACCTTATAGGGTGCATAATAGACCTATAGTTTTTTAGCTATAGGTCTATTATGTTTATAATATATATCTGAAGAATGTCTTATTTTATATTACCTGCTATTTCTTTTATTTCCTCTAGACTTAGGTCCGTATATTTTGCTACGAGTTCCATATCCAGACCATCTGCCAAAAGTTTTTTTGCCAATTCCCGGTCTCTTTGTTTTCTGCCTTCCTCTATGCCTATTACCTTACCTTCCTCTATGCCTATTACCTTACCTTCTTCTATGCCTACTACCTTACCCTCTTCTCTTCCTTCTCTTCTTGCATATTTTAATCTGGATACCATATCTAATCTAGCCTTTTCCCTTGCCTTGTAGGCCTCCCTCATCTTTTCATCTGCAGATATTTCTTGTAGTT
>Ga0265293_10002957_pt1 | contig 32624 bp, 28 predicted proteins | sample Munlanlewell138R_FD_192505 | JGI IMG/M metagenome (GOLD analysis project Ga0265293, IMG submission 192505) | Leachate microbial communities from a municipal landfill in Southern Ontario, Canada - Leachate well 138R | ecosystem: Engineered > Solid waste > Landfill > Unclassified | place: Canada... | reverse complement strand
TAAAAATGATGAATATTCTGCTTAATGTTGAACCAGCACGAAGTGTTTTGGATAAAATTATAAAATAATGAACAAAGAATTAAAAGACATAGTGAAAGCAGGTAAAATTCCACTTTTAGAAGAGTTTTATTCAATTCAAGGCGAGGGTTTTAACACTGGTAAGGCTGCTTATTTTATAAGAACTGGTGGTTGCGATTTAGCTTGCCATTGGTGCGATTCAAAAGAAACGTGGAAGCCCGAAATACATGAATTTATTGAGATTGATGCAATTTTAAAAAGAGTGGAATCAAGGCCTGCCGACACTATTGTTATTACTGGTGGAGAGCCTTTAATACATAATTTTGATGAGTTTTGTGCAAAAGCAAAGGCAAAAGGCTTTACTTTAATGTTAGAAACAAGCGGAGCTCATAATTTCAGTGGAGTTTGGGATTGGGTTTGTCTTTCCCCCAAAAGTTCAAAACCACCAAAACCGGAGTATTTTCAAATAGCTGACGAAATTAAAGTTGTGATTTTTGAAGAAAAAGATTTTTTATGGGCTGAAAAATGCGCAGAAAAAGTTACTAAATCTTGTGCCTTATTTTTGCAACCAGAGTGGAGTAGGTTTGAAAAAACTGGTATAATGATTGTAGATTATGTAAAACAATACCCAAAATGGAATGTGTCTTTGCAAACTCATAAGTTTTTACGTATTCCATAAATTAAAATTTTAAAAATGAAAAGAATTTTAAGTTTTTTTATATTGATTTTAGCCTTTAATTTTGCTTTAAAAGCTCAAAATAAATCAAGCTATACAAGTAATAAAGCAGCAATAAAAAGTTTTAATAAAGCTGTTGCATATATGGAGCAAAGACAAAATAAAATGGCAATAGCAGAAATTGATAAAGCTATTGAAAAAGATTCTAATTTTTTGGAAGCTTGGCTTTTGCGTGCCGAAATTTATGATTTTCTTGGAAATGTAAACGAGTCTTATTCTTCTTATGTGAAAGTTTTTGAAATCGATGAAAATTATGACCCGGCTTTAAGTTTTAAACTTGCAGCAAATTCATATAAAATTGGAAAATATTCAGATGCCAAAAATTATATAGACTTTTTTTATAATGAAGTTGACACAATAAAATATAAAAATTATGATTTTAGAAGACTAAAAGAGTTTATTTATTTTGCCGATAATGCTTATAATAATCCAAAAGATTTTAAACCAATAAATATTGGTCCCGGCGTAAATACTCAGTTTGATGAATATTGGCCATCTTTATCTGTTGATGAGAGTATTTTAGTTTTTACACGTCAAATTCCAATTAACCCAAACTCTAATTCTCGAAATCCTGAATCTATGCACGAAGATTTATTTGTTTCATATTTTGATGAAAAAACAGGTCAATTTTCACGTGCTATTCCAATGCCCGGAAATGTTAATACAAAACTTAACGAAGGTGCACAATGTATTAGTGCTGACGGAAAAACTTGTGTAATAACAGCTTGTAACCGCCCTGATGGAAAAGGCTCTTGTGATTTATATATAATGTTTTTAGAAAATGGCAAATGGACTAATCCTAAAAATTTAGAATCTATAAATACTTCTTCATGGGAAAGTAATCCTTCTTTATCAGCTGATGGTAAATATTTATATTTTTCATCTGGTCGCCCTGGTGGATATGGTAAAACGGATATTTATAGACAAAGAATTGATGAAAAAGGAAATGCTTTGGGCGAAGCCGAAAATCTTGGCACACAAATAAATACAGCTTACGAAGAACTTTCTCCTTTTATTCATCCTGATGGTAAAACTTTGTACTTTGCTTCGCGTGGCCATCCTGGAATGGGTGATTTTGATTTATTTTATTCTAAACTTGATGATAATGGAAATTGGTCAAAACCTGTAAATTTAGGATATCCAATTAATACTCTGGGCGAGGAGAGAAGCTTGATTGTAAATGCAAGAGGTGATATAGCAATGTTTGCATCAAATGCAGGAAAACGAGATTTAGATATTTATTTCTTTTTAATCCCTGAAGAAATAAAACCAAAAGCTGTAACTTATGTAAAAGGTTATGTTTATGATATAAAAACAAATCAAAGATTAGAAGCTAAATGCGAACTTTTTGATATTGAATCAGGCGAAGAAATGATAAAGCTAACAACGGATAAAACAACAGGCGAATATTTAGTTACTTTGCCATTAGAAAGAGATTATGCTTTTAACGTAGAAAAATCTGGTTATTTATTTCACTCTGAAAATTTTTCTTTAAAAAATATTAAAAATCCTGAAGATGCTTTTATCTTAAATATTCCACTACAACCCTTAGAAGAGGGAGTTAGAGTAGTTTTAAAAAATATTTTCTTTGAATTTAATTCTTATGAACTATTGCAAGAATCATTTGCAGAGCTAAAAGTTGTTGTTGATTATCTTAATTCAAATCCAAATTTAAAAATAGAAATTGGCGGACATACTGATAATGTTGGCACAAAAGCATACAATAAAACTTTGTCTGAAAATAGAGCAAAATCTGTATATACTTATCTAATTTCAAAAGGAATTGATAAAAACAGATTATCATTTAAAGGTTATGATTTTTCTGTTGCAATTGCTGATAATGAAACTGAAGAAGGACGTGCCTTAAATCGTAGAACAGAATTTAAAGTTATAAGCAATAAATAAAATTGTAAAGTCTATAAAGTTAAAAGGTAAAAGTCGAAAAGAGCTTCTCTCATTTCTTACACTCACAACTAAATACTAAATACTCTTCTTAATGTTTCTTAATTTCTTAATGTACTTAATGGTAAAAAAAATTCTACTTAGGCTCAAAAAAGCAAAAAATAAAATGTATGACAAATGTGTCAACTTTTTTTAGGACGAACAATTATTCTATTTTGCTAATTAATATATTCTGTAAGATATATGTTTTTATTTAGCTAACTAAATCTATTTAAAGTTTAAAAATTCTGATGTTTTATTAGCAACTTTATTTAAAATAATGTTAAGATTATGAATTAAAATGAAAACAAAGATTGCTTTTGCTTGAATTTTTATAATTTTGCCACTTTATTAACTCAAAAATGTATAAATTTTAATGAATATTAGAATTGAGAAATACGAAGCTCAAGAAAAGCAAGAATGGGAGCAAAGTCGCGTTCTTGGAACCAAACCTACATACGATTTAATAAAATATGCTGGTATATACACTAGCAATATTTATGAAGATGTAAAAGTAGAAATTTTAAAAATAAACTTTATCTTTTAATGCTTCAAACTTTATAAGAAAGATTAATATATTTTATGGATAGATCTCAAAGGTTAGGAACAGAAAAAATAAAACCATTATTGTGGAGTTTATCACTTCCTGCAATGATTGGAATGGTGTCTGTAACGGTTTACAATGCTGCCGACACTATTTTTATTGGTCACTCTATTGGGACATTGGGAATTGCTGCAATTTCTGTTTCTTTACCTTTATTACTTTCAATTTCTACTTTTGGTCAAGCAATAGGATTGGGCGGTGCTTCAATAATATCAAGAGCATTAGGAGCAGGAAATAAAGCTAAAGCACATTTAACTTTACATTCTTTAGTTACAATAATCTTAGCGATAAATCTTGTTGTCATTACATTAGCTTATTCAAAATTAAGTTTTTTTTTAAAGCTTTTTGGTGCAAGTGAAGAAATTTTGCCCTATGCCGTGCAATATGCCTCTTGGGCTTTGCCGGGGTCTTTTTGTTTAAATATTCTTTTTGTTTTAGTTAATCAAATTCGAGCTGAAGGAAATGCAAAATTTCCAATGTTTTCGCAAATTTTTGGAGCAGTTTTAAATTTAATTATTGACCCAATATTTATTTTTGGTTTTGGTTGGGGACTAATGGGAGCTGCTTTTGCAACTTCAATAAGTCAATTTACAGGATTTGCTTTTGCAACTTGGTATTTTACCAAAAATCCAAAATCAGTTTTAAAATTAAAATTAAGAAAACTCTGGGCAATACCCAACAAGGCAATTACAAAAGAAACTTTTGCCATTGGTGCTTCATCATTTGGAAGACAAATTGCAGGTTCAATTATGAATATTGTCCTAAATAATTCTCTTCTACATTATGGAGGTGCTGCCTCAATAGCTGCATTTGGGATAATATACAGGCTGACCATGTTTATTTTTATGCCTCTTTTTGGAATTAATCAAGGATTTATGCCTATTGCCGGTTTTAATTATGGAGCTAAAAAAATTCCTAGAGTGTTAAAAGCTATGAAAACTGCAATTATTTGGGCTAGTCTGTTCTGTGTTGGAGCATTAATTGTGTTTTTTATTTTTGCAAGTGCCATGGTAAATATATTTACAAGCGATAAAGATCTAATTTTTATTGGTACAAAAGCTTTGAGAATTTTTATTATTGCTTTCCCAATAATTGGTTTTCAAATTGTTGGTTCCGGTTTATTTCAAGCTCTCGGTAAAGCAAAAGCTTCTTTGTTCTTAGCTCTGTCAAGACAACTTTTATTTTTAATCCCTTTTGTGATGGTTTTTCCAATATTTTGGGGCGAAACTGGTATTTGGTATTCATTTCCTGTTGCCGATTTTTTAGCTGCAATTGTTACTTTTTTTATGGTCTGGAATTTTGTTAAAAAATTAAAAAAAGAAGACGAGACAAATAAGCTCTTAAATTTAGATAAAGAAAATATAAACTCGAAATTTGAATTTCAAGAAGAAATTATTTTTTAAAGTTTGATTAGCTTTAAAAAGTCTTATTTTTTTCTTAATTTTGCTTAAAATTTCAATTATGGAAATTTATTTAGATTATAATGCCACAACACCTATAGACAGCGAAGTTGCAGAATTTATGAAGCCTTTTCTAAATGATTATTTTGGAAATCCTTCAAGTTCTCATTCTTTTGGAGTAAATGCTAAAAAAGCTGTTGAAACGGCTAGAATGCATATTGCTAATTTATTGGATTGCAAAAGCTCTGAAATAGTTTTTACTAGTGGAGGTAGCGAAGCTAATAATTTTGCAATTAAAGGTTATGCTTTTGCTAATGAAAATCGAGGTAAACATATAATTACTTCTAAAATTGAACATCCAGCTGTAATTGAAGTTTGTAAATATCTAGAAATAAAAGGTTTTCAGATTTCTTATATTCCAGTAGATGAATATGGTATTCTAGATTTAAAACAATTAGAAAACGAAATTCGTCCTGATACAATTTTAATTTCTATAATGCACGCAAACAATGAAATAGGCAGTATTCAGCCATTAAAAGAAATTTCTAAAATTGCAAAAAAATATAAAATCGTTTTTCATACTGATGCAGCACAATCTGTTGGAAAAATTTCTACAAAAGTAACAGAATTGGGTGTTGATATGCTTAGCTTAGCAGGGCATAAACTTTATGCACCAAAAGGGATTGGAGTTTTATATATTAAAGATGGAATTGTTTTAGAAAAATTAATTCATGGTGCTGATCATGAGCAAAATAAACGAGCAGGAACAGAAAATGTTTTAGAAATTGTTGGTTTAGGAAAAGCTTGTGAAATTGCAAAAAGAGATATGGAGAAAAATATTGCACATTCAATTAAAATGCGTGATTTACTTCATAATTTACTCATAGAAAAACTTAATATAATTAAATTAAATGGTCATCCCAAGTTGCGTTTACCAAATACTTTAAATATTAGCTTTAAAAATATTGAAGCAAATATTTTATTAAATGAATTGGAAACTTATGGTATAGCTGCTTCGGCCGGTGCTGCCTGTCATACAGATTCTATAGATGTTTCGGAAGTTTTGTCTGCAATAGGTTTAGAAAAAGATTATGCTATGGGTACAATACGTTTTTCTGTTGGTCGGCAAACAAATGAAAATGAAATTATAGAAGTAGCCAGAATTATTACAAATATAATTGATAGATTAAATCCAAATTATAATGCTAAAGTTCAAACTTACGAAAAATTTCAAGAAACAAAACTTACAAAATACACTCAAGGCTTAGGTTGTGCTAGTAAATTGCGTCCACAGGATTTAGAGAAAATTTTAAAAATTTTGCCCTTAACTAATGATAAAAACGTTTTAATTGATGCTAGGCTTTCAGATGATGCAGCAGTTTATAAAATTGATGAAAATACTGCATTAGTTCAAACTTTAGATTTTTTCACCCCAATTGTTGACAATGCTTATGATTTTGGTGCTATTGCTGCCGCAAATGCTTTAAGCGATATTTATGCAATGGGAGCTAAACCAATTTTTGCTTTAAATATTGTTGGTTTTCCTGCAAATAGGTTAGATATTTCTGTTTTAAATAATATTTTAAAAGGAGCTGCAGATAAAGTAAATGAAGCAGGAATTTCTGTTTTAGGCGGACATACAATTGACGATAGTGAACCTAAATTTGGAATGGTAGTTTCTGGTCTTGCTAATCCAAATAAATTATGGACTAATGCAGGAGCCAAAGATGGAGATGCAATAATTCTAACAAAACAAATAGGAATAGGGATTTTAACTACTGCACTAAAAAAGAATTTGTTGAATAAAGAAAATTCAAAAAAGATTATAGAATCAATGTTAGAATTAAATAAATATTCTGCAAATATTATATCAAAATATAGTATAAATTCTTGCACAGATATTTCTGGTTTTGGCTTAGCAGGTCATTTGAGCGAATTATTATTGGCTAGTGAACTTAGTGCAGAAATTTTTGAAAGTGAAATTCCTTATTTTGATCAAACTGAAGATTTGGCTGCTGCTGGTAATGTTCCTGGAGGTAGTTTGAATAATTTTCAGCATTTTTCAAAATATATTATTTGGGAAAAACAAATTTCAAAAACAAGAAAACTTATGTTTTGTGATGCTCAAACATCAGGCGGACTTTTATTTACTATCCCAAATGATTTAAAAGATAAACTAATTGAAGATTTGCATAAAAATGGAATTACAAATGCAAAACATATTGGAAATTGTTATAAAAACGAAGAAAGTAAAATTCTTGTAAAATGAAAAACTTTTTTGATAATACAATTTGTGCTATATCTTCTCCTCCAGGAGTAGGAGCAATTTCGCTAATTCGCTTAACAGGAGAAAAATCTCATGAAATTGCAGAAAATATTATAAGTTCCAAAGAAAAATTTAAAAATATAAAAGCTAAAAAACTTTTATTTACCAAAATTTTAACAGGAAAGGATATTTTAGACGAAGTTTTAATTGTAAAATTTGATGCTCCGAATTCATATACAGGCGAAAATATGTTAGAAATTTATTGTCATGGCTCTGAATTTATACAACAAGAAATTTTACACTTACTTATTAAAAACGGAGCAGAAATTGCTTTGCCAGGCGAATTTACTAAAAGAGCGTTTATAAATGGCAAAATGGATTTGTCTCAATCAGAAGCTGTTGCAGATATTATTTCAAGTAATTCTTTAGAGGCACACAGAATAGCCGTAAATCAATTAAAAGGAGGAATATCAAAGGAAATAGCTATTCTTAGAGAACAAATGATAGAATTAATTTCTTTGATGGAACTTGAGCTTGATTTTAGCGAAGAAGACCTTGAGTTTGCTGATAGAAGCTCAATTTTACAAATTATTGAAGAAATTAAATCTAAAATAGATTTGTTAATTAATTCCTTTAAATATGGAAATGCCGTAAAAAATGGAGTTCCAGTTGCAATTATAGGTGAACCAAATACAGGAAAATCAACTTTACTAAACGCTTTATTGAAAGAGGATAGAGCTATAGTTTCAGAAATACCTGGCACAACAAGGGATACAATTGAAGAAGAAATTTTTATTGATGGAATTAGATTTAGAATTATTGATACAGCTGGATTAAGAGAAAGTAAAAATATTATTGAGGAAATAGGCATTAAACGAAGTTTAGAGAAAATAAATTTATCTCAAGTAATACTTTTAGTGATTGATGCTAATAGTTCTAAAAATCAAATAGATAAAATTATTCAAGAACTAGAAAAAGAAATTGATGAGTCTAAAAAAATGATTTTAGTTTTTAATAAAATAGATTTATTAAAAAATGAATTTGAAGAAATGGATTTTCCTTATGAAAGTATAAATATTTCAGCTAAACATGGAGAAAATTTGGATTTACTTTATAATTTATTAACTTCTTATGTGAAAACTTTAAAAACCGGTTTAGGCGATGTAATCCTTACAAACTCACGTCATATTGAAGTTTTTCATAAAATTAATTTTGCACTGGATAATGCAAATGAGGCTTTAAAAATAGGATTAAGTAGTGATTTTGTTTCTCAAGATTTACGTGAAGCCATGCATTATTTAGGCGAAATTACAGGTCAAGTTTCTAATGAAGAAGTTTTAGGAGCAATTTTTTCAAAATTTTGTATAGGAAAATAATTATTTGTTGAATAATTTATTATTTTTGTAAAAAACCAAAAAGTGATTAATTATATAAAATATGAACACAATACTTCTAATGAATGGATAACTTTTGTTCATGGAGCTGGTGGAAGTTCAACTATCTGGTACAAACAAATTAAAAGTTTTTCAAAAAAGTATAATGTTTTATTAATTGATTTACGCGGTCATGGGCGTTCTTATAAGTTAGGCTTTGATAATCTTCATAAAAAATATACATTTCCAATAATCGCAAATGATATTTTAGAAGTTCTTGATTATGAGAATATTAAGACAAGTCATTTTGTTGGAATTTCGTTAGGAACAATAATAATTAGACAAATAGCAGAAGATTATCCTGAGCGAGTACAATCTATGATTTTAGCTGGAGCAATTTTAAAATTTAACCTTACATCTCAATTCCTGATGAAGTTAGGATGGGTTTTTAAATCTATTGTGCCTTATATGCTTTTATATAAGTTTTTTGCTTTTATAATAATGCCTAAGGATAATCACAAGCAATCCCGAAATCTTTTTGTAAGAGAAGCTAAAAATGTTTATAAAAAAGAGTTTATAAGGTGGTATAAAATGACAGCAGATATAAATCCAATTTTAAAATTATTTAGAAATGTTGAATTACCTATCCCAACTCTATATCTAATGGGTGAAGAAGATGCTATGTTTTTACCTGCAATTCAACAAGTTTTAAAAACCCATGTAAATTATTCTCATTTAGAAGTTATTTCAAATTGTGGACATGTTGTAAATGTTGATAAGCCCGAAATATTTAACAAAACGGTTTTTAGTTTTATAAAATCTTTATAAGTTTAAAACAACCAGTTCATTCCTATATAAACTCCCATTTTACCGTCAGCTTTTTTTACAGGAAAACCTATATCTGCAGCTACAACAAAATTTTCATTTAAAGCTATGTGCAAACCACATCCATAAGTTAAATGTAAGGCTTCGGCATTCTCATTAAAAAACAAGGATTGGTCAATAGTTGAAGGAACTCCGGTTTTGTCGATTTTTGTTTTTTGCACAACCATTCCGGCATCTACAAAAGGATTTAAGGCTAAATACCAATCTTGTTTTATAAACTTAAATCTTACAAATTTATATCTAAATTCTGCATTTCCATAAACAACACCATCCCCCACAACACGGTTTCTAATCATTCCTCTAAGGGTTTTATTACCACCTAAACCATCCACAGTAGATGAAGGCATATAAGAATAAATCATATATGGCAACATATAATAAGGCGACTTACCATAAATATTTGCTTGATAGGCAAGTCTATATACAAAAGATAAATTTTTCGGTATAATTGTAAAATATTGTCTATGAGTTGCAGCAAGTTTTCCAAAAATAAAATTCTCATTAAATGAATTAAAAACAACGAGTTCAGACCAAACGCCTTTCATTGGACAAGCTTCGTTGTCGCGAGTATCATAAACTAAACCAAGTTTTAAACTATTATGCCAGCCACCATTTTTCTCTTCAGGGCTAATTATTCCCCAATTTACATAATTATCGAATAAATTTAAAGTATCAGGAAGCATGTTTTCAGCATCTTTGCCTTTATTTAATTTTTCAATTGGAACTTGTCCTGTTTTAATATTCATTAAATTATATCCAATAGCCCAATTTAAGTTTTTTAAACCCGTAGAGCCTTGAAAATCAACTTTTAAGCGTAAAATATCCCTTTGATGCTTATAATACATTCTAGTAATATATTCAGAGGAGTTTTCAGAAGTATAATCAGAATTGTAAACAGCATCGTAGCCATTAAAACCAAAAAAATCAAGTGCTTGATCTGGTAAATATGATAAATCGGCAGTTAATCTTACTTTTGGAATCACAAATTCTGAATCATAAAACAATCTATATATTCCCGAACCTTTGGTATATCTGCTAATTTCTGTATAAATAGAATGTTTGTATTTTGGAAAAGTAGAACCATCTCCATAATTATAAAAATTTACAAGTCCACCATATTGAAAGCCTAAATCTGAATTGTATGAAACTACTGGCACAAGACCTAAGGACCAACGGGATTTCCCATCACATTTTACTTCTGTTTCATTATTTTCTTGTGAGTATAAATTTACAAAAACAAGTAAAGCAACACAAAGGATTATAATTTTTTTCATAAATTATTAGTTTATTTTAATTAAAACATTTTGTTTTTTTAACAAAGATAAAAAAGAGATTTGTATTATTACCAAATTTATTTTAATTTTTGTATTTTGCGAAATTATTTTAGTTTAATTTGAAAAGATTAATAAAAATATTAATACTTAGCCTACTTCTTGCTATAACAAACGTTTTGCAAGCTCAGTTTTATAATGGACATCAAATGAAATTTGGTAAAAACAGAGTTCAATTTGAAGAATTTGACTGGTTTTATTTCCGTTTTCAAAATTTTGACACTTATTTTGTTGCTGGTAGTAAAGATGTTGCTTTAAAAACTTCGAGTTTGGCAAATAAAAATTTAGAAGAGATAGAATCTTTTTTTGAACACCAATTAAAGAAAAGGATAGTTTTTGTAATATATAAAAATCAATCCGATTTTAGACAGTCAAATATTGGATTAAATACCGGTGATGAAGATTATAATATAGGAGGAGTTACAAAAGTTGTGGATAATATTGCTTTTATTTTTATTGAAGGAGATTCGCCAAATCTTGAAAAACAAGTAAAATCAGCTATTTCAAATGTGTTTTTAAATGAATTGCTTTTTGGTAAAGATATTTCTTCAAAAATTGCAAATAATACTTTAATTAGCCCACCGGAGTGGTATTTTCAGGGACTTATAAGATTTGTTTCTCAAGATTGGAATTCTGATATTGATAATTTAGTTAGAAATTCGGTTTTAGACAATAAATTTAAAAATCTAAATCATCTCAATAGCGAAGATGCAGCTATTGCCGGACATGCAATTTGGAATTATATTTCAATAGTTTATGGAAAACAAGTAATTCCAAATATTGTGTATTTAAGTAGAGTTACAAAAAACACAGAATCTGCTTTTTTATATGTTTTAGGATTTAGTTTACAAAACTTGCAAGAAGCAATGATCGATTTTTATAAGGCTCAATATCAGAGCTTTAACTATATGTCTGAAAAGCCTGAGGGAAAAAACATTTTGCCAAAAACAAAAAAATACCTAAATTATTATCAAGTTCAATATTCTGCTAATGGTGAAAAAATTGCTTGGGTAGAAAATAATTTTGGTAAATATAAAATCAAAATATTAGATTTAAAAACGGGGAAAAAGAAAAAGATTTTAAGACGTGAACATGTATTAGACCAAATTCCTGATTATTCTTATCCAATTTTGCGTTGGCATCCAAGTGGTAAAATGTTAGGCTTTATAATTGAAAAAAAAGGAAATATTTATTATTCAACTTATAATTTGGAAAACAAAGAATTTAAAGAAGTAGAAATGTATTTGGATAAAATTACTTCTTTTGATTATTCCCATGATGGTTTGTATCTCGTGTTTTCGGCTTTTAACCTTGGACAATCAGATATTTTTATTTTTAATATTTTAGCAAACACAATTGAAAATATTACTCAAGACATAGCCGATGATTATCAGCCAATGTTTGTAAACAAATCTCAACAAATTGTATTTAGCTCAAATAGAAAAACTGCTGTGTTAGGTGATAGAAAGAATAATAAAGTGGAATTACAAGAAAATAAAGATATTTTTATTTATGATATAAAAACAAAAACTATTGAGCAAATCACTCAAACAGAAAACGTTAACGAGGAATTTCCCGATTTAAAAAACCAAAATTTCACTTTTATTTCTGATGAAAATGGAATTAAAAATTTATATTCTGCAAAAATCGACTCTGCTATTAATTTTGTTGATACCACAACGCATTACAGATATTTTTTAAATCAAAACCAACTCACAAATTATCAAAATAATATTATAGAATATAATCCTGATAAGTTTAGTAATTCAAGTGCAATTTTATATAAAAATCAAAATAAATTTCAATTATTATTTAATGAAGACTTGCCTAATATTCCTGTAAAATCAGAAAAAACAACATGGAGGAAATATCAAGAAAACCAATTGAAAAAGAAAATTAAACCTAAAAAACAGCAAGAAAATATTGAAACTAATAGTTTAGATAGTCTTCCACAAAACCTTGATAAGCAGTTTATTAATATCGATAATTATGAATTTGAAAAAGAACTTTTACAATCTAATATAGATACTAAGCAAGAGTTTGATCAGGATGGAAATGCAAAAGAGCCACGAACTATGAAATACCATACTACTTTTTACACTAATTATTTAGTTAGTCAGATAGATTTTGGGTTTTTAAGCAATTCATACCAAACTTTCACTGGTTCAGCTTTTTATTTTAATCCTGGGTTTAATTTAATTATGAAAGTTGCAACATATGATTTATTTGAAGATTATAGAATTACGGCAGGGTTTAGATTTGCGGGCAACTTTGATAGTAACGAATATTTATTGAGTTTTGAAAATTTAAAAAAACGCTGGAATAAGCAATTAGTTTTACATAGGCAGGCATTAACTAATTATTCTTATAATTATTCTTTTAAGTCTTTTACACACGAAGCCTTTTATATTATGCGTTATCCCTTGTCACAGGTGGATGCGTTTCAATTTACATTTAATTTAAGACAAAACCATTATTCACTCTTGTCAGTAGATTTGCCTAGCTTAAAACAGCCGGATTTATATGATTATTGGGCAGGAGCAAAGGCAGAGTATATTTTTGATAATACTAAACAATTGAGTACTAATATATTATCGGGAACAAGGTTTAAAGTTTTTGGCGAAAATTATATTGAAATAAATAAAAAAATTACAGAGCTTTTTGTTACAGGTTATGATTTTAGATATTATAAACCAATTCATAAAAACTTCATTTTTGCTTTTAGACTTGCCGGTTCAGCATCTTTTGGCTCAGCAAAGTTAATATACTACCTTGGCGGAATGGACAATTGGATTAATTTATCATCAGAAAAGCCAACTTTTAATACTGACATTAGAATAGACCCAGAAGTTAATTATGTATATCAGGCTGTTGCTACAAATTTGCGTGGTTTTAATCAAAATATTAGAAATGGTACGAATTTTACAGTTGTAAACGCAGAATTAAGATTCCCTGTGATTGCCTATTTTTATAAAAGACCTTTAAGTAATAGTTTCCTAAAAAACTTTCAGGCCATAGGTTTTTTTGATATTGGTTCTGCATGGAGCGGTTTATCGCCTTTTAGTGGAAACAATGCTTACGAGAATGATTATTATGATGATTATCCTGTGAACGTAATTATTCATAATGATAATTTTCCTATTGTTTCAGGATATGGTTTTGGGCTAAGAACTAAGCTTTTAGGATATTTTGTTAGAGCAGATTGGGCTTGGGGAATAAATGGAAATACTATTCAGCCAAGAATGTTTTATTTGTCTTTAAGTACTGATTTTTAAGAATTTTAAATTATGAATAATATAAAAGAATATATTGGTGATTTATCAAAAAAGTATTTCTCCGAAATTGTTGAAATTAGAAGATATTTACATCAGAATCCTGAACTTTCGTTTAAAGAATTTGAAACAGCTAAGTTTATAAAAAATATCTTACATAAATATAATATAGAATTTGATGAATCTTTTGGCGAAAATGCTGTAATTGGAATTATTAAAGGAGATTTACCAGGAAATAATATTGCTTTGCGTGCTGATATTGATGCTTTACCAATTCAGGAATTAAATAATTGCGAATTTAAGTCGAAAATTAAAGGAGTTATGCACGCTTGCGGACATGATGCACACACAGCTTCATTGCTTGGTACTGCAATGATATTACAAAAATTAAAAAAATATATTAAAGGAAATATTATTTTAATTTTTCAACCAGCAGAAGAAAGAAACCCTGGTGGAGCTAAATTATTGATTGAGAAAGGATTGCTTAAAAAATTTAATATTTCAAAAATTTTAGCACAGCATGTTTTGCCAGAATTAGAAGTTGGTAAGTTTAATTTTGCACCAAATTTTGTTATGGCAACATCAGACGAAATTTATATTAAGTTTAGCGGGAAAGGCGGTCATATTGCATTAGCAAATAAAAGGAGTGACACAGTTTTAGCTTTAATTCATTTTGTAAATGAAGTAAATGAACTTAAAATAAAACTTAAATCTGATATGCCGTTTATTGTTGCTTTTGGAAAAATATTTGCAGAAGGTTCAATAAATGTAGTTCCTGAAACTTCCTTAGCAGAAGGAAGTATGAGAACTTTTGACGAAAACCTTAGAATTCAAATTAAAGAAAAACTTCAAGTGATTGCAGATAAGTATGCTGATTTATATGAATGTAAAGCTGATTTAGAAATTAGGCATGGTTATCCAGCGGTTTATAATAATCCTGAATTAAATTTAGAAATTACTAATTTAGCCAAAGAATTTTTAGGTGAAGAAAATGTAGGGGAATTAGAAACCAGAATGACTGCCGAAGATTTTGCTTATTATGGCAAAGAAGTGCCTGCTGTATTTTATAGAATGGGAATAGCCGGAAATGGCAAAGGAATTACAGGTTTACATAATCCTTATTTTGATTTAGACGAAAATGTTTTTATCAAATCTTCTGCTTTAATGGCTTGGTTTGCATTAAGTGTTCAGTAAAATGAGAAAATTACCAGTTGAGGAAATTGGCAGAATAAGTGCCGAAGAATTTGCTAAAAAAGAGAAATTAGCTTTAATTGTTGTTTTGGATGATATTCGCTCACATCATAATACAGGTGCAATTTTTAGGACTATGGATGCTTTTGCAGGCAAATCTGTGTATTTGTGTGGTATTACCGGAAAACCACCGCATAGAGATATTCAAAAAACTGCTTTGGGAGCTAGTGAAACCGTAAATTGGAAATATTTTAATTCAGCTTTAGAAGCTGTAAAAGAATTAAAACAAAATAATTATAAAATAATAGCTTTAGAAATTGCCGAAGGAAGTATTGATATTAAAGATTTAAAAATTAATAAAACAGATAAAATTGCTCTTGTGCTTGGTAATGAGGTTTATGGTGTTGACCAAAACATTCTTGATATTTGTGATTTATGTATAGAAATTCCTCAATATGGGACTAAGCATTCTTTAAATGTTTCGGTAAGTGGAGGTATTGCAATTTGGGAAATTTGTAAAGCTATGCTAACTTAAAGGCCAATTTTTTCATCATTGTTTATAATATTTAATCTATTCTTAATTTTTTTTTGCCATTTTTTACAATCTTACTATCTTTGAGCAAATTTAATTATTACAAATATGAAATTTGGAGTTTTAATATTTCCCGGTTCAAATTGCGACCACGACATGATTTACGTTTTAAGAGATATTTTAAATCAAGAAGTTGTTGAGTTGTGGCATAAAGATACAGATTTGCAAAATTGTGATGCTATTGCTGTGCCAGGCGGTTTTTCTTATGGAGATTATCTTCGCTCGGGCGCTTTAGCACGTTTTTCTCCAATAATGGAAAAAGTAATTGAATTTGCAAATAACGGAGGCTTAGTTTTTGGTGTTTGCAACGGTTTTCAAATTTTGTGCGAAGCAGGCTTATTGCCAGGAACTTTATTGCATAATGAAAATCAAAAATTTATCTGTAAAAATCAATATATAAAAGCAGAAAATACTGATACCGCAATGACTTTGTTTGTGTCGAAAAATAAATCTTTAAAAATTCCCATTGCACATGGCGAAGGAAGGTATTATGCAGCTGAGTCTACTCTTAAGGAAATGCTTCAAAATGGTCAAATAGTTTGGAGGTATTGCGATGAAAATGGTAATTTGAATGAAAACTCTAATCCTAATGGCTCTGTAATGAATATTGCAGGAGTTTGTAATGCTGATAAAAATGTTTTTGGAATGATGCCACATCCTGAGAGAGCATCCGACCCAGAATTAAGAAATACGCATGGATTAATTATTTTTAAATCTATTATAGAGTATTTTAATAATAAAAATAATTAGTTTTAGATGCAAAAAAAAGAGGGTTTAACCCTCCATTTCATAGTTTTTTTTACAATTTAATACTCATCTTCATTAAAGAAGAAATCATCTTTACTCGGATAATCTGGCCAAATATCCTCAATGCTATCGTAAATATCGCCTTCATCTTCAATTTCTTGAAGATTTTCAATAACTTCCAAAGGTGCTCCGGAACGAATTGCATAATCAATTAACTCGTCTTTTGTTGCCGGCCAAGGGGCATCTTCTAATTTAGAAGCTAATTCAAGTGTCCAATACATATTATCTAAGTTTTTATAATAGGTTCAACATTTCATTATTAAAAAATGGATTGCGAAATTATAACAATTTTTTTAATTAACAAGTATTATTCCACAATATTTCTTCAATATTATTTTTTATAGCATATTTTCTAGCTAAAATGAAAAAATAATCCGACAATCTATTTATAAATATAAATATTTCATCTGGAATTATAAGCTCATCTTTTGCTGACACAATATTTCTTTCTGCACGTCTGCAAACCGTTCTCGAAATATTGCACCAACTAATAATCGGGCTACCTGTAGGTAGAATAAAATTTGTTAATTCAGGTAAATCTTCATTGTTTCTGTCTATTGCTTGTTCTAAAACAATAATATCATCATTTGTAATTTGTCTTAATTTTGGCAAATCATATTCAGCATTTTCTTCTTTAGCAGCTAAAATTGAGCCAATATCAAATAGGCGGTTTTGAATGAAATTTATAATATTTTTATCAAAATCATCAATACTAAAGTTTGGAATCATACCAACATAAGAATTTAGCTCATCTATGCTTCCATATGCTTGTAAACGAGGACTGTCTTTTCTAACAATTTGACCGCCTAAGAGCGAAGTATTGCCTTTATCTCCAAATTTTGTATAAATTTTCATTAAATAAATTTTAATTATTAAACTAAATTCATTGCTGCTTGTTCATTTACTTGGTCTGATTCAATTAATCCATCTCTTAATCTAACAATTCTTCTGGCGTGCAAAGCAATATCTTCTTCGTGAGTTACAAGAATAATTGTATTTCCATTTTTATAAATTTCTTCAAACAAAGTCATTATTTCAATTGAGGTTTTTGTATCAAGGTTTCCTGTGGGTTCGTCTGCTAAAATAATTGAAGGTTTATTGACCAAAGCACGAGCTACAGCAACCCTTTGGCGTTGTCCTCCCGAAAGTTCATTTGGTTTATGATGAGATCTATCAGTTAAGCCAACAGAATCAATTACTTCTTCTGCTCTTTTTAGCCTTTCTTTTGAAGAAATGCCTGCATAAACCAAAGGTAAAACAACATTTTCAAAGGCAGTATAACGAGGCAATAAGTTAAAAGTTTGAAAAACAAAACCTATTTCTTTATTTCTAATTTCAGCAAGCTCGTTGTCGCTCATAAAACTAACATCTGTTCCATTTAGTTCATATTTACCTGAAGTTAAACTATCCAAGCAACCAATAATATTCATTAAGGTTGATTTTCCACTTCCTGAAGGTCCCATTATAGCGACATATTCATTTTTGTTTATTTCTAAATTTATGCCTTTTAGAGCATTTACCGTTATGCTGCCCACATAATAATCTTTTTCTATATCTTTAAGTTCAATTATTTTATTCACTATAATATTTTTTTACGAAATTAAATAAATTTTACATTAAAAACACCATGTTTAAAATTATATCCTAAAAAAATTACACCAAATCTATAAAAATTTAAAAAACTTGCACTTTTAAGCTTAGTCAAGTCTTTCCAAGCTTGATACATATCATTAGACCAATTTATGTCGTCAATAATGATAATACAAGGATTAGAGCAATGTTTTTCTTTTAAAATTTTGAAATATTTAAGCAAATATTCGCCTCTGTGATTTCCATCTATATAAATTAAATCGTAATTTTTATTTCCTAATTCATTGTTTTCAAAAACCAAATCAAAATTATTATTAATAATATTCAAATTTTCAATATTTCTTTCTTTTCTTTTAAAATTTAAAAAACCTGCAATTTCAGGACAAGCTTCAATTCCGTCAATTTGCAAATTATCTGATGCATATGCCATAAAAATGCTTGTAATTCCTAATGAAGTGCCCATTTCCAAGGCATATTTAATATCAAAATATTTAATTAATTTTTGAATAAATAAGCCAAATTTTGCTTTTGACCCTGAAATTTTGGCAATGTTTTTTATCATTCTTATATTTTTCTTATTTTTCTTTGAACCTGCACCAAAATCTGTAATTTTAATTAAAGTCTTGTCTTTTAAAAGCTCTTTTCTATATTTATTCGCAATATAAAAGCTTTTTTCTTTAATATTTTTCTTTAAAATATAAGAATTAAACTTCTCCGGCAATTGGTAATTTTGTTTTCTCTTGAAAAAATATGATATATTTGGAAAGCTAAGCATTTGATTAAGAAATAATTTATAAGAAAATATCTAATTTTATTTTTTTTTGCAAGATATAAAAAACTAAAATTTTAATTGCTTATATTTATAATTAAAATTTCAATATTTTTTTTATTTTTGTGAACAGACAATTTATTATAATTTTGATTTTAGATAATGAACTAAAATATTTACCTGGAGTAGGACCTAAGCGTGCAGAATTATTCAAAACTGAATTAGGCATAAGCAGCTGGGGCGATTTATTATTCCATTTTCCTTATCGTTACATTGATAGAAGCAAATTTTATAAAATAAATGAACTAAATAAAGATTTACCTTATATTCAAATTAAAGGAAAATTTACTCATATAGAAACTAGTAATTTTTCTAAAAATAAAAAAAAGCTAATTGGTTATTTTGCAGATTCTACGGGAGTTGTAGAAATTATATGGTTTCAAGGAATTAATTGGATATTAAACTCAATTAGTAGAGATAAAGAATATGTGATTTTTGGAAAACCTACAATTTTTGGAAATAGAATAAATATTGTTCATCCTGATATAGAGGAAATTACAAAATGGCAAACACAATTAGTCAGTAATTTATATCCACAATATAGCACAAGCGAAAAGCTCAAAACAAATTATATTAATTCCAAACTAATACATAAACTTTGCGACACTTTATTAAAACAAGTAAAAGGAAAAATTCATGAAACTTTACCACCATGGTTTCGTCAAAAATATAATTTAATGGCTTTGGAAGAAAGCTTGTTTGAGCTTCATTTTCCAAGTGATACAAAAAGTTTAGCAAAGGCACAATATAGAATTAAGTTTGAAGAGCTTTTTTATATCCAATTAAATTTACTTAATTTAAAATTAAACAGAAAGCAAAATACGCCGGGATTTGTTTTTGACAAAAATAAAGACAATATTTTAAAAGACTGTTTTCATAAAAATATAAATTTTAAATTAACAAATGCTCAAACCAGAGTGCTAAGGGAAATAAGAAAAGACTTGGCAAGTGGTAAGCAGATGAACAGATTGTTGCAGGGAGATGTAGGAAGTGGAAAAACATTAGTGGCTCTTCTAACAATGCTTATGGCGGTTGACAATGGCTATCAAGCTTGTATAATGGCTCCAACAGAAATTTTAGCACAACAACATTTAAAATCTATTAGTAAATTTTTAAAAGATTTAGATATAAATGTTGCCTTACTTACAGGTTCAGTAAAAAAGAAAGATAGAGTAAAAATTCATGAAGATTTAGAAAGTGGAGCTTTAAATATTATTATTGGCACTCATGCTTTAATTGAGGATGTTGTTAAGTTTCATAACTTAGGAATGGTTATTATTGATGAGCAACATAGGTTTGGGGTTGAGCAAAGAGCTAAACTTTGGGCAAAAAACATAAACCCACCACATGTTATAGTAATGACTGCAACACCAATTCCACGAACTCTTGCAATGACTTTGTATGGCGATTTAGATATATCTGTTATAGATGAATTGCCACCAGGAAGATCAAAAATTATAACTCGCCATTTTAAAGATAGAGATGTTTTAAGAGTTTTTGGTTTTATTAAAAAACAAATTGAAGAAGGTAGGCAAATTTATGTAGTTTTTCCATTAATTTCTGAATCAGAAAATATGGATTATAAAGATTTAGAAGATGGTTTAGAAGGCTATAGTAGAGCATTTCCGCCACCTAAATATCAAATTTCTGTTGTTCATGGAAGAATGAAACCTGCTGATAAAGAATTTTCTATGAAAATGTTTGTGGATAAAGTTACGCAAATTATGATTGCGACAACAGTAATTGAAGTTGGAGTTGATGTTCCAAATGCAACGGTAATGATAATTCAATCTGCTGAAAGATTTGGTTTGTCGCAACTACACCAGCTAAGAGGAAGGGTAGGGAGAGGCTCGTCTCAATCTTATTGTTTGCTTATGACTGCTGACGAGTTAAGTGAAAACGCATATAGCAGAATTTCTACAATGCTTAATTCAAGTGATGGATTTGATATTGCTGAAACAGATTTAAGATTACGCGGACCAGGAAGTTTAGAAGGCAAACAACAAAGCGGATTTACATTAGATTTAAAAATGGCAAACCTTAGTCAAGATGGACAATTAGTACAGTATGTTAAAGATATTGCAGAAGAAATATTAGAAGATGACCCAAAACTTTCTAAAAATGAAAACACAGTTTTTAAGTTAAATATTGATAAAATGAATAAAGGGATTAAAGATTTGGGAGAAATAAGCTAAAGTTTGTTTTTTAATTATTTTAGCCAATAATTAATTTGTATAAATATAAACTTAGATTATATTTGCAATAGTATTATTTTACATCAGGAGAAATCCGAAAATCCATAAAAGAGTAGGATGTGATAGCCAAAAAACATAAGAGTAGGCAGTTTTAAAATTATTAAATTATGAAAAAAAGAATTTATTTAGGTTTAAGTTTAGTGGCAGTTGCTTTATTAAGCTTTACAAGCTGCTCAAAAGAGTGTAAATGTAAACAGTATGTTAATGACGAGGTAGTTTTAGAGTACACTATTGAGCTAGAGGGCAATCAAAAATGTAAAGACTTTAATTCAAAAGTTGCAGTTTTAGGAGTTTCTCAAGAAGTTAAATGTAAATAAAAATTTTAGCTTGACTTTATATTATAAGTCAAGCTTTTTTTTCTTTTATGCTAAAATATATTACTAAACTTTTATTAGGTTTAATTTTTATAAGCTCGGCAATTTTAAAACTTTATAGCATTGACGACTTTGAAATTTATATTTTCGCAATTAATTTATTTCCTTTAGATTTTTCAATTTTATTAGCAAGGCTGATTATTGGTTTTGAATTATTTTTAGGCATATTATTATGTTTAAATTTTTATAAATTTATTACTAATTTAACTATAATAATAACATCAGCTTTTACAGTTTTTTTAGCTATCAGGGTAATTGCAGGAGATGTTGAAAATTGTCAATGTTTTGGTTCTAATATTTTTTTGAGTCCGGCTCAGTCAATTATTAAAAATGCCTTTTTAATTGCAGCTTTAGTTTGGGTAAGAAATTCCAATTATTTTAAGCTAAAATATAAAAAAATATTGAGTATAAGCCTTTTGGTTTTAAGTCTTGTTATGATAAACATACTTTCACCACCAGACTTTTTATATTACAATAAATTTTCGAAATTTACTGATATTTATAATCCTGAATATTTTGAAGAATTTAAAGAAAATTCTGTTTTAAAACAAAGAGAAACTGACAAAACTTTAATTTGTTTTTTAAGCACTAAATGTAGTTTATGTAGCTTAACTGCCAAAAAAATCTCAGCTTTAATAAATAATCATAATATCAGTAAAAATAATGTACTTTATGTATTTATTGAATCAGATGATATTTTAAGTTTTTTGGCTGAAACCAAATCAAATGATATAAATTATATTCAATTGCCTGTTGAAGATGTTTTGCAAATTGGTAATGGTGGTGTACCAGTTGTAATTTTATATGAAAATAAAGTTGTTGATTCCTTTGTTTATAGAGGTATTGTAGAAAAAAAGATAGTAAAATTTTTTAAAGAATAATTGGCTAATTTCCTAATATTCAGAGCATTAAATTAGGAAACAATCAAATAAAATTTATTTTTCTTTATAATTAAAATTTTTGTATTTACATTTTTTGTTAATACAAAAAACTGTTTATATTTGCAGATATATTGAATTTTAAATTAAAAAATAAATGTTTAAAGTTGTAAAGAAAAGATTGTTAGCCGAGCAAATATTTTTGATGGATATTGATGCACCAAGAGTTGCACAATCGGCTCAACCTGGGCAGTTTGTTATATTAAGAGTAAGAGAAAAAGGCGAAAGAATTCCACTTACAATTTGTGATTATAATCGCGAGGAAGGAACTGTAACTATTGTAACTCAATGTATAGGTGCTTCTACTTATTTAATTTGTGAGCATGCAGAAGGCGATTATATTTTAGATTTTGCAGGTCCTTTAGGTCAAGCAACAGAGCTAATTAAAGAATCTGATGAAGAACTTTCTAAGAAAAAAATACTTTTTATTGGAGGGGGAGTAGGTGCTGCACCGGTTTATCCGCAAGTAAAATATTTGAGCGAAAGAGGTTTTAAACCAGATGTAATTATTGGTGCAAAATCTAAAAATTATGTTATTCTTGAAGAAGAAATGCGTAAAGTTTCTAATGAATTTTATATTACAACCGATGATGGGTCTTATGGTTTTAAAGGCTTAGTAACTGATAAACTTAAAGATTTGGTTGAAAATGAAAATAAAAAATATGATTTAGTTGTTACCATAGGACCAATGATAATGATGAAGTTTGTGAGTATGCTAACTAAAAAATATGGTATTCCAACAGTTGCAAGTTTAAACACTTTAATGGTTGACGGAACAGGAATGTGTGGAGCTTGCAGGGTAAGTATTGGAGGCAAAACAAAGTTTACTTGCGTTGACGGTCCTGAATTTGATGCCCATTTAGTTGATTTTGATGAAGCTATTCGTCGTCAAAATATGTACAGAACAATTGAAGGGCAAAAAATAGCAGAAATGGAAAGTAAAGATCATAAATGTAAAATAGGAAGGGATAAATAAATGGCAAAAAAAATTCCAAGAGTTCCTGTAAGAGAACAAACAGCAGAAAAGCGTATTACAAATTTTGAAGAAGTTAGTTTTGGCTATAATACAGAAGAAGCTCTTTTAGAAGCTCAGCGTTGTATTCAGTGTAAAAATCCTCGTTGTGTTTTGGCTTGTCCAGTTCAAATTAAAATTCCGCAATTTATTCTTGCAGTTAAAAATAATAATTTTGGAGAAGCTGTAGATATTATTGCAGAAGATTCGAGTTTACCTGCAATTTGTGGTAGAGTTTGTCCACAAGAATCCCAGTGCGAGGGTGCCTGTATTTTAGGTATTAAGGGCGAACCGGTAAATATTGGAAAATTAGAGCGTTTTGTTGCTGATTGGGGTCGAACAGAAAATTATTATAATCCTACAAAAATTCCAACAAATGGATTTAAAGTAGCGGTTATTGGTAGCGGTCCGGCCGGTTTGGCTTGTGCAACAGACCTTGCAAAATTTGGCTATCAAGTAAAAATATTTGAAGCACTTCATTTGCCAGGTGGAGTTTTAGAGTATGGTATTCCTGAGTTCCGTTTGCCAAAAGAAGAAGTTGTTAGATATGAAATTGATAATGTTCTAAAACTTGGCGTAGAAATAGAAACCAATGTAATTGTTGGACGCACTGTTACCATTGACGATTTACTTGATAAAGAAGGCTATCATGCCGTGTTTTTGGGTTCAGGTGCAGGTTTACCAAAATTTATGAATATTCCCGGCGAAAATTTGAATGGAGTTGTTTCAGCTAATGAATTTTTAACTCGTTCTAATTTAATGAAAGCTTTTGACCCTGAATATGATACGCCAATTTATGTGGGTAAAAGAGTCGCGGTAGTTGGTGGTGGTAATGTGGCTATGGACGCTGCCCGCGTTGCACGTAGATTAGGAGCAGAGGTACATTTAGTTTATAGAAGAAGCGAAAAAGAATTGCCGGCAAGAGTAGAAGAAGTTCATCATGCAAAAGAAGAAGGAATTATTTTTAAACTTTTAAATAATCCTGTTGAAATTTTAGGAAACGAAAAAGGTTGGGTTACAGGAATGAGATGTATTAAAATGGAACTTGGCGAACCTGATGCCAGTGGACGCAGAAGACCAGTTGAAGTACAAGGCTCTGAATTTGATATAGAATGCGATGTAGTAATTATGTCATTAGGAACTTCACCTAATCCACTAATTGCAAGCACAACGCCAAATCTTGATACAGAAAATTGGGGAGGAATTATTATTGATGAAAATACAAGTCAAACTTCTCGACAAGGAGTTTTTGCTGGCGGAGATAATGTAACAGGTGCTGCAACAGTTATTTTAGCAATGGGAGCAGGACGAAAAGCAGCACAGCAAATTGATGTGTTTATAAAAAATAAATATAAAAATTAAAAATATTATAAATAAATTTTCCGACTTATATAAAATTATTTTAAAAAATATAGGTCGGATTTTTTATTTTTTAATAAAATAAATACTTTTGTATCAAGTAATTATTAAAAAAGCAAATATTTAAAACTTGTGAAGTTTGCAAATTCAGAATATTCAAAAAATGATGGAATAAAAATAAGCCAAGTGGCAAAATTGGCTAATGTAAGCATTGCAACAATTCACAATTGGGTTAAAACAGGATATTTAATTAAAATTGGTGGCGGTATAATTTCTAAAAAATCTTTTGATAAGTTTATGAAAGAAGTTGCAGGAAAAGAAAAGTTAAATTCACGCTCAAATAAACTTTTAAAAGATTACCATAATCAAGATAAAATTTCTGAAAAGTTAAAAGCAATAATTAAAGACAATAAATTTACTAATATTGGTAGTGAATATGAAAAATTATTGTCAAATTCTTATAGAAATAAAGAAGGAATTTATTACACTCCTGAGCGAATAATTATAGATATGTTTAAAAATATCGAAATTTTGCCAGATTTCAGCTTTTTAGACCCTTGTTGTGGCTCAGGAAATTTTATAATTCAAGCTATAAAGCATGGAGTAAAACCCGAAAATGTTTATGGTTATGATATTGACAAAAATGCTGTAACAATTACCAAAGAAAGGATAAAACAAGAGTTTGGGTATGATTCTCCAAATATTTTGTGTTGTAATTTTTTAGAAAAAGCTCAACAACTTAAAAATCAGGGTGTTAATTTCGATTTAATTTTTACAAATCCACCTTGGGGTAAAAAAATTGAAAAGCAAGAAAAACAAAAATATTCTCAATTATACAAATGTGGCAACAGTATAGATACAACTTCTTTGTTTTTGGCAGCTAGTTTAGAAATATTGAATAATGGTGGAAAACTTGCTTTTTTAATTCAAGATGCATTTTTTAATATCGGACAATTTGAAGATATAAGAAGAAAAGTAGTTGAGAAAAATATATTAAGATTTATTGATTATGGAAAAGCTTTTAATGGCTTGATGACTAGTGCAAAAGCAATTGTTATTGAAAATAAAACTTCAAGTAAAAAAGATGAAATTATTTGTGATTGCAATAATAAATCTCATAAAAGAAATTTGAAATCTTTTGTAAATAATCCTAAATTTATTTTTAATTTTTGCGTAAATAAAGAGGAAAATAAAATCATAGATCATTTGTATTCAATAAATCATATAAGTTTAAAATCAAATGCGGATTGGGCTTTGGGCATAGTAACTGGGAATAATAAAAAATTTTGCATAAATCAAAAAAAAGCGGGCTATTTACCAATTTACAAAGGATCTGACATTACAAAATCAGGATTAAAAAAAGCCAGCACATTTATTTTAAACGATTTTAGTAAATTTCAACAAGTTGCACCAATTGATTATTTTTTAGTAAAAGAAAAGATAATTTATAAATTTATATCTTCTGATTTATGTTTTTATTATGATAAAAACCAAGTTTTAATTTTAAATAGCTCAAATCTTTTAATTCCTAAAAACCTTGATATATCTGCACAACAACTATGTGAATTGCTAAATAGTGAAATTATAAATTGGCTTTTTAAGAAAATTTTTTCTACTCATAAAATTTTAAGGAGAGATTTAGAATCTTTGCCAATTCACAACGAATATTTTTTAAAATACGAAAAATTTAGCGAAGAAAATTATTTAAAATTTTTACAACTTGAGAAAGATGAAAACTTGTCTTATAAAATTATTAATTATCCATAAACATGAACACTGCTAACGCCTCCGGGGAAATATTGTATTCCCATCCAAGTTATTATTAAAACTAAGAAAGAAAATGCAAGTAAAAACATTAAGAGTTTTTGTTTTTTAGCAAATGAAAAGTGTAAATGAATACAAATTAAGTAAAATAACCAAGTTAGCAAAGCCCAAGTTTCTTTTACATCCCATGACCAGTAGTCTCCCCAAGCAATTTTAGCCCAAACAGAACCCATAATCATACCTAATGTCAATAAAGCAAAGCCAGGGTAAACCAAATTCATTGAAAGGTTTATGCTAGTAATATCAATTTTTCCTTTTTTATAAGTATTATAAACGCCAATAAAAATTGTTAAACTTGCTGCTGCAAAAATGGCATATGAAATCATATAAATAACTACATGAGGTATAAACCATGGACTTTGCAAAGCTGGCATCAAATTTTTTGTTTGATATTCAGGATGAATAATATCAACTAACAAAAACACAGAAGACATGATAAAGCCTAGTAAATATAGAGGTTTTGATTTTGTTCTTAAAAAAATTATCCAAGTAATTAAAGATACAAACATAGAATACCATAACCTTGTTTCTGCCATAGTTTTAAGCGGTGGTCTTTCTAATTCTTGCCACAAAAAGCCAATAAATAAAGCTAATATAATATTAGAAAATATTGGTAAAATGCTAGCGATTTTAAAAGATTTTATTTCATTTTTATAAAATAAAATTGTTAATGAGCCACTAAACCAAAAAAACGCAAATAAAATAAAAGTTATATTTAATAAATTCCAAATCATTATTTTTTTATTTTTAAAGATGGACGACTAAAAATTAGATAAACTACTCCAATAACTAACATTGCAAACCCAAGGTAAACAATTTTCAGCCATGGGTCGTAAACTGCTGTTAACACAGACACATATACATCTTGAGAGTAATCATCTAATTTAAAATATGAGGTTTGATAAATAGTCCAAGATTTCATAATCAATGGTTTATTAACCTCTATCAAGTGCTTTTCGTTTTTAATTCCTGTTTTTGTATATAAACCAATATAAGAGCCAAAATAACTTGGTTCAGGGCTTAAGATTGCCAATCTTTCTTTTGCTGATATTTTTGCAAGTATTGGATTATGAAAGCTTGTACCATTTTGAATATAAAGAACTTTATTATTTACTTTAAGTTTTGCAACTACAGTATTTTCGGGCAAACCTGCAACAAATAAAACTGTATCTTTTGTAGCTATCGCATTTTCATAAATATCCAAAACTTCAATATTAAAAGCTTTATATTTTATTTTTTCGCCCTTAATTAATTCTTTAGGTTGAAATTCTTTAGCTTTAAGCATATTGCCATGAATATCGACAATTGCAAGTTTTGGTGGATAATATTTAATTTTAAAACTATCTAATTTTATTGCAAAGTCGGGTTCTTGATATTTACCCTTAGAATCATGTGCATACCAAACCAATTCGCCTTCAGGTACAGAAATATTTAGTCTTTGTTTATCTGCTTGTCCAAGGCTGCCTGCGGCAACAATAAGCCAAAAACCAAAATGATTAAGATAGAAAAAAATATTTTTTGTAGTAAATGGAAAAAGCCGGCGTAAAGTTGCTAATCCAAGACTTATAAGTAAATAAAAAGAGGAGAGGGCATAAGTCCAAGTATAAATAACATTATTAAAGCCAAAAAACTTTATAAAAGCATTATCCGTATTTTCTTGTGCAGTGCTTACCATAATAATTACCATTGCTGAAAATAAAGCAATAGAACTTAGGGCAGCATATCCTGATGACAGAAACTTTATAAAATTTTTATTTTTAAAAAGCCAATGCAAAACTATGCTAGAGATAAATACATCAGCAAAAACTATTATATTAATTGGAAATTTAAAAGCTTGTAAGGGAAAATCTCCAAGAAATCCTTGTAAAGTAATTCCTACAAAAAATAGAATTATAGGAATTATTATAGCTAGTTTTAAAAACGATTTTTTCATGTTGCGAAAATATTAAAAAAAAACATATAAATATTTCTTTAAAACTGATATTTGACAGAATTAGTAATTTTATTTGCTAAGTTAATCAAATTAATTCCTTATTCATTTAACTGTATTTTTTAATTATGTCATTACCAATCTCTTTTAAAATCATTTCCCCCCATTCTTTCCCAATTTTTGAAAAAGCAAACCACTTTTTCCCCAAATCTTTTAGCGAAGCTCCCAAGTGGTAAACTTCTGAATTATCAATAATTAGAAAGCGGTCGTGGCTTTTGCTGAATATTTTTTGCTCAAAATTGCCGTATTGTGCATTAGCTTTTTCAATGTCTAATTTCAGTTGTTTGCTTGTATTTTTGGAGAGCAACAATACATTTACGTTTTTATTTTTTTTGGCTAAATGAGTTAAAGTATTTTCATCTATATAATTATCAATCAATACAATACTTTTCTTAGCAGAACGAATAATTTTAGAAGCAATTTCATAAGCATCAAAGATTTGTCCGTCAAAGAAAACACCTTGGGTGGGGAGTTCTATTGTTTTGATTTGTAAATCAATTTTATTCATTTTATTATTTAAGCTGTCCACTTTATCTTCTAAACGGTTCATTCTATTGTTGATAGCATAGCCTTTCATGAGGTAATCTTTTAAAACTTTTGTTGCCCAAATTCTGAATTGAGTACCCTGCTTAGATTTTACTCGATAACCCACAGAAATAATGACATCGAGGTTATAATATTTTGCGATTTTATCTTGCGTTTTTCCTGTTATAGCACCGTGTTGAGTGGTGTGTAAGAAATCCTTACATACCACTTTTTCGTCCAATTCTCCTTCTTTAAATATATTGCCAATGTGTTGTGTGATAGCAACACGGTTTCGCCCAAACAATTTCGCCATTTGCTGTTGTGAAAGCCAAACAGTTTCGTCCTCCATTCTTACTTCAATCCTTTCAGACAAATCATCTGATTGGTAGATTATTATTTCATTTTTCATATTGCGAAAATATTAAAAAAAACACATATAAATATTTCTTTAAAACTGATATTTGGCAGAATTAGTAATTTTCTTTGCTAAGTTTGTTAAACAACCTCACTACGTAAAACAGCAGACAGTATTGCGCCTCCTTGTTCGGTGAAAGCGTAAGGATTTACCGAAGAGTATTTTAGAGATTCGAACCGGTCACAATTTGTGACCAGTTGCATTTTTTCATTGTTAGTAAGTTGAAATCGAAACTGTTTAGGGAATCTTTCTATATTCCGCTTGACAGCTTGATTTAAAACTTTAGTCTCTACCTGATACATTTCTGCTAAATCACGGTCAAGCATAACTTGTGAATCTCGAAAAATAAAAATTCTATTTTCTATTTCTTTCTGTGATATGATAATTTTATCTTCCATTTTTTTCAATTAGTTTGAAATAATATATGTCCGTTTTTACAATTCGCCCAAATACAAAATTTTGTTACATAGCTTAGATTTTACTCGATAACCCACAGAAATAATGACATCGAGATTATAATATTTTGTTTTATATTTTTTACCATCAGAAGCAGTTGTCAAGGAATCCTTGACAACTGAAAGTTGTTCTAATTCATTCTCTCTAAAGCAATTATTTATATGTAAACTAATATTTTGTTTTGTCTGTTGAAATAAGACAGCCATTTGCTGTTGTGAAAGCCAAACAGTTTCGTCCTCCATTCTTACTTCAATCCTTTCAGACAAATCATCTGATTGGTAGATTATTATTTCATTTTTCATATTGCGAAAATATTAAAAAAAAACATATAAATATTTCTTTAAAACTGATATTTGACAGAATTAGTAATTTTCTTTGCTAAGTTTATTGAACTCTAATAATTGCAATAATAAAAGTATAGTATTTTCTCTTTTCAAATATGATAAATAATCAGTTTTACTATATTTTTTAGGAAGTTCACAAATGCTAATAAATTCAGTTTTAAATTTATTTATATCAAAATTCTGCTCAATTGTTTTATTGTTTTCTAAAGTATTTATTATATATTCAATATAATCTGCATTAAAATTACTTGTATCTTGATTTATAAATTCAGGATTTTTATATATTAGCGAGTCTAATAAATTGTACATCGGACTTTGCTTACGAGTATAATAAAAGCTAAAATCATTACGAATATATTGTTTAAATTGAATATTATTAAGATTTTCGCCAATTAGTTTCAATTCATTTACATCATTTGATTTAAATAAAAAAGGGTTTATAAAATAATACAATTTTAAAGTGTTTTCATTTTCTAATATCTCATAATCAAATGAAATGTTTTCTTGATTTTTTAATAAATCTTCAATATTAAAATTCTCAATATCAAGCACTTGGTTTTGATATTTAATTTTACCTTTTCCTTTAATTCCTGCTAATACAAGAGGAAAATTTATTTTAGTATTATGACTTTTTGGAATTGTCAACTCAAGATAAGAATATAAATTAGTAGAATATTTTTCACTAATTGGAAATTTTATTTTAGAGTTTGCAGGTAATTCAAAAATGATTTCCATATTTTCTAAATCCTCGCTATAAGTATTATTAAAAATACAATTATCATCTAAACTAGAGTACAAATCAGCCATTCTTTTTGAATATATCCAAGAATAATAAAAATCATTTTTGTCAATAAGTTCACAAATAGGATTTATAATTAAATCTTCTTCGCTGCAAAGTTCTTGATATGAAGCAATTTCCATATTATTATTAAAATAATACATTCCGTTGTCCACGTCTAAAACTTTCCATTTATTGTTTGAAAAAACTTCTGTAACAACATGCCCTTCAATACACCAAGATCTTGCATCAAAACCTAATTTGTGTAAAATATTTGTTAAAACTGCTGAGCGTGAACCACATAATGCTCCACCTAAAGAATTTATTAAAACCAAAGGAGAAAAAGTCCAATTTATTTCACTAATTGGATTTTCGTGAAAAGAAAAATCTCTTACAAAACGAAAAGCCTTCATTTCTAAAGGCTCATTTTCGTATTCATTTTCCATATTTTTAATAAAACTTATAATTGCAGTTTCTGAACTAAAATCATTATTATTAATCAATATTTTAAACTTAGCAGTTTTATTGGAATTATTTTTTATTTCTATAAGTTCAGTATTGATATTTTCATAATAAAAGCTTTTTTCTTGAATTTTATTACAAGAAATGCTAAGAAATATACTAAAAAATAAAAAATAAAGTTTAATTTTCATCTAAAACCCTTTCACGTTTATCCACTGACCTTTTGTGCGAGCATAATTAGAATCGTCATACATTGTTTCACAAACGCTTGCAGGCAGGTAATATTTTCCTTCATATGCAGCTGTAAGCATGATTCTGTATGTATAAACATTTCGTCCATAAATATTAAAATATGTTAACACTCTGTCGTCTCTAATATCTTGATATGTGTAATAAGAATCATTGCCTAATTCAGTAGTAAACATTCTAGAATTTATAATTTCCCAACCTGAGGGGAATATTTGAGATAAAGCGACATTGTTTAAATTTGGTAAATTACCCGCATTGGAAATACTAACACTAGCAATAAAATCGGTTCCTTGCGGAATATTGCTAATATCAATTGGATTACCGCTTAAACTAGTATATTTAACATTCATATTTATATTTGAAGATGCTGCATTTTCATTTCCGGGCTCAGGAATACCTTTTTTAATAATTCTAACATAATAAGAATTATTTTCAGTTGGATTTAGTTCAAAATTATTTTCTTTATTTTCAAATATATTTAAAGGAGCTTTATAAACAGCTTTATTTGAATTAACATTATAATTCACTCCATTAAAGCTATAATTACATTCAATTTTATCAGAAACTGCCCATTTTTTTACATATTTTGCAGATGCTAATAGGGCATAGGCCGTAGTTTGAGTTGAAGCATATTTTTTAGAACCCATAAATTCAGAAATTTCTCGTAAAACCATAAAAGCTTTATCTTTTTCGCCAAGCTCTACTAATGTTTCTAAAATCATTGCTTTGTCGCGTATATCCGAACCAAAAGTACCTGATAATTCAAAATAAGGATTGATATTTGTATTTGCTTTTGATATCATTGATT
>Ga0265293_10002955_pt1 | contig 32637 bp, 33 predicted proteins | sample Munlanlewell138R_FD_192505 | JGI IMG/M metagenome (GOLD analysis project Ga0265293, IMG submission 192505) | Leachate microbial communities from a municipal landfill in Southern Ontario, Canada - Leachate well 138R | ecosystem: Engineered > Solid waste > Landfill > Unclassified | place: Canada... | reverse complement strand
AAAATAATAAACCTTATCCACTAAATAATTATAAAACAGCAGTTGATAAAATACAATTTAATCCAAGTAAATGGGACAAAACTCCTGTCCCCTTGTCCCCCCCTGTCCCCTTGTCCCTCCTGGAATAATATGTTAACAGTTCTGCAGTTTGTTTCATATAATAATTTAAGGAATGTAAGGAATGAGACGAGGTGACAATATAATGAGTATCCAAAGTCTTATAGATGCCGCTACCCCTGGAAGTATAGTTAATGTGTCCGCAGGAATATACAATGAGCAATTGCTAATCAACAAGCCTCTAACCTTACAAGGACCTCCAATCGGGTTAGGTAGCGCCACTATAGATGCGACCGGTCTTGCCAATATACCCACCATTCAAATATTAAGCAGTGATGTTGTTATTCAGAGACTGACTCTACAAAATGGCCCTTCACATGGACTGGAGGCAGGGAGCAGTATTTTCCCCAATTTATCTAACATTGTAATTTCTAATAATACCATTCAAGATCACGGCAATGCAGGAATACTGACTAACCATAGTGCCGCTATGAAAATTAGCAACAACATTATTAAAAATAATGGACTTGGCTCCGGTTTTAATCGGGTCGGAATAGTTCTTTATCCCCACGGCCCGACTACAATAAACGGTAACACCATTACCAACAACGCCATAGACGGTATTTTTGCCAGGGGAAGTGATACGGGACTTCTGATTACCAATAATCTAATCGAAAATCACCCCAATAGTGGAATTACACTTGCTTGGGATCAACGAAACACAACTATTACAAATAATCACATAAAAAATTGCGGAACCGGTAATTTTGACGAAGAAGGTGGTATTGTTATAATTCAATCAATGGCTGAAATTATTCAAGGTAATATTATTGATGATTGCCAATATTCGGGCATCTTCTGGGGATGGGTTCCAACTATCGGAGATCCGCCTGATGAAATATTAATCAGCGACAACAAAATCAAGGGCAGCTCCCGTGATGCAATATATTTGTTTTCTCAAGGTCCGGGTGGATTTATTCCAGCCGATAAGTTTCCTTTATCACCAAAAATCCAAGGAAATATTTTGTCCCATAGCGGAAGAGCAGGAGTATATGTAAGTAATGTCTATTATTATGGACCGGGCAATGCCAACCCCATAATTAACCACAACCAAATACTAAATAACGATTGGGGCGTTTTAAACGCCACAGTAGCCATAGTAAATGCTATTGAGAATTGGTGGGGGGAAAGCAACGGGCCTTATCACCCTGTATTAAATCCTCAAGGAACAGGTAACCCCGTTAGTAATAATGTAGACTTCATTCCATGGTCAATTGAGCCTCCCAGCATCCAAGCCGCTACATGTTCAATTAAAGAAGTGGCTTTGGAAAAGTATGATATTTTACCGCTAGCAAATGGTCTTTCTAAGGTAACCTTAATTATGAAAACCAGGGGAAATGCTTGCTCTGATATTAATGGCAACCAGTTTTCGACAGATTTTGAGACCTGGTTCAGCAAAAGTTTTGTTGCCTATGCACCCAAATCAACCAAGGTTAGACCTTCTATTAACTACACGGCTACATGTTACGCTACACCCGTCAATAATATTTTGCAAATTGAAATGGAGTTGTGCATCGTTGTAAACATTCAAGGCAGATATGATCTTTTGCTGCCATCTTGGGGGTTTTTGCCTGTTCCCCTTTGTTCCGAAAACTGTAATCCGAATGATCATAGTCCGTTGGCAGCCGAATATAAGAATGACGAAATAAGTTCCATCGAATGTATCTCTGTGGACATGGTTTTCGATTCCTGCTGGTTTACCAAGTCATTATTCTGCAACATTGCCCTACCCTAGCTTTTCGAAGCTTTGGAAAAAAACAGAACAACTTGGCCCTGTCCCCGGCAAACGGAAAACTAACTCCGTTTGCCGGCAATTTTGGGACAAAACTCCTGTCCCCCTGTCCCACTATACTACTAGGTTGATTAGTTTGTTGGGGACGATTATGAACTTGGTTATTTCTTTGCCTTGTAGCAGTTGTTTTATTTTTTCTGTTTCTAAAACTAGCTCTTTTAGTTGGGGTTCCGGGAGATCCTTGGGGAAGTTTAGGCGTTCTCTGACCTTACCGTTGATTTGAACCACCATGGTTACCTCCGCTAATTCTAAAGCTTTTTCATCATATTTTGGCCAGGCTTCCAGATGAACACTGGTTTTTTTACCCAGATTGGACCATAACTCATCGGCAATGTGGGGTGCGAAAGGTGCGAGCAACAACACTGTATTTTCTAAACCAAAACGGACTAAAGGTAAATTTTCCGATTTAACATTTGTATGGTCGCGATATTTTTGCAAAGTATTTATCAATTCCATGATAGCACTGATGGCTGTGTTAAAGTTAAATCGCAAACGAACATCATCGGTAACTTTTTTAATTGCACCATGAATACTTCTGAGAAGCTCCTTGTCCAATTCATTTTTAGTTACCTCACCGGGGCTAATATTTTTTATTTTTTCGTGATAATAATAGGACAGCCGCCATACCCTGTTTAGAAAGCGAAAGCATCCTTCCACTCCTTTTTCATTCCATTCCAAATCCCTTTCCGGAGGGGCAGCAAAAAGAATAAACAGGCGGGCGGTATCCGCACCGTATTGCTCAATTATTTCTTCGGGGCTGACTACATTTCCCTTGGATTTAGACATTTTTGCGCCGTCTTTTAAAACCATTCCCTGAGTTAAGAGGTTTTGAAAGGGTTCCTGGGCAGAGGTAAGCTTCAAATCAAATAATACCTTGGTAAAGAAACGGGCATACATTAAATGTAGGATGGCATGCTCCACCCCGCCTATATATTGGTCCACATTCATCCAATAATCTGCTTTTTCTCTATCAAAAGGGGCAACTGCATTTTTAGCATCCGTGTACCTTAAAAAATACCAAGAAGAATCCACAAAGGTATCCATGGTATCGGTTTCCCGGGTTGCCTCTCCACCGCAGTTCGGGCAAGTACAATTTAAAAACTCCCCGTTGGTTTTCAGTGGTGATTCCCCGGAAGGCTTAAATGCTACCTGTATGGGAAGAATCACGGGCAGATCTTTTGCGGGCACAGGGACAACCCCGCATTTTTCGCAATAAACAATGGGAATAGGTGTACCCCAATATCGCTGACGGGAAATCAACCAATCCCGTAGGCGGTATTGTATTTGCTTTTCACCTAGACCCTTTTGTTCTAAATCCCGGGTTATTTTTTGAATAGCCTGCTCATTGGGCAGCCCGTCATACCGGCCCGAGTTTACTAAACGGCCCTCGGCAGGAAAGGCTTCTGTCAACTTATTCCCTTCCAGCAAATCACCATCGGGTTGAATCACAACCTTTATGGGTAATTGAAATTTTGTAGCAAATTCAAAATCCCTTTGGTCGTGGGCGGGAACCCCCATTACCATTCCTGTTCCATAGTCCATTAAAACATAGTTAGCTACCCAGATAGGGATTTTATCTCCACTTAAAGGGTTAATAGCGTAGGCACCTATGAACAAGCCCTCTTTTTCCGTTTCTGCCCTTTCTATATTGGTCATGCTTTTAACTTTTTTGATAAAGGCGTGAACCGGTTCTTCATATTCGGTATCTGCCACTAACTCGCTTACCAGTGGGTGTTCCGGTGCCAGTACCATGTAGCTGACCCCAAAAATAGTATCCGGTCTGGTGGTAAACACTTTTAAATCATGGCCTGCTTCGGTTTTAAAGCAAATTTCTGCCCCCTCGCTTCGGCCAATCCAATTTTCTTGCATTATTTTAACCTTTTCCGGCCAACCAGGTAGCTGCTGCAGGTCTTCCAAAAGCCTGTCCGCGTAATCGGTAATCTTAAAAAACCATTGCTCCAAATCTTTCTTATCCACCAAAGTTTCGCAGCGCTCGCAAGCCCCTTCTACCACTTGCTCATTGGCCAAAACAGTGGCGCAGGAGGGGCACCAATTAACTGCCGCCTTTTTTTTATATGCTAAACCCTTTTTATAAAATTCTAAAAAGAGCCACTGTGTCCATTTATAATAATCGGGATCCGAGGTAGCTACCTCCCGCTCCCAATCGTAGCTTAAGCCCATGGTTTTTAATTGTTTTTTCATGTTTACTATGTTATCCTTTGTCCAAAGAGCGGCGGGAACCCGGTTTTTAATAGCCGCGTTTTCTGCCGGCAAACCAAAGGAATCCCAGCCCATGGGGTGAAGAACATTATAGCCTTCCATCTTTTTAAAACGAGCTACCACATCCCCGATGGAATAGTTACGCACATGTCCCATGTGCAAATGACCGGAAGGATAGGGGAACATCTCCAGCAAATAATACTTTTCCCGCTCAAAATCTTCAGCTACTTGATCCAGCTCTTGCCTTTCCCAGTCTTTTTGCCATTTAGTCTCAAGCTGGGAAAAATGGTACTGCTCCTGCATAAAGTCACTCCCTTAAAATACAATTACTCTCTATTCAATCTCCAACAATTTGGCATCGCCCCAAAGTCTTTCCAGTTTATAATAATCTCTTTGCTCCGGCAAAAAAAGGTGAATTATCACTGCATTATAGTCCATCAAAATCCATTTTGCTTCTGAAAACCCTTCAATTCGATTTGGCCTTACTTCCACCATTTTTTCCAAATTATCCTCTAAATACCTAGCTAAGGCCTGCAGTAGGGTGTTAGATGAAGCGGTGGCAATAATAAAGTAATCCGCGATTAAACTGAGACCGCTGATATCTAATACTTTAATATCCATCCCCTTTTTTTCTTTTAAGGTTTTTAAGGCTATTTCCTTAATCAGATCGGTTTTTTGCAAAAACTTTCATCTCCTTTTATTAATTACTAATTCATTTCTAGCTTCTACTGTCAAGGGGTGAATTAAATCCCCTTTTTCTATATAGTAGCCTATTAATAATTCATATGCCACAAAAACCCCTTCATTCAGATCAGAAAAGGCCTCTTTTTCAATCATTTGCCGTTCTGAATATCTTCTGCCCGGCTCAATTAAATCAGCCAAAAAGATAATCTTTGCAATTTCTCCGATACCCGGCGCCCCTGTTGTGTGATAGCGAATAGCTTCCAAAACAGTTGGTTCCTTGATCCCCAACTCCTCTTCCACCAGAAGGGCCCCCACAGGACCGTGCCACAAAATTGGTGCTGCTTCCGTAACCCGGTTGCCGGTCAGACCCCATTTACAAGCTAGGCTTTGCAAGCTGTCTGCAGCCACTTCCCTGGCATAATCGTGAAGTAACCCGGCTAGATAGGCCCTCTCCTGATCATGGCCGTGTTTTTTAGCCAGCCTCAGCGCCGTCTTGGCCACGGCCACCGAATGCAGGTATCTGTTTTTGGTTAGTCTTTGTTTCAAGATCCCATGATAATCCCGGTATTTATCCATTTTCCTTTATTCTTCCCTTTTGCCCCGAAAGTCATAAAGACCGTTTTTAACAATAAAGTATTCCACGGTTTCAGGTAGTAGGTATTTAATGCTGTCCCCTCTGGAAACCCGCTGGCGAATATCAGTGGAAGAAATAGCCAAGGCGGGTACCTCTAAAAAATGCAAACCCCCGTTTAAATGGGGTAGCTCCTTTAAAATTTTGGCCAAGCCCGCTAAATCAAAGCCCGGCCGCGTAGCTGCAATAAAGCTACATAGACCTAGAAGTTTTTCAACGTTTTTCCAGGTTAAAATCTCCAAAATTGCATCCGCACCGGTTATAAAAAACAGTTCTGCATTCTCATCATATATTTGCCTAAAATATTGAACTGTATCAATGGTATAAGAATAGCCTGCCCGGTCAATTTCTGCCCTGGATACACCGAAGTAAGGATTGGTGACTACTGCAAGAATTGTCATTAGATACCGTTCTTCCACATCGGATACCCTGTAATCCTTCTTATGGGGAGGCATACCGGAGGGCACAAAAATCACTTGGTCCAATGAATAGGAAACCCTGGCTTCTTCTGCAGTAACCAAGTGACCGAAGTGAATTGGGTCAAAGGTTCCCCCCATGATCCCAATTCTTTTCTTGCGACTATTATTAGTTTCTTTTTTTAGCTTGTCCATTAATTTTCCTCCCGGCAGGTTCGGTCGCTTGAATTATTTAAAACCCTGCCATTAATGATAACTAATTATGATCTGATTTGTCCATTGCCGAAGATAACGTACTTTTGGGTAGTTAAGTCTTTAACTCCCATGGGTCCCCTAACATGAAGCTTTTGGGTGCTGATTCCCACTTCGGCACCCAGTCCAAACTGATTGCCGTCAGTAAAACGGGTGGAGGCATTAACATAGACTGTGGCTGAATCAACCTGTTTAAGAAAATCCAAGGCCTTGGAGTAGTCCTCTGTTATTATTGCCTCTGAGTGACCGGTGCTAAATTGATGAATATGGTCCAGGGCCTCCCGGTAGGAATCTACCACCTTAATAGCCAAGGTCAAGTCTAAATACTCTGTAGCCCAATCTTCCTCCGTAGCCAACTCTGCGTTAGGAATAAATTTTTGTGTTTTAGGGCAGCCCTTTAACAGCACCCCGCCCTCTGTCAAAGCTTCCCCGATTTGAGGCAAGATAACCTCCCCAATGCTTTGGTGGACTAATAAAGTCTCCAAGGCATTACAAACCCCCGGCCTTTGGCACTTAGCATTTTTAATTATCGGTACCGCCTTTTCAAGATCGGCTTTCTCGTCAAGATAGATATGGCAATTGCCAACCCCTGTTTGAATGACGGGTACAGTTGCCGCTTCGGTAACTCGTTTGATTAGCTGTCGGCCTCCGCGGGGAATTATTACATCCAAATATTGATCCATTTTAGCCATAATTACCACCGCATCCCGATCGGTAGACTGAATCAACTGCACTGAATTTTCCGACAAGCCTCTTTCTATGAGGGCTTCTTTTAAAACCTGCACAAGTGCTTGGTTTGAACGAATAGCCTCGGAGCCTCCTCTGAGTAAAACGCTATTACCCGCCTTGAGACACAGGCCTGTAGCATCCACAGTTACATTCGGCCTGGCTTCGTAAATTATTCCTACCACGCCTAGGGGGGAACGCATTTTCCCTACCCGCAAACCATTGGGGCGAGTTGAAATTTCACTAATCTCCCCTACCGGGTCCGGCAGAAATGCAATTTCCCTCAAACCCTCGGCCATTGCTTCAATTCTATCCTCCGTCAATAACAATCTATCCAAGAGCGAAGCAGCTAAACCCTTTTCCCTTGCTTCCCTTAAATCCTCCTGATTTGCCCTTAGTATTGAATCCTGTCTTTTTATAAGTAGTTCCGCCATGGCCATTAGGACTCTGTCCTTTACCTCACTGGATAAACTAGCCAAATCTCTAGCGGCTTCTTTAGCTTTTTTCCCTTGTTCTAAAATCAGTTGCTCCAATTCTTCTAGCTCCTTCCAACCCTGCCATTTTCCCATAACACTAAATTGTCTCTCTGGATGGCTTCATCATAATCCTTGTGGCCCAAAATGCTTTCAATTTCTTTGGTTTTTTTCCCTTTAATTTTATCCAATTCAATAGCGTTATAGTTTGCAATACCCCGAGCTATTTCCACCTCTCGGGAGTCCACCACACTAACAGTTGCACCTGCCTCAAAGCTACCGGTTATATTGATAATGCCAATGGGTAAAAGGCTCTTTCCCTCTTTAACTAAGGCATTGGCGGCCCCTTCATCAATCTTAATTTTCCCTACAGGGGGAGAACCGTAGGCAAGCCATTTTTTCCTGCCACACAGTTTTTCTTCCCGGGGCAGAAATAAGGTGCCAACCTGTTTACCATCTAATATTTGGTGCAAAACCTCTTTTTCGGTGCCATCGGCTATAACCATAGGTACGCCATAATTAGTACAAATTTTTGCAGCTTGAATCTTTGTATTCATGCCCCCGGTTCCCAAATCGGAACCGGCACCGCCTGCCAGGGCCTCCACTTGGGGGGTGATTTCTTCTATTAAGCTAATCATCTTAGCATCGGGGTGAAGCTTTGGATGAGCATCATATAAACCCTTAATATCTGTCAATAATACCAAAAGATCAGCATCAATAGCTCCTGCAACCAAGGCGGCCAGTCTGTCATTATCTCCAAATTTTAGTTCATCCACTGCCGTCGTATCATTTTCGTTCACAATCGGCAGTACCCCGTATTCCAGGAGCTGGGAGAAGGTGTGACTAATATTTAAATAACGTCTTCTGTCGGCAAAATCATCCCTGGTAAGAAGAATCTGGGCCACAATCAAACCGTATTCAGCAAATATTTTTTCATACATATGCAGCAAAATTCCCTGTCCTACTGCGGCAATGGCCTGTTTCTCCCTTAAATTCCTGGGTCTCTTACCGAAACCAAGTCGCCCCATTCCGGCCCCCACAGAGCCGGAAGATACCAAAATTATTTCCTTACCCTGGTTCGCCAGATTAGCCAACTCCCTTACTAGCTTTTCCATCTGCCTCAAATCGAGTTTGCCGGTGGGATGGGTAAGGGTGCTGGTTCCCACTTTAACCACAATTCTATTCCGTTTTAATTCTAAAGCTCTCGTGCCGGTCATATTTCCCATCCTTTTAAATCCATTAAAAACCCGCAGGTAATTAATCCCCATAGATGTTCCAAGGGTCTTTACTCTCAGGGCAATTCAATAATATTTTTTTTGCCGGAAGGGCGATACAGTAGTAAATTTCGACCTACTACCTGCACCAAAACTGAATTAGTTTCCTCCGCTAACAACTTAGCTAGCTTTTTTGGTTCTTCCGAGCAATTATTCAGCACCCTTACCTTGATTAATTCTCTTGCTTCTAAGGCCTCATCTATTTGCACCACTAGATTTCCGGAAATTCCCCCTTTTCCTATCTGAATGATGGGATCGAGTCCGGTTCCCAAGGCTCTAAGAAATCTTTTTTGTTTGCCAATTAAATTTAAATTATTATCCAAAGTCCAGCTTACACCCCCTATAAAGTCATATTGAATTATTATAACATATCCTACCTTGGTAGTCATCAATCACAAAGGGGTCACTCTTCCGTTAATCTAGATGGCTCTATAAATTCAAAGGTTAAATTACCTATTTTCACTTCATCCCCATCCTTCGCCCCGGCCTCTTTCAAAGCCCCATCCAACCCCATTTTCTGAAAGATCCACTGCAAACGGCGAACTGCTTCTTCGTTTTCCATATCAGTCATAAACACATGCCTTTCCGGTTCGTCCCCGGACACCACATATGTCCCATCCTCAATGACAATTCTAAAACGTTCCTTCGCCGGCTTATAGACAGTTTCTTTCCAAAAGGGTTCATCAGTTTCTGCCGGTTCTGCTTCTCTTATTTCGGAAAGCATTTCCCACACTTTATAAAGTAAGGATTCTATTCCTTCACCGGTTACCGCGGAAATAGGAAAAAGGAGCGTTTCCAGCGGTAATTGGGCTTTAAATTCCGCAAACCTTTTTTGCCCGTCAGGTAAATCAATTTTATTGGCCGCTACAAGCTGTGGCTTGTTGCTTAATTCCTGGCTGTATAAAGCCAACTCTTGGTTTATTGCCTCAAAGGCGCGGATTGGTTCGTGTTCCCAATTACCCAGGTCCACTAAGTGAATTAAAAGCTTAGTTCTTTCCAGATGTTTCAAAAAATCATGTCCCAAGCCCACTCCTTGGTGAGCACCCTCTATTAAACCCGGGATATCAGCCATTACAAAGCTTTGCCCTTCCTCGATGCTGACAACCCCTAAATTGGGGGTTAAGGTTGTAAATGGGTAATCGGCTATCTTAGGCTTAGCGGCGGACACCCTAGCAATTAAAGTGGATTTACCTGCGTTCGGGAAGCCTAGCAAGCCAACATCAGCCAGGAGTTTTAACTCAAGCTCCAGCCATCTTTCTTCTCCCGGCTCTCCTTTTTCTCGCATCAAGGGGGCCTTTTGCCTGTTACTGAGGAAACGTGCGTTACCCCTGCCTCCCCTTCCCCCTCGGGCAAGGATTGCTTTGCTGCCGGGCAGAACTAAATCTGCCAGGATTTGCCCCGTATCCCCGTCCTTAACCAAGGTACCGGGGGGCAGAACCAGAACCAGATCCTCCCCATCCTTGCCATGTCTGTTTTTCCCTTGACCGTGTTGACCCCTTTCTGCCTTGTAATGCCTTTTGTATTTAAAATCTACTAATGTCCGCAAACCTTCATCTACAACAAAGACAATATTGCCGCCTCTGCCTCCATCACCCCCATTGGGGCCTCCTTCCGGTACATATTTTTCCCGGCGAAAGGAAACACAGCCGTCGCCTCCATCTCCTGCCTTAATATAAATTTTTGCTGTATCAAAAAACATGTTTTCACCTCAATTTTTTAAATCCCTTGAACACCGAACCGCCTTTTTTTGGAGCTCCGCTTAGCCGGCAACAAGTTTTTTAGGAAGCCTGCAAGCCAAATAATTATCTGAGAAGCCACATTGGGAGCCAGCTATCTGTACGCTTTCAAAAACTCTTGCCAAAGCGTTTTCGCAAAAAACCTGATCCTTATCGTGAAAACAGGGACCGAATTCAAATATGTAGGAGTCCTTTTCTTCAAAAACCCTTAAAATCAGTTCCCTTTCCTCTTGTGCCGCATTTTTATGAAATAGCTCCAGTGTATTGGACAAAAACTCATTCAGATCCTTTTCTAAAACACTAATCTCTTTTAAATCCGTATTATTATTAATAGTAAGCTTGATACCTGTTTCGTAAAGGCTGAGCTTTGTTTTCAGTATTAATAAAATGGTGGATGGATATTTCCAGCGAAATAATTGCCGCTGCGAGTTCCAATTATCCGTGATACTTCTCAAATATAACGATAGCTGCTCCAAATTTCCTAACTGAACATATCCCGAGATGACCTGAAAATTATTTAGCATGTCGTGGTTTTGTATCCTCAGCAATTTAATCATTTCGTCTACTTCCACATATTTATTTTCCGGCACCGCCAATTAATAATACCCCCTTTTTTTGCTATTATTTACTATATTAAGGTATTCTCTTTGTGCAGCAAAAATCCCCCTAAAACAAAAGAAAAACCGAAAGAAAAAAACCGCCGACGGCGGTTTTTAAGCTACATAGCTATCTCGGAATAAACGCTAACTTGTTTTTTATCCTTACTCTTTCTTTCATAGCGGACAACACCATCTACCAAAGCAAATAGGGTATGATCCCTACCCAGCCCAACATTTTCACCGGGATGAATCTTGGTACCTCTTTGACGCACTAAAATATTTCCGGCAACCACCGTTTGGCCGTCATGCCTCTTTACCCCCAGTCGCTTGGATTCGCTATCCCTTCCGTTTCTGGAGCTACCGCCACCCTTTTTTGTTGCAAAGAGCTGTAGATCAATTACAAACATTCTGTCCACCTCCTCCTGTGGAGTTCAAAATAATTCCCATACTTGGGCTGAAGGGCTTTCAACCCTAATTCCATAGTTTTTAGGATAGTTTGGGATCGTTCTTGCTCTAGCTCATTTAAACCATCCGGCAAAATACAACTTAATAAACCTGCTGCAATTTCCAGCTTCGGTTTTTCGCGAAGATAATATTGAAGACCTATGACCGCAGTTTGGCTTAAAACAGAAATCGCACTGCAGACTAAATCCTCCCCGTGGGGAGCGGCGCCAGCATGGCCCGTAAACTTAAAAGCTTTCAGTAATTCATCCCGGTCTTCAAAAAACTCAACAAAAACCATCTTTTTAGACCTCGATGCTTTGCACAAGCACTTGGGTAAAGGGCTGACGATGCCCTTGTTTTTTACGATAGTTTTTCTTAGGTTTGTATTTAAACACTATAACTTTTTTGGCCCTGCCCTGTTCTTGAACTTTTAAGGTAACTTTAGCTCCTGCTACATAGGGGTTGCCAACTTTTACTCCGGCTTCATCGGAAATCAACAGAACTTTGTCCAGCACTAGGGTTTCGCCTTCGGAAACGGGCAATTTTTCAACCCGCAATACGGCACCCTGACTGACTCTGTACTGCTTCCCTCCTGTTTCTACTATCGCGTACATCACGCACCTCCTCGCAAAGACTCGCTAATTAAGGTGGATTGCTCACTTGAAACCTTAGTTAGGCGGTTTTAAACGATCCAAAAATAAATTTACCACATGGGCTGACTACTGTCAAGCCCTCTAACATAGGGATTCTGCGATTATTTTCAACTCATCAATTGATAATTTAGCCCATAATTCAAAAGTGTATCCATAGATATTCCAGGCCAGTCCGTTATTTGCTTCGCCAACTATGGCTTTAATGGAGTAAGCCTCCGTATTCATTATCCGGCACTTATCAACCTTGTGGATTTGATTGTTAATTGATACATCAGCTAGCCAATCCCCTAATTGGTAATAAAATAATATTTCGCCACCTTGCTTGCCTAAAATATTTACAATTACAAAGTTACCATGGGCTTCGCGATTGACGATCTCATAGCCTTGGGGAAGATAGTTCAAACTCCAATGCTTGAGATAATTAAGTTCTTTAACTCCCTTGAAATTCCTCCGGGTAACTGTTTTGGCCCCCTCCGCAGGAACCTCTTTTTCCCCCAACCAAATCCCGTCACTTAAAATCCTTGTTCCCGGAAGCAAAATCAGGATAATCAAAAAAATTAAAACCACCTTGCTGCTGCGGAATTTACCCGTCCTGTTAACAGTTCCTCCACATGGTTCCTTAATCTCCATCATTTCCCCCCGTCCTTTGACATAACTCATGCGCCTTGACACTATTTCTACCCTGCCTTAATTATAATAATGGCTCTGCCACCTTAATAGATAAAAACGGCATCCAAAAAGCCCCTGTTAAAAGCATCATCCCCGTTACCGCCTCCAAGGAATGGGCCTCCAATCGCTCTTTACTCATGGCTACATAGAGGGCATAACAAAAACCCGCCCTAAGGCTTTTGCATTTGTCTTTTTACATACCAGTTGATTAGTTTTTGTAGGGTACCAACTTTACCGGTACCGTTATCCTTTAAATCTGTGCCCTGGGATAGGGATTCGCTGTCAGAAAGGTCTATTTCTGACGCGTTTAACTGATAAGAGCTGGCAAACATATCCCCAACCTGTTTTCTGACCAAGCCTCTTAGGGGTATGTGGGAGATCATACCGTAGGTGGCGGCCTGACCGATTTCTCCCAACTCCGGATGGGCCAAAACTGTTTTTACCGCCTCCTTAAGATCCTTTAGATATTGTTCGATAACTTTATCGTGGGAGGCAGTTACCATGGCGTGAAGCCCATCGGGCCTTTGAACTCTGTCAATAAACCAACCCTTTGCCTCCATCACATCTCCTACCGCAAAAATGTTTAATTCGGGAGAAACAGAACGATAGGAAAATAAGCTTGCTTCCGGGTTGCCAATAATCTCCAAACCTTCTATTTGCGAAATACCTTTTTTTAGTTTATTTGCAGCTGCCATCGTTCTTGCGGCTAATTCCCGGTAGCCTTCCATGCCGTTAGCTTGAATACCCGCCCAAGCGGCGGAATAGGCTCCCCCCGGCCTGGTACCCAAAAGAGCGGGTGACGCAAAAACCCCGCCCGGCCAATCCTGATTAACAAAGATCTGGTATTTAAAATAATCTATACTTCTGTACAAAATACAAGAGGCGCCTTTAGCCGCAAAACCATATTTATGTATATCCGCTGAAATTGAGGTTACCCCGGGCACCCTAAAATCCCACAAAGGCAGATCCATACCATTTGCCTCCATAAAGGGCAATAGATAACCCCCTACACAGGCATCCACATGTAAAGGAATATGATGCTTTTCTGCCACTTTACCCAGCTCCGCTATGGGATCTAGCATACCATGGGGGTATTCAGGAGCTGAACCGAGAATCATAACCGTGTTTTTATTGATGAGCTTTTCTACCGCTTTTACATCCACTTTATAATCCTTATCGAGAGAAGCCCTCCGGACTTTAACCCGGAAATATTCAGAACCCTTATCCCAAGCCACATGAGCAGTTTCAGGCAAAATCATTTCCGGTCTTTTAATACCTTTAGCAGCCCCAAGATCACGATAAGTTTTCACCGCTAATAAGCAGCTTTCTGTACCCCCCGAGGTCACCACTCCGCAAGCATTCTCATCAATATGAAACAAACCGGCAGTAAATTTTAATATTTCTTTTTCCAACCTTTTAAGGCTTTTGAAGGCTGTCGGATTGAGGCCGTTGGCACTAAAATATTTTCCGTAGGCAGCTTCTAAAAACTCTGTATATTCCTTGTCCAGATAATAAACCAGACTCCACAGCTTGCCTTCCTTATAAACAGGGTCATCCCGGCCAAACTCCTCCAAGGAGGCCAGGATTTCTTCATAGCTCCTCCCTCTTTCCGGCATCTTATAACTCACAATTAATCCCCCCTACGTAATTAGATGGCGCTACTAGCCCAGTATTTTAAAAAGCATGGCCACACCAATACCCAAATAATTTCCTATGGCATAGCCAATAATGCCTGTTATAAGGCCCCCGATTAAAATATCCCGATTTTTCAAAGCGCTTACCACCACAGGCACAAAAGGAGGCGAACAAACTGCTGAAACGGAGGTGATAATCATGGTATCAGCATCAATTTTAAAGAGCTTGCACAATAACCCATGAATAATCATACTGCCCACAATTGCAAAGGTCACATGCAGGAAAATCGTCCAATTAATGTGGATCAGCACATCAAATTTAGTCATGGAAGCTACAGTAAAACAAAATATGTAAATTATATACATACCCAACTGAAAGGTATATTTAATATTACGCACTGCTTTAATAAAGGAAGCTGCAATTCCCAAAGTAGTGATCAAAAAGATTGTTATCGCTGTACCGGAATCAGCCGGAAACAGCTCCCCCACTACAAAGGCTACGGCCAGTATAACCGCAGACAACAAAAAAGCCTTCAGCAAACCTTTCAGAATAGCAGGCTTAAGAAGTTTTCCATAAACCTCAACGGACTCATCACTTATATCTGTTGCCTCAACCTCCGATTGATTCCCCAAGGGCTTGTACGGTTTTAGTCTGAATATCTTTTGGAAAAACGCCCTGGCAATAGAAACCATAAAAAATATGTAAAGCAGCGAAATAACTGTATCATAGGTATTAAAAAGAATATAGGTCTCATTATCCACTTGCAACGCAGTTTTTATAGCAGCTACATTAGGAGTGCCCCCGGTATACAAGGCGGTGGCCATACCCCCCAGCTGCCAGCCTTTATCTACCCCTGCTAAAAGAGTAAACTGCAGTATAAAAACTGTTACAGTAATGGCAACAATAGCTAACAGCATAGAAACAAGACTGGACCTTGATAGTTTAAGCCACCTTTTCACATCCAGAGAAAAAAGCAGTAATGGTAGGGCAATGGCAACACTTACATCCTGTATATTCAACTGATATGCCGTAAAATCAGGGGGAAGGATACCGATATTACCCACAATTATGCCTGATAAATAGCAGATTAAAACCAAACCAAGTTTTTTAAGTAGACTTATTTTGGCGGACAGCCAAATAATAAAGGCTGGAAACAAGATAAATGATGTCAAAGCAACCAGATTTTGAGTCATAAAGCACCAGCTTTCCCCAGATTTTGTTGTTTAGGATTACTACACCATTGTAAATAAAAACAGCCCAAAGATCTAGCCTAAAATTAGTATTGTGATAATATTGCAAAGCTTCTGCCAAGTCTTTGGGCAAAATCCCTTGAAGACTATTAATTCTTCAAGGGATTTTGTTTATTTTTCTATATTATCCTCCGGCAACAGCCGTCCCTCCACATCACCAAAGGAAATAGCGACAATTTCAAAGTAGAAATCCTGCTTATCCTTTTGTTTTGCCAGTTCTGCTTCCTTGAGGGGAATCTTTATTTGGTAACCAGCCAAATCACCTACTAACCCCGTAAAATCGGGACCATTGACCGCCTGCAGCCGCCAATTAACAATTTGACCTTTTTCCAAGGGTAAAGATCTTTCCCCCAACCCCTCCAAAGAGTAGAGGGGCTCCCATTCCACCGTTTCCCGGTGAATACAATCCCTGCCGGATATGATTATTTTTTTACCTGTTTGCTGTTCCAACATAGCTAAGGTGCCGGCAATGACTAAAATAGCTACTTGGGAGTTTAAAGTTACCAATAAGGCAGGTGCGGGCACCCTGGTAGCAATAGCGTATAACTGCTCTCTGATTTGGCCGACCATGCCCTGTAAACTCATTAATTTTCCTCTCCCCTGACAATAGGGACAACTCCGCATCCACAAACCTGTTAAACTTTTTCTTGTTTTTTTACGGCTTATTTCAACTAGGCCCAAACGAGTTAACCCCAGCACCTGGGTTTTTGTGGGATCCTTTTTCACCTGAAGCTCCAGTTCGGTTAAAACAGCTTCCCATTGTTCATCATTAGGCATAGGTATAAAATCTATAACCACCATACCACCTACACTGCGCAAACGTAGCTGCCGGGCAATTTCCGTAGCTGCCTCCATATTCACCTTAAAAGCTGTTTCTCCTAAATTTTTGCTTCCCACATATCTGCCGGTATTAACATCTATTGCAGTTAACGCCTCGGTAGCATCAATTACTAAATAACCTCCGCATTTTAACCAAGTCCTTTTTTGAAATGCCAGATTTAATTGTGTGGGAACCTTGTATAAATCAAATAAATTACCTTGCTGGTAAACCACTCTCTTTTTTAAATGGGGGGCCAAAGCCTCCACCACACTTGAGACTAATTCCTTCAAAGGGATGGTATTGACTAGAATACGATCCACCTCGGTGGAAAGTAAATCCCTCAAAAGAGCAGGTACTAAATCCAAATCATGATGCAAAAGAGCAGGGGCGGTTGTATTTGTCTTTTTTGCCTGTATTTTAACCCACAACTCCTCCATAGCCAGAAAATCCACTTCCAGCTCCTCTGGATTCGCTTCCTTGGCCACAGTTCTGACAATTACACCGTTACCCGGCTTTTTATACTTGAGGGCCATTTCCCTAACCCTGGTTCTTTCCTCCTCATCAACAATTCTTCTAGAAATAAAAACGTGATCATGATTAGGCATCAGAACTATAAAACGCCCCGGCAAGGAAATACGGGTGGTGACTCTGGGGCCCTTGGCGCCGGAACCTTCTTTTGTGATTTGGACTAAAATCTCCTGTCCTTCTTTTAAAACGTCCAAAAGGGCCGGTTTCCTGCCCTTCCCTCCTAAAGAAATACCCTCCTTCTCCAGGATTATGTCCTCGCTATGCAGCAAGGCGTTTTTTCCAAGGCCTATGTCCACAAAGGCTGCTTGCATCCCCGGCAAAATGTTAGCAATTTTACCAAGGTAGATATTACCCAGCATTTTTTCTTGATATAATTTTTCCGTGTGAAACTCCATCAATTTATCGCCTTCAAGAACTGCCAAGCCTGTTTCTCCAAACCCCGATTGAATGATGATTGTGCGTTCCAATGGACTTCAACTCCTTATTTTGACAAGATCTCCAAGGGGGTTAATAGCGAATTTTCCCTAACTGCATATAATCCCTTACGCCGTACTTCCAACCCGGTACCATCTATGGCCAGATTTTCCGTTTCAATCAAAGCAGTAATTACTTCCTCCGGTCTTACAACACCCCTGTTATCCTGCTGTAATTCTGCAGTAAAAACTAGTTCCTTTGCCATTAACTCAGCTTTTAACAAAAAAATTCCCTGCCGTATTTGCCGTAAACGCGGGCCTTCCTTGGTCATTTTCGTAACAAAAATTTCACTCCTGCTTAAAAAACGGCTTATAATTTCATTCAACTCCTGTTCAGTCAGTTCCTCTATTAAGGCCGTTTTTATTTCATAGCTTGCTCTTTCAATAATTGCCATTAGAGATGTTACCTTCCCTTTAATCTCCTGCATCCCGATGATTGACAGACCCTTTGGTAAATTCTTGCCGAGGCTTTCGGTTATCTCTGATAATGGTCGTGCTTCAGTCAATTCCAAATCAAGATACTCGGCGGAGCTGACAAATCCCACCGCTAAAGGAGGTCCGAAGGATATTTTAGAATGGGGGTTGAATCCTTGGGAATAAGCCACCGGCAATTCTGCCCTTCTAAAAACCCTAATGAATAGGCGTAAAAAATCTAAATGGGACAGAAAACGCAGTTCATCACCTACAGCGTACTTAATCCTTAAAAGCATTAATTTTTGCCCCCTTTAAAACCAAATCTACCCCAAAATCGGGACAGAGCTCACAAGCGGTACAATGTCCTTCCCGGCAATCAGGGGTGAGCCGGGCTTCAAATGCCTTCGCCCTTTCCCTCAATAAAAACCGCTTGCTAACTCCCATATCCAGGTGATCCCATGGTAAGGTCTCATCAAGTTCCAAGGAGCGATTGGCATAAAAATGGGGATCAATCCCAACCTTTTCAAAAGCCTTTAGCCAATTGGCAAAGGAAAAATGTTCCCTCCAGCTATCAAACTTGGAACCTGTTTTCCAAGCTTCTTCCAAGACGGTCGCCAGCCGCCGGTCACCTTTTGCGAAAACGGCTTCCAAAAAACTCAATTCGGCATCATGGTAAGTATAGATTATGGGCTTTTTAATCAGGCCTTTTAAATATTGCTGTTTTTTTTGCATCATTTCCGGCAAATCCTGAGACTCCCACTGAAAAGGAGTATGGGCCTTCGGGACATAAGCCGCTACGCTAATGGAGACTCTGATTTTTTTCTTCCTTTTATGGCGGCGATTAATTTCTAAGCCCGCCTGATAGACCTTGTGGGCTAAATCAGCAATCCCGGCTATATCTTCTGTGGTTTCTGTAGGCAAACCCATCATAAAATAAAGCTTAATACCGGTCCAGCCCGCCTCAAAAGCCGCCGTCACTGCTGACATCAAATCCTCCTCTTTTACTCCTTTGTTGATAACATCTCTTAACCTTTGAGTGCCAGCCTCCGGTGCAAAGGTCAAACCGGTTTTACGCCCCTTTTGCAATTCCTTGGCGATACCGACGGAAAAAGCATCCGCCCTTAAGGAAGGCAATGAAATATTAACTCCCGTAAATTTTGGATGGGAGCTTAGGCTTTTCAAAAGGGGTTCTAAACAAGTATAATCCGCAGTGCTCAAAGAAGTTAAAGAAAGCTCATCATAACCTGTTGACAACAGCAGATCCTGCGCCTGTCGGGCCAAAAGTTCTGGACTCCTTTCCCGTACAGGTCGGTAAATTATTCCCGCCTGACAAAATCTACAACCCCGTGTACAACCCCTTAGTACCTCTACCATCCCCCGATCATGGACAGTTTCGATAAAAGGTACAATCGGCCTTGTGGGGAAATAAGCTGCCTCCAAATCCTTCACAATGCGCCGATAGACTTTAGAAGGTGCTTCACTGTGCAAAGGCTTGGTGGCTAGAAATTTTCCGGCTAAGGAGTATTCATCCCTATAAAGTTTTGGCACGTATATACCCGCTATTTTTGCGGCGGCCAGTAAAAAACCTTCCCTGTCCAATCTACCGTGCTTCTCTTTCCACTCCTTCGCTAAATCTAAAAGCTGAGGCAGGGCTTCCTCCCCATCCCCCAGTAAAATTAAATCGAAAAAAGGGGCAATCGGTTCAGGGTTGGCACTAACGGGCCCGCCGCCAAGAATAATAGGGTCTGTCCCGTTCCTACCGGCAGTTCTAAGGGGGATTCCTGCCAAATCCAACATATTCAGGATATTAGTGAAACTCATTTCGTATTGCAAGGTGAAACCGACTAAATCAAAATCCCGGATGGGATTAAAGGATTCCAGCGAAAACAAAGGAATCTTTTTCTCCCTTAATAACGCTTCCAAATCCTCCCCCGGCGCAAAAACCCGCTCCAGTAGCGTATCCTCCCTGGCATTTACCAGGCCATATAATATTTGCAGCCCCAGATGGGACATACCTATTTCGTAAATATCGGGAAAGGCAAAAGCCATTTTCAACGGGATACTGCTCCAATCCTTCTGAACGGCATTCCATTCGGTACCCAAATAACGTGCCGGCTTTTGCACTTGGGGAAGTATTTGATTCTTAATAATTTGCCGCATTCTATTCCTCCTTGAAAAAACAAGTTGCTTTTCTAAATTGCCTTTACTTATTAAATTTTGTTTTAAAACCGATACCACTAACTTAACACTATTCTACAACTAAAATTAACTTTCCTGCCAAATCTTTAAGTTAATCTGCCAATAGGGCAATCCCGACCGCATTTTAACAATCCTTCGACTATCTGATGCTCCGTAACGGCTTGAAAGTTTTTGCCAGACCCCTCGGCCACCAATACCAAGTGATAATAGCCCGGCGTAAATTGGCGGACCACTTCACCCAAGGAGACTCCCTTGGTAGTAATAAATTGTTTCAAAGGTAAAAGTCCATGCTTTTTTAGTTCTTCCCCTTTGCGAAGCAAATAACGTAAAAACAAGTAAATAAAATTTTCTTCTTCTTTTTTTGCCGTTCCGAACAAAAAAATTGACAGGAAAATACCATGCAAATTGCTTATCCCAAAGTAAAGGCCGATTATGCCCCACAAACCCAGGCAAACAGCAAGGATTTTACTTAGTTTGAGGCCAAAGGCAGTTGCCCGGTAAAAGCCGATTTTCTTAGCCAAAAGGGCCCTTAATATACGACCCCCATCCAGGGGAAATGCGGGCAGCAAATTAAATGTGGCCAGCATAAAGTTTGCTTCTAGAAAAAAAACCCCCAGCTCCTTTTCAAGGATACCGGGCCAAAGATAGTATGTTATTCCAAAGATTAAATAATTACTCAGGGGGCCCGCAATTGCTACCAAGGCTTCTATTTTTGGGGAAGTTTCCAGCATGCCTTCCAAGCGAGCAACCCCTCCAAAGGGGAACAGCTCCACCTCCCTGGCCTTGATACCAAGGTGAGCAGCAACTAATAAGTGACTTAATTCGTGGCAAAGCACTAAAAAAAGAGGAGCAAGGTTTGCTCCAAAACTCCTAAAAGGGCATAAGCAAATAATAGCAGCAGAAAATAATCGTTAATGATAATCCTCAGACCGAACAGCTTACCGCATTTCATTTCTTCACCTGCTTTTAAATGCTGGTCTTCACATCTGCCATTTTCAGCAGGGGATCAATGGGAATACCTTTTTCCCTTATCTCAAAATGAATTGAGTTAGGGTGACTGATGGCCTTTCCGCCGGCTTTACCCAGCAGTTCACCCTGCTTTACTTCCTGTCCCTCCGCCACTAAGATTTCTTTCAAATTTCCGTACAGGCTGGTTAGGCTATTCTCATGTTGGATTTCAATAATACGGCCTAAATGGGGATCCTGCCCTACCTTGCTAACTTTTCCACCTAAGGTAGCTCTTACCGCAGCGCCCGGTTCCGCTAAAATATCCAGACCGCTATGAAAAACCTGAGTCCCATCAATGGGAGAGGGTTGGTGTCCAAAGCCCCTGGCAGCTTTGCCGGAAACAGGTATTGCCAACAGCTTTTCTTCCTTGAGAGCAGTTTTAACTTTTTCCCGCTGTAGGGCCTGATTATCAAAAGGATCAAGCCAGAAGCCTGCTTTGGCCATCACTTCTAATGCTGGAGTGAGATCGCTTTCCGGAGCAACTAAGGCATAACGAATATTGGCCTGCACCATTTCCGCCGCAGGTCCTTCCATTTGGAAAAAGGCGATCATTCCAATAAACAATAACAAGGCTACCCCGCTTTGCCAAAACCAGCGTTTGCGAAAAAACTCCTTCCAATAATCCGGCCTAAGAAAGCTGCTGCCGGCTTTGTAATGCGGGTAATCCTCATTATACCAAACATCCTCCAGATCATTCCAAGAATCCTTCACCATCTTACCCCCTTCGGGACAGGCAATTACCAGTATTAAATATATGCCGCTAACGGAGGAATATGCCTGGAATTCTGCCGATTGACTCTTGCCGTTGAAGAGGTGGGACAAGTCTTGCGAGGCAACCGCCTGCAAATCAAAATACAATTTTCTGCTTTCGCATGCCGATATTAAGGGCCAGACCCAGAGAAGCCAGGTTTACCAGCATACTGCTACCGCCATAGCTCAGCAAGGGAAGGGGAATACCTGTTATCGGCATGATGCCGATAGTCATACCTACGTTGACTAATAAATGAAACATAAACATAGAAGCGATACCAATAACAATCAAGGTGCCAAATAGATCCTTGGCATGGTAGGCGATCAAAATCAGACGATAAATCAAGAACAGGTATAATAGCAATAGTATTGCTGCACCGATAAACCCAAATTCCTCACCTACAACCGCAAAAATAAAATCCGTGTGATGTTCCGGCAGGAAATTTCCCTGTACCTGGGTGCCGCTGCCCCAACCTTTACCCCAAAGCCCACCGGAGCCAATGGCCACCTTGGACTGGATTAAATTAAAGCCAAAGCTTTTACCGCCCATGCCATCATTGTAGGGATCAAGAAAAACAATTAAACGCTGAATTTGATGCGCTTTCAGCGGCAGCCATTCTACAATATTAAAATGAACCCAAATACCGCCTATGGCAGCCGCTAATCCCGACAGACCAATGCCGGCTAAAAGCCTTAAATTTGAACTTCCAATGAACATCATACCAAAATAAATTCCGGTAAAGACTAGGGCAGTTCCCAAATCCGGCTGGACCGCTATCAAAAGCATGGGAGGTATTACATAGAGAAATGTAGGTAAAAAATCCTTAAAATTATTTAAATCATGCTCCCTATTACCCAAAAATTGAGCAAAAGCAATAATAAATAATAGCTTAGCCACTTCAGAGGTTTGTAAAAGCATAAAACCTAGGTTTATCCAGCTCTGGGCACCTTTACTATTGTGCCCCAGACCGGGAATCCAAACAATCAGCAACAAACCCAGCATTAGCCCGTAAATCCATTTTTGTCTAGTGGCCAAGTGGATATAATTAACAGTCAACATGCCAAACATGGCCGCCAAGCCCAAGACGATATTTACCAGCTGTTTTTTTGCGTAATAATAAGGGTTTGCCGAGTAGGCAGATTGGGAAGCACTGGCAATTACCAAAAGACTGAACCCTAGGATTAAAAAAATATTTATTATTAAAATAAAATCTAAGTTTTTTAAAAGTTTTTTTTCTATCACTTAAGCACCTGCTCTCTCACCTCTATTATAAAGAATATGGGCTAAATAAAAAAGACCCCAGGGGCCCTTTTCAAAAGAAAGCTAAACCAAAAGAACAAGTAAATTCCAGAACAAATAATAATAATACAAAAACTACCGGCTACTTCCGGCAAAAGATTAAACAAAAATCTTCTTAAGTAATATAAAAAATATTAATAATCCGAAACAAATCAAATAATTGAAGGCACTAAGGACTAGGATGTAACTCCCGTGCCAATATTTCTTTTAATATTTAGCACCGGTATATTGAGCACTAGGGCTACGGACTCATCTTCACTGCTCAAGGATACTTCCAGCCCACTTTGATCTATTTCCATGTAATGGGAGATTACTTGCAGTAGATCCTCTTTTAAGGCCTCCAAGGTGCTTGGGGACATATTTGCCCGATCTTGAACCAATACCAATCTTAACCGCTCTTTTGCCGCATGTTTGCTGGAAAAAGGATCATCCTTTTTAAAGCCCAATGCCCTTTGAATAAATTCAAACAATCTAACTCCCCCTCCTTTTCTTTAACCAACACCGAATAAACGGCGAAGCCTGCTTACAAAACCCTCGGCATCTAAATTCATTAAAGGAACGGCTTCCCCGGTTATTCTTTTAGCAATATTACGATAAGCCTCTCCGGCCCGGGCTTGCTTTTCCAGCACCACAGGCTCCCCCCTGTTGGTAGAAACAACAATCATTTCATCTTCCGGTATAACTCCCAAAAGATCAATTGCCAAAATTTCTATCATATCATCTATATCCATCATATCCCCTTTCTTTACCATTAAGGGGCGGAGTCGGTTAATAATCAATTTTGGTTCCGATAGCCCATTTGCCTCCAAAAGACCTACGATACGATCGGCATCCCTGACTGCAGCAACTTCCGGAGTAGTAACAACCACGGCCCTTTCGGCACCTGCAATAGCATTTTTAAACCCCTGTTCGATACCGGCGGGACAATCAATAATAATATAATCAAATTCTTCTTTCAGGGAGTTGGTGAGCTCTTTCATTTGCTCCTCGGAAACAGCGGTCTTGTCCTTTGTTTGGGCGGCTGGTAAGAGAAAGAGAGTCTCAAATCGCTTATCTTTTATCAAGGCCTGTTTTAAACGACAGTTTCCGGTGACTACATCCACTATGTCATAAACGATTCTGTTCTCCAGGCCGAGAACAACATCTAGATTACGAAGTCCTATATCCGTATCTACCAATACCACCTTATTGCCCATTAATGCCAGTCCCGTACCCAGGTTGGCTACAGTGGTAGTTTTCCCTACCCCCCCCTTACCAGAGGTTATTACAATAACTTCTCCCATTATTCTTCCTCCTCTTCCTAGCGAAAACTTTGCTCTAAATTAAATGCTTTGTTGCTGCCTTGATGATAGTTTTCAATGATGACCATCCCATCTATGATTTTAGCTATCTCGGGATATTCCGGTTCGGGATAGTCGCCATCGGGGGCACGGGTAAAATGACTTGCAATTCTCAGCTGAGTGGGCTTTAATCGAAAAGCCGCTACTACAGCCTTTTCGTTACCCTCCGCACCTGCATGAGCCACCCCCCTTAAACTGCCCATCACTATAATATTACCCCCTGCCATTACTTCCGCTCCGGGGTTAACATCTCCCATAATCACCACATTTCCCGGATATCGGACGGCTTGGCCGGACCGCAATGTACGTTGCAACAATATTGTGTTAGCGCCATCTACAACAGTTGATTTCTTTTTTGATACATTACCATGTCCTCCGTTTACCCGAGAATGTTTTTCGCCGACTTTTCCTTCATCTTCGAAGCCATAAACTGCCGATGAAGTATTCTTCATAGCATCTCCTCCTGACAACCCCTTGCGTGCATTACTCTATCTAAGGCAAAAACCTGAAAAACAATAATTATTTCGAGAAAAGCCTAGCTGTCTTTACTAAAAATTAACTTCTACAAAGTCGGTCCATTTCCTGCTTTAGAAGGAAAAAACTCTCCCGGTTTTTTCCTCCTTTTTCCAACAAGATCAGCCTTATCTTTACTCTTATCTTAGGTCCCCAAAGGAAAATCGACATAAAACTCTTCCGGCAATTCATATTCTTCGGTGTCTTCATTTAAACCAAAATATGCTTCTAAAACCGCTTTGGCAACCAAGCCGGCGGAACCGCTTCCGGTTTTTCCGTATTCGATAATACCAGCAAAAGCAACTTGGGGATCATCATAGGGTGCGAAGGCAATAAAGACTCCATGATAATCCTTTAGTTTATCATCTCCGACTAAGCCGGTTTCAGCGGTACCTGTTTTGGCCCCTACCTTTATTTCCGGTGGAAATTGACGAAACAAAGCCCAAGCAGTACCGCCGGGCTGGGTGGTTCCTACCATACCCTTTCTTGTATTAGCCAAGGTTTCTTCAGAAAAGGGAACCTCCGTTACCACTTCCGGTTCAAACTTTTTTAAAAGCTCCCCCTCATCACTATAAATACTGTCCACTAAATAGGGTTTGAATCTTTGGCCCCCATTAGCAAGGGTAGCTACAAAATTCGCCAATTGCAAAATGGTGTACATATTGGAACCCTGACCGATGGAGGTGTTATATGTGTCATAAGCCTGCCAATTGGTATCAAAACTCATATCAACCCGATACCTGGCCTCCAAGCTTTTCAACTCCTGATCAAGTTCCTTTAATAATTTATTTTTTTCTTCCTGATCCACAGTGTTAGCTAATAGTTGATCATATTTTTCCTGGAGGCTTTCTCGACGGGCAGCGTACCGCCTTTCAATCAAAATTGAGTTAATTTCTTTTTTCCAGGCCGGAGTTGGCAAAATACCTTTCGATTCCCCAGGCAAATCGGTTAAGCCTGTAGGTTTACCCAGCCCGAAAGCGTCTGCAACCTTATCTATACCCTCAATACCCGCCAATTCCCCCGCATATTGAAAAAAAACATTGCAAGAAACGGCCATAGCTTGATAGAAATCAACGATTCCGTGAGTACTCCAACATTTTATATAGGGTGGTTTCCAATAACTACCGGTACAATTAACACTTACATTGTTAACATTCATTTTACCGGATTCCAAAGCCGCCATAGCAGTAATCGGTTTAAAAGCAGAGCCCGGGGGATAAGTCGCTTTAATTGCCCTGTTATATGTTGGTGCCAGCTTCGGGTCATTATAATAATCACTTTTTTGTCCATAGCTTCCATCAACAAAATCATTGGGATTCATCTCCGGATAAGAGGCCATGGCTAAAATGCCGCCGGTTTTAACATCTAAAAGAACTCCTGCACCCACTTGACTTTTAGGGCTTTCGGTGGTCTGTATCTTTTCTATTACTTCCCTGATGCTGTCTTCCATTGTTTTTTGCAGTTTATAATCCAGTGTCAATTTTATGGTGTTGCCGGGAATAGGGGCCAATGTAACCGGCAATTCCCTCACTATACGATGGCTGGCATTAACCTCAATAGGCTGCGACCCTTCCAGCCCTCGAAGCCCGTAAATCAAGCCCTGCTCATCCTTTAAAAATTCGAAACTTCTTTCCAAACCCATTTTGCCAATACGATCATTAAGGTCATAACCGTTTTCTTTATTTGCTTCCAGCTCACTTCCGCTGATGAGACCTTCAAAACCAATAATATGACCTGCTAAACTCCCTTCGGGATAGTAACGCATTGGCTCTGAGCGAATAACCAGGCCGGGCAGTTCTCCTCTTCTTTCTTCCAATACAGTAACTAAGGTAACAGATTCCTCGCTCCAAGGTAGCCTGAAAATTTCTAGCGGCTCATAACGACGAAGATGATTACCCAATTTTTCCATAATTAACTCTTTGGTAATCTCCGGTCTGCCTAAGAGGAAAGCCAGCCTTTCTGCTACCTGTTCCTCTTGTTGCTTGTTATTTAAATGGGAAACAGAAATTGTGAAAATCGGCTTACTGGAGGCCAACACAGTGCCATCCGTGGTAAGAATATCTCCCCTTTTAGCCGGAATTGAAAGCATCCTGATCCGATTGCCATCCGATCTGGTTTTGTAAGCCTCTGCCTGTACTATTTGCAATAAATAAAGCTGACCCAATAGGACAGCAAACATTAAGATAGCCAGCAAGGAAAAGATTTTAAATTTATTTTTAAACGCTTTCTTTTTTTCTTCCACGCCTTTCCCCCCTGGCTCTATTTGAATCTATGCGATGTAAATTCCCTTGTCATATATTTTGAAAAAGGCTTGTAAATGATAAAACCCATCAGCGAATTATAGGCCGCTAAAGGTAGGGCAAACTGGCGAAACAGTATAAATTGGTTAAGACCGGAAACCAGTGAAAAAAAGAAGATATAAATCAGATGGGACAAGATAGAACCAATAAAAACCACCAGCAAGGGCAAAATTAAATTATCTTTAAACAGCTTTCTTTCTCCAAAACCTGCCAGGTAACCGATCAGCATTTTAGTTGCGGCATTCAACCCTACAAAACGACCCAATAACAAATCCTCCGCCAATCCAAAAATAAAGCCTATTTTGGCGCCGGCAATACTTCCCCGAAAAAGGGCATAGAATAAAACCAAGATCAACAGGAAATCCGGTTTTGCCCCATAAAAGGTAAATAAATCAAAAACAGTAGTTTCTAAAGTCAGGGAAAGAAAAAGAAGCACAGCCAAAATGAAATAGTGCATCTCACTCCTCCCCTTTCTCGGGGAGAACAATTAACACTTCTTCAATTCGATCAAAATCTACAAATGGGAGCAGTTGAGCCTTTTTCATTAAACCGTTGGACTCCGGTATTATGTTAATAACATAACCGATAGGTAGGCCTTTAGGGAAAATTCCCCCCAGACCGGAAGTTACAATAATATCATCCTCCCGGACAAGACTGTCATAGGGTAATTGAACCATCTGTAACGGGATTTTATCATCTCCCGTCCCCTCTACGATGCCGGGAAATCGGGTGTTCTGCACCATACCGCCTAAAGCACCCTCATGATCTAAAATTAATAAAACCTCGGCCGATCTTTCCCCCAGAATTCCGATTCTGCCTACCACACCTTTTGTAGTAACTACGGCCATTCCTTCCTGGAGCCCGTGAATTCTGCCTTTGTTAATAGTAAAAGTTTTACGCCAATTGGAGGGGTTGCGGCCAATCACCTTTGCGGCTAAAAGCTCCCTTTGATCTACAAAGGAGGCTTCAAAATTCACAAGACTTCGTAATCTCAGATTTTCCAAGCGATATTCCTCTAACAAATAGAGCTCCCCCGTAAGCTCTTCAACTTGTTTTTGCAGTAATAGATTTTCTTCCTTGGTCCGATTATACTTGGTAAAACCTTCAAAAAAGTCCTTGCCGGCTTGAGTTATGGTTGTAACTCCACTTTCTAAAGGAGCCAACAGATCCTGCCAAAGAGCCTCCGGTTTTGTTAACCAGGGGCGATTCCAACCGGTAAAAAAGGCCAGCACAAGACTTAACACTAAAACAGCCACAAAGGCTACAACCTTCGGGTTTATTCTCCGGCGTTTCAATCCCCTTCACGCCCCTTTTTATCCCATCTTTCTTGTTGGTATTAACACCCTTTTTAAAATAGCAATATTCTCCAGTACCTTTCCTGTGCCGGTTGCCACCGCCCCCATAGGATCCTCCGCCAGATGTACGGGCATACCTGTTTCTTCCTGTATTAAATCCCCCAGGCCCCATAAAAGGGACCCGCCACCTGCCATAACAATGCCCCGATCCATAATATCCGCAGCCAATTCAGGAGGAGTTTTTTCCAGGCAAATTTTAATTGCCTCAATTATTCCCGCCACCGGCTCCATTAAAGCCTGCTGAATTTCGACTGCCGATACCTCTATTGTTTTTGGTAAACCGGTAACCAAATCCCTACCTCTGACGGGAAAAATTTGCTGTTTCCTTGCTTCACCTTCATCGGTAAAATTAAAACTGGCGGCACCAACTTCTATCTTTATTTCTTCTGCAGTTCTCTCCCCCACCATCAAATTAAATTTACGCTTAATATGATGAACAATTGCTTCATCCAAGTCATCCCCACCCACTCGAATGGAACGGCTGGTGACAATCCCTCCAAGGGAAATAATTGCGACTTCCGTTGTACCCCCTCCGATATCTACAATCATGTTACCGGTGGGCTCATGAACCGGAAGACCGGCACCGATAGCGGCGGCCATCGGCTCTTCAATTAAATAAGCTTCCTTTGCCCCGGCCTGCAAAGCGGCTTCTCTGACCGCTCTTTCTTCCACTGCCGTTACACCGGAGGGCACACCGACAACCACCCGGGGGCGAACTAAAATACCTTTTTTAACAGCCTTACCTATGAAATAACTTAACAGCCTTTGAGTTACATCAAAGTCTGCAATTACCCCGTCTTTGATTGGACGAATGGCGACAATATTGCCGGGAGTCCGGCCAATCATTTTTTTGGCCTCTTCCCCGACAGCCAGAATTGTACCTTTATCCTTCTGAATAGCTACTACTGACGGTTCTTGTATAATAACTCCTTTACCCTTTACATGTACTAAGATATTAGCTGTTCCTAAATCTATTCCCAAATCTCGTGCAAAAATCATGCATCTTCTCCTTCCGCGTCAAAAAAGATCTTCTGGACTCAGTTTATGTCAAACTATATTTTATAATGTAACGGCTCAGTATTCAAGGAAAGTTTTATTTTCTTGTCTGGAATTAGGTGGAATCCTTCGCCTGCCAAACAGCGATCGGATTATAAGAGCCTTTTACATTTTCCCTTGCCTTTTTAAACTGTAATGTTTTTGATCGCCAATAATAATATGATCCAAAACAATAATACCCAAAAGCTCCCCTGCCGCTACCAGCCTCTTAGTTATCGCCAAATCTTCCGAGCTGGGAGCAGGATCTCCGCTGGGATGATTATGTACTAAAATCACCGCTGCCGCACTTTTTTTAATTGCCTGCTTAAATAATTCCCTAGGGTGAACAATGGAGGCATTAAGACTACCCACGGAAATAGTTTCCTGATAAAGTACCTGATTTTTCGTATCCAGCAATAATGATATAAAATGCTCCCGATCCAAATGACGCATCTGCTCCATCAAGAGTTCCGCTACATCTTCCGGAGTTTTAATAACGGGTCTTATACCTTTATTTTTCAGAGCCACCCTTCGGCCCAATTCCACTGCGGCTTTTATTTGGCTGGCCTTGGCCAAACCAATGCCGTGAATAGCTGCGAAATCCTCAATACTTGCTTCCGCTAAAAAACCTAGGCCTTTAGGTTGGGCCAAAATCCTGTTGGCAAGAGAAATTGCACTTTCTTTTTGGCTACCTGTACGAAGCAAAATGGCCAACAACTCTCCATCCGTTAGTCTTTCCGCTCCTAGGGCATCCATCTTTTCCCTTGGACGCATCTCCGGTGGCAGGTCCGCAATGATCCATTTTTCCACCATTATACTCCTCCTCTTGAAAAAGCAAATCCCTTTATTTGTTAAGAAGTAATACTTAATAAATCCACTCCCATCTTTTTTAAAAACCGGTAAAGTAAATGAATCGGTAAACCCACAACATTAAAGTAGCATCCGTCAATCTTTTCCACAAAAAGGCCGCCTTTGCCCTGGATACCATAGCCCCCCGCTTTGTCAAAGGGTTCCCCCGAAGCGATATAGCTATTAATTTCGGGGACTGTCAACTGCTGAAAATGAACTCGGGTAATTTCATGTCCCAGTTGCTGTTGGCCGGTTTTCCCGTCTACAACGGCCAGCCCGGAAAAAACTAAATGCTCTTGTCCGCTTAAGGAACGAAGCATTTTTTCGGCTTCCACCGAGGTAGTTGGTTTGCCTAAAATTTTTTCACCTAAAACCACAATAGTATCCGCCCCAATGATTAAACCTTCTTCCACTTCTTTACCAACATTTGTAGCCTTTAGACAGGCTAAGGTTTCCACTAATTTACCGGGCTGCAAGGAAAAATTTAATTCCTCCGGCACTTGGCTGACCTGCACTTCGAAAGGAACTCCTAAATCTTTTAATATTTTTTGTCTTCTTGGAGAAGCCGAAGCCAATATCAACTTCATAATCATTTCCTCTTTTTTAGTGTTAGCATTCAAATACTAAAAAACGCCTTGTTACCAAGGCGCTTTGTTATTATCCCCTGCGGTAGCCTAAATTAAAGGTGAGAACCTCTAAGTTTACCGATAAGTCCACATTGCGTAGCTCTATGTCTAAGGGCACATTTAAAACAGTGGGGGCAAAATTCAAAATGGCCTTTAACCCCGCTTCAATTAATAAATTTGCCACATCCTGGGCAGCCACTGCGGGCACCGCTATTACACCGATCCTTGCCTTTTCGTCCTCCACTATTTCCTTTAATCTGCTTGTCGGAAAAACTTCAATCCCATTTAAACGATAGCCGATCTTTTTAAGATCATTATCAAAAATACCAACAACATGAAACCCTCTTTCTCTAAAGCCTCCGTACATAGAAAGAGCAGCACCCAGATTTCCTGCACCGACAATCACCAGTGGCCATTTTTGATTCAAACCCAGGATTTTCATCAGGTGATGGTATAGATCCTGCACATTATAACCCACACCACGAGTCCCAAACTCACCAAAATAGGCTAAATCCTTTCTTACTTGCGCAGAGCTCACACCTACCCCCTCTGCAATTTCGTTGGAAGAGATTGTAATGATACCTCTTTTATCCGCCTGGGATAGGTATCTGGAGTAGACGGAAAGTCTTGTAATGGTAGCTTCTGGGATCTTCATCGTTTTCAAAATAATTCCTCCCTGTAATATATAGTTCAAAAAATTGAAACCTTGAGTTTGGGTAATACTTCACTATATCCAGTCTATGTCATTATATACCATTTGCCAAAAAAATCAAAGGGAAATGTCGAATTTAGTATAATTATCTTTTAATTATTCTTTAATAATCTTTTAATAAAAGCTTTCGGGCTTCCGAAATCATATAAATAGAACCGGTCACGCAAAAAAGATCCTCCTTGGAGGTAGATAACAAGCCTTCATTTATGGCCTGCTGAATGTCTGGGATTATTTTTAAGTCCTGTACATAGCTTCTTGCCAAATCCCCGAGCACTTCCCAATCTCCCGCCCGGGGGCTATTAGGTTTTGTCAATATTAGGACATCGGCTAACGGTGCTAAAATAGCCAACACCTTTTCCCTTTCTTTGTCGGCCAACATACCCAGGATTAAAACTAATCTTTGGTAAGTAAAGAGGTCCCTCAATGCCTTTTTTAAGGTTAGGGCCCCATCAACATTGTGAGCAGCATCAATTAAAATCGTCGGTTTTGTTTGCAAAACCTCTAACCTGCCCAGCCAGGTAACCTTTGCCAAACCCTCTCTAATTGCTTGCTCACTAATAGAATACCCCAAAAATGCTAAACATTCCATGACAGCAACTGCCGTAGCCGCATTTACACCTTGATGTTCCCCCAATAGGGGCGTTTTTAGGGCAAGATAGTTATTACTTGCACCCACATAATTGAAAGAAACACCATTTAAATCAGCCGACAGAATCTGGATTGTAAACTGCTGGCCAAAAACCATTAATTCCGCCTGTTTTTCCTCCGCAGTTGCCTGGATAATTTTCAAAACCTCCGGCAACACGGCTGCGGTCACTACCTTGTTCCGACTTTTAATAATGCC
>Ga0265293_10002953_pt1 | contig 32654 bp, 25 predicted proteins | sample Munlanlewell138R_FD_192505 | JGI IMG/M metagenome (GOLD analysis project Ga0265293, IMG submission 192505) | Leachate microbial communities from a municipal landfill in Southern Ontario, Canada - Leachate well 138R | ecosystem: Engineered > Solid waste > Landfill > Unclassified | place: Canada... | reverse complement strand
TCGCAATATGCTCTAATCTCAACGCCAGCTTTGGTTTCGAAGCTGCTCCCTTGCTGGATTCGATGCGTCTCGCATCGATAAGGCCACAGGCCTTGAAAAAGAGCAGGTCCCCCGCTCTGCAGGCGAGACGCCTGCAATCCAGTAGTTTACCCGCCACCTGAGTCCCAGCGGGACGATATTTCAGATAGCATCTACCCACCAGAGCATAATCAAGCCCCTACAAAAAAGGCGGAATCTCCTGTCTATAAAGCAGATTCGCCACTGGTCCTTAGCCTTCAATTTGCTCTAATCTCTACTCCAGTTTTGGTTTCGAACTTTACCAAGCACCATATTGAAGTCAAAAACGCTTTGATAATGAGGGAATATATAAAACTGGGTTCAGCGCTTTCAACTCCAAATGGTGGCTGGCCTGGACTTCCAAATTGCTCCCCTTGCAGCCCGGCCGAATCGAAATTTGGCGCCCCAGGCAGTTGCCAGTTGAGCTCCATAAGGAAGTTTTGACTTGACAGTTAAAATCACAAAATCAAACTGACATTATAGTCAAGTTTAGAACCATTACCACCCCAAGGAGGTACCCAGGATGAACACAGCCAGATTTGGTCAAGCTATGCTTAAGCTACTGTTATTGCTATCTGTAGCAGTGCTGCTTTGCTCCTGCAATGCGCATCAGCAAGAGCGCGAAATTTTGAGCTACCTGTGTGAATGCAATGCCGATGGTAGCGATTTTAAGCTCTTGTGCCGGAATAATTACAGCATCCAAAAATTTCAAGGACTTTACCAGTCGCATATATTATTATTCTCTTATCCTTTCAAGATTGAGCATGGAATCGAGGACGATCTATTTGCCTTTCGTGATGATGGGATTTTCAAATATGATCGACAAGACGGTGACTGGCGGGAATACCTCACAGAATCTACTTTCGCGTACAGAACCTCAAGCTATTTACACAGCCTTGAGCAAAGCGGTGAATACTACTTTACGGCCGGTTCGAAACTGTATCGGATGCAGCGGGATGGCTCTAACCAGGACTTACTATACAGCAGTGTTAAGCATTGTACAGGCATTCCCTATCAGTCCCATTTCAGCGTTTTGACCGCCGACGGACTGTTGCAAATGGAAAATGGCAACTTAAGTCAGCAAGCCATTACCCTGCCGGAATGGACTTCGCGCGCTTATTACTTTAGTCAGGCAGATATCATCGTGTATGTGCTGATGGACGAAATTTGGCGATGTGATGCTGATGGCAGCAACGCCGAACTGATTTATATACTCCAAAACAATACGATGGTACATCCCAGCTTTTACCCCATCGATGATGCTGGCAGATTTATCACTTCTATAGGCCTTGACCGGGAAGTACACATGCTGCTGATAGATGCCACGGATGGCAGCGTTAGAGATTTGGGCATAATAAATCTCACCCGGCTCCCAAATCTTAAATACAGTCCCTTCCAGCTGAGCAGGTCCCGCGATGGCTCCAAGCTGCTTTTTCACGACTCCACAGCGCTGTACCTATATGATCTGGCCAGCCATCAAAAGGAAACCGTATTGATCAGCGGGATAGACAACTTTAACCTCAGAAACATCAGCAGTGCAAGCATTAGCGCAGACGGCGCCAAGATCAATTTCATCTGTGATGTGTACAAATACAAATAGGAGGAGAATCAAATGAGAGTACTGATTTGCTTTGTGATCCTGAGCTTGTGTCTGCCCTTGCTGGGTGGAACCTTCATCCCGCTTTCCTGCTTTGAAGATGCCAGCATCAATGATCTTGATGTGACTGTCAAATGGGGCACGCTGCTGAATCTGGGAAATTGCGTTTATGAAGAAGCCCTTTGGTACGATGGCGGAGTCAATAATAGCGGCATTCTTATGCCTCAGCTTCAGGTCTCTAAGGGGCTCACTGAAAACCTGCAAATGGGCTTGCAAGCCTTCGTGCTGAGATATCATGATAACAACTCCTTCTATGCCAGCCTGAACCTGAAACGCCGGCTGCACGAAAATGATGCTATGATCCTGGCGATAAACCCCCTTGCAGGCTATAGCAGAAACCGCTATATTCTTCCCTTTCGACAAAAGTTTGTGCCTAACTGGAGCCAGCGCTATGAAGTCGAACAGGATTCGCAGGCCTTCTTTGCCCAATTGCCACTATTGCTACAGCTCAAAAAACCGGCAATCAACTGCTGCCTAAAACTTGGCTATGCGCGCTTTGCAGCCGAAGCCCGTTACAAGATCGTAGAGCACAATCTGGAATCGTTCTGGGAAAATATCGACTACGGTTCCCATGATATCATCAACGGCGGCATAAACTTCAGCTATCCCATCCGCATATCAGGATTTGTAATTCGCCCGGAACTGGGCTATGAGCTCTTTAGCCTCGTAAAGCATAATGACAAGTTCGGTGGCAGTCTGACCGGAGGCTTAGCCTTTTCGTTTGATCCGCCGCGGCCTTAAGCGGTTTCTGGTAAAGCCTGCTAATGAGGATTCAGAAAACGTATTGAACGGTGATACTCCTCCAAGTTTATCCAACAAATCCGTTCGATCCGCCCGATCCGCGTTCTATTCATCTACAGGAAGCGGTGCTGGCGAAATCCCGCTTGCAGAAAACTGTTGACAAGCTCTCGCATTTATTAAGCTTTGCTTTTATACTCTTTTGAGTATGCACTCATCAGCTTTTGCTGGGCCTTTTGCTAAGAAAAACACAAAATGCCCAGCATAATTCTTAGCTATATAGGAGATTACATGCGACTGATCTTGATCATAATCACTTTAATCGGACTCAGCATTTTGAGAGCTGATATCGCCTACAATCCTGCAGACTTCTGGCAGGGAGACTTCTGCGTGCAGAGCACCGTAAAGACCCCCAGCCCGGATAGCGAAAGCATCGAAGCTCAGCTGGAAGGAAAGTGGGAAAGCTTGCCTTTGGTCGATTTTCCGGAAGCTTTCTGGACCTGGAATAAAGCCTGCAGAACCGAGTATTTAGAGACTTTCCGGCAAATGCTAAGCGGTAAAGAGCACGGCGCTCCCAAGCTTTCCGGGCCGCATAACGGCATGGTGGCCACCTGGGGCATGGCCCGCAGCGATTCTCATTTCAAGCTGAACAACGCCGTAAAAGGTTGCGGATTTCTGCCTAAGCCCGAAAAGCTGGCAGAGATCACAGAGCTGTTGCAAAGCAATATCGACAGCGATATGCTCACCAAACTGAATATCCTCGATAGCCTCTATCAGAGTGCCGAGCAGGTCTTCAGCCCAAATCAACTGGTCTCTCTGGAGCTGTATTCCGAGCCCAGCTATAATACCCAGACCTTTATCAATCAGATGGTAAATCCCGCTTGCGTTACTGTATTTTTGGATATTCCCACCTTCAAGATCAAACAGATTGCGCGCCTGCTGCATCCAAAGGACCCCAAGCTCAGCACTTATGAAAAAGCCGTAGTGCGCTATGTGAATCTTATCCACAGCTTCTTCCATGGCGATTTTCCCCGGGATTATATTGCCGTGATATACTATAACATCGAGATCTATGATAGTTCCCCAGGCCGCAAAGATGGCAAAGGAACCAAGCTCAGCCCCTGACTATATGAAACTGCTGCAAATTGACATCAAGCGCCTGTATTTTGCCGATAAAGACCTGGCCAGGGATATCAAGCTCGAGGTCAGCACCCAGGAGCGCATCCTGATCGTGGGCGCTACCGGCACGGGGAAAAGCTCGCTTCTGAACACCCTGAATCTGATGAATCAGAGCTATGAGGGGGAGATACTCTTTGAAGGCAAGTTTTTGCAGGACTATCACCCTCATGAACTGCGCACCCGCATCTCTATGGTGATGCAGGAGACCTACCTGGGCGATGGCACCGTGCAAGAGGCATTGGATGAACCGCTCAACTATGCCGCTCTGAAAAACGCAGATCATAGCGATCGCAAGCAGCGCTTGGGCGAGCTCCTAGAGAGTTTTAAGCTCTCTTTAGATTATCTGGCAAAAAGGGTGAACCAGCTCTCCGGCGGGGAAAAGCAGCGCATCGGCCTGATCCGCTCCCTGCTGCTGAGGCCGGAGATTCTGCTTTTGGATGAGATTAGCTCCGCTCTGGATCAAAAGACCTCGGGCATCATCTCGGACTGCATCTTTGCCTCTTATCCCGGTACCGTGATAGCGATCTCGCATGATCCGCTGTGGCAGGAGCGTTGGGACCGCACCTGGAGCCTGGAAGCCGGCAAATTGATCGACAATTCGGGAGTGAAATAATGGATATCAGTTATCTGGGCCTGGCTCTGGGCCTGCTCTTACTGCTCTACCCCATCTTGATCTTTGCGCATTTGAAGCTGAAACTCAGCCGTCAGCTCTTTATCTCTGTGGGGCGGATGATCCTGCAGCTCAGCCTCGTGGGCATCTGGCTGGAATTCCTTTTCAATCAACAGCGTTGGTGGCTCACCCTGATCTGGATGCTGATAATGATCGGCAATGCCATCTTTACAGTCAAAGGCCGCCTGAAATATCAAGGAAAGATTCTGCTGCCGGTGATATCGATAGCACTTTTTACCAGCAGCATTATCATCATGCCCTGGATCCTCATTATGATAGTGAAGCCGCAGCCCTTATACTCTCCCATGTATGTAATTCCCCTCTATGGCATGATTTTGGGCAATGGCATGAATAGCTGCGCTCTGGCCTTAGAACGCTTTGAAAGCGGTCTGGCAGATAACTGGCAGGCTTATTTCACCCGCATTTCCCTGGGAGCAAATCTCTGGGAAGCAGCCCTGCCCCCCTTCCGCAAAGCCATGCACGCAGCACTGCTCCCACAACTCCTGAGCGTGGCCTCCATAGGCCTGGTCAGCCTGCCGGGGATGATGACAGGGCAGATATTGGGCGGCGCCAGTCCTTTGGTAGCCATCAAGTATCAGATGATGATCATGTTTGCCATCTTCTCCGGAGTCACCATTACAGACTATGTAGCCATCCGGCTGTATCTAAAGAAACGTTTTGATAAATTCTATCTTCCCAAAGGTGGAAGATGAGAGCCTGGGCGGGAGTTAATCCCGCTTTCTCCCTGCTATCGATAAAGCTTAAGCCCGGCCAGCGAAGCTGAAACCAGGCTTGAAAACAAAGGATAATACTTAAGATGCTATATCTTGCACTCAGTGTGCTTTGCTCTGTGTTCATTGCGAACTTCCTGATGGTGGTGGGCAGAAAAGGCGGCCTCAGTATGCTGCCTATCTTTTTGGGAAATTACTTCGTGGCGGCTTTAATCGGGGCCTTCAGCATGAAAAGCGCGCCGGCAGTAGCTTCGGGATTTGATCTTGGTCTTGGTCTGGTGATCGGTGCCTTCTATCTGGGAGGATTCTGGACCTATCAAAAGAGCATAGTGGCCAATGGCTTATCCCTCTCGGTGGGAGCGATGCGCATCTCCATGATCCTGCCTATAGTGATCTCACTGATCTTTTTCGGGGAGAAACTCAGCGTTTACAATCTGATGGGGATCATCCTGGGGATTACTGCCTTTAGCTTCCGCGCAGATCCCAAAGCCCTGCACAACTTCCTATGGATCATTGCCCTGTTTGTCGTTACAGGATTGAGCGATGGCAGCATGAAAGTCTTCAAGGAACTGGGTAGCGGCAATGAACAGCTCTTTGTATATCTGATCTTTAGCTCGGCTTTCGTTTATACCCTGATTGCGATTTTGGCCACGAAGCTGCGCTTTTCTGTAAAATACGTCTTTTTTGGCTTTGCTCTGGGACTGCCAAATCGTTATGCTACCGTATTCCTCCTCAAATCCCTGAACACTATCCCCGCAGCCATTGCCTATCCCCTCTTAGCGGTTTCCATCGTAATCATGAGCATCATCAGCGATATCCTGTTTTGGAAAATGCGTCCTTCTGCCAAGGATTATATCCTGTGGATGCTGCTGATTCTGAGCCTGATTTTGCTGAATATGTAGCAACCATGCTGAATAAACTAATAGTTACACGGATTGCTGATTTTTGGAGTTTAAGCCGGCTAACTAAATTTCTTTCATATTCTCCAATTTTGACGCCGGCTTAGACTTCAAAAATCTTGCTTTCATTCCCGGTGGCGGGAGCTGGGCTTAAGGCGTCTCGCCTGCAGAGCACGGGCCTGCTCAATTTTCAAGGACTCTGGCCTTGCTGGATGCGAGACGCATCCAATCCAGCAAGTAGGATTGCAGGTGTCTCGCCTGCAGAGCACGGGCCTGCTCAATTTTCAAGGCCTCTGGCCTTGCTGGATGCGAGACGCATCCAATCCAGCAAGTAGGATTGCAGGCGTCTCGCCTGCAGAGCACAGGCCTGCTCAATTTTCAAGGCCTCTAACCTTGCTGGATGCGAGACGCATCCAATCCAGCAAGTAGGATTGCAGGCGTCTCGCCTGCAGAGCACGGGCCTGCTCAATTTTCAAGGACTCTGGCCTTGCTGGATGCGAGACGCATCCAATCCGGCAAGTAGGATTGCAGGCGTCTCGCCTGCTGAGCACGGGCCTGCTCAATTTTCAAGGACTCTGGCCTTGCTGGATGCGAGACGCATCCAATCCGGCAAGTAGGATTGCAGGCGTCTCGCCTGCTGAGCACGGGCCTGCTCAATTTTCAAGGACTCTGGCCTTGCTGGATGCGAGACGCATCCAATCCAGCAAGTAGGCCATTGCAGCTGAGTTGGGCAGATCAGGCTTTCATTGTCAATAGCCAAAGCTGTTTTTTCTGAATCCAGAGGGAAAGTAGCGCCAGCCTGAAAGATATTCTTTTAAACAAAAAAACCGCACTCTGAAAACCCTCCAGGTGCGGTTTAAGTATTATGGGGTGGATGACGGGGCTCGAACCCGCAACGACCGGAACCACAATCCGGCGCTCTGCCATTGAACTACATCCACCTCAAAGCTGTTATGGGAAAAACACTACTTTAAGCTGGCACGCCAGAAGGGATTCGAACCCCTGACCCGCAGCTTAGAAGGCTGCTGCTCTATCCTGCTGAGCTACTGGCGCAAAAAAATAACTGGTAGCGGCGCAGGGACTCGAACCCCGGACCTACGGATTATGATTCCGACGCTCTAACCAACTGAGCTACACCGCCACACTGCTATAAAAAAAAACGAGTTTAACTCGCTTTATTATTGAAAGATGGTAGCGAGGGAAGGATTCGAACCTCCGACCTTCGGGTTATGAGCCCGACGAGCTACCAGCTGCTCCACCTCGCGTCATATGTTATTACAATTTCTCAGACTCCCCTTATTCTGTCAAGATAAATCTTTCCTGGCATTCCCGCATTTTTTTTAGAACCTAATTTTCATCTGGTATCGATCACGCCTTTACTGTATATTTGGCCGTCCTTTATACTGAATAAACAGGATAATGCTAATGGCACACAGAATGCACAGCGCCCTTGCTTTGGACTTGCAGCTAATTCGTTTTTAACTCGAGTCCACTCGAAGCTTCGAGTCAGCTCGAGTTAAAAACGAATTAAAATCAAATGTATGGCACAGGGCTGTGCCGCCCGATGTGCATGTTTTCCTGCCCTGATCAATTGTGTTCGTGATGTTATTTTTAAAAAAGTCAACAATTTCCGCTGTCAATCTACCATTTCTCCCTTCAAAGAACAGTTAGCTCCAGCTCTATCCCTGTCTATAAATTTCACTGTTTGCCCTTGGGTGAATAGGATTCATATCCCGGCTGGAAATGCCAATATCTCGTATAACATAAGGATACCATATCTTAATCCAATTTTCTTGAATATGAGAAAAAATAGTTTTTGACACGAAAGCGTACTCTGACCAGAATAGCGACAGCTAAATAAAAGAAATAATGTGCGACACGAAAGCAGGAGTGATAGAAACTCCTGAGGAGAATGCAATGAAATCTCAGCTCTTTCTCCCTGGTTTGTCTTCTATGTTGTTGAGCCCCAAAAGGCTCTCAGGCTGTGCTGAAATATTTTTATTCAGGATCAGCCCTTTCGCGTCCACACCACGTCACATGTCTCTCATCTTCCCCTTACAGATAGCTTTCAAGCGGGAAATAACAATTTACCACAAACTCAAACAATATTCAGGGAGGAATCATGAAAAGGATGATTATCATCATAGCGCTGCTTGCGCTATGTCGCTTTAGTTTTCATTTGTTTGCCAACGCCCATACTTTCGATTGGGCCAAAGTGCTGGTGGCGTGGACAAAGATTACGGCTATAGCGTTGCTGTGGATGATTATGGCAATAGCTACGTGACCGGTTCTTTTGAAGGAACTGCCACTTTTGGTGAAACAGTACTTACCAGTAGCGGCGAAACAGATATCTTTGTCGCCAAGCTGGATGCATCCGGGGCCTGGCAATGGGCTGTCAGGGCGGGTGGCACCAGCTGGGAATATGCTTATGGAATAGCGGTCACGCCAGCCGGAACTGCCTATATAACGGGCTCTTTTGCCGGTGAGATTATTTTTGGGGGATTGCCTGCCCGTACCAGCCATGGCAGCATCGATATATTTGTGGCCAAGATAAACACCAATGGCGTTTGGGCATGGGCTACACAGGCCGGAGGCTTTGGTGCAGACAGAGGCTATGATATCGCCCTGGATAACAGTGATAATAGCTATGTAACCGGTTACCATGAATCAACTGCACATTTTGGTACCACGAGTATCAGCGCCAGAGGTAGCGATGACATCTTTGTAGCCAAATTGGATGACACAGGTAGCTGGATCTGGGCAAAAGGAGCCGGCAGCACAGGAGATGACCAAGGGATTGGCATCGATGTAAGTCCTGCTGGTAATTGCTACATCACGGGTTACTTCAATAGAACTGCCAGATTCACGGTTACAAATCTCACCAGCAGTGGATCAGATGACATCTTCATCGCCAAACTCAATTCCTGGGGCGACTGGCAATGGGCCAAAGCAGCCGGGGGAACCGCCCGGGATCGTGGAGAAGGCATCGCTATCGATAGCTTCGGAAATTGCTACGTTACCGGATACTACAATGGAACCGCCAGTTTCGGAGATACTGATATTACTGCGGCAGGCTCAACGGACATATTCGTAACTAAATTGGTCACAGACGGTAACTGGCGATGGGTAACCGGCGCTGGAGACGATAATAATAAACTGGTCAAGGATATCGCTTCAGATAGCATCGGAAACTGCTTTTTAACCGGTGTGTTCTGGAGTAATACTGCTTTTGATGAGCACAGCTTAATCAGTGCCGGTTTGCAAGACATCTTTGTGGCACACATCAATAAGTTCGGCGCTTGGCAATGGGCTCAAAGAGCTGGCGGTGCGGGCGAGGATTGGGGAAGAGGCATTGATATCGACAATCACGCAAACTGCTACGTCACAGGATACTTCAGAGCGTTTAACGCGAGCTTTGGCAGCACGATCTTAAGCGCCGCCGGACCTGGAGGGTGGGAAGATGTATTCGTTACCAAGCTCGTACCGGCCTATGATTTCCCCCCGTATATCCCTATTGAATTGCCCCTGGGAGGCGAGCAGTATATCATCACCGTGATCGATGGAGCCGGGCTGGACACTGCCGAAACAGGCACTTTGCCTCCAATCTATAATGACATTGAAGAATATATATCTTATTGGCTATATGGCACTGAAATCGTCAGCTTCACCGTAGAAACCGCGCGGTCTTGGGGTGCTGTTTATTTTAACGGCCAATGGCATGCCTATGAAAGAAATGACGAAACCGGCCTGATCCTCTTCAATCAAGTTGATTTCGGAACTACCAAAGGGAGCCTGCCCATCATCTTTGGAGATGAAAACCCCACGCTGCCGGTAGAGCTCAGCTTTTTTACGGCAATCTTTGGCTCTGATATGCAGGTAAATCTGCAATGGGTGGCAGAATCCGAAACGAATCACCTGGGCTACAACGTGCTGCGCAGCGAAGTGGACAATCTAAATGCCGCCCTGCGCATCAATCCCGATCTGATCGACGAAGGAACGCCTCTGGGCAGCCAGATCAGCTACAGCTATGTCGATGCCGAAACTATGCCAGATGCTACTTACTACTATTGGCTGGAAAGCCTGAGTCTGGCAGGAGAGAGCGAATATTTCGGCCCGGTCTGTCTCACCCTCAGCGATCCGGATACTGATGATGAACTTCCCCAAATCCCTCTATATACAAGGCTGCTAAAAGCTTTTCCCAATCCCTTCAACCCCCGGGTAAACATACGCTATAGCCTGGCCGAAGCAGCGAGTGTGAGAATTGAGATTTTCAACTTCAAAGGCCAAAAGATAAAGACCCTGCAAAATCAGCACAGCACACCCGGATATTACAGCCTGGTCTGGGACGGAAGAGACAGCAATGGAAATGAGGTGGGAAGCGGAGTGTATTTGTACCGTATGAACAGCGGTGGATACAATGGCTCTGGCAAACTCTCACTGATAAAATGATCTAAGGCGATAGGGGGCGGTGGGTAATCGCCCCCAAGCTTGATTGTTCTGGCATGTCCATTGATAATCGGTAGCGGGAGCGATTAGCTTCCGCAGCATCGGCCTGCTGCCTTACCCATAGGCCGTCCTCAATATAACGTGCATATAAGCGTAATTTTTACTGCTATATTCACGAGATCTACACGGCATCGAACGGGGGAGGGTAGTTTGGCGGGGCTACAAAAAAGCTGCAGAAACCATGATCTACAGTATAGTAAGGGCTTATGGAATCGGGATTTGCGCCGCTATTGCTTAGATTTCCTTAGCATCCTCGCCATAGATTTCTCTGAATCTATCCGGATTGATCTGATTGGGCAGGCCTTCAAAGGCTTTGATACCATCTTTTAGCGCCAGAATCCGGCTGCCATAGCGGCGGGCAAGGGAGAGGAAATGCAGGGAGCAGATCACGGCGATACCGTCTTGATTGATTTTGGCCAGATATTGCATGATGGAGTCTGCGGTGGCGGGGTCCAGGCTGGCTACTGGTTCATCGGCGAGAATGATTCTGGGCTCTTGCATCAAAGCCCGGGCGATAGCCACGCGCTGTTGCTGTCCTCCGGAGAGCTGTTTCACCTGCTTTTGGGCATAATCCTGCAGGCCCACCCGCTCCAGATTAAAGTGGGCAGAATCCAGCTCCTGTTTGGTGAAGCCGGAGCCGAGGCCATGATAGCCCAGTCTGCCGGTGAGGACGTTGGTGAGCACAGTGAGGTTTTTGATCAGGTTAAACTGTTGAAAGATCATGGCGATATTGCGCCGGTATTCCCGCAGGCGTGCCCCTTTGAGATCGATGATGGATTTACCTTCGAAGATCACATCGCCTTTGCTGGGCTCGATGAGGCGGTTGATGCATCTGAGCAGGGTAGATTTCCCGCTTCCGGAAAGGCCCAGAAGGATGAGAAAGTCCTGCTCCTGTAGCTCAAAAGATAGACCTCCCAGGGCGTGGCTCTGGCCATCATAGCTTTTGTAAAGGTTTTTTACGCTAAGGATACTCAAGGTTTATCTCTTTAGTCCAGCATGCTTTCGGGGTCCATGTCCATGGCTTTCAGCGCCGTGCGAACCACATCGTAATCCGCATCCGTGGCATAATCCAGGCCATCCACATCATACAGTGATTTTAAGGTCTTTTGCCCTTCAGGACTTTGTGCAAACTCGTGCAGGGCGAGAACCACCTTCTGTTCCAGCTCTTCAGGCATGTTCTTGCGGAAGGTGACCGTATCGTTTGGAATCCAATCCGTATAACCGATAATCCGCACCTTTTCGAAGATGTCATTGTGGGTTTCATAGAGCTTTTCGCGGGCATCCATGGGCGTTCCTGTTTCATCCTCGGGACTCCAATAAGTGCAGGCTACATCTGCTCTGCCGCTATATACAGCCAAAATCGCCTGGGGATGTCCGCCGGCAAAGATATGGTCTTTGGGCACGATGCCCTTTTCCTTGAGGATGGCAGAAGGATAGATATATCCGGAAGTGGAAGCGGCATCGGTGTAGGCAATGATCCGCCCATCGATATCCTCGATATCCTGAATCTCGTCTTTCATGGCGACAAATTGTCCGCGGTAGTTGCTCAGGCCGTTGCGCACGGTCATGAGACGCACATTGGCGTCATACTTCTGATGCGCCAGCACATAGGCATAAGTAGGCAGCCAGGCGATATCAGCCTGATAGCTACCCATGGCTTCGATCACCGCGGCATAACTGGTGGGCACGGCGACCTTGAAATGATATCCGGTAGCCTCGTGCAATGCTGCTGCGATCGCCTCTCCGCTGGCCACCACCTTGCCGGCCTCCAGAGATGGCACAAAATACATCTTGATCGGCCTTTGCCGGCTGCCCAGCTTCCTATTGGCTTTGGCTATGCGCGTATCTTCGCTCTGGCAGGCCATCATGCTGACAATCATCAGACTCAGGACTATCAATATTCTTTTCATCGGCATCATATACTCCATGAATTTATTCATTATCTTGCATAATCTAAAGAGCGGAAAAATGGTCAAGCAAAATCTGGAAAAGATAGCTGCTTTGAGAATAGAACGCAGATTTGAACGCTTGAACGGATTGTTACGATTGGGATGGAACGCGGATGGGGGGGGGATTTTTAGGGTTTAAGCCGGCTGTCCGTGGCGCTGAACTCCGATTCGGCGGTGCTTTGATATATAGGCCTGCGGCCTTGTCGATGCGAGACGCATTGAATCCAACAGCAAGACCAATCCAATCCGGGGTGCTTCTTCAAAACTTCAAAACCTGAAAACCTGAAAACTTCAAAACTTCAAAACTTGAAAACCTCAAAAAGGCCACCCGCTATGGATGGCCTTATATCTACTTAAGTTTGTCGGCTATTTAGGTCTCGATTACTTCCACATTAGCACGTGGGAGCATAAGACGGGTGCCGTCTTCGAATTCAGCTTCCAGGACGCGCACCAGGGTCTCAGATTCCACTTTGGTGAGTTCTTCCGGCAGGGCTGTCACTCTGGCGATGCTGCCAAAATGGGGCTGACGGATGATGCGGATGAGGGTGCCAATCTCAAGCACAGGCAGAGCGGCTTCTTTGCTGATGAGTTCATCTTCCTCAAAATCCAGGGGAATGATGATTTCGGGACGGATCACACCGGCGCGGATTTGGGTATGGCCGTGCACGGAGGCTTTGTGTCCATCGTATTTTTTCAGCAGGTCGAAGGTCTTTTTAGCCATGGTGATTTTGCCGAAACCTTCTGTACAGATTATGGTGAGGCCAATATTTTCGTGTCCGGTAATGGCCACTCCAATGTCGTAGCCCAGTAGCTTTTTGATATCCTGATCATCGATCCCGCCAGTGATGATAGCTATTGCGCCGTGTTTGATAGCGCTATCGATCACATGGTAAGGGATGAAGCTACCAGCCACAATGATTTTGCCTTTGCAGCTTTCATCGATTTTACCGGCATCAAGCTCTTCATCTGGAGTCTCTACCAGCACTTTGATTTCGCCGATGGTCTCGTCTCCGATGCCAAAGATGCCTTGGATATAGGCACTTTTATTTTCTATAACCACGCCTTCATCTGGCAGGACTTTGGTGACGATGCCATCCATAAAGGCTTTGACTTGTACCGGGATACGGGGTTCACGAAGCAGTACCTGTCCGGTAACGGCGGAGATATTTTCCACCTCTCCTTCGATGGGAGAATGAACTTCGCTACGGAAGATTCCCAAGCCCAAAAACCCGGCATTTTCAGCGAGGATGGTCTTTTTGGTGATCTTATCACCGGCTTTGATTTTGATATACTTTTCCAGTTGCGAGGGAGTCACACCCAGTTTGTTTGCCAGGTTAAAAGGTAAGACCTTCCCGGGCAAAAGGGTCTCGGCTATCACGTCTTCACCTTTGACTTTGGTGCCTTTTGTGACCAAGACTTTGCCTTTGAGAGGCAGGATGCGTTCTTTGCGTAATATAGTACTTTCATTTACGGCGAGTCCGGCAGAATATGCTTGTCCCATTCTTTCCTCCTATACCAAGATGTTTTCGGGGTAGGCTTTGAATTCGCGCATCCATTTTTTGAGATATTGGATACGTATCGTTTTATCAGCAGGCAGGGTAAAAGGACGTCGGCCGCGGGTATCGAGCACGATTCCTACCTGGCCGCCATGCAAATCTACGCTTAGTTCCTTGGCTTTGTTTTCGTCCAGAATCAAGCTGCCGTGAGTCTTGAGAGTAGCTTTGGCGATCTGTCCGCCAGCGCAGGGAATAAGACGCACTTCTCCAAAGGGGATGTCTTCTTCAAAGGTGCTGCCGTCGGGTAGTTCCAATTTTGCATATAGCGCAGGTTTGCCATATTTGCCTTTACCCACGGGGGCTACACAGCTTCCCAGATACACCATACAGTCTTTGCGGAAGACTTCGGTAGCGGCTTTGGCATTGATCTCTGAAAGCACACCCAAATGAGGCATCATGAAGATGCTATCCACAGCCAGGTGGGTGATTCCCTCAGGCAGGAAGGCATCGATGAGCATCATCACGGTCTGATGTCTTCTGGGAGCATGTGAAAGCACTCCGCCGCTGCCCACCAGAAGGTCGAGAGTCATCAGATTCACTATCGTCGCGCCGGAAGTAGATTGGCTAAAAGCCTCCGAGATGTCCCGTTGACGTTGCATACCTTTGAGGCCGCTGGCGAATTCTTTGTGTTGCTCAAAAGCCAGGCGCAGAGCTTCTTTGGCGATAGCCTGCTCCAGCACCAGCTCTTCCAGAAGGGAAGGAATGGTAGTGGGGCGGATCATTTTGTTTTTGATCATATTGCGCAGTTCGCTTTCATCCAGATCAAAGGGAACCCAGCGCATGATGTTTGCCAGTCCGCTGGAGGCCAGCACGTTTGAAATGCTGTAGCTCATGCCCAGGTTTGCGCTCACGGTACGGTTGAAGATGTACTCATCGGTAAAAACGCTAAAGACGTCTGTGGTAGCTCCGCCTATATCCACTCCTACCACTTCGATATTATCGTTTTTGGCAATGGTCTGCATGATGTTTCCCACGGCTGCGGGAGTAGGCATGATGGGGACTCTTTTGTGGTCTGGACCCTGGGTCCATTCCATGAGTTTGTTATAGCCGGGAGCCTGCTGCATTACGTGTTCCATAAAGATGTCGTGAATCTTATCGCGGGCCGGGCCCAGATTCTCGGTTTCCAATTTGGGACGGATGTTTTCGGCCAGGATCAGGTTTACTTTCTCAGCCAGAGTATTTTTGATCTCGCCGATGGCTTCTTTGTTACCGGCAAAGATCACGGGAAGTTTGTATGCAGAGCCCAGGCGTGGCTTGGGGTCTGCACCGGAGACCAGCTCGGCCATTTCTACTACGTGCTTGATGGTTCCGCCATCTTCTCCACCGGCCATCAGGATCATATCCGGTCTCAGATGACGGATACGTTCGATCTTTTCATGGTTCATGCGTTTGTCGTTGCTGGAAATCAAGTCCATCACGATCGCTCCGGCACCCAAAGCAGCGCGTTCGGCACTTTCACCCGTCATGGAAGCTACCACACCGGTAACCATCATCTGGAGCCCACCGCCGGCAGAGGAGGTCGATACATAGGCATCCACTCCGATATCGCCCTTGCGGGGAATAATGAATTCACCATTTTCCATGAATTTGATATTGGGGTTCTTATACATCAGGCGAGCGAGCTCTTCCATTTCCTGAGTGGCATTGATCACCCCTTTGGTTACATCATTCAGAGGAGCTTCCACTGTAGTGGGAGCTTCGCCACGGATGGTCTGACGGTATTCGCCGTCAACATATTCGATCAAGATCGCCTTGGTCGTGGTGCTGCCACAGTCTGTGGCTACTATGCGCGTAAGGCGTTTTTCATCATATTGCATATATCCTCCGCTTTTCAGCTTTTTTTATGTCTTTTTTTAAAGATATTTTTAAAGTTTTCTCGCATTTTGTTTTTCCGTCTTTTTCTTTGCAGTCTGGCCTCTTGGCGACGCTCGCGATTCAGCTCTTCATCCAGCTCATCGATGCGCTTTACCAGGGCTTTGATATATTCTTCTTTTTGGATCATCAGGGCAAAGCGTTGATACTTTGCACTGTCGAAGATAATCTCCGCAAAAGGCAGGATGAAGTACAAAGCCTGGCTGCCGATGCTATGCAGAGGATGCAGGGATTCGATCAAAAGAATTCCTGCAGGGGCCAGATGCCGGCTCACTATGAAGCGGGCTACCTTGTCGATCATCTGATAAGCTTCTTCATCGCTGATCGTAGAGATTATTTCTTGATATTTATATTTCATTTCTTCAGGCTCTGGTCGCTGTAAATCCAGCCACACTCTGGGCTCCGGCTTTGTAAAGCTCGCGACTGATTTCGTTCAAGGTACTGCCGGTGGTAAATACATCATCTACCAAAATCAGTTTCTTGCCCTGGACCTGCCAGTTTTTATGCACCCGGAAGGCACCCGCCAGATTGCTCAAGCGCTGAGTCCGGTGCAGATGGGTCTGGCTCAAGGTATAACGGCTTCTTAGCACAGGGCTGATGTAGGTCTTCCCGCTCAGTCTGGCCAATTTTTTGGCGATCAGCTCGCTTTGGTTATAGCCACGTTCTCGCCGACGAACTCTGTGCAGAGGCACCGCAGTGATGTATGGGTAATCCTCAAATTCAGGATACTGCTTCAGGCTCTCCGCCATCTTTTCGGCCATAAGAAAGGCCGGTGAGCGGTAGCCCCGGTATTTGAGCAGGTGCATCAATTCCGTAAGCGGAGCTTTGTAATGCATGCTGCTGCGCGAAAGCTCAAAGTTGAATACGGTCTCCCCGCAGCTTTCGCAATAGCCATCGTTTAACCCGGAGCCGCATTTGTAACAGAAATTGTCTTTCACAAAGGATATCTGGCTTTCACATTCCGGGCACAGGCTCCCTTGCCCATCAGCCAAACGGCTGCGACAGACCAGACAGGCCGGTGGTATCAGGATATCAATTACCGCCATCAAAAAAGCTTTCAATCGCCTGGAAAATCTGGCTGCCATCTTGACTATACACGCTTTCTGTAGCCGAGCGTTCCGGATGGGGCATCATGCCCAAAACGTTGCGGCCGATATTTACGATTCCCGCGATATTGTCGAGCGAACCATTGGGATTTGCCTCTGGCGTCAGATTTCCCTGAGGGTCGCAATAGCGGAAAAGAATCTGATCGTTATCCTGCAAGGCTTTCAGGCCTTCAGAATCGATAAAATAATTACCTTCTTTGTGGGCTATGGGGACATCCAGGAGGCTGCCCACTTCAAGGCTTTTAGTAAAGGGGCTGTCAGAGCTTTCCACCCTCAGCGTCTGATGCTTGCACAAGAAATGCAGGCCGCTATTCATCATCAAGGTGCCCGGCAGAAGCCCCGCCTCGGTCAAGATCTGAAAGCCATTGCAGATACCCATTACCAAACCGGATTTCTGGGCAAAAGCGATAACTTCATTCATGATAGGCGAAAAGCGTGCCAAAGCTCCACTGCGCAGATAATCCCCGTAGGAAAACCCCCCGGGCAGGATGACCAGATCCGGCTCTTGCAGATCGTGATCCTTGTGCCAGATCAGGCGGGCATCATGCCCGCGGCTGCGAAACACTTCATGCGCGTCATGATCGCAATTTGAACCGGGGAAAGTGATCACACTTACTTTCAAGACTTGATCTCCTCGATTTCAATGTGGTAATTCTCGGTATTAAGATTTGCCAGAAGGCTGTCGCAAATCTCGGTGGTTTGCCGGCTGACATCCTCTTTATCAGAGTTGTCGAAAACTATCTCTATATATTTGCCGATACGGGTCTGGGTGACATCCTTAAATCCCAGATTGTGCAAGGAATTAGTCACGGCTTTACCTTGCGGGTCCAATACGCTGGGCTTGAGTTCTACGAAAATCTTGGCTTTTAGCATGATACATCCATTTATTTTTTATCAGGTTTCCACATTCTGCAAATCAAGGGATTTAGTCAACTTATTTATTTAGACCGGCTTTCGAAGTAGGTGCTAAGCCGATAGATATCCTGTTCGGCGGTGCGGTATTTGAAGTTTTCAGGTTTTCAGGTTTTGAAGTTTTCAGGTTTTGGAGTTTTCAGGTTTTGGAGTTTTCAGGTTTTGGAGTTTTCAGGTTTTGGAGTTTTCAGGTTTTGGAGTTTTCAAGTTTTGGAGTTTTCAGGTTTTGGAGTTTTCAGGTTTTGAAGTTTTCAAGTTTTGGAGTTTTCAGGTTTTGAAGTTGCTCCCCCTTGCTGGATTCGATGCGTCTCGCATCGACAAGGCCGCAGGCCTTGAAAAAGGGAGCACAGCCGAATCGGAGTTCGGCGCCCCTACTCCCCCCAATCCGCGTTCTATGAAAATCGTCACAATCCGTTCAGTCGATCCGATCTGCGTTCTATTCATTCAGCAGAGTCATCTTCGCCACTGCATTTTGGAGTATAAGCCAGTTTCAGCCCGGCACACTCCCGATAGATAAACTTGCTTCTGATTCGTTTTTAACTCGAGTCCACTCGAAGCTTCGAGTGGACTCGAGTCGAAGACAAGTCTAAAACATGTTAATGATATGAGCAAAGCCTTAGGATATCGGGGTTATTTCTTTGCTTTGAGTTTATACTTTTTGATTCTGCGGCTGAGCGTGGATTCACTGATATTGAGCAATTTGGCTGCGGTCTTTTGTTTGCCACCGCTCTTGCGCAGGGCTTCGACGATGCGGATTTTGTCGATATCCTGGATATTATGTTCCACGAGGCTGGCGCTGAACTTTTTATCCAGATTGAAGGCATCGATATTGTTGAGTATGTCTTTGGTCCAGATCGGTTTGTAATGGAGGATAAAGATGCGTTCGATGGTATTTTTGAGCTCACGCACATTGCCGGGGAAGCTGTATTCATTTAGTCTTTCATAAAAGGAATCCTGGATCTGAGGCAGGGGGTTGTTGGTCTCGCGGGCCAGGCCTCTGGCGAGACTCTCTACGATGATGGGGATATCTTCTTTTCTTTCTCTGAGGGGTGGGATATCGATTTCGAGGGTATTTAGCCTATGCAGCAAGTCCAGCCGGAATTTGCCTTTACTCAAGATTTGCAGGGTATCTTTATTTGTGGAGGCGATGATTTTGCAGCTCAGGGGCAGGGCTTTTTCTTTGCCTGCGGGGACAAAGGATTTGGTATCTATGGCCTGCATGAGTTTGGCCTGAAAATCCATGGGCAATACCGAAATCTCATTTAAGAAGAGGGTGCCTTCGCCGGCCTTTGCACAAAAGCCTTGATGGTCTTCTGCCAGGCCGGTAAACTTTCCGGCAGCTCCGCCAAAGAATTCGATTTCAAACAGCGCAGGGGTAATGGCCGCGCAATTTACCGATACAAAGGGCTGGTTTTTTTCAGGAGAGCCATAGTGGATCATCCGGGCCAGAACTTCTTTGCCGGTGCCGCTTTCGCCGCGGATGAGCACAGAAGCTTCTCGGTACATCGAGGCCAGCACTGCGCTGTCTATCACCCGCTTGGCAGCTTTTGATTTTCCGGTAAAGCGTGCGGCATGGTTGGTGGAAATCTCATTTAAGAGCTGATCGTATTTTGCTTTGATGGCGCGGGAATCCCGGATAATCTCTTTTAATTTATCATCGCTCGCCTGGCTGTGACTCTGTTGCAAGGCAATGATATAGTCCGTATTGAGCCGGTCCAGTTTTTCCAAGGTAGCAAATCCGTTCAGATAGTCCCCTCGCATCTGATAATAGTAGCCGATATTCCGGGTGACGCGAATCAGGGCTTCCTTTTTATCGTGCTTCTCGTAAAACTGCGCAGCCTGCTTGAGCCGGGCAAGAGCTTCATCCCACTGCGTAAGCGAGATCAAAGACATGGCGATATTAGCGCTGAGCTCCACCTGCCTTTCGCTGTAGCCCAGCTTTGTGACTATCTTTTCGGCCTTGAGCTGATAGTGCAGAGCCTGAGAGCCAAGCTTAAGACAGTTCAGGGTATCTGCCAAACGATTGTAAATATCAAAAAGCAGCAATGGAAGCTCTTGCTCTGAGTCTTGCAGGGCTTTCAGACTTTTCTGGTAAAACATCACCGCAGCCTTAGGATCGTCCTGCTTATCCTTTAGAATGGCATAATTAAAATTTAGCTCTACTTCGAAGATAGGTAAACGCAATTGGTCTATCAAGCGCTGCCCGAGATCATAAAAATGCTCGGCCATCTCATGTTTCGCTATATTTGCGCAGGTGCCTACAAGCTCTGTGCACAGCTCCAAGGCACCGATGCTGAGCTGATGCTGGATGCAGACGTCGTAAGCCGCACTTTGATAGCTTAAGGCCAGATCGTACCTGCCGCGCAGGACATAGATAGAGCCCAGCCAATTCAGCAGCATATAGCGATAATAAGGATGATCCGCCTGATCGATATTAGTAGCAATCTCATCCACTTGGCTTTCCACATCCACAAGCTCCCGATGCTGATAGATAATGTTTGCCGAGCTAACCAAGAGCTTTAGTGCTTCGTTATCGCTGGATTTAACGCGGATATAAGCTTCGTCTGTGTAGCTGTTTTGGCTTCGATAATCCCCTTTTTGGGTGTATATCCTGATGATAGTGAGCAGATTGAGCATCTGCAGATCAAGACAGTTTCCACCCCTGAGCTCTTCCCGCAGCTGCAAAGCCAGCTTTAGAGCCTCATCCAGATGGTAAAGAGAAAGCAGAGCTTTAGCTTTGGCGATGCGAATCACCAGAATCTCATCCTCGGTAAAAGCGCCGTTCCTTTCATCTATAGCCAAGTATATCACAGGGTCTCTGAGCATCAGCAAGAACTGATGCAAGGCTTCCGTAAGCAAGTCTTTTAACATAAATCCACCAAATTCCTTGTTAATCGTAAATTATTCGAGGCTTAGTTCGTTGTCAATATAAATTTCACTTTCTGAGCAGCAAGTAAATAAAGAAGGGACAACCAATGGCTGCTGTAATTACGCCCACGGGAAGTTCAATCCCGCTGAGGTTTTTGGCCAGAAAGTCGGCCGCCAGAAGGAAGCTGGCACCAAAAAGCAGACTGCCTGGATAGATGCGATTTTGCTTGCTAAAACCTAAGAGCCGCATGATATGAGGCGTGATGAGCCCCACAAAACCGATGATGCCGGCATAGGATACCACAATGCCGATGATGAGTGATGTAACCACAAAGATCTGCTGGCGCAGGCGATGCACCTGGATCCCCACGCTGGCAGCATATAGATCGCCACTGCTCATGATGTCCAAAGCTCGGCTTTTCAGATACAGCCAGATCAAAAGGATGAGGATCACTACCGAGAGCAAGATAAAGACCCTGTATTCGCCATAGCTGAAGATACGCCCCAGATTTCCCATCAAAGTACTGAGGATGAGCACGGTATCCTCCCGCCTGAGATACATCATCAACGAGATGCCGGCCGAGAAAAACATGCCCACGATCACTCCCGCAATGATCAGTCGGCCGCGATCGAAAGCGCCTCTTCTTTGAGCCAGACGCCAAACCAGAATCATGGTAAGAAGCGCCCCGATAAACCCACCCACAGGCATGAGAATATAAAGCCCCATGCTGGCAAAAAGGATGCTGCCAAAAGCAGAACCTGAGGAAATGCCCAGGATGTAAGGCTCGGCCAGAGGATTTGCCAGCATCAGCTGATATACAGAGCCGATAGCGGCCAGGCTCATCCCCGTAACGAGGGTGAGCAGCAGGCGCGGAATGCGTACCTGCCAGAAGATGTTTGAGCTGGGGCTGCCCCAAAACAGATAGAGTGCGATCAAAGCAAGACTGCCCAGACAGATCAGACTCAAAGCCAGGCTCTTCTTCATTGGGTTCGGCTTTCCCACAAAGAATATAGTTCGTGCAAACGGATCATGCCTGCCGTACAGCGCGGCCCCGCCCTCTGAATAAGGTCCGGATCGATATCATCCTCAAAGAAGACCATCCGGTTTTGAATGGCGGGAATATTGCCCCAGCCTTTGCGGGAAAGGATGGAATTCAAAGAATCCTGAGAATAGCAGATCATGATGTCCGGATTTGCCGAGATCACATCTTCAGCCTTGACCCTGGAATAATCCCGCTCCAGAGTCTGGAAAATATTGTCCCCTCCTGCCGTCTCGATCAATTCGCCCACGAAGGAATTATCCGCCACACTCATCAGAGGATCACGATAAATCTCCAGATATACTTTGGGCATGGGGCGGCCTTCTGCCATGGACTTCACCTTCTGTATCTGCTGGACAAGAGACTCTTGCAGCTTGCGCCCGGCAGCTTCGCGATCGATTATCTTGGCAATGCGCAGGATCTCAGAGCGCATTTCAGATAGATTTTTGGGATAAGAGCTTTCCACGCGGATGCCCAGCTTGCGCAAGTCCTCCGCGATGGATTCCTGCTCCAAAGCACTGGTAAACACGATCTCAGGATTCAGATTCAAGACCTGCTCCATCTTGACCGCACCAAAATTGCCCACAATCTCTTTGCTTTGCAATTCTGCTGGGTAATTGCACTCTTGGGTGATCCCCACGATCTGATCTATAGCTTCCAAAGCTGCAATGATCTCGGCAAGCTCCGGAGAAAGAACCACATAGCGGCCAGCGCTATCCTGCTTTGGGCTGTGGCAGCTAAAAAGCGTGCATAGGATGAGGATGATCATCCCACTGTAATATAGATATCTCATAAAAACCTCATAGGATTATTGCTTTCATGGGCGGGGAATGAGGGATTTTTGTCAAGGTGAATTTGGGCGGGATGAGAGGGGTTACAAGTTTTCAAATGAGTGGCCTACACCAATTGCTTCACCAGCTTGTGTAAATTTGTGCCATTCTTGCTAAGACTACTTAGAGAAATCTCTTTCTGGCAAGCTCTTTCAAGTGCATCTGGAATTTTCTCCCAAAGGTGATGACAATCGGCAAAAGGTTTATCATACTTTGAGTCTTCTATCTTTAGCCCTTTTTCACATTGCACTTTATCCAATTGAGCCGTAGGCAGCTTGTAATGCAGCAGTAACCAGTATTCGAACATCGGGGCAGTGATCGCTACCTTTTGCATGTGGGAATTTCCCTTATCCATTTGCCAATCTCTCAAGCTCTTTAGGTCAGTAGCAGATAAGATGTCTGCATCCAGAACGATCCAGCATTGAGTAAGTTCATCAGCTTCGTTTTCATCCAAATAATGATCTGAAGTACGGATGAGATGCCGCACATCGGGGTGCTTACCTATTGTGCATTTTATCGCCACATTACTTGTCTTATGTCTTTTTATCATCAAAAAGTAGTTCCTTTCCGTTTCTCCCTCTATTATAATAAAGTAACGCTTTCTAAGCGGGAGAAAACCTTCCTTGCGTTTTAATCTGTCGATCCCGCCTTTTGCCATTATAACCCCCTCAGTCTTCCTGTGAACACAGCTCATCCATCAGTATGTTCGGCACGCCCATCAGATTACCTTGCAAATAGGCTTTTCTGATATCCTTATCGGCTCTGATGTCTTTGTAATCACTAAAAGAATAAAGAGATGATGCCCCCTCCAAAGATCTATCTGTAATCCATAATTCATCTCTTCTGAGCAGGGCTTGATCCATAAGCATCACATCATGAGTGGAAAAAATCAATTGGTTTCGACTGTTTTTGCTGCAAGTATCTAAGAAATATTTGATCAAGGCTTTACTGACCAGAGTATGTAAGCTTCGATCCAGTTCATCGATCACGAACACCATGCCAGAATCTTCTATCAGTTGCACAAAAGCGGGCAATATGTCCAAAAGTCTATTTGTCCCGTCAGATTCCATGCCAAAGGTAAAATCCACTGGATTCTCCAGACTGTCCCAGTGTTTGGAAATCAGCATGTTGGCTTCTACCTTATCCTTTGACACTTGAATTGCGATCCTGTCTTTGTTGCCATACTCAGACAGCAAAATACCTCTTCCCTCTTTCAGTTGATCTTTATACAAGTCCTGCAGATGTCTCTTCCGGCTTTCAGACAAATTTGCTTCTGTGAGGCCGAGCTCTACAATTCCGGTATCCAAAGCGTTTAACAGGCTGGAGTATTTGTTTTTGTTTTGCTCGTTAGCCAAGTTACAAACAGGAACATATATAGAATCCGGACCTATGATCTGCAGTTTGTACTTTAGCCAATCATATATGGGTTTAAAGGTATTGCAGGCCTGATAAATCGTACTCGTGAGGAAAAGTTGGTTGTTCCTGATGGTGCGATCGCCTATCATCTTCAGGGTAGTTCTTTCTTCTGGCATCACCCTTCTGCTGTTGATCTGTACTTTCGCTCTGTCCTTACCGGCCTCGCGTGAAAATACCTTGCTTTCAGTGGTTTTCAGTATCAAAACCAGGCTTTCAGAAATCACCTTATCGGTGGAAAGAGAAAAACTGTATCTATAGATATCTTCACCGATCAGGAAAGTGAAAGCGAATGATGAGGGTTTATCCAGATATTCTTTATCCAATAAATACGGTTTCAAATCTATCTGCGCATCTGGTTCTGATCCCTGGATTATGAACTGTCTGGCAAATCTCAGGGCAGATATAAAAGCAGACTTCCCGGAAGCATTAGCTCCGTATATTGCCGCGGTAGGCAAAGCCTTCAATTTGTATTTACCCACTATGGGCAATCTTTGGGTGAAGCGCTCTTCCCGCCCGGCAACCATGGAGAAGCTTGTTTCATCCCTAAAAGACTTCCAGTTCGAGAAAGAAAATGACAGCAGCATCACAACCTCCTTTTAAGAGATATTATCTCTGTTGATCACTGATGGTTTCTACAATCCTATATTCCATCTGGCTGTCAAGAGATATTATCTCGTAAATCAAGGTTTTTGGACTAAAGCTGTTGATATTTCTCAACAAAGGTGTGGTTTTCAGCTTGCTGCCAGGTTATGCCCACTAACTGCGTAAATCCAAAAGCACATAGTCCTTCTGAAAGCTATAACCCTGAAAAGCGGGCAGGGCAGATAGCGCTTTCTGATATACGTCCAATTGCTCTTGTTCGTGGATATCACCGGTTTTGTAGTCTATGATCCAGGCCTTTTTGGCCGCTGTATTCAGCATCAGGCGATCCACGCGGGAGTCGCCAACCTCAAATTCGTTGTAAATCCTGTCATAATCCGGGTCAAAGAGATAGCCGTGCTTGCGGATTTCCAGGCAGAGCTTGCTAAAGAAGCGCTTGAGCTGGGCTACAGGCAAGAGGGAGCCATAGCGGCTGATGCACTCCCGGCGGGCGCGCTCGTGCTCATCCGGGCTGTCGGTTTTGATGAAAAAGAGGTAGTAATGGGCCAGGTCACCCCACAGCGCCTGGCGTTTTTCCAGATACACTTCCTTGTATGAGGCCATGGGCAGAGCGTCTATGCTTTGGATGGCGCTCCAATCCAATTCGGCAGGCTGGGCAAAGCTAAGTTCGGGGCGGAAATCCTCTGCTCTGGCATCCGGATCAGACTCTGGCTCCTGTGGAGGATCATGCTGACTTTCAAATCGATAGATGCCCTGTTCGTCGGGTTCATTCTCCCCAAAATAACCCAGGCAGGCATTGGCCAGGATTGCGGGCAGCATCAGGGTATCTTCCCCCTGCTTTTGGGCATAGTAATCAGACCAGTCTTTGGTTCCTGAGTAGGTAAAGAGGATATGCAGGTGCTTTTTAGCTCTGGTAAAGGCCACGTACAGCGTATTCAGCTCTTCCAGCAGCGAGGCTTTGTTTTTGTCCTGCCAGAGCTGCGCCGCGGGGGAATGCTTTAGCACCTCTTCATAGTGATAGCTGAGGGCATAGCCGGAAAGCTGCTGAAAACCCTGATTCATATACTGAATAGCCCAATACAGGCTCTGCTGTGAGGAGCGGGGCCTGGACAGATCATAGAGCACAAAGACGCGGTCAAATTGCAATCCCTTGGACTTGTGAATGGTGATCAGCTGTATGCCTTCATCGCCTTCCACGCTTACCTGGGTAAAGCCGTCCTGCACGGTATTTTCCTTTACGTAAGCTAAAAAGGCGGGGATGGATAGGCCGGCTTTGGCAATGCTCAGCTCCCAGTCTTTGGCAATATTCAGGAAGACTTGAAGATTCAGATAATCACGCTCGGGGAAGGCCTCGTGATCTCTGAGGCAGAGGCTGATGGTCTCTAAAAGGGCATTGTAAGGACTGCTGTGCGCCTGTTTGCCGGCAAGAATAAGAAGCTCGTCCAGGGGAGAGAGAGCAGAGAGCTTTGGGCCGAGGGTCTCGGGATTCTCCTGTTTCCCGGATTCAAACTCTGCAATCAGGTCGATCAAATCCTTGAGTGCAGCGCTATCCAGCAGCAGGAAGTCAGAGCGGACAAAGGCCAGGAAGTCCAGCCAGTCGCCATAGGATACGAAGCTCAGCCAGTGCATCAAGGCTGCCACCAGATGATGCGTAGTAATGGGCGCGCTGGGCTGGAAGATGCCGCTCTGGCCGTGCTCTTCCAAAAGCAATTGCAGCTCCTCCAGCTGTCTGGTCTTGCGGCAGAGGATGGCGACGGACTCCTGCCCCTGCTTATCTTGCAAAGCGGGCAGGATCATCTGCTCCACAAAGAAGTTATAGGTTTCAGACTTGCCGCCCATAGTGTGATAGTGGGGCATACACTTCAGCTCTATGGTAGTAGAAAGATCGTCTATGGCCGATTTCACCTGCGGGTATTGCCAGCTCATGCCGTTTTCCGAGAGGTATCCATGCAGCTGGGCATCACAGAAGATATGGTTTATGAAGTTCATCATATCCCCGCCTGCACGCCAGGAGTGCATCAGGGGCTCTATCTCTACTTCGGACAGGGAAGGGATGATGTGTTTGAGATTGAGCAGCAGATCGCGCTCTCCGCCCCGCCAGCCAAAGATGGATTGCTTCTCATCTCCCACTACGATGATGCCGCCAATCTCTTTGCTGCCATAGCCGGAGCAGATTTCTTCCATGATGGGGCGCAGGGTGTTAAACTGGATGAGCGAAGTATCCTGAAACTCATCTATCAGCATGAAACGGGTGCGATGGCTGAGGAATTCGTAAAACTCCGTAGCCGCACTTTCGTTGGTGAGATCAAAGATGGGCGGCTCCGGGCTGAATAGCGCTTCAAAAGTGAACCAGGCGATATCCTGATAGGTCATATTCTTATAGCGGTAGATCAGCTGGTCATACTCCCGGAGGATGATCTCCCAAAGCTGGAGTATTTCCTCTTGCTCCGGGATGAAATACTCATGATACAGCTTTTCCGCCAAAGCGCTGAGTAGCTCATCCTGCATGGCCTGAATCTCATCCCGCCGGTCTTTGGGCACCGGCGTCCTGCTGAATATGCCTTTACTATCGATGACCTTCAGCAGAGCCATAGCGTCTGAAGAGCGCTGCAATAGCTCCTCCACCATCCGGGAAAGCTGCGGGGGATTCTCAAAATCGCCGGGCAACAGACTACGGAAATCGGTCTTGAAATACTTTGCAAATTCCCCCTTGGCTTTATCCTGATAGATGTCATAGAGGCTTTGGATAAAGAGCCGGAAAGCCTGCTCAAAATCGTGCTCACGGGGCAGAGCTGCATAGCGGTTTTCCGGGCAGCGTCGCTTGATCAGAAAGTAGATCCAGCGGTTGTAGATCAAGCTCTTGAAGAACTCACTATAATCATCCAGACTGCGGCGCACCTTGCGGGACAGCAGCTTGTCCACTCGATCCCTAAAGGCAGGATTCATCAGATGATTCATCAGATAAGGCAGGCGTTTGTTTACCGCATCCTGATCCAATTCATAGCTATCGATGCTTCTGAGCGGACGCACTATATTGCGGAAGATACTGCTGGTAAAGCTATCTATAGTCATCACTTGCAGATTGCGCTGATCCGCTGAAATTTCCAGGAGGGCAGAGCGCAGGATGCCTTGTTCATCGATGCTCAGGCCTTCGGGGTCACCTGCTACCTGCCTGCGCAAATCCAGAGCCAGACTGCCCTGCGGCTCATCCAGCAATTCCTGCAATTGGGACATGATCCGCTCTCTGATCTCGGCAGTGGCCTTGCGGGTAAAAGTAAGTGCCAGAACGCAGTCCAGAGAGAATTCGGGATGCTGGCGATAGTAACGCAAGATCAGGCTGATGTATTCGATGGAGAGCCGGTAGGTCTTGCCGGTGCCGGCACTGGCGGAGATGATGCGGTTTTGAAAGTCAGTCATTGATGCCTCCCGTCAGATACAGATCGCTGCGCGTAATCTCTTGCAAGATGCCCCTGTGCTCTGCCTTTGTGGCGATGCCGTAGCCTTGCTCCAGGCAGTCTTTCAGGCTCTGACTGATATCGCTGATGTATTGCTCCCTCTTTTTGGCGGTCACCTGATTTTTGTAGTCTATGCGCATATCCAGAATCTGCCAGAAGTATGAGCTTAGCTCAGCTTCCAGCTGTGGATTTTCCAGCAAATAGTAAAAGTATTCATAAAAGATCAGTTGACTTGCATGGGCAGAGCCGGTCTTGAAATCCACGATGATCTTGCCCTGCGGCGACTCAATTCTGAGATCGGCCTTCCCGCGGATCATCACCCGATATATCCGCTCTTGATGCTCGATCCTGCAGAGCTCTTTGTATTGCTGCTCTACCTTGCTCATGAATCTGCTTTCCGGGATCAGGGTGAAGCTGCCGCGCCCCAGTCTGTGCAGGAAGAAGCGGCTATAAAACTGCTGCAGGGAATCCGCCAGGCATTCGCTGATGATGGCGAGCAGAAAGTCCTGATTGTAATTCTTGGGGATTTTGTAGTAAAACTCCCGGCTTTGGATGATCTGTTGCAGCGTGATGCGCAGTCTGTCACCATCTGAAAAGAGCTGACTGAGGGCCTCCACGCTCTCATGCCGCTGGGGCTTTTCGCCCAGAACTTCGTTAAAATAGTGATGCATCAGAGTGCCAAAGAGGCTGGGGCTGATGCTTTCGGCCAGCTCTGCCTTGCGGGGGCTTAATTTGCGCAAAGCCCTAATATACCAGGCGAAGGGATTGTTGATCATGAGGCCAAGCTCATAGCTGCTTTGCCGGATCCGCCCGTGCTCGCCAAAATCCTGCAAAGGCTGAGGTGGCAGACGGAAGAAATCCGCATCACAGCTTTTGCAGAAAATCTCAGAGGAACCTATACTCTGTTGCAGGGGGTCTGTCTGCATATCCTGCCAGAGCCTCAAGACATGGCCAAAGGGAATGACTTCCGCCTTGCTCTCACTGATATTCTGCGGGCAAATCTGCTTTAATTCACCGATAAAGCTGCTGGGCTCGATGCTCTTTCCCGCATTCTGGTAAGTATAGATACTCACCTTACGCGCCGAAAAGACCATGCGGAAGAAATAATACCGCTCCCAGGCTCTGATGATATCATAATTCAGCAGACCCAGCCTGGCACGCTGTCCTTCGTTCAAGAGCCATACCGGCCCTGGGGATTGGGGCAGGATTCCCTCTACCATCTGCAGGAGCACCAGATTGTCCTGCCGTCTGTTGCGAAAGTCCAGAAGGTTGCTGATCTCCCAAGAGCTTGGGCTGCCGCCAAGAAGCTGATACCGTAGCCGCTCTGGCTTCACATAGTCCAGCCAGAGGCGAAACAGCGCTGCTCCCACAGCCGGGAAGATGCCCGCCCAGTCTTGCACCAGGCGCATATTCTCCACAGCACTGAAATTGGCCAGGGCTTTCCAGATTTGAGGCAGGATATCGGTCTTGTCCAGCTCTTGCGGGCTGCAGAACTTTTCGGGAGCCAGCACGCCCGTGCAAAGCTGAATCAGCTCCCCGATGTCTTTCAGATTCAGGATATCCTCCACCCAGGCAAAGAGTTTGCTGCATAAAGTGCTTAAAAGCGGATATTGGGATTCGGTTTCAGGGCCAAACTGCGCCAAAGGATTCAAATCCAGATACAAGACCTCCTGCTCGCTCAGCTTGAAAAGCTCCCTTAATAAAGCGTCCTTCCTCACGGCATCCCAATCCTCCTGCAACAAAGCCGGATAGCGGAAGTCCCTGAACTGCCGGATGATGATGCTCAAAGGCACAAAACCGGAAGTAGCCTGCTGGCTCTGCACCAATTCATCCAAGAAGCTCATGAATCCATACCACAGGCTCTGGGTAATGGGCAGCTGCTGTCTGGCTTTCACAAAATCCTGCGGGAACCAAGCGGAATAGGCCTTTTGCCAGAAGCTGTTGTCGATGATAGTTCCGCTGTCTTTTAGCTGCTTTCTGTGGGTTAATAGCAGCAGGGCGTGTTGCTCTTCGTTTTCACATTGATAGATGCAGATCTGCGGCTGCTGGGAGAGGGCAGCGTATAGTTTGGCGGGATCAAAGCCGGGAGTTTGCCAGCTCTTGGCATCGGCCTGTCCGCCGTGATGCAGCAGCCAGACTTCATTTTGACTATGCTCGCAGCTGTGCAATAGCTCTTGCTCAAATTTGCTGTAATAATATTGATTTACCAGCACGATGCGGTAATCTTGATAAGGTATCTGCAAGTCTTGTGCAGAGCTGGAAAAGATGATATCCGTAAAGCCCATTTCGCTGATGCGCTCACGATAGCGTTCCAGGATATTAGCGATATGGCCGATGTGCTCTTCTTGCCAGTGCCTGAGATAGATATCCGGATCATCCGGCAAAGTGGCCAGCTGATTTACATCCCGTCCGGCCTCGCTGTACTCTTGCAGAAATTGGAAGAAGTGATTCCCCCAATCCACCACATCGTTGTATTCGCTCAGGTGAAAATACTCGCATTCCTCCTGAGTCAATACCTGATACAGGCAGAGCAGCCTTTTCTCATCTTCCAGGCGGGGAAGCTCGGTGCTTACTAGCCCAGCCTTAAAATCCTCCATAGTAGTCCAAATGATTTGCTGAAAATGCCAGCGGGGCTCAAAGCGCAATCTGGCCAGATTGGCCGAAACCCGCGTGGGAAAGACCATGATGCACCTTTCGCTTATACAGTCAAGTGCTGCATCCAGGATGTCTTGATTAAGATCAATACTGATAAACTTCATTGAGTATCCTTACAAAAGGGGTGAAAAGAGCCGGCAGATGGATTCTTTGCTGCGCTCGATCAGGCCGCGTTTGCGGAATTCTTCCAGATTGATCCGGCGTGAGAAGGCCAGGTCTTCATTGAAGGCATCCACCGCTTTGTCCACTATCTTGTCTTCATAGACCATTGCCGTGAGCTCAAAATTGTGGTTGAAACTCCTAAGGTCCATATTGGCCGTGCCCAGCCCCAGGATTTCATCATCTACGATCAGTATCTTGGCATGCATAAAACCGCGGGTGTATTCATAGATTTCCACGCCAGCTTCCAAGAGCTCCTGGAAATAGGAACGCGAACCCCAAAAGACTATCCAGTGATCGGCTTTTTCCGGCATGATGATTTGTACCCTGACCCCGCTGATGGCACTGGTCTTGAGCGCCATCAAAAGGGATTCATTCAAGATCAGATAGGGGGTATTGATCCGAATTGAGCTACTGGCATTGGCGATGGCGGCAAAGTATAGCTGCAGAATGCTGGCCTGGTCTGTATCCGGCCCGCTGGCCACCACTTGCACGGGAGATATTCCCTGTATGTCTTTGCCGAGGTCCTGACAGATGTATTTATCAAAGCCTTCCGCATTAAAGAGATTTTCCTGGCTCACAAAGAACCAATCTACCAGAAATATAGCCTGTAAGCTGAGCACGCTCTGCCCTTCAAAGATCGCCAGCGAATCCCGCCAATAGCCATAATAGGGGTCCTTGCTCAGATATTTATCACCGATATTCAGCCCTCCCAGATAGGCTTTTCTACCATCTACGATCACCAGTTTTCTGTGATTGCGATAGTTCATGCGGCTGTTCAAAAACGGAATCCAGACTGGCATAAAGGGGACAAATTGGACTCCGGCAGCTCTAAGCTCGCGCTTGAAACGGCGGGGCAATCTCCAGCAAGCTACATCATCGTAGATAAAACGGACTTCCACCCCGGCCCTGGCTTTTTTGATCAAAAGGTCTTTGAGGTAATTCCCTGTGCTGTCTGCGGCTATAGAGAAATACTCCAGATGCACATGAGCTGTGGCGGCCTCTATCCCGTCACAAATAGCGGCAAAAGCAATGCCGGTATCGCTGATCAGCTCGATCTTATTGTGCGTAGTGATGATGGCCTTGCTGTTGTTTTTCAATAGTTTGTGCAGCTTGTGCTCCAGGCCTTCCTCCAGATGATAGGGAGAAAATTCCGGAACCTTACTGGCCAGGAGATTAAGAAAATCCTTATCATGCAATTCCTTGCGGCAAAAAAGCTTCCGCTTGCGCCAATTGCGCCCGAAAAAGAGATAAAAGACAAAGCCCAAGATCGGGATGAAGATCAGCACCATGATCCAGGCCAAAGTATGCACCGGAGAGGAATTTTCCAATACCAAAACCAGGACAATCAAGACGATGGTCACAGCAAAAATGACATAGATGATCTGCGAGGTGACATGAGTGAAAGTATATAAGAGGTCACCTCCCCACAAAAGCTGTGTGAGCGAGGCCACGATGAACAGACTCAACAGCAAGGCCAGGATCAAAAGGATGGTATCCAGCATCCGGTTCGACGCCATTTCTCCTCCCAAAATGGTATTTATTACACTTTTTATTTATTAAAACAGAGTCAGTATAAGCAGATAATCTGTCAAGCTGAATATCGAGATTGAGGTTTTGAAGTTTTCAGGTTTTCAGGTTTTGAGGTTTTCAGGTTTTGAAGTAGCTCCCTTGGCTGGTTTAGCTCTTCTGCTGGTTTAGCTCTTCTGCTGGTTTAGCTCTTCTGCTGGTTTAGCTCTTCTGCTGGTTTAGCTCTTCTGCTGGTTTAGCTCTTCTGCTGGTTTAGCTCTTCTGCTGGT
>Ga0265293_10002952_pt1 | contig 32654 bp, 33 predicted proteins | sample Munlanlewell138R_FD_192505 | JGI IMG/M metagenome (GOLD analysis project Ga0265293, IMG submission 192505) | Leachate microbial communities from a municipal landfill in Southern Ontario, Canada - Leachate well 138R | ecosystem: Engineered > Solid waste > Landfill > Unclassified | place: Canada... | reverse complement strand
TCTTTACTACTTATGAGTTTTTTGGAGTACTGTAAAATAGCTTCTACATGAGATTCAATTGAACGAAGTTGTAGTAGGGAGTATATAAAAAGTAGTAGAAGTGTAATCCCTGCTCCATATTGAAATGTTCTTATAAAACTTGTTTTGCTCTCACTATGATCTGTATACATTGTGACTAGTTTGTCAACATTATCTAGTAGTTTTGTGTTGTCTCTATATATTGTAGTGACAATCTCTTCAAGTTCTACACTCTTATCTACATTTGAATTTGTGTATAGCTTAAAGTTTTGTATATTTTTGTAAAAACTATCCCAAAGTGCGTTTATCTCTGTATGTTGCAGGGAGATTTGATATGTTGGAACTGGAGAGATTTCCTTTTGAGAATCTCCATTTCTTAAAATATTTAAACCCTTTATAAACTCATCTATTGCTGCATTTAGCTCATAAAAATCTTTGTTAGAACTATAGTGAATATAAAAGACATTTTTTGCCATCTTCTGTGTTAGCATTCTCTGTTTTCCAGCTATATTTATGATGAGTGCATCTTTTTGGTTTTGCTGGTTTAGATATATTGTTGTAGCAATAACACTAAGCATCAAAGCAATAAGCAGCGCCCCAAGCACCTTTATCTTCGTACTTATACTTGTAACTTTTTTCATAATATATTTCCTCGATAGATATTATTTAACTTCTCATGATCTACAATAGTGACGACTGCATTTTCTACTTCTATGATATTACTTCTTTTTAGCTTGTTTAATACTCTTGAGAGTGTTTCGGGTTGAATATGTAGCATAAAAGAGACATCTTGTCGTTTAATGGAGTTAAACATCTCCAAATCATCACTAAGCATATAAGCAACTTTGGCAGTAGCATCAAAGACAAGTTCTCTATTTACTACGCAGTGAAGCTGGTGGGTTTTAAGTAGGATTTCATTTATAAACTCATCATTAAGCATGTTTTTGGATAAAAATCTCTTTTTAAACTCTGCAAAATCAACCTCTAAAACAACACTGTCTTCCATAAATTCAGAATTTGAATAACAATAGATGGAGTTATCTTCTAGGCTTGTAAGCTCAGAGATTAGAGAACTTTTGTGTATGTGATACAGAAATATCTCATTTTCAAACTTATCTATTTTATAGACTTTTAAAACACCTGAGATTAGGAAAAATATCTTGTTATATGAGTCATTTTCATAGTAAAGAATTGAACCTTTTGGATACTCAGTAATAGATGAAATCTCTCTGATATCTTCAATTTGCTCATCTTTTAAAGATTTAAAAAGACTTAGTTTTTTGATAAGTCCGAGTTTTTCTTGTGCAATCATAGTTTATAATTCTTTAAGTGTAATATTTTTTTCTACGCTTTTTACTATCTCTTTTATTAGTCTGTTTTGAAATTTTACTTTTGTCACGGAATCTACCTCAAACAATATATTAGAAGTATTCTAGCATAAAATAAATGGTATAAAAATTGCTGTAGCATCTATAAACAATAAATAATATAGTATGGGATTATAATGGAGTTTATTGAGGCACTAAAGTTAAAAAGTAAACTTTTATTTCTTTTTATACTTATTACACTTGGGCTAGTTATAATTGGTATTTTGGGGTATATAAACACAGCCTCAGTGAAAAAAAATCTTGATACTATTTATTTTGGCTCTTTAGTTCCCATTGTTGAGTTAAACAATATACTTCAAGCCTATCATGGCAAAATTTCAAACACTATTTACAAGGTTAAAAGCTCTCAAATAAGCAGAGGACAAGCAAGTATAGAGATAAAAGATGCCATCACAAAGGTTGCGCTTGAGTGGAAGGAATATGAAGCTCATTTTAAAAGAGATGATGAATTGCAATATGTAGAATATGCAGCTATAGAGATTCAAGCAACAAATGATTTTTTTAACAAAATGGCTTTTGATATATCGCTTGATAGCCTTGTTATGGAGAGCTTTGAGGCTAGGGTAGAGCATATTCACAATGTCCTCAAAAAACTTATAAACTATGAGATAGAGCTTGCTAAATATGAGAGAAAAAGATTTTTAACTCTATATGATAAGATAATTCTAAATATAGGCATTATCTTAGCTCTTACTGTTTTTGGAGTCCTTATTATTTCGTACTATGTTTTTAAAAGTATTCAAAAAGATCAAACAAGACTGGAAATTGCTACAAAAAAGCTCCAAAATGCGAATAAAAAACTTGAAAATGTATCCTACACAGATGTACTTACCTCTCTACACAACCGAAGATATTTTAATTTTGTTTATGACAGAGAGTTAAAAAGAGCAAAAAGAACAAAATCTTACATAACTTTTATGATGATGGACATAGACTACTTCAAGCAGTACAACGATACTTACGGACACATCGAGGGTGATTTTGCACTAAAGAGTGTGGCTAAGGTTTTAAAAGAGACTCTAAAAAGACCAAGCGACTTTGTTTTTAGACTAGGCGGAGAAGAGTTCGGTGCTATCCTCACAGATGTAGATGAGTCAAATAGCGCATCTCTTGCAGAAGAGATCTGTCAAAGTATAAAAAGAAGAGAGATAAAACATGAAACAAGTAAAGCAGGCGAATTTTTAACCATCTCCATAGGTGTAGTATGCTGCAAGGCCGATGAAAACCTAGACAATGAGATCTTAATGATAAGAGCCGATGAGATGCTATATAAAGCTAAAGAAAACGGAAGAGATAGATGCGAAATCACCACAAGTGTGGTTGTGGCTGAGGTGAATAATTAGTAAACATCGCTTGCGAATTTTACAAAATCTTAAATCTATGTTTACTAATAAACTGTGTTGGAAGTATTATCCCTATAGCAATTGCACCAAAAATAAACCAAGTTTTCAAACTATAATGTAGCGTTTGGATAATGAGTACTTGATCCATTATTTGATTTGTAGAAATTTGTAAGAGTCCTATTAGCGCTTTATACGCATATATAGTTGGAACTAAAACAATGGAACTTGATATTGCATAGACTAAAATGGGTATATTTTGTTTAGATGAGAAAAAGATAGAAATTATCCCTATACATAGAGATGCCATAAAGGTAGAAAACTCTATACTCTGAGCGTAACTCAACATATAAGTTCTAACCAAAAGAGCAATAATAGCTAAAAAAACAATTGGTAAAAGTGCTCTTTTTGGGGCATTAAACAAAATAGCAAATGCTATTGAGATGCTAGTTGCTATAAATATATTACTTATCATATAAATTTCTCCACTGCTAAAATATGTAGAGCTAAAAAAATCCCTATAGAAATTGCAAAAGAGACCATAATTCCTCGGATGCCCCTTGTAAGGCCATTTGTATAGTGTCCTTTAATGAGGTCATTTACAGAGTTAATAAAAGCAACACTTGGAACCAAAAATAGTATTGATGAGGAGATAGCAATATTTGAAGCAGTGGTATTAAAGGTAAGTAAACCAGAGACTATGGCAGTGGTAAAAGAGACAAAGATGATAACTAGAAATGGGTTGAAAAATCTTTTGAGTAGCATAGTATTAAAGCTAAAACCTATAAAGGAAGCGATAAATGTCACTATGAAAATATAAAAATCCCCACCAAAGAGCAGGCTAAAAGAAGCACAGCCCAAACCAGCCATCACTCTTCGTAATTGGTATGGATACATTGAGCTTAAGTTTTGCTCATCTGTTAAGAGAGATAAGAGTTTCTCAGGATTTGTATTTAGATTTATAGTAGAAATAAGATTCTCTACACTATCAACAGTTCTGAAGTCTATCTCTTGGCGCTCTGCTCTTATGGTTTTTGTAATAGTTTGGTTGTTATGTATAAGTCCTACCATAATGGTATTTGGAAGAACTAAAAGTTCAACTGTTTTATAGCCTAAATTTTTTGCAGCTCTTTTTATACCTATCTCTACGACTTCAGTTTCAGCACCATGTTGCAAAAGCAGCTTTCCTATTTGCAATAAAATATTGATATTTATCTGGATTTGTTTATTCATAGTTTGTGTTTATACTCTTAAAAATTAAAATCCGAAATTTTATCAAAGAGAGCTTTGAAAAAGGGATGTTAACTATACTAATTTTCTAAATATATAGGAGCGTTAGTAAATAGTGCCAAAAGTAATTTAGCATTTATATTTAGTATAAAATTAAATTATCTCGCTTGTGTTAGCAAATTTATCAAGCTACTTTATAAGTTAAAGTTATTTATTAATATGCTATTATCAACATGGTATGTTTTTTTAAGATACTGTATATATAAGAATTTACTGAGTTAAAGGATATTGAGATGACAATAGACGAACTTAAAAAGCACGATGGTCAAAATGGTGCGAAGGCTTATATCGCCTACAAAAATGTAGTATATGATGTGACTAATAGCCCTCTTTGGAAAGAGGGTAATCATCAAGGAAGTCACACCGCAGGGCATGATTTGACTTCTGAACTCCCAGATGCACCGCACAGCACTGAGGTTTTTAAAAGGTTTAAGGTTGTAGGCAGACTTGAAGAGGGCGAAAAAACTCAAGAGCCAAAGATTGATTTTAGTGAGCCTTTAAAATCAAAACTAAGAGCTTGGTATAAAGAGTACCACCCACATCCTGCAGTGGTGCATTTCCCAATAGCTTTGCATCTGTTTGCTGCTGGTATGGATGCACTCTTTTTAGTAACACCAAAAGAGGCTTATGCCATCGGAGTTTTTTACTCTTTCTTTGTTGCAACTGTGATGGGATTTGTTGCTATGATTCCAGGGATTTTAAGTTGGTGGATAAACTATAACTTCTATATGGGTCGAGCATTTGTTGTAAAGCTAACTGTCTCAATAATTACCCTTCTCTTAGGAGTAGTCGCTATTGCTATCTACAATGCAAATCCAAACGCTATATATGAGTACTCATCTGGAGGAATAATCTATCATGCCATCGTACTTGTAACTGGTATAAATGTGATGATTCTTGGATATTACGGTGGTAAAATTACTTGGGGCTCGGCAAATGATGAAGCTCCTGCAAAAGAAAAATCTCCTGCTAAAGAGGAAGCCGTATCTATAGCCAAAGATGCCAAATCAAGAATTGCCAACAAAAATAGTTCTAAAAGTATCTCTATCTTAATTGGAGGGGCGGCAGGAATGGGTATTGCCACCCTTGAGAGTATCCTCAATAGTGCATTTAAAAAGAGTGGCTTTTATGTCTATTCAACAAAAGAGTTTATGTCTAGGGTGCGAGGTGGAAGCAATACCACACTAATTAGAATCTCAGATGTTTTAGTTGAAGCACCGTGCTGGGAGGTTGATATATCCGTAGCTTTAGATGCACTCGCTTTAGAGCATATGCAGGGAAGATGCCATAAAGAAACTGTGATTTTTGCAGATGAGGCATTTGGCACGGATGACACTATCTTGGTTGCCATGCAAGAGAGTGCAAAAAAGTTTGGTAGTGCAAAGTATGCAAATACCTATATCGCAGGTATGCTCTTTGGAGCACTTAGTATTGATAAAAATTTCTTGTTAGAGAGCATCGCAGAACATTTTAAAGATGATGAGGTTAATAAAGAGGTTGCCCAGCTAGGTTATGAGGAAGGTCTTAAACAAGAGATTAAGTTTGAGATGCCAGAAGTTGATATAGAGAGTGTGAAAAAACTCCGCCAGATGGATGGAACTACTGCCTCAGGATTTGGCTTTTTAGCAGGTGGATGTAATATGCTAACCGCCTATCCGATGTCTCCATCAACTGGAGTGCTTAGCTTTATGGCTTCTATGACAAAACACCTTGATATAGCCGTGGAACAGACTGAAGATGAGATAGCATCCTTGCATATGGTGCTTGGCGGTTGGTACGCAGGTGCTAGAGCAATGACCACAACATCTGGTGGCGGATTTGCTCTTATGTGCGAGGCTTTGAGTCTATCTGGCATGACAGAGACTCCTGCTGTGATATATCTAGCCCAAAGACCAGGACCAGCAACAGGACTTCCTACAAGGAGTGAGCAGGGTGACTTGAACATGGCCATCTACTCTGGGCATGGACCATTTCCTCGTGCTGTTTTAGCGCCGGGTTGTTTAAGAGAGTGCATAGATTTCGGTTATCTTGCATTTGAGTTAGCTGATCGATTTCAGACTCCTGTTGTTTTTCTAAGTGACCAATACTTAGCAGACACTATCTCCATGATAGAAGATGTAGATTTTGCATCTTACGAACAGCGTAGATATATAGTAAAGACAGATGAAAATTATGAACGATATAGAGATACAGAAGATGGCATAAGCCCAAGAGGAATCCCTGGGTTTGGAGATGGACTTATCTGCTCTGTGGGTGATGAACATGATGAGAGAGGGCAGATTACAGAAGACTACAAGATGCGGGAGCAGATGGTCGCAAAAAGAGCTAGAAAAAATGAACAGCTCTTAAAAGAGATAGTTGCACCTGAAGTTCTAGGAGATGGAGATATCGCAATTCTTGGTTGGGGTTCAACCAAAGGTGCTATCTTTGAAGTCTTACAAAACCTAGGCAATCCTCATCTTGCACAAGTGCATTTTGCGTGGGTTTATCCGCTCTCAAAAGAGCAGTTAAGTGTTCTTGAAAAATTCTCTCATATCATTGTAGTAGAGAACAATGCTGATGGTGCCTTTGCAAATCAGTTAAAGCTTCATGATGTGAAAATTTACAAGCAAATCTTACAATCTAACGGTTTTAATTTCTTTACAGATCAGCTAAGCGTAATGATTGAAGAGTCAATTAAGGAGATATTATGAGCCATCTATTTGATAGAAAAGATGTGGATGTTGCGTGGTGTCCGGGTTGTGGTAACTTTGGTATTTTAAAACTTGTAAAAGAGGTTTTAGAAGAGCTAGAAGTTGAGAAAAAGGACTGTGTGATAGTATCTGGAATAGGGCAGGCGGCAAAGACTCCTTACTATGTTGATACAAATATGTTTGGGGTTCTTCACGGTAGAGCACTCCCAGTTGCAACTGGCATAAAACTAAGCAATGAAAATCTTCATGTAATCGCCCAGGGCGGAGATGGCGATATGTACGGAGAGGGTGGCAATCACTTTATCCATACTATAAGAAGAGATGTAAATATAGTAAATATCGTTCACAATAACATGGTCTATGGTCTAACAAAAGGCCAAGCTTCACCTACGAGTCAGAGGGGTTTTGTAACTGGTGTGCAGGTTGGGGGAGTTATAAATGAGCCGTTTAATCCTTTGGCAGTCGCCTTGTCTTTAAAAGCAGGATTTGTAGCACGCGTAAATATTGGCAATATAAAACATGCAAAAGAGGTTTTAAAAGAGGCATTTTTACATAAGGGTTACGCACTTGTCGATATCTTACAGCCTTGTGTCACCTTTAACAAGGTAAATACCTATGATTGGTTTAGCGAAAATAGTTATGTTTTAGATGACTCTTATGATGCAAGTGATTTTGAGCAAGCTGTAAAAAAGTCCTATGAGACTATTCCTATGCCCATAGGTGTCCTTTACAAAAATAAAAATAGCAGAGTATCATTTGAAGAGGCTATAAGAGGCAAAGATGCTAAGCCACTTCATACTTTAACTCATGATGTTAGTAAGATTCAAAGCTTGTTTGAGAGTTATTAGAAAACAAAGTCTTAGAGGCATCATTTACAAAGAAATTAAGCCCTTTATTAAACTAGATTTTGAATTGAATGCTCTGAACAATTATTAAGTTGGATCCTGAATCAAGTTCAGGATGACAGACACGCCGTCATTCCGTGCTTGACACGGAATCTAGTTTATAGATTAATCAGAGCACTTAATTCAATTTCAACTCTTCAAAAGATTCAATTATAGTTACTATTATAATCCAATGTAATTTATTTATTAAGTAAATATAATGTTATTCTTCTGTATAATCTCTATAAATTTAAACTTTAAGGAAAAAAATGAAAAAATTAATTACGAAAGTAGCTTTGAGTGCTATCTTAGTTTTACCAAGTGTGTTGAGTGCAGAGCAAGCAAAAGGTTTAAATGTTTTAATAAACTCAGCAGATCCACAAACTCAAGCCATGGCTATGGTTTTATCTATGATGAGCATCAAACAGCATAACAAAGAAGTTAGCATAGTTTTATGTGGAGCGGCAGGAGATTTAGCAGATAAAGACATAAAAAGCGCCGCTGTTAAACGACCAGATGGCACAGAAGCTTCACCACAACAAAACTTACAGATGCTTATAAAGCTTGGAGCTAAAGTAGAAGTATGTCCACTATATTTACCAAATGCATCAAAAGACACTTCGGTTTTACTAGAAGGCGTAACAGTAGCTAAACCGCCAGTAGTAGCAGGTAAACTACTTGACAAAGATTACCAAAACCTAAGTTTTTAATATTTTACACTCCCGCCTTTTGGGTGGGGTTTGTACCAAAAGTAAGACAAAAAAACAAATCTATCTCAAACTAGAAAGAGCATCAACAACACCAGAGATATTTACTCTCGCTTCTTGAAGTGTTTTTTGAGTTCTCTCTGCAAGTTTGCGCACTTCATCGGCAACCACTGCAAAACCACGTCCATGCTCTCCTGCTCTTGCCGCTTCGATGGCAGCATTTAGTGCTAAAAGATTTGTTTGCTCTGCAATATCAGAGATAGTGTTTAAGATGCTAAAGATATCTTTTGACTGCTCTTGGAGAGCTTCTAGTTTGTTGTCAAACTCTGTAGAGACAATCTCTTTTTCATCTTGAGATTTTTGTAGTTCATGCGACTCTTTTATAAGAATCTCTTTTTGCTCATTAAGCTTTTGTATCTTTTTGTTTAACTCACTCTCTAAAATCTTTTGAGACTCTTGCATCTGCTCTTGCTCTTTTTGGAGTGTAGAATTTTTATTCTCAAGCTCTGAAATTTTGGGAGCGGTTGCACTTAAAGAACTCACTTCTTTGTTTAGCATCTCATTTAACTCTTTTAACTTTTGTATCTCAGTATGACTCTCGCTTAGTTTTTCATCAGATATATCATCTCGCTCTTTAGCCAGAAGAGTCTCTTTTTTTATATCTCTTCTAAAGATAAAATAACTTATAAGTAAACCTAAAAGCAGCCCAACAACTCCAAAGATGCTACTAAAAAGCATAGAAGTTTTTTCTACAATTTTGTCTTTATAGATAACTTTATCTTGATAAATAACTCTATCTTTATAAACAATATTTTCTTTTGTCTCTCTATTTTTTATAAGCTCTTTAGCATCACGTACCATTTCAATATAGAGTTCTCTCATCTCTCTTATCTGAGATGCATCTATGTTTTGGTTCTCTTCGTGGAGGTCTGAGAGTGTTTTTAGTGTGCGACTCTCAAGGCCATCAAGCAGAGAACTTCTTGTCTCATCTAGTGATAGTGAAGTTGTGATATTTTCGTGAGTTGATAGTAAAAGAAAGTATAAGGAGACTTTTTGCTCAGCTGATAGATTTGGAGAGATTTTATCTACTTGCTTGTTTAGCTCTTGATAGTTTAACTCTATAGCAGATGCAAAGATATTGACAAATAAAAAAAAGATTAAAATTAATGTTTTCATGTAAAAAGACAAGCAATTTTTATACCAAAATGGTCTATGCTAAGCGTTAGATTAAAATGGCTGAACTAAGTTTTAGAGACAAGGACGAATGCCTCTTGCAAACCCCTTATTATGAGGGTTGTTATTGGTTGGCATCCTAGAAGCTATGAAAACAGATTTTTTGGAGAATGAAATTTACGCGTAGATATTTTTGTTAAATTCATCAAACTCTTGAAGTGTTTTTTCCAGTAATTTTTGAGTCTGCTCAAATATTTTTTCCATAAGCTCAGTAGGGTCAAGTTGCTCTGATTTTTCTGGCATCTTTAACGCTCTCATAGATTTGTCAAACATCTCCACTATATTTGTCTTAATATGGTTCTTAGTGTTTTCATCTCTCTCTCTACTAGGCTCAAATATACTAGCTATCTTCTGTGCTAGTTGAGACACTGGAGACTTAGGAGCCGCATCTTCTAGCTCTTGTAAAAATGAGTCAATGTATGGTTTTGCCACCTTCATAAAAGCTTCAATCTCCTTTTGGTCCTGTGCATCTATGCCATTACCTTCTACTGAAAACTTAAATGACTGCATCGATGAGAAACTCATAGAAGTTTGTGAGCCATTTTGATTTTGTTTATGGCTCATAGATGCAGACTGATGATTTGCAAAGTCCATCTTTATGACATCGCCACTAGAAGTTCTCATAGCAATATTGAGGTCATGCGCTCTATAGGTATCCATTGCATAGGAAGTGTTCATAATATTCTCCGTAATTATATAGTGTATATATCGGCCAAAAATAGCAAAGTTTTAGTTTTGTATGATGCGACTTTAAAACTTTTCCTACGAGGTTCATCGTGGAGAACACCATTGGTTAGCGTTCCTAGAAACCTCGTTTGCGAAAGAGATGTGCGACTTTAAAGCCTTTTGTGCGAGGTTCATCGTGGAGAATGCCATTGGTTAGCGTTCCTAAAAACCTCACTTGCGAAGGAGATGTGTGTTTTAAAGTTGGCACGGCATTCGGAAGCGATGCTTAAGCTTCGCATGCTGCGACTTTAAAGCTTTTTTACGAGCTTAAACTTTACCACAGTCCCATGACACAAATGCCCAAACACTATCTTTTGGTGCTTCAGTGGCATCTTTTATGTATAACTCATAATACTCTTTCGCTTTTTGCTGCTCTGACTCATCTAAAGAGCCTAAACTCCAGATGAGAGAGTTTACGAACTCATCCTCATCGGTATAGCGAACGCTTCCGCTACTTGTTGGGATATAATCTACTTTTGGCAGATATCCATCTTTGTAGAGGATGATAGGTAGGTATAAAAAGTCAGGTTTTGTAACTATTTTTTTCTCTATGTAGTCTAAGATCTCCATATCTACAAAACTACCACCAGTCTTATATGTAACATAACAGGCTTTAGTAGCGATATTGGTGATTTTTTGAAGTGCTTTTTGGATATCCATAACTTCAATGCTTCTAGATGCCACAACAATATCCACATCTCCTAGCTCATCCCAATCATCATCCCAACCCATAAGATAAGTTGTAATGTTTGTAACACCCTGTGATGATGCAAATGATTCTAACTCATCAAGCATTTTTCTTGAGAAATCGATAGCAATGACATGTTTAACGCTTTTAGCAAGTGGAATAGCTAGAGTTCCTGGTCCACAACCCACATCTAGTACAACATCATCTTTGTCAAACTTCATCTTAGATATAAAATCCTCAACATAGTGAGATTTTTGCATCCGTGGAGCCATCTCTTTTGACTTTTTGTCCCACTCATCACTACTTTTACGCTTAAAAACACTCTTTTGTTTATGCTCTTTGTACATCTTTGCAAAGTCAATTGGTTCTAAAAACATCTTATTCCTTAAAATTTATAATTTAGTGCTGCAAAATATTCACGACCAGCTTCTACAAAACCAGGATCGTACTCTATAAGTTCATCTGTAAGGTTTTTTATACCTATCTCAGCTTGAATAGTTTTAGCGTAGTTGTATATTACTTTGGCGTCAAAAGTTGTTATGCTAGACATTTTTACATAGTCTCTATTTGCGATTTGTTGATACTCGTTATCTCTAAATTTCATATTTGCATATATAGAGAATCCTGCTCCTATTTTTTGCTCTACATAAGCAAAAAATTGATTTTCAGGGACACCTGTTCTTTTTACATCGCTATCGTTTTTGTTCTTAACATCAACAAAAGCATAATTTGCACCAACTCTTGTAGAGTCGTTCATGTAAGTTGCTTCTAGCTCAAGCCCTTTATGCTCAAAATCTCCAACATTTTGATTTTGCTCTTTTGTTGGATCTTGTGCATATTTTACACTCTGTATTGCGTCATTAATCCTCGAGTAGTAAAGATTTGCTCCAGCAGTGATATTTTTAGTAGTGTAATTATAACTAAGCTCAAAGTGATTTGCTATCTCTTTGTCTAAATCAACATTTGGAACCGAGGTTCCCATGCGTCTTGAATATCTATCTTTCATACTCGGCAAATATGTTTTTTGTGCAGCACTAGCTCTTAGTTTTGAGCTCTTATCTAGGGCGTAAACTAAAGCCACTTGAGGAGTAAAAGCATCTTGAGTTGTTAGTCTCATCATGTTTGTGTAGGCACTGTTTGTATCATAAAGTTTGTCGCTCTCTCGCCTATCATAACTTAGTCCTGCTAATATTTTAAGAGATTTTGTAACACTATACTCATCTTCGACACCAAGCGAAATAGTGTTGTCTTCATAGTCTTCATCTAGTGTTTCACTTCCTGTAATCTTGTCTATATCATAAGCACGATGCACATCTTTTTTGTAGTTTAGAGCTAGTTTTAAGAAGTTGTTATCGGTTTGCAGCCCATACTCAAGCCTAGCTCCATAGCTATAATCATCATAACGACTCTTCCATGACTTACCAAAGTTCATAGATGAGTGCTCTATATTGTCATAAGAGAAGATTGAGTTTTTTATGGTGTCATAGTAAGCTAGGGCTTTTATATAACTGTTGCCAAAGTTTTTTTGTCCTGAAATAGAGAAAGTCTCTTTATCCCAATATGGCCAATCCCAATAACGAACACTCGACCGTGTGCTATCTACACTAGTTGGTTGCTCTTTTACGCCCTGCTGATTTGCGTAAGTGATGGCTATCTCACTCGCATCATCTGCGATGAAACCCGCTTTTAGGCTTATCTTTTTATCGGTTGACTCAGATCTAAGTCTATCGCCTTTTGGTTGGACTGAGCCTAAGGTTGGTCTGTAATCATCACTCATTCTAAAGTGGTCTCTCTTGTTGTAAGAACCACTAAGTTGAGCGTAAAAACTACCCACTCTTGAACCTACATTTATACTCTCAACATGCCTTGACATCTGCGCATCGCTATCTAAGATAATCTCGCCCTTTATGTTTCCCTCTAGTTCTTTTGTAGGTTTTTTAGAGATGATATTTATCACACCACCCATAGTATTTGCACCATAAGCTACAGATGAGTAACCTTTAGAGATATCTATCTGTGCAATGTCATTTGTGAGAAATCTATCATAATCAAAGTTTCCATCATAAGGCACATAGACAGGGATACCATCTATAAAAACACCGATTCTCTTCGCATCAAAACCACGGATGCTTAGTGTCGTCTCTCCTCTTGCACCCATCTTACTCATGCTAATCCCACTCACATTATCAAGTGACTCGGCCACAGTTCGCTCATTGTTTTGCTCTATAGTTTGTGAAGTTATAGTTTGCTCTATAACATTTACATCCTCTATAGAACTTGCAACACTTACTTTACCCAAAGTGTAACTACCATCAGCAAGTGCTAAAGATGCAACCACTGAGAGGGCTATAAAACTTTTTTTCATCTTTTTTTTCCTTATATTTTTAGTTTTATATCTTTACTAAAAATCTTTAAAATTTAAACTCATAAGATGTGCCTATTACTCTTCCTTGATCTTCAAACCCGAAGATGGTCATGTAGTTTTCATCAAGAAGATTTCTGCTGTATAGTGATAATTTGGCATCGTTTTGAAATAGTTTGTGGTTGTAGTCTAGAGAGAGGTTTATAGAGATAAAATCCCCTACATCATGATACTTTTTGTCAACCGTAAAAAAGTTAGACTCATAAGTGCTTAGATATTTACCAGAAAAATTTAGAGCAAAATTTCCAATTTTCTTTTGCATAAGCGCAGAGATATTGTGTTTTGGTATCTCGTTTTTCTTTGCATCAGCCGTTGCATGAGCGTAGCTAAATGAGTAGTATAAAGAGTCTATTTTACCATCAAAACCAAATTCCCCACCATATCTTTTTTGATCTATCTGATTAAATACGATATATGGATCATTGTTTGTTCCAAAATAAAGAGGCGATTTTATGTTTTTATTGTCATATAAGAAGAGATTTAGCGTAGGATTAAAGTATTGATTTACTACTTTTTTTACTCCTAGCTCATATCTATAATTTTTTTCATCTTTCATAGCAGACCCATCTGCACTCATGGCATCATCAGTAGTTCCTGATGTTAGATATGCAAATCTTGCACTAGCCTCTAAAGAGTCACTAAATTTATAAAGAGCTCCAAATGAAAAAGCTATAGAAGCTTTTGCCCACTTATCTTCTATAATAGAGAGTTTTTGATTGTTGAGTTTTGTAACATTATCTGCCAAGACAGAGTTTGGATCATATCTCTCAACAGATGAATCAGTGTGTTTTTTATCAACTCTTAGTGACTCATCAACTATTAGTTTATTATCCATAAAGGCGTGAGAAGCATGTAGAAAAGCACCATAAATCTGCTCTTTTCTTTGATATCCTTCATAAAACAGTTCTCCGTTTGGCGCATCATAATACATCGCTTGAGTACCAACTTTTACTATTGTATTGTCTAGTTTTATTGCATGTCTTAGGTCGATTGAGTCTGTGCTTTGTGTTCCTTTGAAATATAAACCTGGCGCTTGAGATGGGTTTGTTCTATCATAATCTTGGCTCCAAAGAGTTTTGGAGTGAGAGAGCTGCAGGGTTGTTCTGTTGTTGGCACCGAAATCTTTTTCAAAGATAGCTGAGACAAATTCATTCTCTATAGGTTCATATCTCCAACGAGAAGCACCAACCATGCTCATATCATTTGTCGCTCTTTGTGTCTCTTTTTCTGAATTAGAATAGTATGCACTGATAGTAGCCGTAAAGTCATCACCGACATAACCACTTCTTAAAAATATAGAGCCTCTATCTTCAGCGGTGTTGTAGTCTTTTTGCCCATTGGTAGATAATCCGTTGACACTTGCTAAATAAAAGATCTTATCGTGAATGCCCCCATAGCTTAAATCTACTTTCTTTGTATTAAAACTCTCGTATGAAAATTTTGCAACTCCACCGTTGTCTTGTGGGAGTTTTGTTTTTATCACGATAAAACCTAGAGTAGGAGCACCGTTTGGAGTTCCAAAACCGGCAATAGGTCCGAGGGTTAATGCACTAGCATCTCTTATAACCTCGATAGACTCTACAACATCAACGCTTAGAGATTCAAGGATTCTCAAAGAGGACATTGGCGAGAGTAGGGCACCATCTAAAATCACTCCAAATGCCGCTGCGCTATAGATATTTGAGCTTCCACGAAATGTTATGATTGCAGAGTTTTTTCGCCCTTGGAATTGAACATTTGCCCCTGCTGTTTGGTTGATAGCTTCAAATATATTTTTAGGATTGGCTATCTTTATCTCCTCTTCACTTAGCTTGTCAATGGCAAGTTTTGAAGTCTCAGGTGCACTAAAAGCCTCATTTTGGGAGAGTGTTCTAGGGTTTTCATTTTCGCTTACACTAACTTTTTCTAGCTTATAATTGCTTTGTGCAAAGGAACTGCTTGCAGTTAAAATTGCTACAAGGCAAAGACTTAGTTTTATTTTAAATTTCATTTTTCATCTTCCTATTTACTTCGTTATAAAAACCCACCAACCGCTCTCATCATCTATGATGGTGTGTTGCGCTGGGTTTAGTGAGTTTAGTATTTGTGGCAAGGCTTCTCGCTCTGTTTTTACTCGCTCTTTAAAGGAGTCTTTCCAGTCTGGTTTTTCTTTGCTCATGTGAGCGGTTATTTGATCTCTTAGCTCTTTTGTGCCAAATCCTCCACCTATGTAAGCGTGTCCGCCGACTTTTAAGATTCTTAGTATTTCACTATAAGCCTTCTGCCAATCATCCCAAAACGGAGAAGAGCCGCGACTTATGACTATGTCCATGCTCTCATTTTTTATATCTATGTTATGGATATCACCGTTTAAAAAATCACTTTTGTCTAAGATGTTTTCACTCTTTGCATAGTCTCTAGCAAGTAAGAGCATCTCAGGCGATTGGTCGAAAAAAGTGATATGTAAATCCGTAATACTTGCCATTGCACGCCCTAGTGCTCCCGTACCGCATCCAGCATCAAAGCATCTACCAGATGTCACTCCAGTTTTCTTTTTTATCTGCTGTGCAATAACAGGATAGATGGGTGCAAACACTTCACGCACTATGCGGTCAAAACTTTGAGGGTTTGAACTGCCTTTGTGCTCTTTGTTTTTTATACTTTTAACTTTAACCATTCTTTTAACCTCTTTTAGTGTTATATCTTTTTATATATAACGCTATATAAATATTTTAGAAACTAATTCTTACATTATTCCAATAGTGTCTTTTTATATTTTGCATACTTGTTCTACGGTTTATCATGCGAATAGAGAGTGGTTCTATCCAGTTCCAAAATTCTTCTAAATGCTCTCTTGGAAACTCTATCTCTTTGAGTGTTTTTTTATACATGGATAGCCAAATTTCACGATCATTCTCATCTATGGGGATCTTAAAATGTCGAGCTCTTAGTTTTGGCTCTCCATGAATTGATGTAAAGATATCTCCACCACCTAAAGCCTCTACAAAAAAGTCAGCACTCTTATCTACTGCCATTTTAAAAGCCTCTTCATTTGCAGGAAAAAGTCTCCCTACTTTTGTTTTTAATAGTAGTTCATGATGATGCCAAACCATCTCTCTAATCTTTTCTTGACCTATGGCTTTAAAGATTTTGTTTGATGGAAATGCCACACTTGGAAAGATAATATCTATCATTGGCTCGACATAACGCACTTCATCTCCTCCAAAGAAAGATTTTCTTCTCTCTTTAGCTATCTCATCAATTTGTGTAAATGAGTTGATTCTTTGAGTACTACAACTTGATTGTTCTTTGTTTTGCAATTTATTTCCTTTATTTTAGATTAAATGCCACTGGCACTATTATTGATATCTTCCCTTTTGGCGGAGCAAGGAAGGGAGATACTTGGACTATGGTGTTTATCGCCTCTCTGTCAAGTGAGCTGTTGTCACTCGATGTGTGTGTGGATATAGTTGAGCCTTCAACGCTTCCATCTTCTAAAATATTAAATGCTACTACGCTCTCTCCTTGTATTTTTAATCTTCTTGCTAGTGGTGGATATCTTAGGTTTTGCTGTATTTTTACTCTAACTTTATAGAGATATATCTCTAGCTCATCAGCACTCATAGTTGAATCCTCGGCATCCTCACTTAGTGTAGTCTCTTGCGAGGGTTTAGTGGGCTCTGTTATCTCTTTTGGTTCTTCTTTTGGTACAACTTCTTCTTCTATCTCTTCTTTTATTTCTATAGGTTTTGGTTTAGTTTTAACAATCGGTTTGGGTTTTGGTTCTGATTTGATGATTGGCTTAGGCTTCACAATTGGTTTAGGCTTAGGTTTAACAACTGGTTTAGGTTTAGCGATTGGTTTTGGCTTTACGACTGGCTTAGGCTTTTCTACCTTTTTCTCTTTTACAATCTCTTTTTTTTCTTCTTTTACTTCTTGCATAAGTTCAATCTCTATAGTTTTGTTTTTTATAACTTTAGGTTGCTTTACTTCATTTAGAGTGTAAAAGATAGATGCGTGCAGAAGTGTTGTAGAGAGCACAGCTGCGATAACTCTTTTATATGGCGCTATCATCTGCTCTTTACCTCTGTTTGAATTGAAAACTTGTTAATATCATTTGCTTTACAGATATCTATAATATCGACAACATGCTCAAATGAGACCTTTGCATCACTTCTTAAAATCACTCCATTTTTTGAAGCCTCTTTGACATCTTTTAAAAGAGTTTTGCCTAAATCTTCTTTTGCTGTGAGTATGTCATTTAGGTAAATGTTAGCATCTTTATCTATAGTGATTGTGATTGGTTTTTGCTTATCTTTTTGGGCCTCTGTACTTGAAGTTGGAAGTGTGATGTTTATCTTTCCTTGTGCCACAAAAGTAGCAGTAGCCATAAAAATAACGAGTATAACAAGAACAATATCCACAAATGGAGTCATATTTATCTCTGATATTTCGTTATGCTCACAACTCATGACGCTTCAGCCTCTCTCTTTAGTAGTGTCATTCTTATCTTTCTTACAAAGTAGTTATAAGCGATAACACTAGGAATCGCCACAAAAAGTCCAGCAGCAGTTGCAACGAGGGCTTCAGAGATGCCTCCCATTACTGCATTTACTCCAAATTCGCTCCCCTTTGAGAGCGTTGCAAAAGCGTTTATAACACCTAAAACTGTTCCAAATAGCCCTATAAAAGGAGCATTGTTTCCGAAAGTTGCTAAGATGCCAAGTCGTTTTTCTAGGATAAGTTTTATATCTGGCACACTTAGCTCATTTAGGCTTTTTTTGATGGAACCAAAGACTAAGAGTCTCTCAACTATCACTCCAAAAGAGACAAGGCTCATAGCTATTAGTATCCATAAAACGGGATCAACTCCTATAAAAACAATGGAGAGCAGTTTTTCAGTTAGCATCTCTTTTCCTTTGTACAAAAAATAGTTTAAAAAACTCCTCTTTTTCATCAAGAAATGAGCTAGCTCTTAGAGTTGGATAGAAAGAGTCGATGAGCCATCTAATGCCAAGGAGCCTCATAAACGATGGAGGTCTTGAGATGTAGTTAAAAGGAGATGATGGAACTAAAAAGACTTTTTTCTCTTTTACTGCCCTTAGTGTTGAGAATTGGGGATTGTCATATATAGACTCTACAAAACTCTTCTGCATCGCCACAATGACATCAGGATCGCTAAGGAGTATAGTCTCTAAGCTAATTTTCTCCATCCCATAGTTAGAGCTCATTTTACAATCAAGCGCATTTTTTGCCCCTGCGTACTTAAATGGCTCTAAGTGAAAAGAGCCTTCGCATTCGCTATATTGCCCATCAATACCTTGTGCAAAGTAGTAGCTAATAGGTTTTTGTTTTGCCAATGTACCTTGCATATGCTCGACCAAGTTTAGGCTCTCTTTTGTGTAGGCTATAAGTTCATTTGCTCTTGCCTCATCGCCCGTTAGTTTTGCATAGAGTTCAAACTGTGTTATTAGGTCATAGATGGATTCGTTGTTTACAAGCAAAACAGGGATACCAAGGTTTTCAAGTTTTGCCAATATCTTCTCGTGCCCACTCATCCTAGACCACATGATTACAACATCGGGTTTCACGCTAGCTAAAATCTCAAAATTTGGAATATTCCCTTGTCCCATAAAACCGCCCACAACAGGTTTGTCATAAGCACTTCCCACGAACTTTTTTTGAATCTCGTTAAATGGAGAGTTAAGCCCTGCAACTAAATCAGGGTTAAATGCTAAAAGAGACATAGTAAGAGGTGGAGATGCTGCATAGATTTTAGTGATGAGTTCTGGCACTTTTACAACCCTGCCGTGGTCATCTATGATAGTTCTAGCATAAGCGGTTGTAAAAATAAGCACAAAGATTGATATAATTATTTTCATTTTTTCTCCTTTTTAAACAGTTTATATGCAGAGAGTAAAAGTATAATTGCTAAGAAAAGCTCTATGAACTTGGCATCCATTATTCCAAAAAGTATTGCACCAATAAAAGCACCAATAATCGAACCAATGGACATCCATATTAAAATATCTCTAAAGCTTAAAACTTCTAAAAGCCTGCCGTTTTTGTGGTACCTATAAAGACCTACTAATAGTGTAGGAAGTGAGATGGCTAGACTTAGTGTTCCTGCTGTTTTAATGTCTGTAGCATACAAAAGTACGATAGTAGGGATAAGTAATTCTCCTCCTGCGACGCCTAAGAGTGAACTAACCATACCGATGCCAATACCGAGAATAAAACCCAGTACAATTTGAAGTATTAACGGGAGTATAAGGGCACTCTTTACCTCTATAAAAATATGGCTAAAAAGAACTAAACTTAAAAAAATTAAAAGATAAAAAATAAGTGTGTGAAGTGTTCGTTTATCTATTTTTGTTGCATATGAGACTCCAATATAGGCACCGATAAGTGTTCCAGAGAGAAGATTAAGTACTATGTAGCTGTGTGATAAAATATTTGCATCAACTCCTCTAAAAATAAGCGCAAAGAAAACTGTTACAAGAGAGATAGAGAGATTTAGTATGATGGCATGGAGCGTATCAATTTTAAGGATACCTACTAAAAATGGTAATCTAAATTCTGCTCCACCAAGTCCTATAAGTCCGCCAAGTGTTCCAATGATGCTAGAACCAAAAAAGCTTTTGAGTTTTATAAATCTTCTCTTCATAATGCCTCTTTTATAGTGACTTTTATATCAAGTGGTTTTGCGTGATAGGGCGATGAAGTGACTATAAAATCAACTCCGCACTTTGCATACTCTTTTATGTTTGATTCATTTATACCGCCAGTAGCTGAGAGTAAAAGATGTGAATACTTCTCTTTTAAACCTACACATTTTTTAAGAGTCTCATACTCCATCTTTTCGCACTGAAGTATATCAGCACCTAAAGATGCAAAGTAAGATGCACTATCGTAATCTTCAACCTCTACAGCTATTTTTTTCTCTAAAAACTCATACTTTAGTTTAGAAAATGCGCTCTTTAGTTCCTCTTTTGTTTTAAAGAAATTAAGATGCTGCTCAAAGACTAAGATGCTGTCATAAAGTCCCATGCGATGAATAACCCCACCACCTGCCATCACAGACTTTAACATGAGTTCTTTAGATCCTGGGAAGTTTTTTCTAGTAGTTGCTACGCTGATTTTAGGGTTTATCTCTCTTGCATTTCTGACAAGTGAGTTGGTGTATGTTGCAATCCCACTCATATATTCAAAAATATTTTGAGAGATTTTCCACGCTTTATGCAGACTCGCGGCATCGCCCTTACACTCAAGTATAATCTCTTTACCCTCGACACAATCGCCATCTCTTTTATGAAATTTATGCTCGATATTTAACTCTCTCATAACTTTTAAAACTTCATCAACTCCGCAAAGGATAACTTCACCCTTTGGCGCGAAACTCATAGTAGCCTGTTTTTCGCCAATGCCAAGCCCATGAGTTGTTAGGTCAAAATAACCCAAATCTTCATATAGTAAGTTCATGTAAATCCTTTTGTCTGCTTTTTTCAAAAATCGGTAAACATCTTTTGTGCTCGCCGTGAGTTACGATATCCGCTTTTATGTCGTAAATCTTCTCTATCATCTCTTTAGTTATCACCGCATCTGGTGCATCATCTGCCACAATAACGCCCTCATGCATAACTACAACACGACTAGACATAAGAAGTGCATGGTCTGGGTAGTGAGTAGTTTTTAAAAAAGTATAACCCTCAGATGCAAGTGAGTCTATAAGCTCTAAAAGTCTTATCTGATTACCATAGTCAAGTCCAGCAACTGGCTCATCCATGATGAAAGTATTTACCTCTTGAGCGATAGAGCGAGCTAAAAGTACCATCTGTTTTTGTCCGCCACTAAGTTGCCCAAATGCTCTGTTTTTTAGATGCTCCATACCGATTTTCTCCAATGCTGCCATTGCCACTTCATAATCTTTTTTTGAAGGTTGTGCAAAAAAACCGAGCTTTGTGACTCTAGCCATGAGCACCATATCAAGCACTTGATAGTTAAATGGTGTGTTGTTGTACTGGGGAATGTAGGCGATTTTGTGAGCTAAATCTTTGTGAGAGTAGCTCTTTAATTCCTTAGCATCTATCTTGATATCTGCATCTGTATGGATAAGTTTTAGGATGAGTTTTATAAGTGTACTTTTTCCACAGCCGTTGATGCCTAGGAGTGAGACAACTTCGCCTCTATATAACTCAAAATTTATGCCAGAGAGGACTTTGTGATTTTTATATGAAAAATGAAGATCTTTCACTTCTATGATAGGATTTAGTTCCATGCTGCCCTCGCATTTCTTAAAACTATAATGAAAATTGGAATCCCAATAAGTGAAGTAAGAATCCCAATAGGAATCTCAACACTGAGGGCTAATCTTGAGATAGCATCTGCACTTAGTAGAAATATAGCACCAACAACTGCACTAAGAGGAATAAGTAAGCGATGAGATGGACCAACTGCCATGCGGATAATGTGAGGGATGATAAGCCCAACCCAGCCAATAATCCCAGCCATCACAACACTCAAAGAACTAGCAAGCGTAGCTAGAATGATAGCTACGATGCGAATGAGTTTTACATTTACACCAAGTGCTTTTGCCTCTTCATCTCCTAGACTCATAAGGTCAAAATACTTACTCATAAAAACCATCCCTAAGATGCTAAGCGTGATGGGGACTGCGACAAGTAGAGTCTCATTTAGCTCTGCCATGGAGAGTGAACCCATTAGCCAGTAAACTATGGCTGGAAGCGTGCTATATGGATCTGCAACATACTTTATGATAGAGAGAAGTGAAGTAAATAGTGAGGCGCTGATAACTCCGCCAAGAACTAGCATCACAGTTGAACGAGAGTTTGTAACCATAGAACCAATAAAAACAGCAAAACCAACTGCTACAAAACCAAAAACAAAAGCTAAAATCTGTACGATAAACCAATGCTCAGAGATTAACATTCCACATGCCGCACCAAAAGATGCACCTGCTAAAACGCCCAAAATCCCCGGAGATACAAGTGGATTTACAAACATCGCTTGAAACACCGCTCCACTCGTTGCAAGTGCAGCACCAATGAGGATGGCTAAAAGCACACGAGGAAGGCGAATATCTAAGATGATGCTCTCTATAAGAGTGAAATCTTGCGTAGCAGGACTTGAGAAAAGCTTATGATTTAGGTAGTCAAAAAAAGTAGAGATGCTTATATCAAACTGCCCCCATAAGAGTGAGAGCGTTGAGAAGAGTATTAAGATAATAGTTGCGATGATTAGATACTTAGCATCATTTATATGAGACATTTATAAGCCTAGTATTTTAAATTTGCACTAAAAAATACTCCAAGAGGAGCACCAGTTTGGTAGGTTGAGTCGCCACTTGTAGAGAGTGCATTGTCCGCTGTAATGATTGTAGATATATATCTCTCATCCGTAAGATTTGTAATGGTAGCTCTAAAAGTGACATCTTTTGAACCAAAAAACTCTTGTGGTTTGTAGGAGATATCTAAGTCAACTATAGTAAAAGCATCAACTTTTTGAGTATTTGCCACATCACCATATCTGCTTGAAGTATATCTAGCACTCGGAGTAATTGCCCATCTACCAATATAGTAAGAAAGAGCAGCTTTAGCCATAAATTCGGGAGCATCTGGGAGTTGATTGTTTTTTATGTTCGATGTGCTACCAGTTGAAGTTTTAAAGTCTTGTGTAAAAGAGTATTTGTTATATGAGAGACCTAGTAAAAACTCTAAATCATCTCTAATAGCACCATTTGCCGAAAACTCTGCGCCATAACCAAGAGCATCTCCAACATTTGAAGGATAGCCTACGCCTAAATATGGATCATAGATATTTGCCTGTTTGTTCTTTATAAAAGATACAAAAATAGAAGGATTTAGCGTAACTCCACCTACTAAAATCTTTGAACCGAAGTCTATATTTTCTGAAATCTCAAGATCTTGCTTGTCCCAAAGCTGTTCAAGTGTTACGCCTTTAGCTACAAATTGATTTCTTTGTTGTGAATAAGTCGGAAACAAGTTTACATTAAAACCATAGGCACGAGTGTAGTCAAGATATATAGAACTACTATCACTTAGTTCGTAGCCAAGATATAGAGATGGTAAAAAGGTATGAAATGTTCTTGCATCAACGCTAGCCCAAGGATCTAGCGTACCACTTGCAATAGCCGCGTCATAATTAGGGCTAGTTGCACCAGTTGTACCATTGCCATAACTCTTTATGGAACCGAGTTCAAATGTTTGGTATCTAACACCAGCAGTGTAGTTAAACTTAGATATCTCTCCACTTACTTCTAAAAAAGGAGATTGTAGAGTGTGATAATCGTTTTTAGATAAAACTGCATAGCCTGCAAATTTCAGATCACTATTAGGAGTTACCTTGTACTTTTTTTGATCACTAGGAGGTCCAGGAGGCTGTTGTCTGTGGTACCAATATCCAAGTTTAACTTTTAGCTCTTTCATAAACTCATGCTCATAAGATGCAACAGCTCCATAGAGGTCATGGTCCATTTTCCAGTTCATAACTACATCACTCATTTTTGCATTTGACCACCAATAATCACCCTCATCTTGCTTGTAGTAAGCTTTAAAAGAGATAGTATCTTTGCTAGTTGGTTTGTAGGTTAAATCTCCTAAAACACTAGTTGTCTCAAAATCTTGTTTGTTATAGTCATAGTAGTCATTGCTACTTGCTTTTTTAAATGAAGAGTAGTCATTGTTATAGTTGCTCTTTAGATTTTTTGTCTCTAAATAACTTAGACTATCGTAATTGTGGTGTTTATCGCGATTTTTTATGACATAAACATCAGCTTTTAGCTGGTCATTTGGCTCATAAGAAAATCCTAGCATTGCGTTAAATTTTTCTAACTCTCCACTTCCTTTATTTTTGTCACTTGATAAAAAAGAGAGAGAGCCAAAAGCAGAAAAATCACCAACTTTACCGCTATCTACTCGCAAAAATGTTCTACTAAAACTATCAGAACCAAAAGATTGTGAGAGCGTTGTTTTAGTGGTTTTTGAAGGAGCTAAGATGCTCATATCTACCTTACCAATAAGAGATGAAAACCCAAGATTTTTATCAACTGGCATATAGCCCTTTAAAAGATCAATGGAAGCGATATTTTCCAAATCCACCATATGCTTTCCACCACCTGGGTTACTTGAGACTGGCATCGAGTTTAACATAAAGACTCCACCAGGGCCTGTTTGGCTCTTACCACGGATACGGATAGGGTCATGAAATGATGGCTCGTTTGAACCTGCACTATCAACTGGTGAAAAGTTTACAGATGGCGAAAACGCAACGACTGAAAAAGGGTTCATATTGGCATGTGAGCTTAGTACCTTGATACTTTTTTTTGTAAAACTCTCTTGGTTTTTTGACTCACTAAGGTTTGTATCTTGCATATAAAGATAGTCACTATCTTCACTTGTCGCACTAACTACGATTCTCTCTATACTGATGGGATTAGCCATAAGCAGACTTGATGCCATCAACGATAGCAGTAGAACTCTTTTTTTCAATTTTTTTCTCCTAATATTTGTTTAATTTGCCTTTCAGATATCTCTACATTTAAGTACAAGCTATAAAACTCTTTTACTCTTTTGTTTAAGTTGATGTTATAAAGTTTTGGATGAAATATCTTTGTAAGCCACTGTATGCCGATGATGCGCATAAAAGATGGCGGTCTATCTATCCAGTTGAAGGGTTTGTTTGGAACAAGGTAAACTCTGTTTTCTTTTACAGCCTTTAAGTGCTTCCAGATAGGATTTGAGAAGATGTTTTTATAAACAAGCTCATTTTGAGCGATGATAATCTCTGGGTCATAAGATAGAAGTGTCTCAAAATTTATCCTCTCTAGTCCTAAAACAGCACCTTGCTGGCATCTGTGAACATTATCCCCGCCTGCAAAGTTTAAAGCCTCTACATGAAAAGAGATGTGACACTCTGTAGAGAGTCCATCGACTCCCTCTGCGTAGTAGTATTTTATAGGCTCGGCACCCTTTAGAGACTCACTAATCTCCTCTATAACCTTAGATGCATAAGAGGCTAGAATGTCTCCTCTTGGTTTTTCATCTATCACCTCACCTGCAAAAGAAAATGCATAGGGCATATCTTCTATCTTTCTAAAAGGTAGTGTTATAGTAGCAATCTTCGTTTTTTCTATCTCAGATTTTACTCTCTCTACTAACAAATCATCTTCCCATAAAAGAATCAAATCTGGACGATGTTTTATAAGCGTTTCAAGATTTATACTCTGTCCACCACCATGAAAAGAGCCGATGACATCAAGAGAGAGAAACTCTTTTGACAAAAACTCTTCACTTGCATCGTTGTTGTTATTTTTTGCTTTAAAGTTTAGTCCTGACATCTTGTTTGGATTTAGTGCATAGAGAAGATAGTTCATCGGTGGAGATGAGCCAAAAGCTTTTTTAATATTCTGTGGAACTTTAATATGATTGCCTTCTCTGTCTTGTAGAGTTTTTGCATGGAATGAGAGAGTTAAAATTAGTAGTAATATCAACTTAAATATAGTTTGCATCTTTTTGTTTTTTCCTTGATAATCTTGTTTAATCTATCTGTAAAATCTAGTGAGAGACTTTTTTTCTTGTAAAAAGGGTTGCTTGCAGGGGGACACCTAACAAGAGAATTGAATGAGAAAAATGCATTTTTTTTAACCAACAAGAGGAGAATAAAAAAGGCTCACTAGATATATGAAGCGCTAACGCCTCAAGCGAAGGTATTTGTGCATGCAATACCCTCTGTTGAAGTGTAGTTATTGTGTTATGAATACGTTGAATCTTTTTTGACATAATGATAGAAAATTTCAAAATACCCTCCTTAAGAAAGTAGAGTAAAAATCTCTAACTAATCGCTATGTCTAAATAGATATAACGAAGTTTAAACTAAAATATCTTAAACTAAACTTTTAAATTGCTATAAACCTATAATTATATTTTTTGTGTTTATTATTGCGTAGGCACTCTCGCCAACTTTTAAGCTTGACTCTGCACTATCTCTACTTATGGCTGCAACTAAAGATAGAGAATCACTTACTCTGAATGTAATCTCTTGTGAGTGCTCTGAAGTCTCAACAGAGTCTATAACCCCTTTTATAATATTTAGATTTTTATGAGCTTTTGGCGCGGTTTTTACTATCTCTATATCACTTGATTTTATAATGGCGTAGGTGTCGCTGCCAATATGAAGAGCCATATCTTTAGCTGATTTTGCTGTAATGCTTGAGACTATGGAGACATCGCCTAAAAGAGCAAGTTCAAGATTTGTGCTTAGTTCATCTTGTGTGATGTTTTTTACTTTTGAAGGAAGCTGATTTCTTGCACTTGTTGTTAAAAAAGTTCTATTTAAGATGCTCTCTAGTCTATCAGCATCACCGCCTGCTTCTGCAAAACGGTCTATAAACTTAGCATGAACAGCGTGGAGTCTCTCATAAGTCTGGATAAGTTGATGTGCGTAAGGTGTAAGTGTAGTTCCGCCTCCTCCACGTCCGCCTGTAGTTCTTGTGATAAGTGGCTCATCTGCAAGAGCGTTCATACTGTTGAGACGCTCCCAAGCCGCTTTATAGCTCATCTTCATCTCTTTAGCAGCTGCATTCATAGAACCTGTTTTTTCTATGATTTTTAGGAGTTGTATCCTACCTGAGCCTAAAAAACTCTCACCATCTTTACTAAGCCAAAAACGACCATCTATCTTCATCTGCATCTCCTAAAGTAGAAAAGTAAGTAAAATCATATCTAAATCTATGTTTTGCAAAGATTTTGCTTTGAGATGATAAAATACCGACATGGAAAATAAATATAGAATTTTAGTAACAAATGATGATGGTTATGAGGCAAAAGGGTTGCTCTGTTTAGTTAGAGCTTTAAAAGAGTTGGACGATGTAAAAATAACAGTAGTAGCTCCTGCGAATGAAAAGTCTGCTTGTGGGCACTCACTTACACTGACCAGACCTTTGAAGTTTGTAAGCGTTGATGATGATTTTTACAAACTAGATGATGGAACTCCTAGTGATTGCGTCTATCTATCTTTGAGTACGATCTTTGTCGAAAGAAAACCAGACTTACTCATAAGTGGGATAAATCGTGGCTCAAATATGGGCGAAGATATAACTTATAGTGGAACAGCAGCAGGGGCTATGGAGGGAGTTTTACACGATATTCCTTCTATTGCTATTAGTCAAGTGATGGACTTTACAAATCCTGAGGGTGATTTTTCTTTAGCAAAGAAAACTATTAAAGAGCTAGTTTCAAAGATAAGAAATGGGTCTTTTCCACTTCCTCATAGAGAGTTTTTAAATGTAAATATTCCGCCAGAAAAAAGTGAAGCTAAGATGCAAGTAACTTACGCTGGATATAGATTTTACGCAAATGATTCACATGTTCATAGAAATCCTCGTGGAGAAGAGCATCATTGGCTAGGCTTGCATCCACTAAGTTTTTCGCCAAGAGAGGGTTCAAAAGGCATTAGCGACTATGAAGCTATCCAAGCAGGAAATATCTCAATAACACCCATACACCTTGACTTGAGCGCATATAAAAGTATGCAAAGGCTCAAAGATTGGATAGAGTAGAGTTTGAGGTTTTCTCGCGTTGAGACCCTATTGGGGGATGACTTTTTAAAACTCAAAGATGCAAAGATTCTTCTTTTAGGAGTTGGTGGAGTTGGCGGATATTGCCTTGACTGCCTCATAAGAAGTGGTGTGAGTGATATCACTATAGTTGATTTTGATAGCTTTGATGAGACAAATCAAAACAGACAACTACTCTCAGAACTACACCAAAATGAGTCAAAAGTGGAGTCATTTCTAAAACACTATCCAAGCATAAAAATCATAGATGCTAAGATAGATGAGAGTTGGGTTAGGGAGTTTGATTTTGATACATTTGACTTAGTTTTAGATGCCATAGACGATACAAAAGCAAAATTAGCTCTTGCTCAAAAATGCTATAAAAAACTAATCTCATCTTTTGGAAGCGCAAAAAGACTCGATCCAACGAAGATAAAAGTGGACGATATTTGGAAGAGTTACGGAGATAAGCTAGGCTCTAAAATTCGCTACGAATTAAGAAAAAGAGGCTTTAGTAAAAAGTATAGAGTAATCTTCTCATCTGAAGAGGCAAAAGTAAAAGAAAAGGGTAGTTTTATGGGTGTAACGGCATCTTTTGGTTTAGCTATGTGCTCTGAAGCGGTCAAAATTCTTACAAAGAAGTAGAGTGAAAAATCTTTTAACTCTACTATTTATTCTTACTATGTGGAGTAATCTTCTTGGCGAAGATTTAATAGATTTTGATTATGAAGTAGATGCTTACTACTCAAATCTTATAATGTTTATAGATTTGGATAGAGATAATAATGTCACAGACGCTCTGCATTACTCCGAAGAAGCTATATATGAAGATTTGGTTTTAAATACTTTTAATCCAAATATACTTTCACTTGAAATGTCAATCCATCCTATGAGTCTATTTGGCTTATATTTTAGAGACCATCATGAAGAGATTTATGAGAAGTCAAAAAGAAATGATTTAAATCTTGTAAAAGTTATAACTGCAGGTTTTGAGGAGCCTTACTCTTTTTCTTTTTTTTTAGGTAGGATGATGGTCTTTAAAAACGAAAAAGATAGCCATATAGGACGTAACAGAGCCTATACAGGCTTTCGTTTAGGTGTTGGCGACTACTCTATCAAAGATAATGTAGCCCATTATGACAAGTGGTATAATGTAGAGTTTATGATAAAAGGAACGAGAAACACGGATGAGAGAGATTTAGACTGGAGTTTTCGAGCAGGTACGAAGATACATCAAAACCCATACTTTTCAAACAGTATATATATAGGTGCAAAAAGAAGCAGTATTGACTACAAAAAGAACGACTACTCTTTTATCTATAACACTGCATTCTCAACGATGTTAGGGATAAACGCAGACACACTCAAGCTCGCTGAGGCAGAGCTTATAGTAGAGAAAAAATGGCCACTTAGCTTGAGTCATAAAATAAGTTTTGGCCTAAGTCTAGGTTATCTATACAATACTGGAGAGAAGTATAAGGGAGAGCTAAAAGAAGAGGGGATAGATAGACATCAACTCATCTTGCGTCCAAATTTTAAATGGTAAAGGTCTGTTTTGTTTGATTTTTTAGATAGTGACTGGTTTAACATAAGTCTAGAGGTACTCTTTTTGATACTAATATCTTACGATATAAAAAGATATGTTCAGACTAAGAAAAAAGAGTATATAGTAAATATTGTCGTGACTTTAGGCTTTGCTATATGGGTTTTATATCCTTATTATAAGAGCTATTTTGGCTGGAGTGAAGCACAAAAACAAGAGCTCATCTCAACATGTGCAGATGCAAACGATACAGCACTTTGTAAATGCGTAGATGAAGCACTTTTTAAAGGTTTCACTTACGAAGAGTACAAAGCACAAGACACAAACTCAAGTGAGTACAAAGAGTTTTTAGAAGAGGCAAAAAAGGAGTGTTTAGATGAATCATGGTTTTGATGTAGATGCAACACTAATCTGTGAAGGAATCATCGGTGATGGCTGCGGAGGAGGGCGTTTTTTTATGGTAGAAGATGAGATCTTAAAAGCCTACGATCCAATCACAAAAGAGTATTTTGAACTTTTAGTAGGCGTAAAAAATGCTCTAAGTATCTCTAAAAGTGCTTGTATTGTAAGTGTGATTTGTGAAAATGAGACTATAGAGTTTGATCTATCTAGGATGCAAAGAGTTGAGTATACTAAAGAGTATTTTTGAGTTTAGCGTTCATCTAAAGTGCAGAAAAATTTATATAGCAAAATCTGATATAGTTATGGAAGTATAAGATAAAAAAGGAGGAGAGAAAATGCTTAAAAAATTACCAAAAGAAAATATGGGTGGCTCAAACCTAGGTTGGCTTGAGAGCCGTTTTCACTTCTCTTTTGCCGAGTATAGAAATCATGACAATGTCAACTTTGGAGTTTTAAGAGTTCTAAATGATGACATTATCCACAAAGAGAGTGGCTTTGAGATGCATCCACATCGTGATATGGAGATTGTCTCTTATATCGTTGATGGGGAGCTAACACACAGAGATTCTATGGGAAACTCTGAAACACTAAAACGTGGTGAAGTGCAGTATATGAGCGCTGGAAGTGGAATAGTGCATTCTGAACACAACAGAAATACAAATGAGAATTTGCGGCTACTCCAAATCTGGATAGTACCACCAGAAAAAAATCTTGAAGTACTCTATGGTTCTCATGCCTACAAAAAAGAGCAAAGAGAGAACAAACTCTTAAATATTGTCTCTTCGCAAAATGGAGATGCAAAGATAAAGCTCTATCAAGATGTAAATATCTTTGTAAGTGAGCTTGAAGAGGGAAAGGTTATAGACTTTCCAATTAACGAGAAGAGACAAATTTATTTTGTTCAGATAGAGGGAAGTTCAGAGATAAATGGAGTCGTATTAAATGATGGCGATGCGATGGAAGTGACAAAAGAGACAAACTTAAGTATAAAAGCTCTGCAAAATAGTCACTTTCTTTTTCTTGAGATGGCTGAGAATTAAAACTTTAGTGATTATGCTTAATTCTAAAGCCCTCAGCAACTAAAAGAGTTTTTATCTCATCTTTTATGTCGCCTTGAAACTCCATCCAGCCATCTTTATAGGTTCCACCACAACCGAGCTTTTTTTTAAGAAGCTTTAGAGTTTTGCTCGCATCTTCTTTTGTGAGGAAAAACTCTCCAACTAGAGTTACAGTTTTTCCTCTTCTTTTCTCTTTTGCAAAGACAAGGAGATGCTTTTGCGGTTCTAATATCTCATCGGCAATTTGTGAGGCTCTCTGGTCTTGGACTTTTGCCCAGCCATCATTGATCTCTGCACCGATAAAGATATCTAGTTTTTTACCCCTGCTCATAATTAGATAACTCTTTGAGAGAGTAGGCTTATGCTTTTATCTGTGTGATTGCTGATGTTTTGCAAAAGTTGCTCTTTTGTAGTCTCATCTTTTTTGTATAAGGCAATTATAACTTCATCACCCTTTTTCAAAAATGTCATCTCACCAAACTCTGTATATCTTGTAGCGCCAATGCTGATTATGGCTTCTTTAGGATTTGCACAAGCTGCAATATATTCGTTTAAAGGCTCAAGTGGGCCGTAATCTTTTTGAGTGTTTATCTGATTTAGCATCCACTCAAGTAGTTTTTCATAAAAGTAACTATAACCACTTAGCTCAACATCTTCCCCATAAGCGTGTAACTCTCCATCACGACGCAAAAAGCTTGCAATCGAGTAAGAGTCCATAACTCCACCCTCTTTAAATTTATCTATCTCTATAAGAGTGTTACTAAAACCTTTAGAACTCTCTCCCCAGTTTTTTTTATCGCTAATCTTATCTGCATCTGCTACTCTAATCGAGCAATCATTAAAGGCGCCAAAGTGTGTAGGAGTTATCTTTGTGAGTTTTCCAGCACTATATGAAAGTTCGCAAATAAGCCCAACTTCAGGTTCAGCTTGCACATTTACATTTTCGCTTGGGAGTTTTATGTGTGAGGTTGATAGAGGATAGACGCTTAAAATGTTCTTTGCATCTAGAGCTAGGCCGCTATCATGATTTGGAGGTTCTGGAAGATAGAAGGGGAACATCCCCTTTGGCGCAGCTTCATCTGCAGTTATAATATCTTTAAAGTCTTGCATCTCTCCAGCTTGTTCAAGATGCAGGGCAAAATTTCCAGCGATGCCAAGTCCTAAAAACTTTTTATATTTTGCCATTTTATAAACTGCCGCTCAGTTTTGCTTCTGCATACTCTTCATAAGAGCCTTGGAAGTCTGTAACAGTACCATCAGCGTTGATAACAATGATGCGAGTGGCAAATGCATCTAGAAGTTCACGGTCATGAGATACACATATAACATTACCTTTAAACTCATGCAAAGCCTCTCCAAGAGCTACAATAGCCTCTAAATCAAGGTGGTTTGATGGCTCATCTAAAACTAAAAAATTTCCACCTTCGAGCATCATCTTACTAAGCATCATTCTGTGTTTTTCTCCACCAGAGATGCTAACAACTGACTTTTCTTGTTGCTCGCCATTAAATAGCATCCTACCTAAGCAGTTTCTTATCTCGGCAATATCTCTCTTTGGATCAAATCCTCTAAGCCAATCATAAAGAGTTCCATCACCTTTTATAATGTCTGCCGTATCTTGTGGAAAGTAAGAGTTCTCAATCGTAGCACCCCAATGGACTTCTCCACTTGTAGGTTTTAACTCCTCCAT
>Ga0265293_10002951_pt1 | contig 32680 bp, 31 predicted proteins | sample Munlanlewell138R_FD_192505 | JGI IMG/M metagenome (GOLD analysis project Ga0265293, IMG submission 192505) | Leachate microbial communities from a municipal landfill in Southern Ontario, Canada - Leachate well 138R | ecosystem: Engineered > Solid waste > Landfill > Unclassified | place: Canada... | reverse complement strand
ACCCCCGGGGCCAGAAGCCGGTTTGCGGAGGCTGCGAAATGAGCGTGAAGCTGATCCTGTTCGTCAAGCGCCGGTCCGACCTGACTCACGAACAGTTCAAGGCGCGCTACGAATCCGGGCATGCGCCGCTCGCGCGGCGTTCGCTGCCGTTGTTGCGGCGCTATGTCCGCAATTTCCTGTCGCCGGTGCCGGGCGGCCCGGAGCCCGCGTACGATTGCGTGACCGAGTTCTGGTTCGATAGCCAGGCGGACCTCGACGCCACGATGGCGTGGGGCCGCGGCGCCGAAGGGCAGGATATTCTGGGTCGCGACGAGGCCGAGTTCATGGACCGTTCGTCGATGGTGACTTTCATCGCCGCTGAGGTCTCGCTGCCGGGCGAACCGCTGCCCTGACCGGCTGGCGCTCGCCACAGGAACGCAAGGAGAAGAAATCCGTGTCAACCGCCATCGACCCCGCCGCGCTGCTGGCGCAAGCGCGCAGCGACCGCGAACTCGCCTATCGTCTGCGCGGGCTCTCGGCCGTCATCGCCCTGCCGTTCCTCGATCCGCCGCTCGACGTGACCATCGAAGCGGGCCGCGTCACCGCCGTGGCGCCGTCGACGGGCAATGCCGCGCTGCGCTTCGACGGCCCCGCCGATTTCTTCGACGGGTTCCTCGGTCCCGATCGCCGGCCGGGCTATGAGAGCCTTACCGCCGGTCTGTCGAGCGGCGTGCATATGGCGGGCGCCGACGAGGCGACGGTCTTCTCCTATCAGGGCGGCTTCGCGCAGTTGCTCGAAGTGGTCCGCGAGACATTACGTGGGCCGCAGGACGTGCCGCTGGAAGGGGGCTATCCGTTTCGCGACAGCGACGACCCGGTCGGCCGCTACAAGTATGTCACTGTCGATGGCGTCGAGGCGCGGATCTATTATGAGGAAGCGGGCACCGGAGATATCGCGCTGCTGATGCAGCACACGGCCGGAGGCGATGGCCGGCAGTATCGGCACATCCTCGCCGACCCCGAGATGCAGAAGCGCTTCCGCCTGATCGCCTACGACCTGCCCTATCATGGCCGTTCGTTGCCGCCGCTCGGCGTGCGCTGGTGGGAAGAGGATTATCGGCCGACCAAGGAATACCTGATGAACTGGGTGGTCGCGCTGTCCGCCGCGCTCGGCCTTGACCGGCCGGTGTTCATGGGCTGCTCGGTCGGCGGCAACCTCGCGCTGGACCTTGCGGCGCACCACAAGGACAAGTTCCGCGCTTTCATCTCGCTCAACGGCTGGTACAGCACCGCGGGTTTCGCCGGATTTACCAACGATCCGTTCCGCGATCCGCGGCTCCACCCGGATCGCTTCGCCGCGTTGTGTCTTGGCGCGACCTCGCCCCATGCACCGGAACCGTTCCGGCAGGAGATATACTGGAACTATCGTTCCAACGCGCCGGGCGTCTATGCCGGGGACAACGACTATTTCATCGGCGGCCACGATCTGCGCGAGGATGGCCATCTGATCGATACGGACCTTACGCCCGTCTATCTTCTGGCCGGTGAGTATGACTCCACGGCGCGCAGCGAAGAGAACGGCGGTCCGGCGGCGGCGCGCAACATTCCGGGCCTGCGGTATCGGGTGATGCCGGGCCTCAGCCACTTCGCGCCGACAGACGACCCGATGGGTTTTCGCAAGGAGCTTCTGCCGGTGCTTGACGAGATCCTGGAGCGGGAAAGGTCCGTGGCGGCTTAGTGCTCCCGCCTGGCGGGAACCGGCATATCGGACGGCGCGTGAAAGGGGAGGAAAGGGGCCTGCCGTTGCGCTTTTTTGCCTACGCCGCACTCGCGATTTGCATGACTTGCAAGATGCGCGGGAAGGCCCGCGCGCCTTCGCCGGGAAGCGGCCGCCCCAGCGCGGCGGCGGCGATGCCCACGGCGCAGGCGGTGGGTGCGATTTTTTCCACTTCCAGCGCGGGGCCGGCCAGCATGGACCAGCCGTTGTTCCAGCCCGCGTCCTCGCCGACGACCAGATCGAACGGGATTTCCACGTCGTCGAACGTCACGTCGGTGGTGGCCAGGCTTATAAGTAGGTTTCAATCCTTCGTGACGCGCATGGGGTCGACGGCCATCACGACGATCGTGTCCGCGATGTGATCCGGCGTCCATGCGCCGCGCGGATCGAACCAGTCGCCCACCGAGTTGATGAGGCCGCGCAACAGTTGTCCGATCAGGCGCGGATCGCCGCTCCTGAGCGTGCCGTCCTCGATCCCCTTTTCGTGCAGGCGCGACAATATGTGCGAGACCGCTTTCTTTATGCCGCGTATCTCGTTGCGGTATTCGCTCAGGACATGGTCGGGAATGCGCACCACGCACCGCCCAAGGTCCGTGCAGGCGACACCCACGCAGTAGCGGACCGCCCGGTCAAGCTGATCGGCTCCGGTCAATCCGTCGCTTTCGATGGTGTCGAGCCGCGCCATCAGGCCCGACAGGGATTGCCGCATGCATTCGGCCAGCACCGCCTCCTTGCCGCCGACCCAGTAATAGATGGTCGGTTTGCTGATGCCGATGCGCCCGGCAATGTCGTCGAGCGAGGCCTGATGATAACCATGTTCCAGAAAAACGGTTGCCGCCGCGGCGATGATGGCTTCACGATTGGCGCCGGGCTTGCGCGACTTGCGCCGCGCCGTGCGCGCAGGTTGCCCAGTTTCCTTTCCGGTGTCGGCTGGTGCTGTCCGCATCGTTATTCCCGCGTTTGGCGTGGTGCCGCAAGCAATTGTCATCCGCCCGGCGCCTGCCGCAGCGCCATGGTCTGGCTGGCGATGGCCAGCATGGCGCCATCGGGTGCCAGCATGTGCATGCGGCCATGGATCAGCCCGTCCGCTATGGCGATCATCTCGATCTCGCACAGCACCCAGTCGGCCGGGCCGTCCGCGATGAAACGGATATGATTGTCCAAGCTGGTGCCGGACGCCGTATGGCCCATGGCGCCCGAGATGCCCAATGCCAGGAAATCGCCCAATATCGCGAGCAGGGGGCGATCCGCCGGGCGGCCGTCGCGCGAGCGCACCCAGAACACCGTCCTGCCCGCGCGCTCGCATGTCCAGCCCGGCCGGTCCGGCAGCGCGCCCGCGACCAGGCGCAATTCAAACAACGCCTGCAAGTTCGACGACATGAGCCGGGCGATGGAAACCGGCCTGCATCGTTCGGGCGGCGGGACGTCCGGCCGTGTCCGGCCCGGCCATGCTTCCGCGTCATCCCGACTGCCCGCCACGGCAAGCACTTCCGCCACCGGGCGCGGCCCCACGGCGGCATGAACCTGCACCTGACGGATGCGGCCTTTACGAGCCGATTGGCTGACGGCGAATGTGATCGTTTCCTCAGGTTCGACCTTTGAGAAGAACTGAACCGCCATGACGGTGGGCGGCAATCCCACCGAACGGGCAATCGCCTCGGCGCATCCGGCGACGATTGTGCCGCCGAAGAGGAACCTGCTGCCGGGATAGCCCACGCAAAGGCGCCCTTCAGCCACTGCTTGCCAGCTTTCCCCTTCGCAGGGCGCCAATTGCAAAAGCGGCGATTGCGCGACGGTATCCGCGCCCGCATCGGGCAGGCCGGTTTCGGTCATGATCGATGTTCTCATAGCTCGCCGTGGACAGCAAAGCCCTATCCATAGCGCGGCGTTCGGTGTCGTCAAAAGGATGGCGTTGCCATGCCGATGTCCGGCAGCCCGGAATTCCCCAGGTTCCGGTGTCTTGCTAAATTTACAAAATATGTATTAAATATAGCTCTCGCGGCGTGGCGGCATTGTGCGAGGCGAGGAGCATTGTGATGGCGGCGGCAATGACGAAGAGTGGTAGGGCGGCGGATTCGCGCGCGGTCGCCACGCGCCGCTTGCTGATAGACGCCGGAGAGCGGCTGTTTGCGGGCCATGGTGTCGACGGCGTGTCCGTTCGTCAGCTCGGCATTGCCATCGGAGCCGCCAATCCCAATGTCGTGAATTATCATTTCGGCGGCAAGCCGGGTCTTGTCCAGGCCATCGTCCAGCATCGCCTTCCGGCTATCGACGCCCGCCGCAAGGCGCTGCTGGACCGGATCGAGCGGCGGGATGGCGTGAATGATCTGAGCGAACTCCTCGATGCGCTCTATCGTCCTTTTCTCGAACAGACCGATCAGAACGGACGCCACAGCTACGTCGCGTTCCTCTGGGGGCTTTATCGCTCGGACCAGATGGATCTGAGGCTGGAACTGAGTGCGGCCTATCCCGCCACCAATGCGCTGGTGGCGGGTATCCGCCGGGCGGTGCCTGCCATGTCCGCACAGGACTTCGAGCGCCGGTTCGGCGTCGCCACGGCCATGATCGCCGCCGCGCTCGCTAATATCGATCATCGATGCCGCGCAGACGGCGAGGCCGAACGCCGGTTTGCCGACGTCATCGCGATGGTGGAGGCGGCGTTTCGCGCGCCGATTGCGCCCATATTGAACGAAAGGGAGGAAACATGACGGGGAAAATGCTTGCGCTGGCGGCCACGACCGCGCTGACGCTGATGTCGACAATGCCGGTGAACGCGCAATCCGTTGCCGCCGGGCAGGCGGAAGCATCGCGAACCGTTGCGCCGGATGCCCGCCCCAACGTGCTGGTCTGGATGCTCGACGATGTCGGCTTTGCCCAGCTTTCGTGCTTCGGCGGGCTGGTGCAGACCCCGAATATCGACCGCGTGGCGAAAATGGGGCTGCGCTACACCAACTATCATACCGCGCCGATCTGTTCCGCGTCCCGCGCGGCCTTGCTCATGGGGCGCAATCCCCACAGCCTGCATGTCGGCGGCCATGTCGCCGCGCCGCTTCCGGTGCCGAGCGCCGACGGCAAGATTCCTCCTTCCGCCGGCACTGTCGCGGCCAACCTGCGGGCGTCCGGCTATCGCACGTTCGCGCTGGGCAAGTGGGATCACTTGCCGATGAGGGAAGTGACTCCGGTCGGTCCCTTCGATCACTGGCCCACGCGGCAGGGGTTCGATCGCTTCTACGGTTTCCTTGCCGCCGACACCGACAACTGGGATCCGATGCTGGTGCAGGACAGTTCAGCCGTTCCGACGCCGCAAACGCCCGGCTATCATCTCAACCGCGATCTTGCCGACAAGGCCATTGCGATGATCGGATCGCGCGGCGCGCTCGATCCGATGCCGCCTTTCTTCACCTATTTCGCCACCGGAACCGCGCATGCGCCGCATCATGCGCCGCGGGAATGGATCGACCGCTACAAGGGCAGGTTCGACATGGGTTGGGACAAGGCCCGCGAAACGATCCTGAAACGCCAGATCGCGCAAGGGTTGCTCCCGGCCGGGACGAAACTGGCGCCGAGGCCGGATGGCATGCCCGCCTGGAACAGCCTCACTCCCGACCAACGCCGCCTTTTCGCGCGTCAGATGGAAGTGTTCGCGGCCTCGCTCAGCTACGCGGACGAGGAGTTTGGCCGCGTGCTCGATGCGCTGGAGCGGTCGGGCGAACTGGCGAACACCATCGTCATGGTGACGACCGACAACGGCGCCAGTTCCGAAGGCCAGTTCAACGGCACTTACAACGAAGTGCTGTTCATGAACGGGCACCATCCCGGCGCCGAGGAAAACATGCCGTTCCTTGACAAGTGGGGCGGGCCGGAAACGTTCCCGCACTATGCGCTGGGCTGGGCGGTCGCGGGCAATACTCCGTTCCGTTACTACAAGCAGACCACTTACGAGGGGGGCACGCATGTGCCGCTGGTCGTCGCGTGGCCGAAAGGCATCGCCGCGCGGGGCGAAGTGCGGCGGCAATACGTGCATGTGACGGACCTGGCGCCGACAATCATGGACCTTGCCGAAGTGCCGCTGGCCCCGGTCGTCAACAATGTGCCGCAGTCGCCGATGGAGGGAATCAGCTTCGGCTATACGCTCGCCGCGCCCGATGCGCCGGACCGCAAGCAGGCGCAATATACCGAACTCTACGGCAACAAGGGGCTGTGGTCGAACGGCTGGACGATCGTGACCGCCCACCGGCTCGATCCGTGGGAGATGGGGCAGATGCATCCGATCGACGAGCCGTGGGAACTCTACAACGTCGCGAATGATCCCGGCCAGACGACAGACCTCGCGGCCCGATACCCGCAAAAGGTGGCGGAACTCGCCCGGCTTTTCGAGGAGCAGGCCAGGGCGTTCAACGTCTATCCGCTGGCGAACATGGGCGAAACGCGCGTGCTGCGCGGCGAGCAGCGCCGGGAGGAATTCGCGCGCCGCGGCGGCAAATGGAGCTTTTCCGGCCCCATCGGGCGCATGTCGGACGCCGCCGGTCCGCCAACGGCGTCCGGGCCGTTCCGCTTGACCGTGGCGCTCGATCTGCCGAACGGTGACGAAACCGGACCGATCTATGCGCAGGGCGGCGCGCTGGGCGGGATGGCGCTCTATCTGAACGCGGGCGTGCCGACTTTCATCTTCCGCGACATGGCCGGAAAGGCCACGGTTGTCGCCGCGAAAGAGGCGCTGCCGAAAGGCGCCGGCACGCTGCGGCTCGATTTCGACCGCAAGCAGTCCGCGCCACTTGCTCCGGCCCCGGCACGGGTCACCATCAGCGTGGACGGCAGGGTGCTGGCGAGCGATACCGTCACGATCCCGATGCCCGCCAGTTTCGGCGTGACGGAGACGTTCGACATCGGCAACGACTGGGGAAGCCCCGTCAGCAGCGATTATGCGCCCGGCAAACCATTCCCCGGCGGGATCGGCAAGGTCGAGTTCGATTTCAACAGGGGCGGGGAATGATGCGACGAGTAATGAAAGGGGGGCAATGATGCGACGGGTCATGAAAGCGGGGCGGGAGGCAATTTTCTTGACTTTTGCGGCTGCCGTCCCTAGCTCGCCGCTTTCCCCGTAAGCAGTTATCATGCGGAGTGCCCATGGCGCGCGTTACTGTCGAAGATTGCGTCGACAAGGTTCCCAATCGCTTCGATCTCGTCCTGTTGGCCGCGCAGCGCGCGCGAGAGATTTCGGGCGGCGCGGAACTGACCATCGACCGGGACCGGGACAAGAATCCCGTCGTGGCCCTGCGTGAGATCGCGGAGGAGACTGTCACGCCGAAGGTGCTGAAGGAAACGCTGGTGACGTCGCTCCAGCGCGTCCTGCCGGACGACGACGACGATGTGGACGATATCGGTTCGCTCAGCCAGTCGGCCGAAGCGTTGCGCATCACAGCCGCCGCGCCGGTCCGCAACACGTCTATCGGCGGCGATTACGACGGCTGATTCGAAGGGCGCTTGTCCAGCCGTTCAGGCGGATCGAAAAAGGCTTCGGGTTCACACCGGAGCCTTTTTTCTTGCGTGATCCTGTCGTAGTCTCGGCGACGTTCGCGTGACTGGCGATTGAGGTGGAGCACCACCGGGGAGCGCGAATGTGTAGCCGCTCGCCTGGGCATCCAACCGAAAAGGGATGCCCTATGTCCAGTTCAGCGCCCGACCCCATCGACATTCCCAACTGGCTGCGCATCGACGATCTGCTGACCACCTCCGGCCAACCCGGCGAGGAACAACTGGCCGCCCTCCGCGCCATCGGCGTGAAGCGCGTCATCAATCTCGGGCTGCATACGCATGAGCGGGCGTTGCAGGACGAGGCCGCGAGCGTTGCCGCGCTGGGCATGGACTATGTGCACATTCCCGTTCCCTTCGACGCGCCGGGCGATGACGATTTCGCCCGCTTCCGCGCGGCGATGGCGGCGGCGCGGGGCGAGGCGGTTCACGTCCACTGCATCGTCAACGCGCGCGTATCGGCCTTTGTCTATCGCTATCGCCGGGATGTGCTGGGCGTGGACGAGGCAAAGGCGCGTGAGGCGATGGAGAAGATCTGGCGGCCGGATGGCGTCTGGGCGGCGTTCATCGGTGACGATGCGGCAGCCGCTTTACCCCATGGCCCGGCCCGCACCGCGACATAGCCGCAGGCGTCCCCTCATGCTCCCTGCGGCGCTTCGCTGCCTCCGCCCGAGAACCGCCGCCCTGCCTTGGGAATGGCGGAGCCGTGCACGAGAGCGGGGAGCGACGGGCCTTTCGGCTCGCTCGGCCGGTCCAGCTTGCCGTCGGCCAGCAACTGCTTGATCTCGTCGCCGGTTAGCGTCTCGTATTCCAGCAGGGCGTTGGCCAGAAGGTGCAGCTTGTCTTCCTGTTCCTTGAGGATGGACGTGGCCCGCGCGTGCGCACCGTCGACCAGCCCGCGGATCTCGCTGTCGATCAGCTTGTTCGTCTCGTCCGAACCCATGAGCCGGTGCGATCCGCCCATGCCGAGATAGCCTTCCTGCTGCTCCTCATACTGGAGCGGGCCGAGCTTGTCCGACATGCCCCATTTCGTCACCATGTTGCGGGCAAGGCCGGTGGCATACTGGATATCGGACGACGCGCCGGATGAAACCTTGTCGTGCCCGAAGATCAGCTCCTCGGCGACGCGGCCCCCCATGCTGACGGAGAGGTTCGCGTGCATCTTGTCGCGATGATAGGAATAGCTGTCCCGTTCCGGGAGGCGCATCACCATGCCCAGCGCGCGGCCGCGCGGGATGATCGTGGCCTTGTGGATCGGATCGGACGCGGGCTCGTTCACCGAGACGATGGCATGGCCCGCCTCGTGATAGGCGGTCATCTTCTTTTCGTCCTCGGTCATCACCATGGAGCGGCGTTCCGCGCCCATCATGACCTTGTCCTTGGCGTCCTCGAACTCCTGCATGGCGACGAGGCGTTTGTTGCGCCGCGCCGCGAGCAGGGCCGCCTCGTTCACGAGGTTGGCGAGGTCCGCGCCGGAAAAGCCCGGCGTGCCGCGCGCGATCACGCGCGGATTGACGTCGGGCGCCAGCGGCACTTTCTTCATGTGGACGGCAAGGATCTTCTCGCGCCCCTCGATATCGGGGATGGGCACGACGACCTGCCGGTCGAACCGGCCGGGGCGCAGCAGTGCCGGGTCGAGCACGTCGGGCCGGTTGGTGGCCGCGATGATGATGATGCCCTCGTTCGCCTCGAAGCCGTCCATTTCGACCAGAAGCTGGTTCAGCGTCTGTTCGCGCTCGTCGTTCGAGTTGCCGAGGCCGTGGCCGCGATGGCGGCCCACCGCGTCGATTTCGTCGATGAAGACGATGCAGGGCGCGTTCTTCTTGGCCTGATCGAACATGTCGCGCACGCGGCTGGCGCCGACGCCGACGAACATCTCCACGAAGTCCGAGCCCGAAATGGTGAAGAACGGCACGCCCGCCTCGCCCGCGATGGCGCGGGCCAGCAGGGTCTTGCCGGTGCCGGGCGAGCCGACCAGCAGCGCGCCCTTGGGAATCTGGCCACCGAGCTTGGAAAAGCGGCCCGGATCGCGCAGGAACTCGACGATTTCCTCAAGCTCCTCGCGTGCTTCGTCGATGCCCGCCACATCGTTGAAAGTGACGCGGCCCTGCCGCTCGGTCAGCATCTTGGCCTTGGACTTGCCGAAGCCCATCGCGCCCGATCCGCCGCCTTTCTGCACCTGGCGCAGCGCGAAGAACGCGATGCCGAGGATCAGCATGAAAGGCAGGGCCTGCACCAGAATGTAGAGCAGGACGTTGGGTTCTTCCCGCGGCTTGCCCGAGAACTTCACGCCGCTTTGCGTCAGAAGACCGGTCAGTGTCGTGTCGTTGGGAACGGGGTCGGTCGTGAAGCTGTCGCCGTTCTTGTATTTGCCGACGATCCGGTCCTCGCCGATCTGCACTTCGGCAACAGTGCCTTCGGCCACTTTCGAGCGGAAATCGGAATAGCGGATGGAACTGCCCACGTCCGCCCGTGATCCGAATATGGACACCACCATGAGCAGGGCCAGGAAGATGCCTCCCCACACCAAGAGGCTCTTGACCCAGGGATTGCCGTTGGGTTGATCGTCATTCATGGCGGTTTGCGGTCCTTTCGCGGAGCAATGTAGGTTGCGGTGCATGAATCGCAAGCTAACGCGCGCTGTTTGGCCGGACAGGCCGGACATTCGGAAGGGAGGCCGAGAATAGTGTCTGCTTCGATCCCCCCGGTTCACCCCGTCTATGCCGCCATGGGCACGACGGTTTTCGAGGAAATGAGCGCGATCGCGCGGGAAACCGGCGCGATCAATCTGGGGCAGGGCTTCCCGGAGGACGACGGCCCCGCCGAACTGATCGAAGCGGCGGCGCGTGCGCTGCGCGGGAAGTCGAACCAGTATCCGCCGATCGTCGGCTTGCCGGAACTGCGCGATTCGGTATGCCGGTTCTATCGCGCGCACCAGGGGCTGAACCTGACGCGTGAGCAGGTGATCGTCACGTCCGGCGCGACCGAGGGCATCGCCTGTGCCCTAATGGCGCTGGCGCAACCGGGCGATGAAGTGATCCTGTTCCAGCCTGCCTACGATGCCTATGCGCCCCTGGTGCGGCGTTGCGGCGGCGTTCCGGTCTCGGTCCGGCTGCGCCCGCCGGAATGGCGATACCGTGAGGCGGACCTGCGCGCCGCGATCACGCCGCGGACGAAAGTGGTGATGGTCAACGATCCGCTCAACCCGGCAGGGACCGTGGCGAGCGAAGCGGACCTTGCCATGCTTGCGCGGGTTTGCGTGGAACATGGCCTTGCCGCGATCTGCGACGAAGTGTGGGAGCATGTGCGCTTCGACGGTGTCCGCCATCACTCGCTGATCGACTTTCCCGGCATGGCGGAACGCACGGTCAAGATCGGGTCGGCGGGCAAGATTTTCGGGCTGACCGGCTGGAAGGTCGGCTGGATGTGCGCCGCGCCGGACCTTGCCGCGGTTTTGGCGCGTGTTCACCAGTTCGTGACGGCCACCACGCCACCCGCGCTGCAATGGGCAGTGGCAGAAGGGTTGGCAAAACCCGTGGAGTGGTTCGATGGCCGGAGGCGCAATGGGTGGAATCCCGTGCTCGCCTGACCGCCGGGCTGGAGCATGCGGGCTTTGCCGTGCTGCCCGGCACGGCGACGTGGTTCGTCTGCGTCGATCTGGCTGCGTCCGGCCTTTCCTGCGACGATCTGACGTTCAGCCGCCGGGCGGTGCGCGAGGCGGGCGTGGCGACGATTCCCGTCTCGGCGCTCTATGACGCGCCGGCCGCGCCGCGAAACATCGTGCGCCTCTGCTTCACCAAGAACGACGCCGCGCTGGATGAAGCGACGGTGCGGCTGAGCGCATTCCGCGAAACCCTGCCTCAGTCGTAGCGGTCCGCCGCCATGTCTTCCGGCGCGAGATCTGAGAAGCGCGTGATCCGCGATTCGAAGCGCAGCCGCACCTTTCCGGTGGCGCCGTGCCGCTGCTTGGCGACGATCAGTTCGGCCAGGCCGTGGACGCGCTCCATGTCCGCCATCCAGGCCATGTGCGCGTCATGGGTCTTGGCGTCGTCGCCGTCGACCGGCTGTTTCGGCTCTTTCGCGGCGACGTAGTAATCCTCGCGATAGACGAACCACACCATGTCCGCGTCCTGTTCGATCGAGCCGGATTCGCGCAGGTCCGACAGCATCGGGCGCTTGTCGTCGCGCTGCTCCACCGCGCGGGAAAGCTGCGACAGCGCGATCACCGGCACTTGCAGTTCCTTGGCCAGCGTCTTCAGGCCCCGGCTGATTTCAGAGATTTCGTTGACGCGGTTGTCGTTGGCGCGCCCGGTGCCTTGCAGAAGCTGGAGGTAATCCACCACCACCAGCCCCACATCGTGCCGCCGCTTCAAACGCCGGGCGCGGGCGCGCAACGCCGCGATGGTGAGCGCGGGCGTATCGTCGATATAGAGCGGCAGTTCGGCCAGTTTCTGGCTGGCGAAGGACAGTTGCTGGAAATCCTCGCGGCTGATCTTGCCCATGCGCAAGGCTTCGGAACTGATACCCGACTGTTCGGCGAGGATACGGGTGGCAAGCTGGTCCGCGCTCATTTCCAGGCTGAAGAAGGCGACGGCGGCGCCTACCGACTGCGTTGCGTCGATGCCGTCCGAAATGTCGCGGCGCAGGCGCTCGGCGGCATTGAACGCAATGTTGGTGGCCAGCGAGGTCTTGCCCATGCCGGGCCGCCCGGCCAGAATGACGAGGTCGGAATCGTGCAACCCGCCGATCTTCTCGTTGAGGGACGTCAGCCCCGTGGTCTTGCCCGCGATGTGGCCGCCGGAATTGAATGCCTTCTCGATGGCGGTGATGGCGGTGCGGGTGGCGAGGCCGAAGCTCTGCGCCTCGCTTTGCGCGCCCGCGCCTTCGGCCACGGAATAGAGCGCGGCCTCGGCCTGCTCGATCTGTTCCAGCGGCTCGACCGATTCGGACGTGTCCATCGCGCTTTCGACGAGATTGCGGCCCACTGTCACCAGTTCGCGCAGCAGCGCCAGGTCATAGATCTGCGCCGCCAGTTCGCGCGGGGCGAGCAGGCCCTGGCCGTCCGCCGTCAGCCGCGCCAGATAGGCGACGCCGCCCAGTTCCTTGAGCGCCTCGTCGGTTTCGAAATAGGGTTTAAGCGTGACGGGCGTGACCACCGCCTTGCGGTCCAGCAGTTGCACGATCCGCTCATAGATGCGGGCGTGGACCGGCTCGAAAAAGTGCGCGGGCGACAGGGGCGTCGGCAAGTCCTCGATCACTCGGTTGTCGATGAGGACGGCGCCGAGGAATGCCGCCTCCGCCTCGATATTCGCGGGAAGCGCGCGCGCGGCGGCTTCGGCCGGGGCCGCCGCCCGAATGAGAAGATCCTGTTCACCCATAAGCGCGCGACAATGCGCGTTCGGCGCGCCTGCCGCAAGGCGGGGTTGCCGCTCCATTTATGCACAGGGTGTGGAAGGTGCCCGACCGTTCCAGGGGAGCTGCGGCGATGCGCCATCTTGCCGCTTGAGGCGAACCTGCTCGCGAAGCATTGCTTATTCTTATAAAGCGTGTCCCCATGTCGTTGACACAGAATAGCGACGGAAAGGAATGCCGGGAATGGCGGATGACGCCACAGCCTTCACCACATCGTACGACAACGCTTATGCCGCCTTGCCGATCCGGCCGCCGAAGGTCCGCGTAACCAGGCGTGACGACGGTTCGATCCTGATCGAGCAGGACTATGCCATGCCGCCCGCGTGGCCATCCATTCCCGCGCTTCTTGCCGACCGCGCGGCGCGTCATCCTGAACGGGCGCTGCTGGCGCGGCGGCGGCGGGAAGAAGGCGGGTCGCTGGGCGATTGGGACATGCTGAGTTACGGCGATGCCCTGGCACGGTCGCGGCGTCTGGCGTCGGCTCTGCTGCGGCGTGGCATGACACCGGAAGATTGCATCATGGTGCTGTCGGGGCCATCGGCGGATCATCTGCTGTTTAATTTCGCCGCGCAGATGGCGCGCGTGCCTTATGTTCCGCTATCTCCCAACTTCTCTTTGCTGAACGACTTCGGGCGGCTGCGTCACGCCGCCGAATTGTGCAGGCCGACGCTGATTTTTGCGGACGAACCCGGCCTCTATCGCGATGCGATCGCCGCGATCCGCACAGCGGACATGGTGGTCGTCGGGTCGTCACCGGACGCGGCGGCAGGCATTCTTTCCCTCGACGATTTCCTGACGGATGCAGAAGACACGGATCTGGTCGATGCGTCGATCGCCGCGATCACGCCCGATACGCACGCCAAGACCATCTTCACGTCCGGTTCCACGGGCAGGCCGAAAGCGGTCATCCAGACGCAACGCATGCTGACCGCCATCATCCGGCAGCACGACGCCCTTTACTATCCCGATCCCGGCAAGGCGGGTGGCGGCGCCTATCTGTCATGGCTCACCTGGAGCCATGTCGGATCGAACAACGTGCTGCTCGGCGACACATTGAATGACGGGGCGACGTTCTATATCGACGACGGGCGCCCGGTTCCCGGACAGTTCGACGAGACCATCCGCAATTTGCTGGAAATCCATCCGACGGAATACGGCTCCGCGCCGGTGTTCTTCGCCCATCTGGCAGCGGCTATGGAAGCGGACAGCCGCTTGCGCGACAGCTTTTTTTCGCGTCTGCGCTATCTTTCCTATGCGACCGCCGGGCTGAGCCAGGACGTGTTCGACCGTATCCAGCGTTTGGCCGTCGCGGCGACGGGCAAGCGCATTCCGATCATTTCCAAATACGGCACGTCGGAGACGCAAGGCACCTTGCTGACAAGCTGGCCGATCGAGCACATCGGGCCGCTGGGCCTGCCGTTCCCCGGCGTGACCATCAAGCTCGCGCCGATCGGGCCGCGCTATGAAATTCGCGTCAGGGGCGACACCGTCACGCCGGGATATTTCCGCGATGCCGAAGCAACCGCCGCGGCGTTCGACGAGGAAGGCTTCTATTGCACCGGCGATACCGCCGTGCTGACCGATCCGGCGGATGCCGCGCAGGGCATCAGTTTCGACGGACGTGTATCGGAGAATTTCAAGTTAGGGTCAGGCACATGGGTGTCGGTGGGGTCTTTGCGCATCGCTCTCATCAAGGCGCTGGCGCCCATCGTGCACGACCTTGTCATTACGGGGGAGAACCGGGAGGAACTGGGCGCGCTCGTCTGGCTGCGTCCGGCCGAAGCGCAAATGCTCGTCGCGCGAGAGGGAGCCGACGCAGTGGCGGAGCACCTGCGCGCCGCATTGCAGGCGCACAACGCGGCGGCCGGGGGCGCGTCGCGCCGTGTCAGGCGGCTGCTGATGCTCGATACGCCGCCCCATGGCGAGGAAGTGGCGGACAAGGGCTATGTCAATCAGCGCGAAGTCCTGCGCCGCAGGGCCGATGCGGTCGAACGCCTCTATGCCGGCGGAGCGGATGTCATCGGCGCCTGATTCCCATTTCCAATATCGCGTTGGGGGATTCAGTCGCCCACGTGCGTCCGCGCACCTATGGCATTTCTGCAAGCCTTAAATCCCACTGACACGGGACTTGGATTTCCAGGTCGCGACGATGGCCGCGTCCGCACTTCGCCATGCACCGTAAAAGGCGCATCGCCCATCACACCGCATGTCGATCCGCTTAGGCTCTTGCCCCGGATTGTTGCATCTGCGAAACCCGCGCCAGCCATGGCCGACCCGCGCATCTCCCAGATCGAACTCGATGATGCCACGATCCTGTGGCGCAACGCCGATATCGAGCAGGAGCGCCGCATCGCGATCTATGACCTGATCGAGCAGAACCAGTTCAAGCCGGTCCGTTCCTTCATGGCCGGGCATGAGGGCCCCTACCGGTTGCACCTCTCCGTGGCGGACGGGCGGCTGGCGCTTGATATCGCGGACGATAGCGGCACGCCGCTGGAGACGCTGATTCTGGGGCTGGGGCGTTTCCGCCGCCCGGTCCGTGAATATTTCGCGATCTGCGAAAGCTATTACCAGGCGATCCGCAAGGCGACCGCGCAGGAAATCGAAACCATCGACATGGCGCGCCGCGGCGTCCACAACGAAGCGGCGGACATGCTGCTGGAGCGGCTGGACGGAAAGGTGGAAACAGACTTCGCCACGGCCCGGCGGCTCTTTACGCTGATCTGCGTGCTGCATATCAGGGCCTGAACACGGGGCGGGGGATCGGCACTCGATATGGCCAGACGACGGTGGAGCAGCCGCGCGAAGCCGCGCCTGCTGGCGGCGGTGTTGCTTGTGGTGCTGGTGGGCGGCGCGATGCTGTGGTGGCACTTGCGCCACTGGCAGCCCGATCGCGCGGTCTATCGCGTGCAGGGCGTGGAAATCGGATCGGACGACGGCACGATCGATTGGAAGGCCCTGAAGGCAACCGGCGCGGATTTTGCCTATATCGACGCCAGTGCCAGCGCCTTTGCGCGCGATCCCGCGTTCGTGCGCAATCTGGACGATGCGCGCGCCGCCGGGCTTCAGGTGGGCGCCGTCCACAAGTATGATCCCTGCCAGCCCGCCGACAGGCAGGCCGCCAATTTCGTCACCGTGGTGCCGCGCGGGGCGGAGTTCCTGCCGCCTGCCGTCGATCTCGACATGCTGGCGGACAACTGCCCTGTCGCCGTGACCGAGGCGGCGGTGCAGAGCGAATTGATGACGTTCCTCAACCAGATCGAGACGCATACCGGCAAGCCCGCGATCCTCAAGATATCCCGGCGGTTCGAGAAGCGCTATCGCATGGCCGCCGCGATCGACCGCAACATCTGGGTGACGGGCGACCGTTTCCAGCCGGACTATGCCGGCCGGCCGTGGACATTGTGGACGGCCAACAGCGCGCTGGCGAGCGCGGTGGAGCCGGAGCCGCTGCGCTGGGTCGTGGTCCAGCCGTAAGACATGCGCGCGGTTAACAAAGTTTACACTGCGAATGCCTAACGCCGTGTGACGCAACAGGCGAACGCGCCTGCGGAGACCCGGCTTTTCGCACCATGATTCGAACCAGAACCACACTGATCGTCGGCGCCGGCGCCAGCGCGGAACTGCAATTGCCCGGCGGGCCGGAGCTGCTTTCGCGCGTGGCGCAAGGGTTCGATTTCTCGCGCTTCGGAACGGACCTCCAGACCCGCGACAGCACGATCCTCGGCGGCTATCTCGGCAGGCTGGGCGCGGAGATGGGCAAGACCGAAGCGGCCATCATGCAGGCGGCGGAACGCATCCGTGCGGCCTGCAAGCTCAATGCCTCGGTAGACAGCATGCTGGAGCAGAACAGCGACGACCCGCTTGTCGTGGCCGCGGGCAAGCTGGCGATCATCCACTTCGTCTGTCAGGCCGAAGCGCGCTCTATCCTGCGGCTTTCTCCCCGTGCCGAGGGGGATCTGCCGGTGCAGGGGACGGACAACTGGCTGTTCCAGCTCGCGCAAGTGCTCACCGCCGGTATTCCCAAATCTAATATCGAGAAATGCTTCAACGAACTGACCATCGTTTCCTTCAACTATGACCGGTCCATCGAGCACTTCCTGCCTTTCGCGCTGGCGATGGCCTACGGCATCACTCTGATGGAAGGCAGGGACATCGTGGCGACGTGGCTGAACGTCATCCGCCCCTACGGTTCGGCGGGACGGTTGCCATGGCAGCCGGGAGACGCGCCGGCCGCCGAATGGGGAAGCGAGCAGCCGCAGAACATCATCGACCTTGCCGCGCATATCCGCACATCCGGCGAGGCGCAGCGCGACCAGACGACCATGCGCGCGATCCGCGCCGCCGTTTCGGGGGCGGAAAGGCTGGTGTTCCTGGGGTTCGGCTTTCATCCGCAGAACCTCGACATGCTGATGGAAGCAGGACTGTCTTCCGATTGCGAGGTTCTGGCGACCACGCACGGCATGACGCCGCTCGTCAAGGACATGGTCCTGCGTATTCTGCGCCGCAAGACCGGCATCGACAAGGACGGCCTGCTGACGCCGGTGGACCAGAGGGCGTTCGAAATGGTTCGCGATTTCAGCCTGCTGCTGGAAAGCTAGCTCTCCAGCCATTCCGCCAGCGCGGCCAGGCAATCGCGGCCCAGCAGGCCCGACCGTTCCGCGCTCCACCCTTGTGCGGGACAGGGCAGATCGTCGTTGTCCTTGAACGGCATTTCCAGAGTCATCGCCACGCAGCCGAAGCGTTCGGCGAGCTGGTTGGTGGACATGGCCAGGTTGGCCTTGCCCGGCGGGGCCACAGGATAACCCAGCCGGGTCTGGAAATCGGGCGTGCGGCGCTCAAGGATCGCGCGATAGCGGTGATAGGCCGCCAATTGCGCATCGGTGATCGACGCAATCCCCTCGAAACCCGCAAGGAACACGGCGGGAATCGCTTCGTCGCCGTGAACGTCCATCGCGAAATCCACGCCGGTTGCATCCATGGCGTTGCGCAAGGCGAGCACTTCGGGCGATCTTTGCGCGCTCGGCTCCGCCCATTCGCGGTTGAGGTTCACGCCCGCCGCGTTGGTCCGCAAGTGGCCGCGCCGGGAACCGTCCGGGTTGCAGTTGGGCACCAGATGCAGGCGGCATTCGCGGCGCAGCGTCCGGCCCACAGGGTCCGCCGGATCGGTCAGGCAAGTGAGGGCGCCTTCCATCCACCATTCGGCCATGGTCTCGCCGGGATGCTGCCGGGCATAGAGCCAGACGTGGCGTCGGCCTTCGCCCATTTCGAGGCAGTCGATGGGCTGGCCGTCGAGGCTTTCCCCCAGGCAGCGGTATTCCACGCCGGGCCGGGCGGCGGTCCGCGCGATCAGGTCGTGGTGCCGTTCCATCGAATAGGGCGCGAAGTAGGCGAACCAGCACAAGTCGCTGGCGGGGCGGTGACGGATCGTCAGCGTGCCCTCGTCGCTTTGCGCGTCCCATCCGGTTTCTGTCCGGCCCCAGAACCGGCGGTCTTCGGAAAAGGCGGCGCGGTATCCCGGCCAGCCTTGCGGATAGGCGGCGGCGTTGAGGCCGGTCAGGCGCAGCACCAGATCGCGCCCGCGCCCGCCGGAAACCCGGAAATGGAACCACTGGAAGAAATCGGACGCATGGTCCTTGCGGATGGCGAGCCGGGCTTCCGCTCCGTCGATGGACAGGACTTCGATATTGCCGGAATCGAAGGCTGCTGAAATCTGGATGTCAGTCATTCCACACGGATAGTTTCGCCGGACCGCCCCGGAAAGTCCCTGAACAGCGCGGCGGCCATTTTCGCCGCCGCCAGTTGCGTTTCCGCGAGCGGAGATTTCGCGGACACCGTGAAGCTGGCCCGGCCTTCCCACAGCGCCTTGCCGGTCGCGCTGTCGCGGATGCGCACGGACAGTTCGGTATCCACCTGTTCGGGCGGCGGCCCGGAAAGGTTGATGCCGATGCCAAGGCCCACGCCGGTGCCGTAGCTTCCGGTCGCTCCGCCCAGGCCGACGCTGACCGGACTGCCCGTCCGTCCCGGCTGGTAGCGGTTGCGCGCAAGGCCGATTTCCGCCGTCTGCGCCGCCGCCGCGCCCGGCGCCGCTTCGCTATAGCCGACGCGTGCCAGTTCGCGCGACACGGCGACGGCATAGCTGCGGTATTCCAGCGAGGTCTCGTCCATGCCCGGCGCGGCGGCGATCGCGATCGTGCCTCTGCCGAGCGAGGCCGCGTCGGGCGCGATGAAGCGCGTCACTTCCACCGGGCCGACCGGAGTCGCGCATCCGGCAAGCGCCGTCAGCATGGCGAGGCAGAGGGCAGGGATGAAAGGCCGCACGCGACGCTCCTGGAAAGGGTTGGGAAATACGGATAATAGACCATCGCTTGCGCGGCCGTTAACCAATTCTGGAGCGGCGCGCGCTATCGCGCAAGGCATGACGACGACAACGAACAAGCTTCCCGTGCTGGTCACTGGCGGTGCCGGCTATATCGGCAGCCACGCGGTGCTGGCGCTATCCGATGCCGGGTGGCCGGTCTGCGTGATCGACAATCTTTCCACCGGCTTTCGCTGGGCCGTGCCCGATCATGTGCCGTTCCATGAAGGAGATATCGAGGACGCGAACCTGCTCGCGCGCATTTTCGCGGAACAGGGCGTGCGGGCGGTGATGCACTTCGCCGGTTCCATCATCGTGCCGGAATCGGTCGAGAACCCGCTGAAATACTATCACAACAACACGGCCAAGACGCGCGCGCTGCTGGCGGCAGCCGTGGCGGCGGGCGTGCCGCATTTCATTTTCAGTTCCACGGCGGCGACATACGGCATCCCCGAAGTCTCGCCCGTGACGGAAGACAGCCTCAGGCAGCCGATCAATCCCTATGGCATGTCCAAGCTGATGACGGAGTTCATGCTGGCCGACACGGCAAAGGCCTATCCGCTCAATTACTGCGCGCTGCGCTATTTCAATGTCGCGGGGGCCGATCCGCAAGCGCGCACCGGGCAATCGACGGCGGGCGCCACGCATCTCATCAAGGTGGCGGTGGAAGCGGCGCTGGGCAAGCGCGATCATGTCGCGGTGTTCGGCACGGACTATGCGACGCCGGACGGCACCGGCGTTCGCGACTATATCCATGTGTCGGACCTTGCCGCCGCGCATGTTCTGGCGCTCGAAGCGCTGATCGCCGAGCCTGCGCGTTCGCTCACCATGAACTGCGGTTATGGCCGGGGCTTTTCCGTGCTGGAAGTGCTGGATGCGGTGGACCGGGTGACGGGCGGGCGGATCGAACGCCGCCTCGGCCCGCGCCGGGCGGGCGATCCCGATTCGCTGATCTCGGACAACCGCCTCATCAGGCAAACCCTGCCCTGGCGGCCGCGCCATGCCGATCTGGACGAGATCGTGCGACACGCGCTGGCGTGGGAAGAGAAGCTGGGCGAAATCCGCGCGCGGCCTTGACTTGGGCCCGGCTGCCTCCTAACGGCCACGCTTCAAATTCGGCCCGGCGCTCCGGGCAAAGGGACTGACCATGAAGATTCGCAACAGCCTCAAGTCGCTCAAGGGCCGTCACCGGGACAACCGCGTGATCCGTCGTCGCGGGCGCACTTACGTCATCAACAAGACGAACCGCCGCTTCAAGGCGCGCCAGGGCTGATTCGCGGGCCGCTCCCGCACGGGCGGGGGCGCTGTCGCGGCGCTTTGATGTGTAAGGGAAGCCTCCGCGAAAGCGGGGGCTTTTGTCATGCCTGACATTCGTGCTTCTTCCGATCCTGTTTCGGCGGTCGTCTTCGACGTGGGCCGGGTGCTGTTCCAGTGGGATTTGCGCCACCTGTTCGGCAAGCTCATCGCCGACCGCGACGAACTGGAATGGTTCGTCACGCATGTCGTGACGGAAGAGTGGCATTTCCAGCATGACGCCGGGCGGCCGCTGGCTGAAATGGTGGCGGAGCGCCGCGCCGAATTTCCCGCCCATGCCGCGCTGATCGAGGCTTATGCCGCGCGCTTCGGCGAATCGATTCCCGGCCCGGTGCCGGGCAGCCTCGAACTGGTCGAGGCGTTGGCGGCGCGGGACATGCCGCTGTACGCGATCACCAATTTCGGCGCGGCGTTCTGGCCGCCGTTCCGGGCGAGCCAGCCGGTGTTCGACCACTTCCGCGATGTCGTCGTTTCCGGTTTCGAGCGGCTGGCGAAGCCGGACCCCGCGATCTTCGCGCTGGCGGAGCGTCGCTTCGGCCATGCGCCGGACACGATGCTGTTCATCGACGACAACGCCACCAATGTCGCCGCCGCCGTTTCGCGTGGCTGGCAGGCCCATCGTTTCACGGACGCGGCGCGCCTCGGTGGCGAATTGCGCGCGCGCAAGCTGATTCAGGGGCCGACCTAGCGCGTGTTGCAGCGGGCGAGGTCGTCCGGCGGAAGGTCGCCCCTGGGTGTTGCAAAGTGCGCGACCGGTCCGAACGTGCGCGCCACCGCCTTGCAGACCAGGACCGGCCGGGAGCCATCGGCTTTCGCCCCGCATTCCGCGCCGTCGCAGCGCCAGAGCTGCCCGGCGACGATTTCCCGGCGCGGTTCGGCCAGCGGACTGGCGAGTTCGGCGCGATAAATGCCTTCCGCCGCCGCCAGCGCGGGCTGCGCCCCCAATCCATAAGCCAGCAGTCCGCCCGCGAGTGCGGCGGTTGCCGCAATGATCGCACGCGGCATCGAGGTGCGCGAATGATTCGCCATGGTGTTTTTCCGTCAGTTTAGATAAGTTGCTTATCGAGACCTATATAATTGAATGGCAAGTTGCAACTGGAAATGTATTTTCGGGAAGGCGCTATTTTGAGGAAGGCGGGGTGCGCGCTTTGCGCTACCATCGCCATGTTGCGAGGAGAGGATGGTGAAACTGCGCGAGCCCCTGGAAAATGCGGAGGAATGCGGCCTGCCGGTGGCGCTGCAAGTCATGGGCGAACGCTGGTCGTTCATGATCCTGCGCGCCGGGTTCAACGGCGTCTGCCATTTCGAGGAGTTCCTCGCCGTTCTGGGCATCGCCCGTAACATCCTGTCGAACCGGCTGGGCAAGCTGGTCGAACATGGCATCATGGAGCGCACGCCTTGCCCGCAGGACCGGCGCAAGGTCGAGTATCGCCTGACGGAGAAGGGGCAGGATCTGCTGCCCGCGCTGCTGGCGCTGCGTCAGTGGGGAGAGAAATACGGGCTGGGCGTTCCTTCCAATCCGGTGTTGGTCGATGCGCGGGACTACCGGCCCATCGGCCGCATCGAAATCCGCGCGCATGACGGGCGTTTGCTCGAATGGCCGGACCTGCAATGGCGGGACAAGTCCCAGCTTGGCGATACTGCGTAATCGGGCCTATTCACTGGCGCTTAAGAAGCGCGAACCTTATAGAACGCGGATGAAGTCCCGCCTGCGCGCCGTTCGCCCCATCGCCTGCCTTCTGTCCGCCGCGTTGCTGGCGGTGCCGCCCATGCCGGTGCTCGCCGCGCCGCAGGTGCCGTGGCTCTACAGGAACAGCGACGTGCCGCAGGACAAGGAGTGGCGTTTCGGCGAATTGCCGAATGGCCTGCGTTATGCCGTCCGCAGGAACGGGGTTCCGCCCGATCAGGTTTCGATCCGCATCCGCATAGATGCCGGTTCTCTGAACGAGGAAGACCATGAACAGGGCTTCGCGCATCTGATCGAACACTTGCTGTTCCGCCAGTCGAAGTATCTGGGAGAGGCACAGGCCATCCCTACATGGCAACGGCTCGGGGCCAGCTTCGGCAACGACACCAATGCCGAGACGACGCCGACCCAGACCGTCTACAAGCTCGACTTGCCCAATGCGACGCCGGCCTCGCTCGACGAATCGTTCCGGCTCCTGTCCGGCATGGTGACGGCGCCGACGCTGAGCGAAGCCAATATTCGCGCCGAAGTGCCGATCGTGCTGGCCGAGATGCGTGAGCGCGGCGGCGCCGCCCAGCGGGTGCAGGACGCCATCCGCGCCACGTTCTACGCCGGGCAGCGGCTGGCGCAGCGTTCCCCCATCGGCAAGCCGCAGACGCTTCAGGGCGCGACGGCGGAATCGGTCCGCGCATTCCATTCGCGGTGGTATCGCCCGGAAAACACAGTGATTATCGTGGCGGGGGATGCCCAACCAGCGCAACTCGAAGCGCTGGTGAAGAAGTGGTTTTCCGCCTGGCGCGTTCCCGGCAAGGTTCAGCCCGCGCCGCCGTTCGGCGATCCCAGGCCGCCCGCGGGCACGGACCCCGCCAATCCGGTGGGCGAAGTGCGCGTGCTGGTGGAGCCGGATCTGCCGCGCACGATCAGCTATGCCGTATTGCGTCCGTGGCGGCAGAAGAACGACACCATCGTCTATAACCAGGGCCTGATGATCGACGCGCTGGCGCAGGCGCTCATCAACCGGCGGCTGGAAAGCCGGGCGCGCAGCGGCGGCAGCTATCTGGTCGCGCAAGTGACGCAGGACAACGTCAGCCGCTCGTCGGACGGCACGTTCGTTTCGGTGACTCCGCTGGGAACGGACTGGGCCGCCGCGCTGAAGGACGTGCGCGCGGTGATCGCGGACGCCAAGGCCAACCCGCCGACGCAGGACGAGATCGACCGCGAGGCGGCGGAGATCGAAGTGGCGTTCCAGACGCCGGTGGAGCAGCGCCGCCTGTTGCCGGGAGCCAAGGTTGCCGACGATCTGGTGACGGCGCTCGACATCCGCGAAACGGTGGCCGCGCCGGAGGACGTGCTGGACATTTTCCGCAAATCGAAGCCGCTGTTCACGCCCCAGGCGGTTCTGGAGCATACACGCAGATTGTTCACCGGCACGGTCACGCGCGCCATGATGATTACCCCCAGGGCGGGCGAGGCGAACGATACTTCGCTGCGGCAGGCCCTGCTCGATCCCGTCACACCGGACGGCTCCGTGCGGCTGGCGGCGGCGAAGCCCATCTGTTTCGACGATATGCCCGCCATCGGCCAGCAGGGCGCGATCGCCGCGCTGACGCCAACGGGGCTGCTGGGCATCGAGGAAGCCACGTTCGCCAACGGTGTGAAGGCGCTGCTCTGGCCGAGCAAGGACGAGCCGGGCCGAGTCACCGTGAAAGTGCGCTTCGGGGCCGGATACCGGGCGTTCAAGCCAGCGGACGCGCCTTACATCACGCTGGGCGAAATGGCGCTGGTCGGGGCCGGGGTCGGTTCGCTGGGGCAGGAGGAGCTGGACCGCATCGCCACGGGGCGCAAGATGGGCTTCAATTTCTCCGTGGACGACGCATCGTTCGAGTTTTCCGCCGATACGCGGCCCGCCGATCTTGCCGACCAGCTCTATCTGTTCGCCGCCAAGTTCGCCATGCCGCGCTGGGATGCGGCTCCGGTGTTGCGGGCCAAGGCGGCGGCGGAAATGCAGTATGAAGCCTATGCCACGTCGCCGCAGGGCGTGCTGCAACGCGATCTGCAATATCTCCAGCGCAACCGCGATCCGCGTTTCCGCACGCCGACGCCCGCCGAACTGGCGCCGGCCACGCCCGAAGGGTTCAAGGCCGTGTGGTCGCGCGCGCTGGCGGAAGGGCCGATCGAAGTGCAGGTGTTCGGCGATGTGGACCGCAACGCCACGCTGGCGGCGCTGCAACGCACATTCGGCGCATTGAAGCCGCGCGCGGCGCTTTCGCCCGCTGTCGCATCGGCTTCGGTGCGCGTGCCCGCGCCGAACGAACGCCCGCTCATCCTCACGCACAACGGCGATGAAAACCAGGCCTCCGCCGTGGTCTCGTGGCCGACGGGCGGAGGCAGCGGCATCGGCATCAGCGAAAGCCGCCAGCTTGAAATCCTGGTCCAGCTTTTCACTAACCGCCTGATGGACGCGATGCGCGAGAAGCTGGGGGCCAGCTATGCGCCGCAGGTTTATTCCACATGGCCGCTCGATCTCGACACGGGCGGCTCGATCACGGCTGTCGCGCAGTTGCAGCCTTCGGCGGTGCCGGAATTCTTCCGCACGGCGGACGCCATCGCGGCGGACCTCGCGACAAGGCCGGTGAGCGCCGACGAACTTGCGCGCGTGACCGAACCCTTGCGCCAGCGCGTGACGCGCGCCGCGACAAGTTCCGCGTTCTTCATGTATCAGTTGCAGGGCGCGACGCAGGATCGCAGCCGCATCGCGGGCGTGGGCACGATCCTGCGCGACTATACGGTTACGACGCCGGAACAGATGCAGGCGCTGGCCGCCCGCTATCTGGCGGACGGCAAGGGCTGGCGCGTGGCGGTGGTTCCCGTGGATCAGGCCGGGCAGGGCGCGCAGACGGCGGCGCGCTGATCGTGATGATGCCCTCGGCCGCCTTGCGCGACCGGCGCAAGCGATCAGCCTGAGCGAATTTCCCGGTTTTGCATTTGCCCGGCGGCCCGGCTATGGGCGCGCCTGCAAAGGAGCGAATGAAGTGGCAAGCAACTGGACACCTGAGGGCTGGAAGGCCCATGAGGCGCGGCATCTGCCGGACTATCGCGACGCGGGCGAACTCGCGGGCGTCGAAGCGACGCTGGCGAAGTTTCCCCCGCTCGTCTTTGCGGGCGAGGCGCGTGCGCTGAAGGCGGAACTGGCCGATGTCGCGGCGGGCAAGGGTTTCCTGCTGCAAGGCGGGGATTGCGCCGAAAGCTTCGCCGAGTTCCACCCGGACACTATCCGCGATACGTTCCGCGTGCTGTTGCAGATGGCCGTCGTCCTGACGTTCGCCAGCAAACAGCCGGTGGTGAAAGTGGGCCGCATGGCCGGCCAGTTCGCCAAGCCGCGTTCCGCGCCCACGGAAAAGCAGGGTGAAACGGAACTGCCGAGCTATTTCGGCGACATCATCAACGGCATCGACTTCGAGGAGGCGAGCCGCCGCAACGATCCGGGCCGCATGGTGCAGGCCTATGGCCAGTCGGCCGCGACGCTCAACCTGCTGCGCGCGTTCGCGAACGGCGGCTATGCCAACCTGCGCCAGGTCCACCAGTGGACGCTGGAACACATCGGCCGCAGCCCCTGGGCGCAGAAGTTCTCCGAAACGGCGGACCGCATCGGCGAGGCGCTGGACTTCATGGCGGCCTGCGGCATCGATCCGCAGACCGTGCCGCAGTTGCAGGGCACCAGCTTCTATACCAGCCACGAGGCGCTGCTGCTCCAGTATGAGCAGGCGCTGACCCGGCGCGATTCGCTGACGGGCGACTGGTATGACTGTTCGGCCCATATGCTGTGGATTGGCGACCGCACGCGGTTCGAGGGTTCGGCGCATGTCGAGTTCCTGCGCGGCGTCGGCAATCCCATCGGCATGAAGTGCGGGCCGAGCCTCCAGCCCGACGCGCTGTTGAAGATGCTGGATACGCTGAACCCGGCGCGCGAGGCCGGGCGGATGACTCTCATCAGCCGCTTCGGGCACGACAAGGTGGAGGAAGGGCTGCCGCCGCTGGTGCGCGCCGTCCAGCGCGAGGGCCATCCGGTGATCTGGTCGTGCGATCCGATGCACGGCAACGTCATCAAGTCGGAAAGCGGCTTCAAGACGCGCCCGTTCGACCGTATCCTGGCCGAAGTGCGCGGCTTCTTCGCGGTGCATCGCGCGGAAGGCACGCACGCGGGCGGCATCCACATCGAAATGACCGGGCAGGACGTGACGGAATGCACCGGCGGCGCCATCGCCATCACGGACGCGGCGCTGGCGGATCGTTATCACACGCATTGCGACCCGCGCCTCAACGCCGCGCAGTCCATCGAACTGGCGTTCCTGCTGGCCGAGATGCTCAACCTCGAAGCGACCGAACGGACGCGCAAGGCAGCCTGAAAGGTATCGGGCGCCCTCTTGACGGGGCGCCCGGTCAGGCGTCGAAGCCGGGAAACAGGCGCTCGGCCTTGCGCATCATCGCGGGCCAGTAGGCAATGCCCGTGGTGCGCGCCGAAAACAGCGTCGCGGCCTGCTGGGCCACGTGATCCCGCACGGATTGCGCCGGAATGCGAAGCGGTTTGCCCATGGAAAGCGTGCGGACCTGCGTGGTGCAGGCCCATTCCAGGAAATACATGCGATAGAACGCCGCGCCGATGCTCTCGCCTGCCGCCAGCGTGCCATGGTTGCGCAGGATCATCAGGTTTTTCCCGCCCAGATCGCGTTGCAGCCGTTCGCGTTCCTCAAGATCGTCGGCGATGCCTTCGAAGTCGTGATAGGCAATGTCCTGATGCACGATCAGCGTGGACTGGTTGAGCGGCATCAGCCCTTCTTCCAGTGCGGAAACCGCCGCGCCATCGTGTGTATGGAGGTGCATCACGCAGTTCACGTCGGGCCGCGCCGCCAGCACCGCGCTGTGGATGGTGAAGGCGGCCTTGTTCATCCGGTCACCCGGCGGGTCCAGCACGTTGCCGTCCATGTCCACCCGGATCAGCGAACTGGCCGTGATTTCCTCGAACAGCAGGCCCAGCGGATTGAGCAGGAACGTGCCGTCGTGCAGCCGCGCCGAAAAGTGCGTCGCGATCTGGTCGTCCCATCCGAAATGAGCGGCGAGCCTGTAGGCGGCGGCGAGTTCGCGCCGCGCCATGCGGACCGATTCCTCTTCGCCCCGCGGTTGCGCCAGTTGTGTTGCCATTGTCGTCTCTCCGTTTGCGTCTGGAGAGTGGGCTTCCACGGGCCGGAAGTCCAGCCTGCCACGGGGATCAGGCGGCGGCCCGCGCGCCCAGCAGTGTTTCCAGCGCCGCGACGATGCGCTCGCCGGTGCGGCCGTCCCATAATGGCGGGATGCCGCCCTGTTTCCACTGGCCCGCGAAGAGCCGGTCCAGTGCGGGGCCGAGAACGGCGGGATCGGTGCCGATCAGTTCGTTGGTGCCGATTTCCACGGTTTCGGGCCGCTCGGTCGAATCGCGCAGGGTAAGGCAAGGGACGCCCAAGACAGTCGTTTCCTCGGTGATCCCGCCCGAATCCGTGATGACCGCGCGGGCGCTGCGCACCAGCCAGTTGAATTCCAGATAGGGCTGCGGCTCGACCAGCCGGAGGTTGCCGGGCAGTGCTAGCCCTTCCAGCGTTTTCGCGGTGCGCGGGTGGACGGGGAAGACCACTGGCAGCCCGCGCGTGCCTTGGCCCACGGCGTCCAGCATGGCGGCCATGCCCGCGCGATCGTCCACGTTGGCCGGGCGGTGCAGCGTCAGCACGAAATATTCGCGCGCCGTCAGACCCAGTTCGTCCCGAAACGGCGGCGCGCGCAGCCGGTCAAGGTTGGCCAGCAGCGTGTCGATCATCGTGTTGCCGACGAAGAATATCCGCTCGTCCGCCACGCCGCAGCGGCGCAGTTCGGCATTGGCGTGCTCGCTGGTGGTGAAAAACCAGTTGGTGATCGCGTCCGTCACCAGCCGGTTGATTTCCTCCGGCATCGTCCAGTCGCCGGACCGGATGCCCGCTTCGACATGGGCGACCGGAATGTGCAGCTTCTGCGCGACGATGGCGCAGGCCATGGTCGAGGTCACATCGCCGACCACGAGGCAGAGGCGGGATGGCGCTTTCAGCAGCAAGGCTTCATAGCGCGCCATGATCGCGCCGGTCTGTTCGGCCTGCGTGCCCGAGCCGACTTCAAGGTTCACGTCCGGCTGCGGAATGCCGAGTTGCGTGAAGAAATCGCCCGACATGCGCGGATCGTAGTGCTGGCCGGTATGGACGAGGCGATAGCGCAGCGCGCCGCCCGCCGCGCGCCGCCGGTCCAGCGCCGCGATGATCGGCGCGATCTTCATGAAGTTGGGCCGCGCGCCCGCGATGATGTCGATGAGCATTTACAGGCGTATCCCTGTTTCCATCGGTTCGAACAGGCACTTGAGATCGAAGATCACATGGCGGTCCTTGGTCAGCCTGCCGACGGCATCGGCGCCCATCTCGCGGAATTGCCGGTGCGCGACGGCGACCACGACAGCGTCGTATGTTCCGTCCTGCGGCGTTTCGACCAGTTCCTGGCCGAACTCTTCGCGCGCTTCGTGCGCGTCGGCCCAAGGGTCATGGACATCGACATCGCAGCCGAAGCCTTCCAGTTCCCCGATCACGTCCACCACCCGGCTGTTGCGCAGGTCAGGGCAGTTCTCCTTGAACGTCAGTCCCATGACCAGCACTCGCGCGCCGTCCACCTGGATGCGGCGCTTGAGCATCGCTTTTACAAGCTGACTGGCGACATAGGCGCCCATGCCGTCGTTCAGCCGCCGCCCGGCGAGAATGATCTCGGGGTGATAGCCGATGGCCGTCGCCTTGTGGGTCAGGTAATAGGGATCGACGCCGATGCAGTGCCCCCCGACGAGGCCGGGACGGAACGGCATGAAGTTCCATTTCGTCCCCGCCGCTTGCAGCACGGCCTCGGTGTCTATCCCCATGCGGTTGAAGATGATGGCCAGTTCGTTCATCAGCGCGATGTTGAGGTCGCGCTGCGTGTTCTCGATCACCTTGGCGGCTTCGGCCACGCGGATGCTCTGCGCCTTGTGCGTGCCCGCCGTGATGATCCGGGCATAGAGGCTGTCCACGAAATTAGCGGCTTCCGGCGTGGAGCCGGACGTGACCTTGCGGATTTGCGGCAGGCGGTGCTGCTTGTCGCCGGGATTGATGCGTTCCGGGCTGTAGCCGCAGAAGAAATCGCGATTGAAGGAAAGGCCGGACACTTTCTCCAGCACCGGCACGCAATCCTCTTCCGTCGCGCCGGGATAGACGGTGCTTTCATAAATCACGAGATCGCCGGGTTTCAGCACCTGGCCCACCGTTTCCGACGCGCGAATGAGCGGCGTGAGATCGGGTCGTTTGTGCCGGTCTATCGGTGTCGGCACTGTCACGATGAAGACGTTGCAGCCGCGCAGGTCCGCGATGCTGTCGGAAAAGCGCAATTGGCTGGCCGAAGCGAGTTCCCCGGCATCGACTTCCAGCGTCGAATCCCGGCCCTGGCGCAATTCGGCGATGCGGTCCGCCTTGATGTCGAAGCCGGTGACGGGAAGCACTTTCCCGAACTCGACCGCCAGCGGCAGCCCGACATAGCCCAGCCCGATCACCGCGATCCGGGCCGCGTTGGTATCCTTTGGAAGCGTGCTCACAATGATCCTTGCCGACAATTCACCACAGGCCATGGCGCATGTCCGCGGCCTTCGCGGGTGGTCTTACGGCCAAGGCGTCAAGAAAGTCCTTACTCGGACGGTGAAATTCGCAGCCGATCCGTGCCGGACAACGGTTAATCGCGGGTTGCGCGCCGCCATGCTCGCGGAACGCGCTTGAGTGCACGGCGCTTGCCGTCCTATAGAAAATGAAGCGCTTCATTTTAGAGTCGCGGCCATTGCGTTTCTCGACGTCCGGCGCGGCCATGGGGGGATTGGACATGCGCCCGGATCATGATGCATGTCGCGAAGGGCTGTTCGCGGTTTTAGCGCGGCGCCGGTCCCGTGCTGCCTCGAACCACGAGGCTCACGGGCAGAACAGCGGCTTCGACCGGCTCGCTTCCCTTGAGGACCGCAGTGACGCGTTCGACGCTCAGCCGCGCCAGTTCGAGCACGGGAACGCGCACGGTCGTCAGCCCCGGCGTCAGCAATTCCGCCATCTCGATATCGTCGAACCCCGTCACGGACAGCGTATCGGGCACGGCGATGCCGTCCTTGCGCGCGGCGTCGATGGCGCCCGCCGCCAGCAGGTCCGTGCTGCATATCAGGGCCGTGACACCGCGCGCGACAGGCGCGATTCGGTGGAAGCCGTCGCGGCCGCCATCGACGGTAAGGGGGCAGACCGCGACTTCCGCCAGTTCGATGCCATGGGCCCTGGCGGCGTCGCGCACGCCCTGTTCGCGCCACGCCGCGCGTTCGTTGTCGCGCGGGTCGCCGTTCAGCATCGCGATCCGCCGGTGCCCCAGTCCGGCCAGATGCCTGACGATCGCGACCATGCCGTCGCGGTCGGAAAAGCCCACGGCGCCGGGGGGCGCGGCTTCGTCCGCCGCCCACGCGAAGACGTGCGGCAACCCGACCCGGCGGATCATGGCCATCGTCGCCGCGTCGTGACGCGCCCCGATCAGGACCAGTGCATCCACGCCCTTCGACACCAGGCGCGAGATCAGTTCCTGTTCCACGGCCTTGTCGAATTCGTGCGACATGGCGACGGCGAGATAGTCTTCGCGCGCCAGCAGCTTTTGCAGCTCGTGGAAATATGTGGCGTAGATCGGGTGGTAGAGCGACGGCAGCACCACCCCCACCATGCGCGTGCTGCGGCTGGCGAGCATCCTGCCAGCACCCGATGGAACGTAGCCGAGCCGTTCGACCGCCGCGCGGACTGTTGCCAATGTGCGCGGGCGCACCGTGTCCGGCGCGGACAGCGCCTTGGATGCGGCCCCCAGGGACACGCCGGCGGCCTGAGCCACGTCGGCGAGCCGCGCGCGGCGGGGGCGAGATCGGTCACTCGTCATTGCCGCCGCCGTAACATTGCTGCCCCGCCTGTGCCAATCGTGCCTATGAAGGAGAGATGATGGACAACAGCATCCTGCCGCGAAACCGCGACTGCGACTTGCGCGCGCTGGAACGCAAGGCCGACTGGATCAGGCTGGAGACGATCCGGCTGGTCGAGATCGCCAGAAGCGGCCACTATTCCAGCGTGTTTTCCTGCGCGGAAATGTTCGCCGCGCTCTATTATCACACGTTGCGCCTCAAGCCGTCCGATCCGCAATGGCCGGATCGCGACCGTTTTCTGCTGGGCAAGGGGCATGCGGCTATCGGCCAGTATCCGATACTGGCCGAACTCGGCTATTTCCCGGCCGACTGGCTCGATACCTATACCCGGCTGGGCAGCCCGCTGGGCGACCATCCCGACATGAACAAGGTGCCGGGATGCGATTTTTCCTCAGGCTCCATCGGCCACAATCTTTCGGTCGGGGTTGGCATGGCGCTGTCGGCGAAGATGCGGGGCAGGGACTATCTTACCTGGGTCATGCTCGGTGATGGAGAGCTTAACGAAGGGCAGGTGTGGGAAGCGGCCATGGCCGCCGGGCATTATGGCCTTTCCAATCTGGTCGGCATCGTCGATGCCAACGGCATGGGGCTGGACGGCGACATCGGCGAGGTCATGAACATCGAGCCTATCGCCGCCAAGTTCGAGGCGTTCGGCTGGTCGACGAGCGAGATCGACGGGCATGATATGGCCGCGATAGTCGCGGCATTCGATGCAGCGCAGGATTCCGGCTGCCCGCACATGATCGTGGCCCGCACCCGCAAGGGCAAGGGCGTGCGTTTCATGGAGACGACGCCCTACTGGCACCTTGGCTACCTCGGCCCTGCCGACAAGGCAGTGGCCGTCGCGGAAATTCAGGCGAGGATCGACGCATGACCGTATCTGTTCCCGAACCCGTGCTCGACCCCGCGAGCTGGAACATCCTGACCTCCATGCCGAAGCTGACCGCGCTGACCATGAGCGCGGAACTGGAAGCGCTGGCCGGAGAGCGCGAGGACATCGTCGTGCTGACGGCGGACCTTGCCTCGTCCAACGGCCTGGATGCGTTCCAGCGGCGTTTCCCGGATCGTTTCATCAACACCGGTATCGCCGAACAGAACATGATGAGCATCGCGGCGGGACTGGCCTCGACCGGCATGGTCACCTACGTTTCGACGTTCGCCAGCTTCGCGTCGCTGCTCTGCGCCGAGCAGCTTCGGACGGACCTTGCCTATACCGGGATGAAAGTGCGCGTGATCGCGCATCATGCCGGTATCGCGATGGGGTTCTACGGCACGTCGCACCATGCGGTGGAGGACATCGCCGTGACGCGCGCCATGGGCAACATGACCGTCGTTTCCGCCGCCGACGGCAATGCCATCCGGGGGCTGATCCGCACGACGGTGGATGTTGACGGCCCCGTCTATATCCGCGTCGGGCGTGGCGCCGAGAAGCCCGTCTATGACGATGTGCCCGTATTCGCGCATGGCCGCTTTGTCACGCTGCGCGAGGGCGGGGATGCGACGATCATCGCCACGGGTCTTGGCGTCAAGGCGGCGCTCGATGCCGCCGACGCGCTGGCGGAGCGGGGAGTC
>Ga0265293_10002950_pt1 | contig 32691 bp, 31 predicted proteins | sample Munlanlewell138R_FD_192505 | JGI IMG/M metagenome (GOLD analysis project Ga0265293, IMG submission 192505) | Leachate microbial communities from a municipal landfill in Southern Ontario, Canada - Leachate well 138R | ecosystem: Engineered > Solid waste > Landfill > Unclassified | place: Canada... | reverse complement strand
GGAGAGTATTCTTTTAGGGTGGTAGTACTGTTAACGAAAGGTTACAAAAATAAAACAAACCAAAGATGAAACTCTAAATCATCTTTCAATAGACGCAGTATAGCTGAAATATTTAATAATAGCAAGTCATATACTACTTTTGTATCAAACTATTTTCTTTTATCAAAACAACAAATTTTTCTTTATAATACTACACAATAATTACACTGTTAGATTATACCATAAACTATTCATTAAAGGAGGTATTATGAATCAAAAGAAAATTAAGCATTTAAGCAAAATTATAATGATGTCCGGTATGTTATTTGTCTCTATTGGTACAACAGAAGTAATGGCTGCTCCGCCGCCGCCGGAAGGTATATATACTTACCCACAATTTCAAGATAGACCATACTATTATTATAACGGCAGATACTATTATGGCGGTGTTTGGCGTGATGGATCTTATTACTACAAGGGTCAAAGATATTATGGCGGACAATATTTTAGCAGATATAGCGGAGTGAGAGAAGAAGTATTTAACTATCCTCGATATCGCGACAGACCTTTCTATCTTTATAGAGGCAAATACTATTACGGCGGTGTTTGGCGCAATGGATATTATCTATTTAGAGGTCATAGATATTATGGCGGACAGTATTTTAGCAGATATAGCGGAATAAGAGAAGAAGTATTTAACTATCCTCGATATCGCGACAGACCTTTCTATCTTTATAGAGGCAAATACTATTACGGCGGTGTTTGGCGCAATGGATATTATCTATTTAGAGGTCATAGATATTATGGCGGACGATATTACGACAGATATGATAGAATGCGTCGTTATTGACAACACCACAATGATCTAATATCATAGTTATCCCGAACTTGTTTTGGGATCTAAATAAAGTTATCTCATTATTTACGCTGAGCTAGTCGAAGCATTAGATGAGATTTAGTACCATTTTTTTTCAAATCCAAATTGAGTTTTTAGCCGTTTATACTTACTATAGTGTAAACGGTGTTTTGTTATACTAAATTTATTTCAGCCGCAAACTTTTCAGCTTCTTGCCCATACTCCCAAAAATACTGAAATCTATTTTTGATAATTATAAAGTTCATCTAGCATATTTAAAAGCGGCAAATAGAGTATCTCCACTTCAGACATATCGATAGTTCCCTGATTTGCAAAGAAAAAATGATTGTTCCTGTTGCGCCTTGTACGGATAATGATATAGATCATCTCTGAGACAAGCTTGGCTTTTTGATAATCATAAGATATCTTTTCAAACAATACTTCTTGAGCACTTATCATGGCTGTGCTGAGTGTTCCGGTATTGATCTGAGCAATATACTCGATCTGCAATGATCTTAGAGTCTCCTCTAGCCATAGATTTTTCTCTGCTGTGACTTTGCTTCCGTACTCAGAGTGGGCTCTTTTTCTAAAAAACGGCACTTCGTATTTCAAAAGTGAAGCTTTGAGCAATATCTCGGTAGCCAAGGCTATATTTCTCCAAAAATCGATAGCCTCGAAAGCACTATGTTTGGTTACGGTATCGATCCTGAATATACCGTTTTTATATATGATGATACCATCCAATGTCGCCAAATGTCTCGCGTAAAGATAATTTTCTTCGGCTACATTGCTGATATCTATGGTTTGCATTTTATCGTCGCTTAAATATCATTGATTTGATATCTTGATTGATAGCACTTGCTACGACATTGCATTTGACTATAAATAGATAATATATAGGGCGTTTTGCCACTTGATAGAGGCTTTCAAAATTACCCATTCCTTTTGCGATCACGATATCGGCACGCTCAAATATCTCCCTTGAGACGACATTTGCCTTGTGTATCTCAAAACCTGGAGTTTCTATACCGGTGTCAATTATATCGGCACAACCGCTCAAGATCTCGGCTTCTTTTGGAGTCACATCATTAATGATAGGCTTGGTTCTGACAAAATAATGCACTTTAAGGTCATAATGTTTTTTGATGGTCTCTATAAGCAGTTTGTCAAAGACATGTTCTCCGACATTATCGCCGATGATGACTATCTCTTTTGCTTCTTTTAGCTCCTGCTCAAACACATCAAAATCATCTATAGCAAACTCTTTTTCAAAATGATGTTGGATCATTTCACTCAGCCCAAACTGATTTTGTGCACCAAAATCTATGACATTGCCGATAACGGCCATTTTGATAGCATCATTGATAGTTTGCACAAAAGATGTGTCTACTCTTAGCGCTTCGCTTGTGGCTCTCTCTTTGGCGCGCAAAACCGGATCTTCATCTCCCGTGATATCGGATATAGCCTCGTAGATCACTTTGGCTATTTGCGGCGGGGTGTATGAAAAATCGTGCTCTACTAATATCTGCGCACTTCTATCCAATATCTTTTTGCTTGTAATCTCATCAAGTTCAAGCAGTTTTATAACCTTTAGCGCTTGGTTCATCAAGCATACGATACAGTCGGATTTTATATTCAAGTATTCTCTCTTATTTGATATGTATAATTATAGCATTGGCACTTTAACACCATATGCTAGTTAAGAGATAAAAATAATAACTGCTATTTGTTTTTAGAATATTCGAATTGATGCCTGTACCCATTTTTCCAAATAGCACACGTGATTGGATCTTTACCCATTATATCCCCCGTTTCTACAAGGGCCGAAGCACGACAACCTGAGCCGCATTCACCAAACAGATCACATTTGGCGCATTCTTGATTTGTATTCAGGATGTCCTGCTTGGTCAGATTTGCAATGTCATGCAAATTTGAGTCTTTCCATACATTGATCAAACGCTTTTCCAAAAGATTCGGCATCGTTTTTTCAAGAATAGTATCAACATATCCGGCACAAGGCAGTAGTATGCCATCTGGCAATAGGTATGATTGTTCTTTGCATGTTTGGCAATCTACTGAATCAGGTGTAAATTTTGCTTTCTTGATAGAAGTCTTATCTTTATTGTTGTTTTTGGCACCGCTGCTGAAAAATCCGCCCAATTGTATCGCAAAAGGTCGCTCATCGTTATCCCAACGCATCCATATTTCATACAGTTTCCGGGATAACTCATCTAGTGACAAAGCAGTCTTGGTGCCTTTCCAATTCCCTGTCTCCTGAGGGATACTGATACGCCAGCTTCTAGCTCCAATCTGCTTCATCAGCTCATATGTAGGTCCTAGAGAATCCACACTCCTCTTGTCTATAGATGTAGATACTACAACATGAAAGCCGGCTTTTTGTATCCGCTCTATCGACTTGATAACATTTTGTTCGATACCCTTGGTGCCCCTCATATAGTCGTGTGAGCCGACACCGTCGAAACTAATTTGAAAACTCGGCGATATGCCAAGCTCTTTGAGTTTGCTAAAATGTCTATCTGTGACCAAAAGACCATTTGTCAAAATATGTTCTATGTGGATTCTTTTTTTTCTTAGTAATGAAATGAGATCTATGATATCTCTACGCAGAAACGGTTCGCCTCCTGTCAAAACGACACTTACGACATTGGCTTCTTCAAACTGTTCTATCAATTTTGCCATAGCATCAAAAGATAGCTCACCGTATTTTCCCGATGGCGACTCCATGAAACAATGGAGACAGCTTAGATTGCAATGCCCCGTGATACACCATTGGACAGTTTTTATAAATGGAGTATTGCTATATCGATAATATTGGATGAGTTCTAATTCTTCATTCTCAATGCATTCATGAACAATTCCGTCATGAATGAACTGTTTTAATATCTCTAAATGGATCGGAAGAAATGCAAATGAGTTAAAATTCGTTTTACCGTCACACGACTGTAAGACATAAAACTGTCTTTTGTCTAACTTTTTGACTTTGCCGTTTTTATGATTGACTGCTGCCGTTGGCATATCAAGCCAACCACGCAATAGCCAATCCGGCTGAAGTCTAACATAATGCCGACTCATTTTATATGCTTATTTAGCAATTATACGTTATCCTCGTCACCCGGCTGATAACCTCCAGGGATATAGGCATGGCTATTACCATAATCGCACGGATTAGGTTCAGGTTCTGGTTCTGGTTCTGGCTGTGACCACAGTGGATGGCTCGAACTGCAACCCCAAGTTACATAGCAGCCGTCATCTTTATTTTGAGCGGAATTCTCTAATGATTCGATAGGTGCTCTTGTATTTAATACGGATGTATAGTCATCAGCAGAAAAATCAAAACCGGACTTTTTGGCTATGTCTATCACTTTGTTAAGTGAATCCGATGAAGACTCGATATCAGATTCTTTTTCTAGGGTTTTAAGCACATCTTGCAATTGTTTGTCTGTCTCTACTTTATCAAAAAAAGCGTTAACTTGATCTTTTGACATCTGATATCCTTTTTGCTTATTTTTATTATTATATTACTAACGCAAAACTTTGTCAATAGTTTTTCATAAGTTTATCGAAACAATACAGATTCGTCATTCTTTGGAGGGGGGGGCTGTTCTCATTTTATTCAGCCTGTCCTCATTATCTGTCATTTCCGCCCCCTCTTAATATGTGGGGGCTATCCTGTTTAAAAACTAGATTTCCATTATTTCATATCTTTATAATTCACTCGTTAATTCACCTGCGATCATCTCAGCTTGTTTAAGCACTGTTTCGGTGGCTAGTGCTTGCATATCAGGCGGATAGCCAAACTGCCTCAAGGTTCTTTTTACTGCGATTTTGAGCTTGCTTCGCACACTCTCCTTAATAGTCCAATCAATACTTGCATTTTCTTTGACCTTTTGCGTCAATACCACTGCAAGTTCACGAAGCACATCTTTACTCATTAGCTCTTTTGCGCTTTCATTATTGGCTACTGCTGTATAAAAGGCATATTCAAACTCTGTAAGCCCCAACTCCTGCGGCTCTTTATCCATCGCCTTAATATCACGGCTCATATTGATAAGCTCATCTATCACTTCAACTGCTGTGATAATTTTATTATGATATTTTTTTATAGAATTTTCAAGCATCTCCATCAAAGACTTACTTTGCACGAGGTTGGTTTTTGCTCTTGTTTTTATCTCATCATTTAACAATTTTTTCAAGACCTCTAAAGCAATATTTTTATGCTTCATATTTTTAACTTCTAACAAAAATTCTTCAGACAATATGGATATATCAGGCTTTTTGATACCGCTTGCATCAAAAATGTCTATCACTTGTTCTGTAACAAGAGCTTTATCTATTACTTGTCTGATGGTTGTCTCTATCTCTTCATCACTTTTTCCTATGCCACTCTCAAACTTCACAAGCCTTGATTTTATGGCTTGGAAAAAGGCGATTTCGTCTTTGACGTCCATTGCCGGATCTGCAGGCACGGCTATGGCAAAAGCGCTTGAGAGTGCCGTGACCTCTTCGATATAGCGTTTCTTGCCCTCTTCAAGAGCCAATATATGCTCTTCGGCTTCCAAAATAAGTGCCAATTTTCCTCTAGTGTCTAGATCGAAATAGTTTTCATAAGGAAAACCATGGAACATCTGCGATACCACTTCAAGCTTTTCTAGCATAAGTGCCACCGCTTGTTCTTGCGCCAATGCAGGATCACCCTTGCCTCCGCTGTCACTATAAAATGAAAGTGCTTTTTTTAGATCACTAGCAATTCCTAGATAATCTACTACTAGCCCGCCGGGCTTATCTTTATAAACCCGATTTACCCTAGCGATGGCTTGCATGAGATTGTGTCCCTTCATCGGCTTGTCAATATAAAGTGTATGCATCGAAGGCGCATCAAACCCCGTCAACCACATATCTCGCACAATAACAAGTTTGAGCTCATCATTTACGTCTTTCATGCGGTTGGCTAAAGAGCGTCTTTGCTCTTTAGTGGTGTGGTGTTTTGCCATTTGGGGACCGTCGCTTGAGCTTGCAGTCATGATGACTTTTATCACGCCCTTATTCAGATCATCACTATGCCAAGCAGGCCTTAGGGCTATTATCTCATTATAAAGTTCAACAGCAATCCTTCGGCTCATGCTCACGATCATACCCTTGCCATCAAACACCTCTTGTCTAGCTTCAAAGTGGGTGACAATATCAGCTGCTATCTCTTTGATGCGATTTTTGCTTCCAATGAGTGCTTCAAGCTTCGTCCATTTAGCTTTGGCCTTTTGACTGTCATCGAGATTTTCGCCACTGAGTTCCTCATCAAGTTCTTTTACAAGCTCTTTCCCCTCATCGCTTAGGTTGATCTTTGCCAAACGGCTTTCATAGTATATCTTAACCGTTGCACCATCTTCTACTGCTTGAGCTATATCGTAAATGTCCACATAATCCCCAAATACCGCAGGCGTATTTACATCACTACTCTCTATCGGCGTGCCAGTAAAGCCTAGATACGTCGCATTTGGGAGAGCATCTCGTAGATATTTAGCAAATCCGTATTTGATCTCGCCTGTATCCTTATCGACTTTTGGCTTGAAGCCGTACTGTGTACGATGAGCTTCATCAGCAATGACGACGATATTTCGCCTGGATGAAAGCTCATCATATACATTGCCATCCTCCGGAGAAAACTTTTGAATAGTAGTAAACACCACACCGCCGCTTGCAACTTTTAGTAAAGTTTTTAGATGTTCTCTATCCCCGGCCTGTATAGGCTCTTGTCTAAGCAAACTTTTTGAAGCAGCAAAGGTATCAAAGAGTTGATCGTCAAGGTCGTTTCTATCTGTTATCACAAGTATTGTGGGATTATCAAGTGCTAAGACTATCTTGCCTGTATAAAATACCATGGAAAGTGATTTTCCGCTCCCCTGCGTATGCCATACAACACCACCTTTTTTATCTCCATCTTCGCTGCTAGCTTTGATGGTTCTATGTACTGCTTTATTTACTGCGTAGTATTGATGATAAGCGGCAAGTTTTTTGACAGTTTCGATAGTTACTATGCCATTACTATCCTCATGTTTAGACTTTTCATAAACGACAAAACTGCGCACTAGATCAAGCAGCGTAAATTTATTTAACATCCCATTTATTATGACTTCAAGCTCTGGGACGAGCTTGGATGCTTCGCTTTCTCCATCGCTGCTTTTCCACGACATAAAACGACTTCGCCCTGCACTTATGGTTCCTGCTTTTGCTACCATGCCATCACTGATAACACAAAAGGCGTTATAAGTAAATAAAGTTGGTATTAGTGCTTTATATGTGCCTATCTGATTATACGCTGAGCTGATAGTAGCATTCTCATCCACTGCATTTTTAAGCTCCATCACCACCAAAGGCAAACCATTTACAAACAGTATGACATCCGGACGTTTTTGGTATCCATTTTCTATGATAGTAAACTGATTTGCCGCTACGAAATCGTTATTTTCCACATCATCAAAATCTATGAGTTTTACTATCTCGCCTCTAGTAACACCATCTTTTTGGATATCTACCTTTACGCCTTCGGTAAGCAGTCTGTGGAATGATTCATTGTCACTAAGCATCTCTGATGACTTTATACGTCCGATTTGTTTTATAGCATCATCAATACTTTGATGTGATAGTGTGGGATTTATACACACCAAAGAGTCCAAAAGCCTATCTTTTAGCAGCACTTCATCGAAGTTTCTCTCCATTTCAGGAGCATAGACATATGAGTATCCAAGCTTTTCAAAAAGTTCTATCGCAAAAAGTTCTATGTGATTTTCGGTAATCTTATCCATGCTTTATTCCCCTAAAATATTTACTATCAGATTTACTACCGTCTCTTTCTGTTTTGGATCACTTTTGGCAGTCATGAGCGAAAGTGCTACCAACGCATTATCATTGATTTTCAATTCACTATTTGATTTGTAGAGTGCATTGTTTTTTGTTAAAAAGAGTATAAACATAAAAGCGCCAATGCGTTTATTGCCATCACTAAATGGATGATCTTTGATGATGTAGTAAAGTAAATTTGCTGCCTTCTCCTCTAACGAAGGTATCAGATCTTCACCGCCAAATGTTTGATAGATATTACGTATGATACCATCAAATGCTCCCTCTCTCTCTTTCCCAAACAGGTCTGAAGCTTCGCCCTTACTCATAAGTTGTTTTTTTAACTCTTCTATGGCCTCTTTTGCTTCATCAAAATCAAGAATAAACTTTTCTTCATGTATTGCTATGTTTTTTTCCAGTGAATCCTCATCGTATCCTTGCAAAAGCGTCCATGTACGAGAATAGTTCAATATCACATCCAACAAACCCTTGGCTTCTGAAAGTTCTAGATGATTTATATCAACAGTTTTCCGCAACAGCGTAATGGTCCTATCTAGCTCCTCCAACCCTTTTTGTTGAAGTCTCTTTTGGTTGATACTAAATCCATTGATCAAGTGCTCTTTTAGTACCTTTGTTGCCCAAACTCTAAAACTTGTCGCTCTTTTAGAGTTTACTCTATAGCCTAAAGAGATGATTACATCAAGATTATAAAACTCTACAGGCTTATCAGAATTTGCAATATGCATTTTTTGCATATTGCTTTTTTTGTCCAACTCTCCACTTTTGAAAATGCTATTTAAATGCCTTGAAATACCAGATTGGTCTCTATCAAAAAGCATTTCCATCTGCTTTTGACTCAACCAAACTGTATCATCTGTCAATGATACATCAAGATTGACTTGCCCGCTTGCATCTTCGTATATAATCACATCATTGGTTGTATCGTTATTCATTAGAACTCCTGCATATCTGCTTTATAGTCTCATAGATCCAATCGGTTGATGTTTTGGTATCTTTTAAGATTTTGTCATACATTTTTTCATCTATTTGATCTCGGATTTTATCGTTCACTTTCTCCGTGATATGCCCCTTGCCTAGTAAATCTATGTACTAGATCACTTGATAAAAATGCCCACCCCTTACCATGACCGGCCATGAAGTAAAACACCTTATCACTGGGTTTCATTAGGATTTTCCTTTTTTTGTTTTCTAGAAAAAAAGTATATCTATTTCTAGATTTTAGTTTACTTTGTCAAGGGTATATTCAGATTAATTCAGAATAACATCTTTATAGCTTTTATTGCCATCATTATTCATAATCATAATATTTATCTTCCCACCTTTCCCCATATTTTCTTTCATAAAACAATATCCACTCATTTGCATTAAGCCTGTTTCGTCATCACTATTATTCATAGGTACAAAGATTTGCTTCTCTCCGATAATCGTCCAACATAAAGAAAGATTATTTTCTTGTAAATACTGAACCAATAGTTTTTTATTAAATAATAAAGAATCAAAAGAGGAATATTTTATTTTTGCATCAAAGCATACAATTTGATTATCATTGTTAATAAATTCTCCTTCTCTTGAAGAGTATTGCATTTTCAAACCATCAAATAATATCTTCGATGGCTTTAAAACCTCCAAAGACTCTTCTTTAGAATAATCGAATTTTTCTTCCCAATAATATGCATTAGTTGTCAATCCAATTTTATGAGGATATTTAGTTCCTTGATGAGAATTAATATATGACCAATCTTCATAACCGTAATAGGGATCTTGCAAAAATCTATATGCATCAGACCAGTATTGTTCCCTATTGAATACTTGATAGTGACCTTTGCCTTCAGGCATCCAATTGTTAAAAAAATGTTGTTTTTCTGCCCACTCTACAAACTCTTCTAATTCGTCATTGGGAATTAAATAAGAATTCAATATGTACCAGAGTTCTTTTCGTATAACACTGGAACTATCATAGCCTTTTTTAATTGGTTCTTTCCAAACAGGGGAAGAGTGTAAAGAGATCCACTCTTCCCCTTTATCATCCACAAGATTTATGATATCAAATAGGTTAGGCAAATCATCAACAGTCTGAACCCATTTGTCCTGCTCCATTGCCCATTCAATATCAAAATCAGACTTGCACCAATTAGTTTGACAAGTATTTGTACCTACCCCTGTTTTTTTTAGTAATATAGTAGGGTCTATATCTCTAACATATGGTTCGAAAGGACCTTGATATATCACCTCTTGTTTATCGTTACCATACCCTTCATACATTTTAAAATTGTCAGTCATTCGAGCAAGTGTGTCATACATTGCGATCCATTGATATTTTTTGCCAATTCTCTCAATTTTATGATCATACCTAGAATAGCCACTTCTATTTTGTTCTTGTATAGCTTTTTCTGCTTTGTCAAAAAACTCACCTTTATAACCATATTCTTCAAATATTTTTTTAGTTGCATAGTTACTAACTAATTGTTCATTTTTCCTTTCTGCAAAGTCATGCAGAGCACTACCAAAGACATATCTGCCAAAGTCACCATACATTCCACCACCATATTCAGTCATCATTGAAGAAATAATACGACTTTGATGATAACCTTTATCTTTATCTTTATCTTTATATTTATCTATTTCTTCATTTGTTGGCAACTCTTCTATTTTTAGAAATTTACTTTTATATGGAGGCTTTACTCTAGTTAGGTCTACATCTAAGTCGATACCTAAATAATCAATATATTCAATCGTATTTTTTGCATAATCTCTAAGTAATATGTGAGGATAAACTTCATACATGTCAAAGATAGTCTTGTAAACATATTCTCCTAGCTCTTTGAATCCATTCTTATTTTCCGACCTGACGACTACTCCGAATCCTACAGCAAAAAGCCTCTCATAAACATAGGGTTCATTAATATTTTCAAACTGTTTTAATAAATCCAATACTTTATAAGGTCTATTTTGCAAAACAGAAATTAATGCTTTTGTGGCACAATCCCTTAATTGTCTATTTGATGAAACTAGCAACCAAGACAAAGCAATAGAGGTTAGTAAAATTGCATCATCGAAAATATAACTCTTTTCTTCTTCTGACCAAGCCCAGTCAATTAAACGTTGAATCGGATTAACTTCACGATCCAAATATATACTATTTAAAAGGGGAATGAAAAAAACATCTCTTTCCCTCATAGAAAATTTCGACAAATACTCATGTAAAATATTTGCATTTAGCGGATGCTTTGGGTTAGAGGCGATAGAAAAAAACACCTTAAAAATATCTTCCTGAAAATTCTCATTATCCATATTTCTTAAAATACGTTCTATAACGTCACTTGTAATACTTTCAGTCTTTCGCCAAAGTAAACTGTTAAAAAAACTATCGATGATAATTTCGTTTTGTGAAACCATATCAACAAGTTCAACATTACAAATTTCAGGTAATTGGATACACATTGCGTCAATCATACCCCGGTATGAATATAAATTATGTTCCTCAAAATAAAAACTTAGTTCTTCTTGTTGAAAAGACTGTTTAGGATTATCTTTGTCTAAGTAATGATCAAAAAGATATTTGACTTTTATATGATCTTCAAATCGTTCATATGCAAAGTAAAGCCTATCAATGTGTACTTTTTCTTCATAATCATAAAAAACATTCATAGTCAGTAGTCCTTCTGAGATTAAATCATCTAAAAGTTCCGAGCCTATTCCATATTTTGAGGAGACTTTACTAATGACTATTTCAAGTGCTCTATCATAAGCAATTGTTTGATCACTTAACATTTCTGGGATTAAAGCATCAATGGTCTTATCTATAAGCTTTAAATTTTTTATATTTGTATATTTTTTTGATAACTTCTCTTCAATGCCCTCTATAAAAAACTTAATAATATTTGTAATACCTTCATAGCCATCTGGTATTTTGGTTAACCCTTTTTTATTTAATCCTTCACAAAATAGCTTTAAAAAAAGTGGATTGGAAAACTCTGGGTGAAGCATTGGGACAGAAGGCTGTAAAATATTATAATTTTTAAAAAACATTTTTGAAGCGTTATACTCTACACCTTCAAATCCAAAATGAGTTACAGGAATTGCTAAATTATTTTCAAGCACCTCTTTTGGGATAATTAGCTTATAATAAGAACTACGAATACTTAAAACTAATCCAAGCCATTCATACTGTTTAATAGACTCCATAAAGCCAACTAAAAACTCACTCCAAAAGCTTCTTCCCTTTCCTTCATTGATAGCATCAATGAAAATAATAATTCTTTTATTTTGTCCTTCTGCTTTTGCATTTAATGCATCCAAAAACTCTTCTTTTGTGTAATTTAACTCAAGTAACTCTTTTAATATTTGACTCCAAGGAGACTTATCTTCTCTAAAGTGCTGACCTAATAAAAAAATGGAATAATAGCCTTCTTTTAATCTCTCACTAACAACATCAGCTAAAAGATGAGATTTCCCAATTCCTGCTTCACCATCTAAAATCATAAATGGATTATTGGCAAGCTTTAATGTTCTTGAACGTATTAGACTACGAAACTGATATAGTTCTGATCCATAATCTCTATGTTTTCTTATTGAGGCATCATATGTTGTTGCTGTTCTATACCCATGTGTTATGGTAATATTCTTTTCTTCGATCTCTTTTTCATTTAATGCATATAAAAGCTCGCTTATACCATCTGATATTTTAGACATCTCTTCAACTATTTTATCAATCTCATCAAAATCTATATATGCATTCCCCAAGAAATCAACTTGTTCATATAATTTTTCAAATATTCTGACCTTGATATCCAATTGTTCAAGTAAACTATCAATCTCATCATTATTAAAATATTTATGGCTTATAAACTCCCTGTATGAAACCATCAGTAAATGATATCTCTCATGAAATCTATCTTTAAATCGCTCATTACAACTTATAGCATCAAAATTTTCTACAATATCTAACTCAACATTTATTTCAGGTGTATATCTAGGACCCAAGTCTTTTATGGAAAGTTGATTTTGATCTTTAAACCATTTATCTGATAAATAAAGTTTTTTAGGTGCTTTGAGTTCTGATAGTATATTGTCAAGACTGTTATTAAATTTCAACTCTCTGTTTCTAATCCAAAATAAACCTAAAATAATTAATACAAGTACTATAATAATCAACCAATTTCCACTGGGTGCAAAAAAATCAGCAAAGTACCAAAAGAATTTTAAAGGATGTTCTGAAGTGTCAATTTGTTCTTGTATAAAGAGTGATAAGTCTTCAGCATATTTTAATGCTGATAATTGAGCAATTAATATTACACTTAAAGATAAAATAACTGAGTAAAAACCTTTTGTTCTAAAAAATATCTTCTCTATTAAAAAGTTTCCAAAACTACTTTCTTGAAAACTTTTAAATTTTTTATCTAAAGTTTGTAATATTTCTTTAACAGTCAATAATGAATCCTCACTTCCCCACTCAAAAGTTTTGGCAAGAGTGCATCTTGAAAGCTTTTAATAATTAAAGTCTTATAAAACATCTATTAACTCTCCAGTATTAGATCTCCAATTACCAATAAACTCTCTACCTTTATTTGTAAGTCTAGCAGCAAAAGATTGAACAAATATATCATCAAAAATTACATTATTGGTTGCATTATCTTTGATGGAAATGCTTTGTGTTTCTAATGTTTTAGCATTATATATAAGCCCATCATTTAGTAATCCTTGAACTTCTATTTCACCAGAAGCAAGTACTGCCTCTTTATCTGCTAATAAATTTAAAATTCTCATTTCATATTTTGTATATCGTTTGTTTAAAAATTGTAAATTCATTTTGTACATAATCATTGATTTTTTATCAATTTGTTTTTTTTGATCAAACAAGTGATGATGATTTGGACACAAACATACAATGTTTGAAACCTCATGTTTTTTTACTTTTGAAAAAGGTTCAATATGGGCAAATTCAACAGCTGGAAATTGGCATGTTGGAATTGCACAAGCATGTCCGGCTTCAAATAATACTGCTCTTTTTATTTCAATTGGTATATGTCTTGATGTTTCATCTTCTTTATGCATGTAACTTTCCTTTCAATTAACCCTCACTTCCCCACTCAAAAGTTTTGGCAAGAGTGCATCTCGCAATTTTTCAAGGGTTTGGATTTGATAGTATTGATTTCTAATCATTTTTAATCTCTTTCCGTTCTGCTTGCTTTTGAAAGTTATTTTTTAGATTTTGTATTTCATGTTGCAAAACTTTTTCACGTTCACTTTGTATTTTGTTTTGTTCTATAAGTACATCAGTTAGTTTTTCAAGCTTTGAATTTGTTTCAACAATAGAAGACTTAATATTTTCATTAGATTTTATCAATAGTTCAGAACCATTATCAAACCAAACTGTATATGCGAATGAAACCGCGGTAATAAATGTTGAAATAACAGTTAAACCGATGATCAATTTAGTATATTTTATATTCAATTTTGAATTTTCATTAGCAGAGTCACTTGAGGTTTTAAGTTCACTTGCTATTTGAACCTGCGTTTTATATACATCATCCATAAATGATACTGTTTCTTTTTCAGCCTTAATCATCATATCCATTTTGGATGATAAGTCTTTGAATGGTGCCAATCTCCTATTTTCTTGTTCACGGTGCATCTCTGCAAAATCAAATTGAGGAAAATTAGGCTTGACAGGCTCAACTGACGTAAAGCTTGGACTGAAAGATTTGGCTATATCACCTACATTTTTTAAAGAATCAAAAGTACTCTTTAATGACTCACCAACCCCCATAGTTTTTAAAATATCCTTAGACAACCCAGACGAAAAAGAAGAAAACATTTTCTTTGCTCGTTCCTGATCTTTTTTATGCCTTTCCAGCATTAGTCTATATACATACTCAATATATGTTTCATTATCTTGTTTTGATAATGATTCATCAATTTCTTCCTCAAAGGATATTACATAAATGCCGTCTTCTTTTTTTGAATGACTGCTTTTCCAGTCCTTATAAAAAGATGGATGCTTTTCAATAAAAAGTTTAGCAATCTCTTCAAGCTCATCTTTTGATAGTTTATCTACATCGTCTCTTTTTAATGTATATTCGTCTGGTCGCTCTAATTCGTCACCCACGAGATCTTGTTTTAAATATGCGAAGAACGGTAAATAACGCCTAAAAAATTCTTCACTTTCAAGTTCTTCAAATTTACTACTAAGATTTTTTTCTATTCCAATAGTATCTTTAATTCTAACTTCAAATAAATATAAATCCCCGATAGAGGTATGAATATTGGCAAATGGCTTAGTATTTGCTTTGAGTTTATTTATATCAACTACCATACTTCACCCTCACTTCTCCGCTCAACAGCTCAATGGCGGAAAATTCGATTTCATTTTCAGTTATTTTGGTCATTTAATAAACTCACTTTTTATAAATTTATAATCTCTTATTAGCATTTGCCATAAAACTATCTCCTGAAAAATCTCCTTGATATACTTGTTCGCTACAAGCTTTCATAAATATTTTCATATTATTGTCTGAATTAATAGAAATTTTATCGCCACTAATAAGTTCTTTTAACACATCAAACTTGTTCATATATATTAAAAACTGGCTTGGATTATCTTTGATTTTCTGAAAAGTGCCATTACTTTTGTAAAAAGCTATTTTCTTTAAATTTATGGAGCTTATTTCATTATTATTAATTAAATCATTGTTGATATCAACTAAATCCACAAGTTGTGTAGAAAATATATCTCTTAAGTCACCACTAGAAGCTTCTTTGTATAAATGTTTAAAATCCCCATGTATATTATTTAAATGAGATAATTGCTTAAAATAAATCCGCTTTGTAGCTTCACATAAAATAAAATCTACTTTATCTTCAAACTGTAATAGATTGTTATTTTCTAATAGTTTTGTCCCATTATCAAAAAATAGAAACTTTTTATCCTCAGCAATATACTTCTTACTTGTAATCACTTGAAAATTTATTTTTAACTTGCTATCTGTTTCTTCTCCATACATAACAAGTTTTATATCATTCAAGGTTGAGCTATCTATATTTGATAAATCAGTGCTTGATCTAAAATGTTCATATATTTTCTCAATATGTCGCTTTACATTATCTTCTAAACCATCAGTTTCTAAGTAAAACCATTCATCGTAAGTTGGGCTATAATCAGGAGATATTTTAAAATCAGTTAAATTATTAGAATCAATAGCTATAAAGCTACAAAAGTTTGGTACATTTTCTAAAAACTTTTCAAATTCTACTCTTGAATCAAAAAGGTTATTAAACTTGTTTTTCTTCAATTTACATATACATTCAGCCATTTTTATCCTTTATATGAATTAACAACTCTTCATCTATTTTTTTTAAAATTGTTTGTTGGGACAAAAATTTATAGTCTTTTTCATTCGAGATTAATATATATTCAGATTTTTCTGTTTCAATTTTATAAATTCTAATTCCCAGAATGTAGTAAAATGGATTTAAAAATCCTATTTTAGTCATATAAAAGAGTACAAATAAAAATATAAATATAGAGTTGAAAAATACCGTATTATATTCTTGTATATTTTTTAGTGACAAAGCAATAATGATAATACTTAAAAATACAGGTAAATATTCTCTGTATATTGGATTTATTTTCTTAATTGTTATAGTTAGTTCTTTTGATGATTTTGAAATATCTTTTAGCAAATAAACACTAATCAAACTCATCATAAAAATCATTAGCAAGTATAAAGATACATTAAAAAATTCATTATATTTTGCTAATGCAAAAGTATATTCTTTATACTCAAATTTAAAATCGATGTTTATAATAAATATTTTATTGTTTAATATATATAAAAATATTATCCATAAAAAAGAATTTATATGAATAAACAGCTTTAAAAATAAACTTTTTATCTTCATCCTGAAATCCTCACTTCCCCACTCAAAAGCTTTGGCAAGAGCGTATCTCGCAAGTTTTCAAGGTGCTTGATTTGTTTTGAATTATTTTCTAATTTTTCAATTAGAGGACTCATCTTTTCATTCATATCTTGTAGCTCATGGTCAGAAGGAATCATACACATAGCTTCATCTAAATCACCTCTTTTGATATGCCCCATTGTTGTAGCATGTGCCGATGAAATAGCAATAAAATTATCCAAATGAAACTTACACCAATGATAATAAAACCACTTTGGAAAATCTTTTGATGTCACTTTGAAAAGATGTTGGTTAAGCACACATTGTTTACCATCCCAAATTTTCACCATCAAAGATGCCGACCAAGCAAAAATCACATCGCCATTATTTACGATATATCCAGGCTTTACATTTGATGTTACCCAATCCGAATTTTCACTAATACCATCTTTTAGATCTTTGATTTTAAGTACAGGCAATTTATCTATATCATTTTCAGGTGGGAATTTTTGGCACGCTAAACCATTTAAAAAATCTGCTATTTTACTAAGCGGTTTTTCCTCCCACTCCTCTTTTGCTTCTTCAACAAACCATTGTCTAAAAAGTGTTTGGGCTAGTTCTTCTAAGGTGCGGTTTTGACGGTGGAGCAAATCTATCTTATCATCAAGGCTACTTAGAACTTCTGCTATCTCTTTTTGTTCTTCAAGTGGCGGAAGTGTTAATGGAAATTCTGTAAAATGATTTAATCTTAATGACATTACTGTTGAACCAACAGCTACACTTTCAAAGTATTCTTTGTTTGCCCAAATTGCATAAAATATATATTTTGGTATTGCCTGTGTGATTTTGTGTACAGCGTATGCTCGTTGGTGCAAATCAAATTTACCACTAAAATATCTTGGAATAAATTCTTTCCCTTCTCCAGCAACAATTATTGCTTCATCATCAAATAAAAATCTATTACTTTGTTTAACTATTTGGGAACGGTCAAACAATGGGTAAATACCATTTAATATAGAGTCTTGAGCATTGCTTTTTCCTGTTTTAACCTCTGCAACATCCCCCAACTTACACTCTCTCCAACTACTCATCGCTCGCCGCCAAATTTACCTTTGCTAAATTTACCATGATCCTATCATTGAGTGTTGACTCCTCTTGCATCTGAGCTCCCAACTCTTTTTGAAGACTCTCAAATCTATCTTTGAAATCAAATTCATCATCCACTTCTTCCAGTCCTACATATCGCCCGGGGGTGAGTACATAGCCGAGCTCTCTCACTTCTTCTAAGCTTGCGGATTTGCAAAATCCTTTGATATCTTCATAATTAGTTTCATTTTTCCAGTCGTGATAAGTTTGCGCTATTTCTTCTATATCTTCATGGCTCAACTCTTTAGTACGGCGGTTGATAAGATGCCCCTTGTTTCTAGCATCTATGAATAGTATATCTTGTGTCGTTCTGCCTCGTTTCATAAACCATAATGAAGCAGGAATCTGTGTATTGAGAAACAGTTTTGCAGGTAGGTTTACGATGCAATCGATGAGATTTGCCTCGATGAGGGCTTTGCGGATCTCTCCCTCACCACTTGTATTTGATGTGAGACTCCCTTTTGCTAGGACAAACCCGGCACGGCCTGTGGGTGCTAGGTGGTACAGGAAATGTTGTATCCAAGCATAGTTGGCATTGCCAACAGGTGGTATGCCGTACTTCCATCTGCCATCATTTCGTAAGATCTCTCCGCTCCAGTCTGATACATTGAACGGTGGGTTGGCTATGACTAGGTCTGCTTTGAGGTCTTTGTGTGCATCGTTTAGAAATGAGCCTTCGCTGTTCCATTTTACTTGTGAACTATCTATGCCACGGATGGCAAGGTTCATTTTACATAGTCGCCATGTAGTTTGATTGGACTCTTGTCCGTAGATAGAGATGTCGTTTATGCGTCCTTGATGTTCCTCTACAAACTTTTCAGATTGTACGAACATACCGCCGCTTCCACAGCACGGATCAAAAACTCTTCCGTTGTAAGGTGCAAGCATACTCACAAGCAGCTCAACTACACTTCTTGGCGTATAAAACTGTCCGCCCTGTTTTCCTTCGGCTAATGCAAATTCACCCAAGAAGTATTCAAATACATGTCCAAGCACATCGGCACTTCTAGATTTGGCATCGCCAAGCGCGATATTGCTCATAAGGTCTATAAGTTCACCTAGCGATTTGCTATCAAGATTATCTCTGGCATATACCTTTGGAAGCACCCCTTTTAGAGATGGATTTTCCCTCTCTATAGTATCCATAGCTTCATCAACTATTTTGCCGATAGTCGGCTGTTTGGCATTTGCGCTTAGATAGCTCCATCTTGCGCTCTGAGGCACGAAAAAGATATTTTCAGCCTTGTATTCATCTTTGTCTTCCGGGTCCGCACCGTCTTTTATCTGAGTGAGAAGCTCATTGTGTTTTTCTTCGAAACTATCGGATATATACTTAAGAAACACAAGGCCAAGTACGACATGTTTATATTCTGCTGCATCGATGTTTTTTCGCAGTTTATCTGCACTTTTCCAGAGTGCTATTTCTATAGACTCTTCTTGTTTATCTTTCGCCACAATTGTATCCCCGATAATAATTTGAAATATTATATCAAAATATTAGTTCTAATGTTTAAATAAACCTGCTTTTATAACTGCATCTTTGGCATAACTCTTCAACAGCACATTTTGATTGGATATTTTCTGGATTCCTGTCTTCGCGAGAATGACGATAATGTGGATCACCACACTTTACTTACAATGACGCTTACCTATCCAATAACTTTTTTACCCTCTCCATAAGTCCAAAGCTCTCTGCTTCAAGCAGTGAAAATGCAAACCATTTTTTGCCCAAATCTTTGAGGCTTGCTCCTATGTGATATATCTCTACTCCATCAAGTATGAGAAATCTATCATGAGAACTTGCAAACTCTTTGACTTCTATCTTGCTATATTGGGCATTATGTTTTTGCAAGTCTATTTTTAACTCTTTTGTGATGGTTTTCGTAAGTATTATTATTTTTACTTCTTCTTTGCATTTACTGAGAATCGATAAGGTTGTCTCATCACAATAGTTATCTATTAAGACTACCGACTTTTGTGCTTTTTTGACCAGACCGCTCGCAAAGAGATATGCATCAAAAATCTGCCCGTCAAAAAATATCCCCTGTTTTGGCTTTATGGTTTTATCTTCAAGTTTATTTGAAATATCTTCAACTTTTAACTTGAGAGAGATTACATCATTTTCAAGCTCTTTAAACCTTTGATGTGTAATCTTCTCTGAATTAATTGCATAACCATTTAACATGTAGTTTTTTAGTACTGATGTCGCCCATTGTCTAAATTTTATAGCTTTTGATGAATTTGTTCTGTATCCAACTGCGAGTATAATATCCAAGCTATAAAGTTTTACCAGTTTATCAGAATTTGCAAAGTGCATTTTTTGCACATTGGTCTTCTCTTCTATTTCTTTATCTTTTAGGATTTTATTAATATGCCTTGTTACACCCGTTCTATCAATGTTAAATATTAAAGCGATTTCATCTTGTCTAAGCCAAATAGTCTCTCCATCTACCGAAACATCCAATTCCAATTCACCATCACTATATATAATCAAATCTGCCATTTTTTGCCTCCGATTTTAAAATCTTAACTCAAAAAATAGTGTGTGTTCAAAAATATGACAAAATGATATATTTAATTATGCTTATTCAAACCTGCTTTTATAACTGCACTTTTGGCATAGCTCTTCGGTCGCTTTTTGGCAAGCAAATCCATCTCTTATGTTTTTTACTCTGCTAGTAGCTAGTATCTCATCCAAACTTTGATGACAAAGGTTGCCTAGTTCCATGATGGCTTCATAGTCTAAGCAGCACGGCACTACCCTGCCGTCACTAAGTATGGCTATATGCGAATCAAGCCCGCCGCAGTATCCGTTCCCGTAGATAGGATTGGAGAGTGATGGCCACTCGAAATAATCATCAAAATGAAGTAATATCTTTGGAGCCAGCCTCAATCCTTTGGTATCCTGCGTATAATCCACATCTGTACCGAAAAACTCAGATAATTTCTCAAAAATCAAAGAGTTGAATTCATCTTCGCTTTTGCCATCGTCCATATTCCAAAGCCTGAGGTTCAAAAACGGCTCTGGATAGCTACTTAACTTCTCTTCACAAAGAGTGAATATGGGAGATAGGTATTCATCCAAAGTGAATTTGGTACTGTTTTTGTTGAAACTATTTAGAGAGATATTAAGCTGACGAATGCTTGGATGAAAGAGTGTCTGGGACGAATGATGTGGTATATAAAAACCGCTTGTAGTGATCATTGCTCTCATGCCGTGTGATTCTATAATATCTAGATAATCTCCAAGATTAGAAAGCACTAGAGGATCGCCCATCACATGGCATACAATCTCTCGCGTGTAATGTGAAGCTTGAGATACGATGGAGTCAAAAGATTCAAGCTCCATGATGTGATTTTTGGTAGATTTTTCAGGGCAAAAAGAGCAAGTTAGCCCGCATATATTGGTAAGCTCTACATATATGCGGTTAAATCTCATAAAAGGTTATTTTTTCTTCGCAAAGTCTTCGACGCTTTTTTCTAAGCTCGCTAAAAAATGTTCTATCTTCATGCCTATTTCTTCGATGAAGTTGCGGCTTTGATTGAGATCTACTTCTATATGCTCATCATCAAGTTTGACACCGATATTTTGAGCCAGATTCTCACCGCTTTCTTTGATATTTTGCCCTATATTTTGGGCTTTATCTTTGATCTGTTGTTGGATATTGCCAAAGAAGTCTTTAGTCTTGCCGGTATCTATGGCTATCTTGTCTTCTGAAACATCTATGCCCATATCTGATAAAATATTTTGATTTTCTTCTTTGTTTTTGTTCGACATAACTTCTCCTTTTTAGGTATCAGCGCGATTATACCATACCTTGAGTGAACTTTGGATACAATACCAAACTAATAAAAAAACATCAAGGAATAAATATGGGACTAGGTATAGGCTTGGTAGGTTTACCAAATGTGGGTAAATCAACAACTTTTAATGCTCTGACAAAGGCGCAAAATGCACAAAGTGCAAACTATCCTTTTTGTACTATAGAGCCAAACAAAGCAGTTGTGCCAGTACCTGACGAAAGACTCGAAGAGCTTGCCAAGATAGTCAAGCCTGAGCGTATACAATATTCTACACTTGATTTCGTAGATATCGCAGGACTCGTAAAAGGTGCCAGCAGAGGCGAAGGATTGGGCAATAAATTTCTATCAAACATACGTGAAACAGAAGTGATACTGCATATAGTCAGATGCTTTGAAGATGAAAATGTCGTGCACGTAGAAGGTTCTGTCGATCCTCTGCGTGATGTGGAGATCATAGAAGAAGAATTATTGTTAGCAGACATCGAATCATTGCAAAAAAGAATCGATGCACTAAACAGAAGAGTGAAAGGTAATGACAGAGAAGCCAAAGCCCAACTTGAAATTGCAGAAGAATTGATGGCATATATCAATGAAGGCAATCCTGTCTCCGAGTTTGGTAAGCAAGAAGATGAGGCTTTTATGACACTTAATCGCGAACTTAGATTCCTAACGGGCAAAGAGATAATATACGGTGCTAATGTCGATGAAGAAGGGCTAAGCGAAGATAGCGAATATGTCAAAAAACTAAAAGATTATGCTAGTAAATTCAATCGTGAAGTTATCAAACTTTGCTCTAAAGTCGAAGAAGATATGGTAGATTTTGACGATGAAGAAAAAGCCGAGATGCTATCTTCTCTTGGCGTAGAACAATCAGGACTTGATCAGATCATCAAAAAAGGTTTTGCAAAGCTTGGACTTATGAGCTACTTTACTGCCGGGGTAAAAGAAGTACGCGCCTGGACTATCCACAAAAACACAACCGCGCCAAAAGCAGCAGCAGTCATCCACAATGACTTTGAAAAAGGATTTATCCGAGCTGAAGTCATAGCATATGAAGACTTCATCGCGAACAAAGGCGAAGCCGGAGCAAAAGAAGCAGGCAAAATGAGATTGGAAGGCAAGGAATATATCGTCCAAGACGGCGACATAATGCACTTTAGATTCAACGTATAAAAACACAGGGGAAATGATGAAAAATATTATACTTGCTGCATTGGTGGCTTTGTTTATATATGGTTGTGGTGACAAAAAAAGTTCTTTTATACTCAGCAGCACAAGCGAACAAAATCTAACTGAAACAACCAAGAACTTGGAAAAAGCCATACAAAATGAAAACTTTACCCTCGTCGATACGTTAGATCATAAAATAACAGCAGATGAGTATAATATATCTATCCGCCCTCAAAAAGTGATCAGATTCACGCATCCTCAAGTAGCTTCAATGCTCATAGCCTGCAATACAAGTATGGGTATGGATGTACCGTTTAAAATGCTTGTATGGAATGATTATGAAGGCAAAACTCATATAGAATATATGAACCCGGAGTATTGGTCGCTTACACACAATATCAAAGACAAAAAATGCCTTGCACTGATCAATCAAACCAAGATCGCCATGGACAAAGTCGCAACTAGCGTTTCAACTAAATAATTAATTACTCTATCTAATAAACAGATTACTGCGAGATTTTCGTAAAGTCTCGCAGTAAAAAAAGTCAAATGTATATGCTAACCGACAAAAACAGTTAAAATGAGAAATGTTCACCTAGATAATATTTGCGCACTTCTGGGTCTGATGCCACTTCTTCACTAGTACCGCTTGCTAGCATCTCACCGCTTCTCATGACATAAGCCCTATCGCAAACACCTAAAGTCTCACGGACGTTATGATCTGTGATAAGTATCCCCATATCTAGCTCAACAAGCTGCTTGATGACATTTTGGATATCAAGTACAGCGATAGGATCAACTCCTGCAAAAGGCTCATCAAGAAGCAAAAACTTTGGTTTTCCTACCAAAGCTCTTGCTATCTCCACACGGCGTCTCTCTCCGCCGCTTAGACGTATTCCTTCGCGATTTCGGATAGGTTCTATATTGAAAATTTCCAATAATTTTTCTATCCTCTCTGTGGCTGTTTTGGTATCTAGTTTCAATGCTTCAGTGGCAATAAGCAGATTTTCTTCTACGGTTAGGTCTTTGAAGATGCTTGATTCTTGCGGGAGATATCCTATGCCTAGTTTTGCACGGCTGCTCAATGAAAGATCGGTTATATCCTTACCGTCGAGTAATACTTCACCGCTAGTAGCATCAGTAAGCCCACATATCATATAAAATGTCGTAGTCTTACCCGCTCCGTTTGGCCCAAGCAAACCTACTATCTCTTTGCTTTTGATATTCAAAGATACATCATGAACAATTTTTGTTTTTTTGATAGTTTTTGATAAATGTTTGGCTTCTAGTGTATGCATGCCTCTCCAATAATATATCGTCTCTTGTCGGCAAATGGCTCGATCTTAATATGGCAAGTATTATACCCTGCGCTATCTAAAAAGGCTCTAAGTTCATCCCCGCCCCACTCTACTATATGCCAGCCAGCCTTGTCAAACTCTTCATGAAGTCCAAGCGACATCATATCTTGCAGTCCAATTCGGTATAGATCATAGTGAAACAGCTTATCACCATAACACTGCTGAAGACTAAAAGTCGGTGAACTAACTACATCTTCCAATCCAAATTCTTTTGCAATGGTTCCTGTTAGAGTAGTTTTTCCAGATGCCAGATCTCCTTCTAAAAATAGTATTACATTTGATGGCAATAAAGCTTTTAGTTTTTTTGCTATCATTGAAACTTCATCTAAGGAGGCTACTATTTCTTCTGACACTAAATATTCTTTACAACGAATTGGAAAATGATATGATTTTTTCCAGATGCTTCATAGCTTTGCCACTATCAATCGCCGCAGAAGCTTTTTTGATACCGTCATCCAGATCTATTGCATTTCCATCCACAAAAAGCGCACAAGCAGCATTAAGTACCACTACATCCCTTTTGGCTCCTTTTTCCTTGCCGGAGAAAATATCTTTTATGATGGCTGCATTTTGCATTGCATCACCGCCCAAGATCTCTTTGTGAGTTGCGAGCTTAAATCCAAGTACTTCCGGATCGATCTCGCCATGAGATATAAATCCGTTTTCTACGAACGCAAATGGTGTTTTTGTGCATATAGAGATCTCATCTGTCTTATCAAGGCTACTGACTACCATAGCTCTTTTTACACCTAGATCAACCAAAGCATTTGCTACAAGATCTACATAACTAGGGTCAAATACTCCTATTAGATATTTTTGTACGTGCGCAGGATTGGTAAGCGGTCCTAAGAGATTGAATATAGTGCGATGAGGAATAGAATGACGGATAGGCATAATATGTTTCATAGCAGGATGATGGCTTGGTGCAAACATAAAACAAAATCCGACACTCTCTAACATCTTGGCTTGCTGCTCTAGGCCCAGATCAAGCCTGATGCCCAAAGCTTCAAGCACATCAGCAGAACCTGATTTGCTAGTGATACTGCGATTACCGTGTTTTGCTACGATGCTTCCCATCGATGCCAACAAAAGCGAAACAGTAGTGGATATATTAAATGTTCCACTTTTATCTCCACCTGTACCCACTATGTCTATAGCTCGGGAACGTAACTCTTCAGATATCGGTAGAGCAACAGCATATTCTCTCATGATTCTTGCTGCTATAGCCATATCTGATACGCTTTCTCCGTTTTCATACAAAGCTATCAAAAATTCCCTAGCTTCTTCTTCGCCGAGTTCGTTTGCGAAAAGCTTTTCAAATTTTGTCTGTGCTAACATTTTATATTTCCTTTAAAGCTCTTTTACATAAAGTTCTTTTTGAGTTTTTGGTATAGTTTTAGTAGTCGGGATCGCTAAAACTTCATACAACTTTGAGCCATTCAGATATTCTATCCTAACTTTATCACCGACTGTAACATTTTTTGATGGCTTGGCTTCTATATCATTGATATACACTACGCCGCTTTTGACCATATCTACAGCAATTGTACGTCGTTTGATGACATTTACACTGCTGAGCCATTTGTCTATTCGCATACTATTCCTTGCAGCACTGGGCCGTAGTTTGACTTTGTTCCAACAAAGCATATTTGGCATCCAAGCTTCCGGCTTTGCTAGCTCTTTTCCATAAAGAAATAGCCATATCTTTATCGCATGATACGCCAAGGCCGTCAAAATAGTGTTTGCCTAACATAAATAAAGCATCGGAATCTTTGGTAGCAAATGCTATGTCTTGATACATTCTAAAAGAATCATCATATCTGTCTTCATTAAAAGCTTTGTTTGCTTCTGTGTCGTCCACCATCGCTAGATCCTTTATAGTTTAAATGCCTCTTGGGCTTTATTTGCAAGTGCCATGCCCACAAAAGATAATTTGCCATCGACTATAGCTCCATCGTTTTCCAGCTTGGAGATTATCTCTTTGCCCTCTGCCATTGTCATAGCTCTAGATTCTTCGAGCATTGCTAAGATATCCTGCACGCTTTCATCGGGCTCTTTGTGGAGTAAAGCTAACAGTACTACTTGTTCCAAAAGTTCAAAATCTTCATTCATTTTTTAATGCAACTCGACATTTAGCTTGACTTCTCTGGTACTTCTTTTGGCTTCTGTTTCGCCGGTTAGAGAATTGTGTCTATAATGGATACCATTTAGCCCTTGAAGTTCACTGCCTTTGAATGTTGTTTTATTGTCAAGTTTGGCTTCCGGGTTGGCTAGTTTGATCTTTTCTAGTTCCGCAGGAGCTATTTTGACTTTGGTTCCTGCCAAGATAGGAATACCGGCATCCACGATACAACCGTCACCAAGCGGTATACCCGTTACCGAATTTGCTCCAAGAAGTGTGTTTTCTCCTATGGTGACGGGATGACCGTCAGTGCCTGATAGTACACCAAGAATACTTGCTCCTCCTCCCACATCACTGCCTGCACCTACTATAGCTGAACTTGATATACGACCCTCTACCATCACTGCGCCCAGTGTTCCAGCATTGAAGTTGATATAAGAAGCTCCCGGCATAACAGTAGTCCCTGCTGCCAGCTGAGCTCCCATACGTACTCTGCTCGCCTCAAGTATACGGGTATTGTCTGCTGGGACGATATGTTGTAAATATCTAGGGAATTTATCTACACTATCGATCATAGGATAAGTGCCGGTGAGCTTAAGCGCTATCTCATGTTCTCTTAGATACTCAAGTTCATACGGAATATTGCCTACCCATGCTACATTGTTAAGTACCCCAAAAGCACCATTGAGATTAAGACTTCTAAGAGCAGCTTTTGAAGTTGAGAGTGCATAAAGTTTTAGATATACAGCTTCTACGCTAAGAGGCGCAGCGTCTTCAAAGAAAAATACTATACGAAAATTTGAGTTCAAAGTATTCATAGAGCTAAGAGTCTTGATCACTTGAACATTGCGATGTGCATCGCCTGATGCTTCATCTATATATGGAGCAAATGCATTCATGGCGTTTGCTACAAAGTCTTCGTTGATAGTCGCTACAAATTCTGAACCACTAAAATCGACCTTGATCTTCGATGCTTCAAGTGCAGCTACGAATACCGCTGCTGATCCATAATTCTCTTTCCAGTTTATAAGAGGAAAGCTAGCTTGAAGAATTTTATCTGCATTTTTTTGCCCACGATCTACTCTTGCTATGCCAAATGCTATAGGTTCACGGTAGCCAATACTTGCTTTTGTAGTCTCCACAAGAGCTTTAAATTCATCTACTGTTGCAATTGGTGCTATCATCAAATATATCCTTGTTAAGTTTTTGGGATATTATACTTGTATTTATTTAAAATCTGAAGTTAGCGGTGAGATGGGCCACAGTAAAGAGCAAGCCAAAAGCGATATTATGATAAAATCATATTATGAAACACTTAAAAGGCTTCGGCAATCGTTACTTTACATTAGCTATCATAGCTTTATATTCTACACTGTTTAAGCTCTGTAGAAATGATAGCAATTACCGATACCATAACTATGCTCATATCTTCAAAATGCCCAAAACCTCCCCTCCTTGTATTTAAATAAATAATTACGCAAATTATATTATTCAGAACTTGTCGTCATCCTCGTGCTTGACACTGGGATCCATTGGATTCCTGCCTTCGCAGGAATGACAACCTGAAATAGATTCAGTATGACAAAGCTAGCTGGAGTAAATGCAGCATAGAACCATAATATTAAAACAAAAACAAGGGGACAAACAAAAATGAACAAACCGACTAAATACAGCATAGCGCTGCTTGCTATACTAACACTATCAAATGCCGACACGACTGATCTAGGGGAAATAGAGATCATATCGGCAAACAAAACAAAACAAAGTATCAAAAAAACAACATCAAATGTAACAGTCATCACAGAGGAAGACATAAAACAAAATGGCTACACATCGCTTCCTGAAGCACTTTCACACAGCACTGGATTGCATATCACGCAAAATGGCGGAATGGGAACAATAAGCTCAATTTTTGTCCGAGGTATGTCAAGCGGCAGCGTTTTGATCATGGTAGATGGCATGAGGCTAAATGATCCGTCAGAGATAGACAGTAAAGCATGGATAGAGTCTATACCTATATCAAATGTAGCTCAAATTGAAATTATCAGAGGCGGATCGTCATCAATTTGGGGCGCAAATGCAAGCTCAGGAGTAATTAACATTATCACTAAAAAATCACAACAAGATGGCATTAGTGGTGATATTGGGATAAATTTAGGAGCTCATAAAACAAAAGGAATTGATACAAACATCTTTTATAATAAAAACGGTTTGAGCGCTAAGCTTATGGGTTCAGCATTGAATGTGGGCGGCATATCAGCACTTGCTCCGCAGAAAAGTGAAAAAGATAAATATAAAAATAGAAATTTTGTAGCCGGACTTGGTTATGAATTTAATGAAGACACCAAAGCAAATATAACTTTCAATAAAACTTTTGCAAAAGGTGATTATGATACAGGAAGCGCAAACGACCCATTGTCAAATTTTGATAATACATCCACTAATATCAATGGTGAATTTGTTACGAAAATTGGAGACATAAAGACGGTATTGCGTGCGTCACAGGGTGAATATGAAAGAATTGATACGAATCCATATGGTCAAAGTGTATATAGCGCTGATATTAAAGAGTATACATTGCTTAACGAGTATCAATACAAAATTGGCTCAACAGTATTCGGAGTAGAATACAAAGATTTAAACGGGAATAGTCCATTTGTTGCAACATCTGCAAATGATAACTATACAAACAAAGCAGCTTTTTTATCAAACACAATTCAACCAACAGACAAATTGCTCTTGGAAGCAAATTTGAGATATGATGTTTTTGATAAATTTGATAACAAAACCACATATAAACTCGGAGTAAAATACGATTTGACTCGAGAGATAAAAGTGAGAGCTAACTACTATACATCATTTAATGCGCCTTCGGTCTATCAACTTGCAAATGCTCTAAATGCAGGAAGTTTGAAGCCAAGCTATATCAAAGGATATGATGCGTCTATCTATTTTAAGAATAATGTAACTTTGACATACTTTGACAATAAAATAGAGGATGATATCATTTATATAAGTAACTGGCCAAATCCAGGTCCATCAGGATATGCAAATAATAGTGCAACTGAAAATATAAGAGGTATAGAGTTCGCATTTGCTACTCCTACATATTTTGATGCTTTGAATTTTAGAGGCAATTGGACTCATCTAATAGATTTAAATGATAAAGCAGGCAAAAAATTACTAAGCAGACCAAAAGATGATGTAAATATTTTCGCTGATTACATATATAGCGATACGTTTGTTTTGAGCCTTGGCGCAGAGTATGTCGGTACAAAATACTCATCAGGCTATAGTGAAAGTATTGGCAACTATACTCTTTGGAATGCCAATATGACAAAAAAAATCGGAGATAATATCGATCTGGGACTACACTTCAAAAATATTTTTGACAAAGAGTATCAAAGTGTTTATGGATACAATAGTGAAGGCCGAACTTTAGAGGCAAAACTCACATACAAATTTTAGGAGTTTAGGTGCATATAAATCATAGTTATTATATAACCTATAAGCTATTTAACGCACTCTTTGCAGGTCTGGCGCTTGGCAGTGTGATGAGCATATATGCACCCCTAAAGCCCTCGATCTATTCGCTTGGCGGGATAGTATTGGCCCTAGGAATGATAATCGTTGCTAGGATGTATGAAAAGATATTGACCATTCAATGGTTTTATAGATTTACCATGCTAGTCGAAGTGGTATTATTTGGGGTCATACTATTTTTCTTGACTACGGAATTTTCTTATCAGAGTGCGCTTTTGATGTATATAGGCTATCAAATTACTTTCATATTCAGCAGTTACCTGATACGGGCTGAGACTCTGTTTTTGAGTGAGACATATATGCTTATACGCATCGATACAGTTAAGCAGATAGGTACACTCATCGGTATGGCTGTTGCTTATGTTTTTTATCAATTTTTAGAGGAAAAAACCAATATAGAGCAGGTTTATACTATGCACTATATTCTTGCATCAATACAAGCTATTGTAATATTTTTAGTATATAGAAGTTTTGAAGATAGACATTAAGCTTTTTCTTTTTTGATCTACTTATGATTTGCATGCGATTTTCATCGCTAACTTTCTTGCAAATGGAAATACTAGCAATATGGTTGGAAATACGATAGCATAAGCCACTATCCATGCGTGCAGCCATATTCCCATAAACCCATCAATTAATCCAAGATTTATAAATGTAATTGCGCCGGACATGATAAAACTCATAAAGCCTGAAAGTAATAATGCTTGAATTTGATGAAGGTATTTTATTGAAACCATTTTTTTCTTTCTGTCTATTTTTTCGGGATTATATCAAATTGGTTTTAAACATTCTTTTGATGATTGTTTTTTGTTTCGCTAACCGGCTTCGTATTCTTCCTTGTCTTGCGTGAAATTGTATACAACCTTAGATACTAAAAATATCAAAATCCATGCTAGCAACATTGTAGTTATCGTGTGGCTCAAAAAATGATCACCGTTCATCATTTTATAAAGTCCAGTTATCCAACCGGTTAGAAATGCGCCTACCAATGCCAGTCTTTTATTTCTTTTTGTTTTAAATAAAAAGTAGAGTCCCATAAGCGCAAAACCTCCTGATGCATGGCCGGCAGGATAACATTTAGCTTTTTGAGTTTGAATAAAATTAGACGGATAACTATTGAATAGTTTAATTTCTGGAAATTTACCACCATATCTATCCAGCTGGCAAGGACATGGCATATTAGTATTGCCTTTCAATTGACCTACAGTAAACGGTACTACTATTAACGAGAATGCCACTATCATCAATCCGCTTTTGTAATCCGAAACAATTTTATTCTTGCGGTAAAAAATCAAAGCCAAAACAACAGATATACCAAATATCAATATAAGCTTCTTTTCACCGCTATATAATATAAAATGTAAAAACCAATTATTCTTATTTGATAATAGCCATGCTGAATTTTGAAAATTATAAAATAGGTCTTGAACAGCCAAATCAAGATTTGTAAATTGGAACGTAATAAAATCTATCACAAGCAGTATCAAAGGTATAACAATATTCATCATCTCTCCACATAAAACAAAAATTATATCTTAAAAATATGATATTTTTATAATTAATCAAATTGATTTAAAGTAATAAAATAAATGTTCAATAATTCAATTTTCATATTTAACAACAAATTACTTCTCGCTACCGCCAAGCGCCCTATATAGTGCGATACGATTTATCATCTCTTCTAATTGAACCGAAAGGAGTGTCTGCTGTGCGCTATAATATGTACGCTGTGCAAGCAGTGCATTCAGATATGTATCTACACCGTTTTTATAGCGAAGATCTGATATTAGATAGCTATTTTTTGATGCTTTGACCAACCTATTTTGTGCATTAAGCTGATCATTGATCGTTTGCCTGCGAGCTAAAGCATCAGCCACTTCTTTAAACGCTGTTTGAATGGCTAATTCATATGCTGCTATATAATAATCTTTTTGTGCTTTTGCATAGTCGAGGCTTGATTTTCGAACACCAAGATCAAAAATAGGCAATGTGATACTTGGCACAAACGACCAAACAGATGCAGCACCTCCGCTAAAAAGATTGGATAAAGCAGTACTTGCCAATCCTCCATCTGTAGTTATGGAAATAGATGGGAAATAAGCCGCACGTGCTGCACCGATATTTGCATTGGCGGCTTTGAGGTCATGTTCTGCAGCGAGTATATCAGGCCTATTGAGAAGGATACTAGAAGGCATACTTGCTGAAACTTCTGCTAGATATTTTTTGTTCGCATTCAAGCCTTCCGGAAGCCACTTATCGTCAATTACTTCGCCTGCTAATAAGTTTAGGGCATTTTTGTCTTGCTCCACTTTTGTTTTATATTTGGCAATGTCGGCTTGTGCTTGATAATAAAGTGTTTGTGCTTCATAAAGGTCCAATGCTGAACTAGCGCCCAAATCAACTTTTCTCTGCATAAGCTCTAAGGTTTTTTTGGCACTAACTTCTGTTGATCTTGAGAGTTCTAATAAATTTTTATCTGAAGCCAGGGTCAACCAAACTGTGACTATTTCAGAAATGAGAGTAATGCGAAGTGCATGCTGATTCTCTTGCGAGGATAAATACTTTTCATATTCGGCTGCCGATAAACTATGGGCTTTGCCAAATAAATCAAGTTCATAGCTGCTAATTCTAGCTGTGGCTGAATAACTTTGTGTAGTTGAGGTGGAACTGAGTGAATTCCCTTTGCTGCCTGATAATACTCCACTGATCATTGGGAATTCTGAAGCACGCTGCATGTTATATGTTGCTTTAGCTGATTCTATACTAGCTACCGCTTCGCGTAATGAGCGACTTTGCTTGAAAGCTATCTCTACAACATGGCGCAGTTGCTCGTCTAAAACAATTTCTTTCCATGGCATTACATAAACTTCATTATCTCCCAATGGTGCAACATTGGGTTTTTGAGACATGCTCTCATTCCATTCAGACGGAATTGGCGA
>Ga0265293_10002949_pt1 | contig 32692 bp, 15 predicted proteins | sample Munlanlewell138R_FD_192505 | JGI IMG/M metagenome (GOLD analysis project Ga0265293, IMG submission 192505) | Leachate microbial communities from a municipal landfill in Southern Ontario, Canada - Leachate well 138R | ecosystem: Engineered > Solid waste > Landfill > Unclassified | place: Canada... | reverse complement strand
GTAGAAATAGACCAGCATCGGATATTTTTTAGAAACGTCCAGGTTTTCAGGGGTGTAAAGCAGGCCTTCGAGGGAATCACCATCGGCAGAGAGCCACTGCACCTGCTGCACATCGCCCCAGCGCCATGGTGCACGCTGGTTGTCGAGGTGGGTAATCTGCACAGGGTTTTCGAAATTTTCATCACTGACATAAAGATCGGGGTAGCGGTCGAAATCCGATTTGCGCCAGATCAGCGTCTTGGCATCGCGCGCCTGGCTCAGGTCGTCGAAGCTGTAAGGTTGCATTATCAACTTACGCGGCGTTGCTGGTTTTTCCGCTTTAGCGGAATAAAATCCGCTTGCACGGCTCTCCAGATCAAAAGCATACAGCATCATTTCCTTTTCGATATGTTCCTGGCGGCGGTCGAGTTTCCAGTATCTAAACTGCAAATTGTTGTCGCGCCCCACACCGTCGGTGATGCGCACCGGCGCCTCTTTGTGGTGCGTGTCGAAGCGCCAGATGTCGTACCGATCGTTGATGAGCACATAGCGATCGTCGTTGGTAAAGCCCGCATAACCGTAGTTGCCCGGCAGTTGCGGCACATCATTCAGCTCGTCGTAAAAAGCATAAGGCAACGACCCGGTAAGCGAGCGAACCTCGTCGGTGGCCACGTCGCGCAGGTACCAGGCCGAATCGTTGGGCGCATACCAAACGAAATATTTAGCATCCGGCGAAAGCGCTGCCGTAGAAGAGGCTTTGGCGGTGAGCAATTTTTTGCTGCCATCGCTCACGCTGATGGCGTAATAGTCGCGGTAGTAGTCGTCCCACTGCGCCTGCAGCCGATAAGGTTTATCGGTATATCCAAGCACGACAGGTGTTTTATCTTTTCCCGGAGCCACTGCTTCCTGCACCTGCTCATCGGCAAGTTGTACCATGCGCCGGCTATCAGGGTGCCACACAGCCAGATAGCTGCGTTTGCGCTCGTTGTCGAGCATTTTATTTTGCCGGGGCTGGATGTAGTCGTCGCGCCAGTTCCATACGTCCACCGAAACTTTCTCGTCTTTGGGCACCGTATCTTTCGGTTCCGGCTCAGCCTGCGGAGCCGTGCCGAAAAAGAGCTGCGCTCCGTCGCGGGTGAAAACGGGCGAACGATGCTCACTCACACGCCATCCGGAGGCCAGGCCGGCGGCAGCGCTATCTACAACGATGGCAGCCAGCGCCTTTTCTTTCTGCCAATAAGCAAGGTCATAATTTTTTATTTTGGAGGTGTCAGCCGAATAAACAAAAGCCAGCTGGGCGCCCTGTTCATCCACTGCCAGTCGGCTGGCCACACCACGATTGTTAAACAGAGTATCGGCCAAAGCCAGTTCCTGATCGAACCTTATCACGCGGGTGCTGTCGATGGAATCATTGGTGCTGGTAATAAAAGCAATCAGTTGCTCATTTCGCGAAAGCGCATAATCCGTCACATCATCAAATTGGAAGATGCTGTCGGTGGCCATGTTGAGCAGCACCAACCGCCGGCCTTCGGCTTTTTTCTTTTTCTTTTTGCTGCGCGTCGGTTTTTCCTTTTCGGCTTTGGCGCTATCCGATGTGTCAGTTGTATCTTTTGCCGGCTCTAACTTTTCGTGCAGAAAAGCCACCCACTCGCCGCCTTCGGCTGCAACTTTGAACGACTTCACCTGCGCAAACTTACGCACCGGCGCTCCAGGCACAAAGATGCCCAACGAATCTTTGGGCAAATCATCTTTCTCCTTTTTGGCCAGCTTTGCTTTGCGCAAGGTATCTTCGCTGGGTTTTATTTTAAAAACAATAAACTTTGAATTTCCTGCAAACTGAGCGTCGTAGCCACGCGCTGCCGAGTCGGTGGTTTGGTTTTTTGTATTAAAAAAATACAACATGCCGTCGCCCTTGCCGGGATTAACTTCGTAAGTCACCCATGCTCCGTCGGGCGAGATATTGGTTTTTTCGAGAATTTTCCACTTGTTGTAAATGGTATGGTCCAGGGGCTTTTGTTGCGCTTGTGCAATTAGTCCCATCATTGAAATAACAAGGAAAATAAAGAGTTTCTTGATCATGATATTCTATATTTTGCGGCCAAAAGTAATTGAAAATTTAAAAAAGTGCCAGGGTTGCATCCCCTTCTGGGCTGCTAACCCTTATGCCTCCGCTAACTTTCCAACCCCACAATTTCTTGTTGAGCGCCTCTTCTGTTAATAAACCTAAAAAACAAATACGCCAAAGGGATTTAATTATCTTTGATTTTTCATTTTAAGAACCGGTAATTACACCCAACTTATTGATAACAAACACATCGTCATCATGGCTTACATTCAATTCGATAAAGCGCAACTGATCAATCTGGAGTATTGCCTCAAGCGGGAGTGGCTGCGTACCAACCGTGCAGGGGCTTATTCGGCGAGTACCATCGTCAACTGCAACACACGCAAATACCATGGATTGCTGGTGGTTCCGCAGCCACAGTTTGGAAACACGCCGCACGTGTTGCTCTCGGCACTGCACGAAACGGTGATACAGCATGATGCCGAGTTCAACCTGGGCATTCACAAATATCAAAACAACACCTATCATCCCAAAGGGCACAAGTATGTCCGCGACTTTCAGGTGGATCCGGTGCCGGTGATCACCTACCGCGTGGGTGGTGTGGTGCTGGTGAAGGAGATTCTTTTTTCGTCGAACGAAGAGATGATGATGATCAGATATACGCTCAAAGACGCCCACTCCCCTACCACGCTGCGGCTCACACCATTTCTGGCTTTTCGGCAAATCCATGCACTCTGTAAGGCCAACAACGATGTGCATACAGATTACCAGCCGGTGCCCAACGGCGCTGCCTTTTGTATGTATCCGGGCTATTCCACATTATTTTTACAAGCGTCCGTCGAAAATAAATACACACACCAGCCCGACTGGTATTTCAATGTGGAGTACACGCACGAAAAGCTGCGGGGCTATGACTATCTGGAAGATCTGTATGTGCCGGGGCACATAGAGTTCAAACTCAAAAAAGGCGAAAGCCTCATCCTCTCGGCCAGCATCCGGCAGATAAAACCCAAAGCCCTGGAGGAGAAATTTGCCCAGGAGCTGAAGAGCCGTACCGTTGCCACCGACTTCCGTTCAGCACTCGACAGCTCCGCGCGACAATTTGTTATCACTAAAAACGACAAACCCGAAATAGTTGCCGGCTACCCGTGGTACGGCGTGTTGGGACGCGACACTTTTATGGCTTTGCCGGGCTTGCTGCTCACCCGCGGCGACACCTCCACGTATCTTCGTATCATCGACAATATGATTGCGCGGATGCAGGGGCCATTTTTCCCTACCGCCGTGCTCGATACCCATTCGGAGTATCACTCCGTCGATACGCAGCTTTGGTTTTTCTGGGCTTTACAAAAATATGCTTCGCATACGCATCAGGAGCTAAAGCTTTGGCAACAATACCAGGAGGTGATGAAAAAGATTCTGGAGGCTTACGCCGAAGGAACCTGGTTCAACATACGGATGCAAAGCAGCGGACTGCTCACCGCCGGAGAAGAGGGTTATCCGCTTACGTGGATGAACGCGGTGGATCATGGACGTCCCGTTACGCCGCGCGCCGGCAATCCTGTGGAGGTAAATGCACTGTGGTACAATGCGATAATGTTTGCTTTGGAATTGGCGAAAGCCGCCAACGACAGGCCGTTTATAAAAAGGTGGTCACGCATCGCTCATCAGATCAGGATGGCCTTTGTCGAAAACTTCTGGAGCGAGACGCGCGGTTATCTGGCCGACTTCACCAATGCCGATTTCAAAGACTTCTCGGTGCGTCCCAATATGCTTCTGGCTGCAAGCCTTCCCTTCTCGCCACTCGACGAGCTGAAACGCAAAAAGATTCTCGACGTCATCGCCCGCGAGTTGCTCACCTCACGCGGTTTGCGCACCCTCTCACCCAAAAATATTCGTTACAAAGGAAAGTATCACGGCAACAGCCAGCAACGCGACGAAGCCTGCCACCAGGGAACGGTGGTGGCGTGGCTCGCAGGACATTACGCCGAAGCCTACCTGATGCTTTATGGGAAAAATGGCCTGCCCGTAGTAAAAAATATTTTCAAGTCTTTTGAAGAAGAGACCCAGAAAGCCGGACTAAGCTCCATCTCCGAATTTTTTGACGGCGACCCACCCCACGATTCTGCCGGCGCTACGCACATGGCCATAGCAGTAGCCGAATTGCTGCGCATCGACCAAATGATAAAGCAGATGGAAAAATAATTGGAACTTGTAAATTGTAATTTGGATTTTAAACTGATTTGTTCATGAAGATACTCATGTTTGGCTGGGAATTCCCACCGCATATCACCGGCGGATTAGGCACCGCCTGCTACGGACTCACTCACAGCCTGGCAGTCGAAGGCGCCGAAATCATTTTTGTGGTGCCCAAAGCCTTTGGCGACGAAGACCAGTCGGCAGTGCGGCTGATGGGCGCTTCCGACATCGAAATTGACGCCACAGACCCCGACACCATCGAATTTTGGAAACGTGTGACTTATCTCGAAATTGGCTCCAACCTGATCCCCTATGTAACCCCTGAAGCGTTCCGCCGCATCGTGGAGGAGCAGCAGCAACAACAGTCAACCGAAGAGCAGGTTATGAAAGCGAAATTCGACTTTAGCGGTGGCTATGGCGCCGACCTGCTGGCCGAGGTGTCGAGGTATGCGCTGATAGCTTCAAGGCTGGCATGCAAGCAAAGTTTTGATGTAATTCATGCGCACGACTGGCCTACTTATCCGGCGGGAATAGCTGCCGCTGCTGTAAGCGGAAAGCCGCTGATAGTCCACGTGCATGCCACCGAATTCGACCGCTCAGGCACCAATATTAATAAGGAAGTTTACGACATCGAACGACGCGGCATGGAAGCTGCCGACCGCGTGATAGCGGTGAGCAACTACACCCGCAACACCGTCATCGAAAAATACGGCATCGCACCGGAGAAGGTGGTGACGGTGCATAATGGCATTGCAGCAGCAACGGATTTCAGCGGAAGTCAAAAGCGCCATCTGAAAGAAAAAGTGGTGACTTTTCTGGGGCGGCTGACGCTGCAAAAAGGCCCTGAATACTTTGTAGAGGCCGCTCATCTGCTGTTGCAGTACAACGACAATGTTCGCTTTGTAATGGCCGGCTCCGGCGATATGCTTCCCAAGCTGGTGCGCCAGGTAGCACGACTGGGCATCGGCACACGTTTTCATTTCACCGGCTTCCTTGGCGAGCAGGAGGTGCAGCAGCTTTTTGCCATGAGCGACGTCTTTGTGATGCCATCGGTGTCGGAGCCTTTCGGGCTGGTACCTCTGGAAGCTATCCGCGCCAACGTCCCTGTGGTTATCTCACGGCAGTCGGGCGTGTCGGAGGTGCTCGACCATGTATTGAAAGTGGATTTCTGGGACGTCAACGCACTGGCCGACGCGATACATGGCTTGCTTAGCTACGATTCGCTGGTAAATGAATTTAAAAAACATGGCAAAAAAGAAGTGAACGAGCTGAATTGGGATAATGCTGCACGCGAGGTGATGACAGTGTACCAGGATGTTGTGGCCGTGAGCCAGCTCACCTGACGCTTTGCGTGATGAACAACTTTACAAATAATTACCCGGATATTAACAACTAAAAACTACAACCCGTGATAAGAAAATGGGTTAAAAAAATTTATGAAATCAATTTGCTTTTACTTCCAGGTTCACCAGCCTTACCGGCTGCGCACCTACCGATTTTTCGAGATGGGTCACGAGCATCATTATTACAATGATTTCGAGAACAAACACATCCTGAACCGGGTGGCACAAAAATGCTATCTGCCCATGAATGAGCTGCTGCTGAATCTGATAGGCCGCTACGGCGATAAATTTAAAGTAGCTTTTTCTATTTCGGGCAGCGCCATCGAGCAATTCCGCGACTATGCTCCCGAAGTCCTTGAGAGCTTTGCGCAACTGGCACGCACCGGCAACGTGGAGTTTCTGGCCGAAACCTACGCTCACTCGCTGGCTTCGCTCAAAAGCAAGGCGGAGTTTGGACGGCAGGTAAATCTGCATCGCAAAACCATCGAAGAACTTTTTGGCCATAAGCCGACTACTTTCCGCAACACCGAGCTGATCTATTCAGACGAAATTGGCGAAATGGTTTACGACCTGGGCTTCGACACCATGCTCACCGAAGGCGCCAAACATGTGCTTGGATGGAAAAGCCCCAACCACCTCTACAGCAACGCCCGCAAGCCGGAGCTGAAAGTGCTGTTAAAAAATTTCAAGCTCTCCGACGACATCGCCTTTCGCTTTTCTAACCAGGGCTGGAAAGAGTGGCCACTGACTCCCGAAAAATTTACCGGCTGGATCACCAAAAGCGACAAAACCGACGAGGTGATCAATCTTTTTATGGATTACGAAACCTTTGGCGAACACCAGTGGCGCGAAACCGGCATCTTTGACTTTATGAAAGCCTTGCCGGCAAAGATTTTGAAAAACGCCGATTTCACCTTTCGCACACCGGCGGAGATTTCCAAAATTTTGCAGCCTGTGTCGGCGGTACATGTCCCCTACCCCATCTCATGGGCCGACGAGGAGCGCGACCTCACCGCCTGGCTGGGCAACGAAATGCAGGACGAAGCCTTCGGCAAACTGCTCAGTCTGGAAAACAAAATCAACCACTGCAAGCAGCCTGATATTTTGCGCGACTGGTACCGCTTGCAAAACAGCGATCATTTTTATTACATGTGTACCAAATGGTTTTCGGATGGCGACGTACACAAATATTTCAACCCCTACACCTCGCCCTACGAGGCTTTTATCAACTATATGAATGTGCTCTCGGATTTTACCATTCGTGTGGACGAGCAATGTGTGGCGAAAAGCGGTGAAGAAACTGCTGATGAAACCACGCCCCGGCAAGCTGGGCCGGAGAATACATATGCTGACGATGCTAAAAAACAAACGGATGAGCGCGACGGGAGCAACGAGTTTTCGTTTGAACATCTGAAAGAGATCTCCAACGCAAAGCTTAAAAAGCTCCTGAAAGAGATCGATGCCGAAAACCTGGCTTATGCGCTGCGCGACGCCGGCGAAGACATCCGCGACCGTGTGCTGCCCAACCTCACCAAGACGGCACGCCGGGAATACGATCAGGCGATGGCCAAAATGAAGAAGATAAAAAAAGAAGACATCGCCCGTGGCCGCGACAAGATTGCGCAGGCTTTCAGCCGTCTTTTTAATCCGTAGCCTTTTGTGTTCCGGCTCTACCCGCATTTTGTTACATTTGCGCGCTTAAAAAATGGTTGCTGTGATGACAAAAAAAAAGATAGCCGTTATTGCCGGTGGCGATTCAGGCGAACATGATATTTCGATAAGAAGCGGCACCGTGGTGGCCGAGACGCTCGACACCCAAAAATACGATGCCTTCCTTATCCATATCCGCGGAAGCGAATGGTTTTACCAAAGTGGTAAAGAAAAGTTTTCTATCGATAAAAATGACTTCAGCCTTTTGCTGCCCGACGGGCGCATCCATTTCGACTGTGTTTTTTGTGCCATCCACGGCACTCCCGGCGAAAATGGCCGTCTGCCGGCATATTTTGAGATGCTCGGCATTCCTTTTACAGCTTCGGGTTCGCTGATCTCGGCGCTCACCTTCAACAAAAATTACTGCAATCGGGTGGTGGCTTCTTACGGCGTGCTTACTGCGCGCTCGATTCATCTTTTTGCCGGCGAGCGGATAGATGCAGATGAAATTGTGGAGCAGCTCTCGCTCCCGGTTTTTGTAAAACCCAATGCCGGCGGATCGAGTGTGGGGATGAGCAAAGTAAAACATGCCGAAGGGCTTATACCTGCCATTAAAAAGGCTTTTGCCGAAGACACCGAAATCCTCATCGAAGAGTATGTGGAAGGTCGTGAGCTGACCTGCGGCGTGCTCCGCCACAACGGTGAGCTGCTGGTGCTGCCGCTGTGCGAAGTCATCAGTAAAAACGAGTTCTTCGACTACGAAGCCAAATACGATCCCTCACTGGCCAGCGAGCTGGTGCCGGCGCCTGTTCCCGAAGCGTTGGCACAGCGCATCGTCGACACTTCTCGGTTTGTATATCAAAAACTCAACTGCAAAGGCGTGGTTCGTGCCGACTATATTTATTCCGCGAAAAGCGACCGGCTTTATTTTATCGAAATCAACACCGTTCCCGGCCTCACCCGTGAGAGCATCGTGCCCAAAATGGCATCCGCAGCGGGTATCACTCTGAGCGCTCTTTTTACAATGCTCATCGGGGAAACGCTGAGAGATGAGAAATGAGAGGTGAGCGATGAGATTTGAGCGATGAGAATTGAGAGTTGAGTGATGAGATTTGAGCGATGAGATTTGAGCGCAGCATTTTTTCGCTTTCGCTAAATACGCTCCTGATTTTCCGGCAACGGAAACCTTCCATCCCACACTATCTTCAGATAATCCTGCGGATCGGTGTCGCCCTCGGTATTGATAAGTAAAACCTGTGCATTTTTATCCAAACCAATTTTTTGGCGCAAAGCCGCATATTTGGGTTCCGTTATCGTCAGCAAAGCTCCGAGCGTTACCGCGCCGGATTCTCCCGAAATTACACGCGGGTCGGCGCCGGCAGGAGCGCCATACACGCGCATACCGCGTGCGGCCACATAATCGGGGCAGGTGATGAAAACATCTGCGTAATCGCGCAGGATGTTCCACGCCAACGGACTGGGATCGCCACAAGCCAAGCCTGCCATGATGGTGTCGAGATCTCCGGGAAAGCTATGCGGCTTACCATCGGCAATGCGGCATGAGCTGTAAAGACAGGCAGCGGCCTCGGGTTCCGTCACTACAAACCGAGGAGGATTGTCGTAATAAAGCTGCTTAAAGTATCCGACGGTCGCTGCTGCCAATGCTCCTACACCGCCTTGCACAAAAACGTGCGTTGGTTTGCTGATAGCCATGGCTTTCATCTGCTGCTGCGCTTCGGCGAGCATGGTGGTGTAGCCCTGCATCACCCAGGCTGGGATTTCTTCGTAGCCTTCCCAGGAGGTATCTGAAATTACCTGCCAGCCGTTTTTTTCGGCATCAGCTCCTGCCTCTCTTACGGCATCGTCGTAGGTGCCCGGCACCACCACCACGCGCGCCCCCTGCCGGGCTATGGCATCGATGCGCGCACGGCTGGTAAGTTGATGCACATAGATGATGGCCTTGTAACCCAGCTCCCGTGCCGCCCACGCCACCCCGATGCCGTGGTTGCCATCGGTGGCAGCTACAAAAACCTGCGGCTCACCATCCGCATACAAGTTGCTGCTGCGCATTTCATCAAAGGCGAGCTGCTGACCCTTCGCGTGTATCTGCTGCAATCGCTTATAGATTGCATAAGAGCCGCCAAGCACTTTGAAAGCATTCAAACCAAGTCGCAGCGATTCGTCTTTTACCAGGATCTCTTTTACACCCATTTTGGCGGCAAGCGCTGAAAGCCGCCGCAGCGGAGTGGCCTCAAAGCCGGGAATCTGACGGTGGAATTTTTGTGCTTCTGCAGCGACATCAGCAGGGAATAAAGTGTCGAGCAGTTTTCGGTTGGCTGTAGCTGTCGCATAATTGTTGGCGATCCATTGGAGGGCAGTAGAATTATTCATTAATGGTTTTTGTTTCTGTTTTGTTTTACCCGGCAAAGGTAAATTTTTGACCGGTAAAGTAAATATCTTTGCACCCTGTTTGGCTTTCTCATCCAAAACCATTTAATAATTGCAAATATTTTAAGATTATGAACCAACGCGCTATCCTCATTCCGGTGATTGTAATACTAATGTCAGCCCTTGCTTGTAACCGGCCACAGCCTGTTTCCGAAACCATAAAGAACAGCAACGACTATTTGCTTGCTGCCACGCTTTATCCTCAGCAGGCCGCAGAGCTGCGTGCGCTATGCTATCAGGCCTACAATATTGCGCACCGCAACATGGACGCCATTTACGACACCGCCACCGATCTTACCACTCTTGCCATTGTAATGGATCTTGACGAAACCGTTCTCGACAACAGCGCTTACGAGGCACAAAGCATTCTCGATTCGCTCGCTTACCCTCAGGGCTGGGATGCCTGGATGTATGCAGCCAGCGCCAAAGCGCTCCCGGGAGCCGTCGATTTTATAAAGTCGGTCGTGGAAAAGGGTGTACACGTATTTTACATCACCAATCGCCGCGAGAAATACCGCGAGGCGACACTTAAAAATCTTCAAAATCTCGACATCGCTCCGGCGGATAGCAATCATTTATTGTTGCGTGGGCAGGAATCGTCCAAAGAGATGCGTCGCCTGAAGGTGCTCGACGATTATCAAATCGTTATGTTATTTGGTGATAATCTGGCGGATTTTGCTTCAGCTTTCGACGGAGCACAAAGCAGCCACCGCCGCGCCGAAGTCACCGACAGCCTGCAAGATGCTTTTGGCAGTCGCTTCATCGTTTTCCCCAACGCTATGTACGGCGACTGGCTCAATGCAATCACAGATTATAACAACAGCCTTACCCATCAGCAAAAACTGGAGAAATACAAATCCGCGTTGCAAGGTTTTGAATAGAAAGAGGTTTTTATCTCTTCATCCAAAACCATCCACTGCTGCGGCCAGTGTTTCGGTAGTTACGTAAAGTTCATGAATTTTCTATAGCCCATCTTTGCCTTCCGTGGATTCAGATTCTTAAGTGAGATTGGGATCTATTGCGCCAGCGTAAAACGCAGGCTAATGCCGCCATTGGTGGTGGAGTTGCGGTATTGCGACGATACGTATGGATTATTAATAACCTTGTCGAAGAAGAGCCGGATGTTCAACCGCTGGTTCACCATATAATCGGCTGAGGTGTTGATAGAAATCACCTGTTGTCCCGACGACACCTGGTTGATCTCTTCGTCAATCCGACGCAGGATGGTTTTGTTGTTGCGGATGGAGAAATCGGCGCGAACGTTCAGGTCGCTCTTCACATTTTGCCTGCCTCCACTGCTACCCATGCTTCGCACAGCAAATTTCACATCTTTAAAACGATAGCCTACCCCGATCACAAATTCCTGTGTGTTGACTTCGGTGAGCTGGTTGTTGACAAAACTCATCGACAGGTTGCGCGATTTCTTAATTTCAAATTTGGTCATCAGGCTGTTGATCCACGTCATGTCGAAGGCGATGAGCGGATTGAACTGTTCGACAATGCTCACCTGTGCATACTGATATTCGGGAATGAAGTTGTCATTGCTCTTGTATTTAGCTGCCGGGAAGCCGCCGCTTTCGCGGTAGTCGATCACCGACTGGAACGAGTTGATGGAGTAGTTGCTGCGATAGCCGTGGGTAATGGTGAGATTGCGCAGGAATTTCTTGAAAGGCTCCACGCGCGACAGCCCGTTGTAAGTAACACGCCAGTTGAGCATGGGTATGTCGGGCATGGGGTTGAGGTCGTAGCCGCCGGCGGATTTGCCTGAATAAGCTGCCAAAAATGAGTAGAGAAGCACATCCTGCTGCGTGGGGCCATATCCTTGCGGATAAATCTGTCCGGTGACGCTGTCGACGACGGTTTGATTGTTATAGTTGGGGTTTTCTGCAGCCAGCCGGTTAGCGATTTCGAGCCGATTTTCTTTGAGCTTCATAAAGTTGACGTTCTGATCTTTGTCGTTATCTTTTGCCCAGGCGGTGTTCCACGAGAAAAACGACATGCTGAAGCTGCCCTGTTCTACGGGCGAGAACGACGAGAAGTCGCCATTGGCATCCGCTTTAAAATATTCCTGATGGCTGATGCTGTAGGTTCGGTCGGCGCTAAGTTCTATTTTAAAATCCTGGAACGGCTCGATGGTTCCTCTGAAGTTGAGCTGGTTGTTGTATTTGGTAATGTAAGCCGAATTGAGCAGGGTGTCGGTGGTAAGCCAGCCGTTGCGTACAGCTTCGCCGCGAATGTCGGCCTGGCTGCCAAAGACAAAGCCCAGGCCGGGAGCATTCATATCCCAATTGTTGCCGATCAGCGATGGCTCCGGGATGAAGCCGGGCATATAGATGCCGTTGCCTTCGGTGTAGGAGAGCGAAGCGCGTTTAAAGCTCATCAATATTTTCAGGAACCCATTTCCAACTATTTTAAAATAATCCTTCTTTGGCTTTGTGGTATCCGGTTCCATACTCAGCGGCTTTTGATTGGGCTGGCGTGGTGCTGCACGCTGGTTGCGCTGCGCCCCTTTGCCTTGATTTACCTTGGCCAGGAAAGGCAGTTTGTTGTAAAGTTTGTCGAGCGACACGTTGCCGTTGAGCTGAATGGTATTGGCATTTTCTATCTGGTTGCCCAGCCGCTCCTGCAGCGAAACAGGCGACGCCTGCCACTTGTAGTTGGTTTGATAGCGTGCTGTGGCCGTCACCCAGTCGAGCAGTGGTATTTTATTAATGGGCAATGTGTAGGTCACATTCAGGTTGTGGGTGTAGGTATTTTTGGTTCCCAGATCGAGGAGCTGTTCGCGTATGCGTTCGCGTTTCACGTCGTAGTTTGGGTCATCTTTTTCGAGCGATCCGGGCAGCTCATCGATGTAGGCGAGCACATTGGCTTTGTAATCGAATCGCAGCGAGGAGGCCAAATCCCAGCGCAAGTCGAAGATCCGGCGCCAGTCCCACTTTTTCATGTAGGTAGGCTCAATGATCACCTCGTATTCGCTCTTGTTGCGCAACAGCCGTTTGCCATACTCACGCGTCATGTCGGTGCGCACGGAGAAAAGCTTGGGCATCAGGTAAAAGTTAAAGTCTTTGATCAGCGCAAAGGCCTTGCCCCTGAAGAGTTTCATGTTGCTAAATGGCTTGTAATTCTTGGGGTTGTTATTAAAATTATATCCTATGCCCCCCTGGTAGATTTTTTTGGAATCGTAGGCGATGTCGATATTTCGTGCAAAGGTCTCTGAATAAGAAAAGGTGAAGTCGAGATTTTCGACATCGTAGAAATGGCTCTTGCTGGTAGCCCCCACCCGATCTTTACGCACATTAATAAAGTTTAGATTTTTGCGCATGATAAAGTCTTCATTCATGGCCTTTATCGAGTCGCGGGCTGACGGGTTGTAAGTTTCCAAATCTTTTTTGAGGATGATGTCGGGGTCGAGCTGGTTGTATTTGGGTGCGATGCGCGATTCGGAGTAGTCGAAGTGCATGGGGATGCGCAGGCCAATTTTCTCGGGGAAGAATTTCCCCAGCTCCAGGTTGGTAGAGATGTCGAAGTTTTTAACAAATTCCTGCGAGCGTTCTGTGGTTTTTTTCTCAATACTTCCATAGCCCGGCGTGCTGTAAAGCCCAGAGATGGTGAGGTTACCCAGATCAGCCAGGTCTGTTTTTATGCGTGCGGTAGCAGCCAGCCCTCCCTCGTCGTTAAAATCGGTGAGGCGCATCTCGTTCACCCATATCTCGGCACATTTACTCAGGCCATCGTCATTGCTGGTGGCGGAAGTCTTCTTGGGATTGCGCACTCCGATCATGATGGCTTTCACGTCGCTGATGCTCGGGCTTCCTAACACCGTAACTTTATTTGGGCCATCAAAACCATAATAGGGCATGTTGAGCGAAACATCTGAGCCGGGGGTTCGCATTTGCACATTACGCTGAAGTTTAAAATCCACCAATCGTTTCAGGTCGATATTAAAGCTATTCGCATCAGGCCAGATAGCTTCCTTGTCGTTCTTGGAAGTGTACCAGGGCGTGAAGGTGAGTGGAATTTCGTATTCGTAATAGTTCTCGGTAAGGTCGGAGCCGATGCGCATAAACACCGTCAGGTCGCCGTATTCGAGTTCCTGGTCTTCGAGTAGTTTTTCGGCATGGACAAACATTTGTAGTCTTCCATATTGACGAAAGTCGAAATCGGTGGTTTTGTAGGCGCCACGTGCATCGCCATCCAATAGGTTGCACACCCGCAACACCATGGCCTGCTCGTTGAGCTTTTGCAGGTTGGTGGTTCCAATGTTTATTTCGCGTTCGATGCCGGGCGGTTCAACGTAGGGGATTGGCTGCCGGCTGCCATTTTCTTCGATATTCACCGAAAGGATATCAAAGGCTGTTTCGCTTTGGATGTCGTTGGGAATATATTCGCCGGGCGAAAGCAGGTCGTAGCGATAACGCCGCCAGTTGCCGCGCACCAGCTCAAGGGTGGCAAAACGCAATACAGTAGGTGCATCAAAACCTTTCATAAACATGCGCATGAAGCGAATGCTCTGGAAATCCTGAATGCCGCCCACAATTTTATCCGGGTCGCGCACCGGTATTTTAAACTGATACCATTTTACCTCACCGCTCTGGCTGTTGGGCAAACGGATGCCTTTGGCATCGTAAACATCAGTGATGTAATTCTGACCTACCTGCATGGTATTGGGGTCGAGCATCACCTTGTATTGGAAATAGCGTTCCGATTCGCTAAGGGTGTTGTCGCGGTTGATGTCTTCTACATCGGGCAGGTTGGTGGCAAGGGTGCTGTTTCCTCCGACGTTGTCGCCCTGTTCGGGTGAGTTGCCTTCGGTGCCGTTGTATTTTTTATAACGCTCCAGAATGCTGCTATAGGTAGGATCTTCGTCGTAGTCGGCACCTCTGAAATAATGGTAGTTGTCGTTGGAAGGGTCTTCAAAAGCACGCTGAAAAGCTTCTGAATTGTCGCCATGCAAGGCAGTGATGCGCTGCAGATAGATTGGGTCGAAGAAGCTCCTTTCGTCCTCATCGCGTAAGCCGTCGAGACCCACGTCCTGAAATTCGCGGGCGCCAGGTTCGTTGCTAAAGTTAGGCACCAGTGCCTGCAGCGTGGGGACACGGCCCCAGATAGTTGTATCCACATTTTCGACTAAGGCAGACGTAGGGAGACCATTTTCGTAAGATTTCCGCGAATCGCGCAGGATGTCTTCCGAAATGTCGCCCAGGTTGAAATAGAGTGCCCCGGCAGAGGTCTGGCCGCTGGTAAAAGGATCCATCATCCAAAACTCGATGTACTCCACATTGGTGGCCTCGAAGTCGGTGGATGAAATTTCGCGCATAATTCCACCCCAGCGGCTTTCGGGGTCTTTGAGAGTTCCGTCAGGGTTGATGCCTGCCGAGATGCCCGGCACTCCTTCTACGTCGTAGTTGTAAGGACCGCGCTCGTTGGGATAAAAAGCCAGGTTGAGGATAGGAATATTTGTAGGAATGCCGTTGACAACATCTTTGTTGGGAAACACCTCCGTTTCGAGTACCTGACGCACCAGGTTGTCGGAAAGCTCGTTCAGGTCGATGTTGGATGGGCGTGTGGTGCCGGTTTGCTCGTAGAAGAGCGGGTCGATAAAATACCAGGCCAGCCTGGCGCGGTTGTAACCATACATCCGTTCGGTGCCTGGGGCACCTTCAGGGAAAAGACCTGTCTCGGTTTGCTTTTCCGGTGTGCTGGCCAGGTTCCAGAAGTGTGGCTGCCGCAGGTCGATGGTTGATTTGCTGCCTTCAAAGTCGTCGATGTAGGAGGTGCCACTGCGGCCAATGGCCTTGCTGTGCCCGGGGATAAAATGTGCAAACTCCCCGTCGATAGTCACACGCGATTCTTTTTTGGTTTTTATAAAAGGCAGCGCATCCACCATTTTAGTAATAAAACGCGATTTGGTCTGCCAGGCAAAATCCATTCCCCAGATGGTGTTGGAGATGGGGTCGTCGCCATAGTTTACTTTTTGCGTAAGCGGACGCTCGGTAAGGTTGAGGATGGTACCGCCGATATTAAAATCTTCGTTGATACGATAGTCGATGTGGGTACCCATCAGCCGCTTTGTTTGTATGTTAAAATACGACTGGCTTTCCATCGAGATATTTATGGGCGTCCCGGAGTTGAGCACCCCTTCGTTGATGATGTTCACACGACCCAGGGTGTAATCGACCGTGTAATCTACATTCTCGGCAAGCGGCACGCCACCGGCAGTAACTTTCACAGAGCCTTGTGGTACGTTGATGGCGTTGAGCGAAATCTCCGATCCGGAAGAGGATTTATAAAAACCATCCAACACGAATTTATTTCTTTCGGGATATTGCTGTGCGCCGTTTTTGGTGAGGGTGTACAAAGAGTCGTAAGCGTAGCGGTCGGCAATTTCCTGGTTGCCGATCTTAGCCCGCAGATAATTGCCGAAAGGCTGAAGCATGGTAAAATAAATGCGTCCGTTGGAGGCCTGAATGGTACCGCCAGTAGTAGCAGCGCCATTGATAAAGTCGAAGATGCCGTCGTGGGGCGGGTTGAGCTGCGGGTCGAGGTTATCAAAATTCAACACCCTGATCAACGGGATGCCGCTGGCGTTGCCGGCTTCCACAAGATAACTGGTCGGAACGCCATTGTCGTTGCCCGAATAGAGTATGTTGAGAATAAAATCCTCGGCTTGCACCTGATAAGCTCCGATGGCGTAAACGTTTTTCATCATCAGATTCCAGATAGGCACGCGGGTGTTGAGCGTTGTGCTCTTGAGGAGTTTTACAATAAGGTTTTTGGGTGTGATGATTCCTTCGTCCGAAAATTCGCCCACCTGATGAACCGTGGTGTCGCCAATCACATTGTATTGATAGGCTACGGCCAGCATCTGGTCGCTGTTGAGGGTGGTGTTGAGGGAGATAAAGCCCAGCTTGCTGTTGAAGCTAAATTCATTTTGCGAAAGCTTTCTGGCGTTTTCCACTTTTACAAATTCGATACCTGCATCATACCCAAAAGGAGGCCCCTCGAGCAACGTCGACACGGTGTTGATGTCGCGCACGCGCGTTTCGTACTCCAGCAACCGATCCATGAGGTTGTTGGAGTAATACATGTCGGGAAACACGCTGTAGCCGGGGGTAAGGTTGGCATCGTAAGGGTTGCGTTCACCCAAATCCTGAAAAGCGATGATGTTGCGGTTTTCGGTAACAGCAGCGCCAATGTTGGTAACCCACACCTCTATCTTGGTGATGTTCACATTAGAACGCACCACGGGCAGCTCGGTGAGGGCACTGTCGTAATTATTTACAAAATACTGCCCCAGCAGGAAGTGCTTATTTTCTTCGTATTGGTCGGCTTGTAGCGTAAAGGCGTTGGTTTGTCCGCCACCCTGCACGGTGATGTTGCTGGTCTCGCTTTTTTGCTCTGAATAAATGGCTGTAACCGTGGCGCGGCCAAACTTGAGTTGCGTTTTGATGCCAAACAGCGCCTGGCTTCCGGTGATCAGCGTGCTGTTGAGGGGCAGCGTTACGTTACCGGCTTCGATGAGCTGGATGATTTCGTCTTCTTTGCCTTCGTATTTCAGGTTGAGTTTGTTTTCAAATTCAAAGGTAGCCTCGGTGTTGTAGTTGGTCTGAAACTCTATTTTGTCGCCGATCTTGGCCAGCACGCTCATCTGGATGTTTTGCCTGAAGTCGAAGTTTACCACATTGCGCTGCCGCACGTTGAGGGTCGGGTCGTCGCGGCGGTTTGCCAAAACGCCAAAGGTAAGCTCGGCCGATCCTTGCGGACGGATGTCGATGGTGTTGGAGCCAAAGATACGCTCAAAGGCCTCGCCGCCGATATAAATCTGTGGGATGATGCCGTCGCCGCGGGCATTGGCGCCGGAAGCTCCGGCACGCTCACGCCAGTAGTTGTCGACAGAACGATCCAGGTCATATTTCAGATAATCATCCAGCGTCATGCTGTAGGGCGACCGATAGTCGAGGCTGCCCATCTTGCGCCGGATGATGTATTCGTTGGTTTCAGGATTGTATTCGGTTTGGGTGGTGATGTTGGAAGGCTCTTTGAGATAGAGCGGCGACTGTGCCGGGACATCCGTGGCGTTGAGTGTATTGTCGCGAAAGGGATAAATAAGATTTATGCTGTCGCCGGAGAGCGTACTGTCGGGGGGAGCCATCAGTACCATTCCGCCTTTTTGTTTCGCCGTGACGTTGCCAAAGCAGATAAAATTAAGAATTGTAAAAAGTGAAAGGATCAGCAGGTATGTGGTTTTCTTTCTCAAAAAAAGGCCTTTTTAACTGGTTTTTGCTCTTGGGTCGACTTACGCGTAAAAAGTGACCCGGAATCCCAACGGGCAAAACATTGCTCTGATAGCGCACGCATAGCGGATGTGTAAGCTCTAAAGATTTGTCCTCGATTCATTGGCTGGTTTTCCGAAGCCCCGTATTTATCACAAAATTTTTAACGCTTCCTTAATCAGTAGCTCTACCGACAGGTCGGGATTTTTGCTTAGCAATTTCTCCAAAGCCTTTACAGCCGTCGCTTTGCTAAACCCCAGCGTAGTAAGTCCAATTAACGCCTCATCTTTACGGGTATTGTGCGCTGTTCCTAAAAATTCAATTGCCGTAGATTCTTTGCTAATCTTATCCTGCAGGTCGATGATGATGCGCTGGGCCGTTTTGTTGCCAATGCCCTTTACCGTGCGCAAAGCCACCAGATCGCCCTGTGCAATAGCGGCAATAATTTTGTCGGGCGAGAGCGACGAAAGCATCAACAAGGCCGTGCTGTTGCCTACTCCCGACACAGAAATAAGTTGCCTGAACAACTGCCGCTCTTCCTGCTGAAAAAATCCGTACAGCACCATTCCCACCGGCGTGGTGGCTTCGATGCGAAAAGCCTGGTGGGCATACAGCCGCACACGCTCCAGGTCTTTTACATTAGAAAAAGTCTGCAATGAGATATGCATCAGATAGCCCATGCCGCCATTCTCGATGACAACAAATGCCGGGTTTTTTTCGATTAGCTTACCCTCAATAAATTCTATCATAACCGTAAAGTGTTGATGGTTTTTGTGCGGATGCAAAAGTAACAATTAGTGCCTGCCAGAAAAGTCGATGAAATTAAGTTGTGAAAAATGAAAATTCGGAATTTTGATTTTCAAAAAAGGCCGCTTTGCTTTCTTACACTATTTAGTGTCTGTCATTAAAGTTTAACGAGGAAATCCATAGCCCAGGCATTTATGTCTGGGTTACAAAAAGTGTGACTTTATGGACAGACGCTATTTACTGAGGACTGACAACTAAGAACTTTGTGGGCATGAAATTTATAAAGATTCTAAGTAATAATCTGAGTGCTGATATTAAACACTTTAGGCGAGTGTCTGATTATTTAAATAACTGAAAACAAAGAATTAAAAAAAATCGTGTCAAGATATTTATAAATTTGTACGACCAACATTTTTCTAAACAAAAAAAATATGAGCCAAGAAATTATGGATGCATTATTCAGAAAAGACGCCCTGAGCTATCACGCGGAAGGACGTCCGGGGAAACTTGAAGTGATCCCCACCAAACCTTACAGTACCAAGCGCGACCTCTCACTGGCCTACTCCCCGGGAGTGGCCGACCCATGCCTGAAAATCGCCGACAACCCCGAGGATGTTTACAAATACACCGGCAAAGGCAACCTTGTGGCTGTTATCTCAAACGGCACCGCAGTGCTTGGCCTGGGCGACATTGGCCCGCTGGCCGGCAAACCTGTGATGGAAGGCAAAGGATTGCTTTTTAAGATCTTTGCCGACATCGATGTTTTCGATATCGAAGTGAACCTGAAAGACCCCCAGAAATTTATCGACACCGTGGTGGCCATCGCCCCTACTTTTGGTGGTATTAATCTGGAAGACATCAAAGCTCCCGAGTGTTTTGAGATAGAGCGCAAGATACAGGAAGCGGTGGATATCCCGATAATGCACGACGATCAACATGGTACGGCTATTATTACCTCTGCCGGGTTGCTCAACGCGCTCAAGATCACTAAAAAGAAAATCGAAGAGCTAAAAATTGTTGTCAATGGCGCCGGGGCATCAGCTATCTCGTGTTCACGGCTTTACCTCAAGCTGGGTGCACGCCCCGAAAATGTCATCATGCTCGACAGCAAAGGCGTGCTCCGTCGCGACCGCACCGACCTGAATGAGACCAAGCAGGAGTTTGTTACCGACAAGGATATTCATACCCTCGCGGAAGCCATCGACGGTGCCGACGTGTTTTTGGGACTCTCCAAAGGTGGTGTGCTCAAAAAAGAGCTGCTGCTCAAGATGGCCAAAGACCCCATCGTTTTTGCTTTGGCAAATCCGGATCCTGAAATAACCTACGAAGATGCCACCTCTACCCGCGACGATATTATTATGGCCACCGGCCGCAGCGACTATCCCAACCAGATCAACAATGTGCTGGGATTTCCTTTTATTTTCAGAGGTGCGCTGGATGTGCGCGCCACCTGCATCAACGACGAGATGAAGCTGGCAGCCAGTTATGCACTGGCCAACCTGGCCACCGAGCCGGTGCCCGACCAGGTAAATGTGGCGTATCATGCCGCCAACTTCACCTTCGGCCGCGAGTACATCATCCCCAAGCCTTTCGATCAACGGCTTATTACCCGCCTGGCTCCGGCAGTGGCCAAAGCCGCCATAGCCAGTGGTGTAGCGCGCAAAGAAATTACCGACTGGCCCGCCTACAACGAACGCCTTGTAAAAATGATTGGCATCAGCAACCCGCTGCTGCGCCAGTTGCGCTTCCGCGCAATGGGCGATCCCAAAACCGTGGTGTTTTCAGAAGCCGAGAGCTACCAGATGCTCAAAGCCGCAGAGCATGTGCTCAACCAGAAACTGGCTACACCCATCCTGCTGGGCAACGAAACGAAGATAAAAGATCTCATCCGGCAACACGAACTCGACCTGCCCGGCGTCGTAATTATCGACCCCACGAGCGAAAAAGAATCCGGCCGACGCGAGCAGTTTGCCAGGTTGTTGTTCGAGAAACGCCAGCGCAAAGGTGTTACCATGCCCACAGCGCTGGGGCGAATGAACAACCGCAACTATTTCGCGCCCATGCTTGTCGAAACAGGATTTGCCGATGCCATGGTGTCGGGGCTTACCAACAACTATCCGGCTACCATCGGCCCTGCTCTTGAGGTGATAGGCACGACCAAAGGCGCCAGCGTGGTTTCGGGAATGTATATCGTCAACACCAAAGAAGGCCCGATCTTTTTGTCTGACTGCACAGTAAATAAAAATCCTGACGCCGAAAAATTGGTCGAGATCACCCTGCAGGCAGCCTCTGCTGTGAAGCATTACAATTTGGTGCCGCGCGTGGCGCTGCTCACTTATTCCAACTTTGGCAGCAATCGCGGGCGTATTCCTGATATGGTTGCCGATGCCGTAAAAATTTTGCACCGCGACCATCCTGAATTGGTAGTGGATGGTGAGATACAAGCTAATGTGGCACTTAACCCGGAACTGCTCGAAGAAAATTTCCCTTTTTCAAAACTCGTAGGCGGTGCGGCCAACGTTTTGATTTTTCCCTATCTCACTGCCGGAAACATTGCGTACAAACTCTTGCAGCAGTTGGGTAAGTTCGATGTAATTGGCCCGGTTATCAATGGCATGAACAAGTCGGTGCATATTTTGCAAATGGGCAGCTCTGTGCAGGAAATCATCAATATGGTGATGGTGGCTGTGATAGATGCCCAATGCATTCAAAAACGTGAGGCCAACGCCTGAAGCAAAAGCCATTAAAATAAAAGAAGTTAGTGAAATTTGATTTTGTAATTTAAATTTTGATACAGATTCTTTATAATGATACCTGCAGATGACCTGCTAAAGTCATCCGGCAATTGATAATCCTGATGAATCCAAAAAAGAGGCTGACGATGATGATTGAAAAACCCGTCAGCCTCTGGTTTTTTTAGGGCTGTCGGTCATATTAACAAATCCTTAAGTTTTGGCTAAAAGTTTTTTTGCCCGCAACGAAAGCAGGAGTTTTGCACCAGATTTTTATGCTTGATCGAATTCTTAACAACAGGTAGCAAAAACAAATGACTCCGGGTGAGATAATAATGCAGATACTGTCGCTTGCAGGAGCAGCAGTGATTTTTCTGTATGGGATGAAAACCATGAGCGAGTCGCTGCAGAAACTTGCCGGGGAGCGGTTGCGCCGGCTTCTGGCACGCATCACCTCCAATCCCTTCCGGGGCATAATAACCGGTATGGGTGTTACGGCAATCGTGCAATCTTCATCGGCTGTAACGGTGATGCTGGTGAGTTTTGTTAATGCCGGCCTGATCACCTTCACCCAGTCGCTCGGGGTTATCTTTGGTGCCAACATCGGCACCACCGCTACAGCCTGGCTCATTTATGGTCTCGGTTTCGGAACCACCTTTAACATCCAACACCTGCTGCTGCCCCTGGCCGCATTGGCTTTGCCGTTGCTGTTCATTCGCAAAGCAAAAAATAAGGCTTTCGCCGAAATGATCATCGGCTTCGTGCTGCTCTTTACCGGAGTTCTTTTCTTTAGGGAAACCCTGCCGGCTATCGACGAAAATTTTGCGCTTTTCCACCAAACATTCTTTCCCGATAATTTTTACCTCAACACTTTTTCGTTTGTTCTTATCGGCATCATTGTAACACTGATATTTCAGTCGTCGAGTGCTACTATTGCGCTCACCATGGTGCTCGCCTCACAGGGCTGGCTAACCTACAGTGCCGCGCTGGCCATGGTGTTGGGCGAAAACGTCGGGACAGCTCTAACCGCTAACCTTGCTGCAATCGTCACCAACCGGGCAGGGAAGCGAACTGCGCTGGCGCATCTGCTCTTCAATGTGGCGGGTGTAGTCTGGGTTTTCCCGTTTATTGGCATCATCAGCAACGCTCTTGCAGGTTTCACCACGCTTGCGACTCATGCCGGAAACTCCATTCCACTCGGGCTGGCCATTTTTCATACACTTTTTAATATTATTAATACACTGATAATTTTAGCGCTGTTTTTACCTTTTAGCAAAATATGCTTTGCCTTGCTGCCCGAACAAAAAAGTACGGCCAAACGCTTTTCATTGAAGTTTTTGAGTATTAATCTTTTGTCGACAGCCGAACTGAATATCTTGCAAGACAAAAAGAAACTTGCTGATTTTACCAAAATAATTTCAGAAATGTTTACTATTGTCTCCTCATTATTAAATGAAAAAGTTGATCGCAAATTTGCCAAAAAGCACAAGACGCTGCGGCACAATTATAAAACAGTGAAAGAAACACAACAGGAAATCGACGTGTATCTGCATAGCCTTTCGCAGGAACAACTCACGCCCAAAGGAGGAGCGCATCTGAAAGCAATGGCTCAAATCAACGAAAATCTGGCCGACATGGCCGCCACAACCATAAAAATGGCACAGGTAATTGAACATAAAAACGATGCAAAAGCCTGGTTTTCGCAGGAATTGCGCAACAAGCTCACGCACAGCCTGCAACTTATTCCCGAGGCGCTGGCACACAAAAACGGCCTGGCAGACGGCGGTTTTTCTAATCCGACAGACTCCCCGGGCAACAGACTCCGGCTGTACCTCGAATCCTTGTCGCAAGAGCCGGATGCGTTAACTACCCAAATCGCCTCCAACGCTGCTTCGCATTACCAACAACTTCTGCATTTAATCGTCACATCCGATGAGCTGGTATCGCGCGTGGATGCTGCCGCTTTGAAGCTCTACGAAAACATTCCTTTACGTAATAACCAAACGAAAAATAAATTCTAAGAAAAGCTATGGAAACACTCTATTTGATTATTGTCGTGGTGCTGCTTCTGCTGGCCGTCTCCGATCTGGTGATTGGCGTAAGCAACGATGCCGTCAATTTTCTTAATTCTGCTATCGGCTCGCGTGTAGCACCGACCTACGTCATCATGACCATTGCCAGTGCTGGTGTGCTCATCGGCGCCACCTTTTCGAGCGGACTGATGGAGGTGGCCCGTAAAGGGATTTTTCATCCTGAGCAATTCGTTTTTGCAGAGATCATGATCATTTTTCTGGCAGTGATGATTACCGACGTCATGCTTCTCGACCTTTTCAATACGTTTGGATTGCCCACCTCTACTACGGTATCCATTGTATTTGAGTTATTGGGGGCCTCCGTAGCCATGTCGGTGATCAAGATTAGCATGTCGCCACTGGAGACGCTGCACGACATCGGCAAGTACATCAACTCCGAAAAAGCGCTGGCCATTATAACGGGGATACTGCTCTCGGTGGTCATCGCCTTTATTGTGGGGGCGGTGGTGATGTATTTCTCGCGCCTGCTCTTCACCTTTCGATACGAGAAGAAACTCAAATATTTTGGCTCGGTATGGGGCAGCATCGCCATCACCGCCATTACTTTTTTTATGTTAATAAAAGGAGCCAAAGGTGCCAGCTTTATCACCGAAGAGATGAATGTATGGATCCAAAATAATACCCTTACCATCATCATCTATAGCCTGATAGGATGGACAATCATTCTGCAGTTGTTGTACTGGTTTTTCAAAATCAGTTCGCCTAAAATTATTGTATTGATAGGAACCTTTGCTCTGGCCATGGCCTTTGCCGGCAACGACCTGGTAAACTTTATCGGGGTGCCGCTGGCTGGCCTGAAATCGTACCAGGTATTTATGGCCAGCCCGGGAGCCAGTCCCGATAATTTTTTGATGGGGGCACTGGCCGCGCCGGTAAACACGCCTACATACATCCTTTTGCTGGCCGGTGTGGTGATGATACTGGCACTCTGGTTCTCCAAAAAAGCCCGCTCGGTGCTGGCCACAACCATCGACCTTAGCCGTCAGGGACATGGCGATGAGCGATTTGGCGCTTCGGGGCTTTCGCGTTCGGTAGTGCGCGGCGCTTTGAACATCAACAAAAGTATTTCGACAATAATTCCCGCCCCCATCCTTACCCGCCTCGAAAAGCGCCTTGAATATCCCAAGGACCTAAAAAAGAAAGCCAAAGCCAAAGATGCTCCTTCTTTTGATGTCATACGCGCCTCGATGAACCTGCTGGTGGCAAGTATTCTCATTGCCATGGGTACCTCGCTCAAGCTGCCGCTCTCTACCACCTATGTTACTTTTATGGTAGCCATGGGTACCTCACTGTCCGACCGTGCATGGAGCCGCGACAGCGCGGTGTACCGTATACAAGGTATGTTTTCGGTTATCGGCGGATGGTTTCTTACAGCCATCATAGCTTTTACAGTTGCCTTCATCGTTGCCAACATCATATTCTGGGGCGGTGTAGCAGCCATATTCATCATGCTCCTGTTAGCGGCATTTTTGATTTATCGTACCCATGTGATGCACAAATCCAAAGAGACCGAAAAACTTGAAGAGGAAAAAGAAGACATGCACATTCAGGAAATCCGCAACATGTCGTCGGTCTATGCCGAATGTCAATATCAGACTACCCATGCGCTAACCAAAGTGCCTATGTTTTTTGAGACATTGGTTAATGGTATTAATAAAGAAGACCGCCTCATGCTCAAGGAGCTTAAAAAAGACGTCAAGAAATTCAACAAAAAAACCAAGAAGGCCAAAGACAACATCGACGAAACCTTGCGCAATCTGCAACTCGACCAAATTGACACCGGTCATTATTACGTGCAGAGTGTCGATTATCAGCGCGAGATTGCTCACTGTATCAATTACATGGTCAATCCGGCTTTTGAGCATATCCGCAACAACCACACGGGCTTCAACGAGAAGCAGGCCGAGGAGATGCTGCAGCTCTCCAAAGGCATTACCAAAATGTACCACGACATTATCAAAAGCATCGACTCGGGCAATTATGCCGGCTTCGACAATATTTTGCTTCAGCAGCAAAAGTTGTTGGATTTGATCAATCAGATTCGCATCAACCAGGTGAAACGCATCCGCACCGACGACAAACATCCGCGCACCAGTCTTTTGTTTCTCGATGTTCTGGCGGAAACAAAAAATATGTTGCTCTATTCTATCAACCTGTTGAAATCGCAGCGGGATTTCATCAATGAGATCAACAACAAAAAATAGAATTAAAAGAGAGGTTTTTGCGCCCTCACCATCCGCATGCGTCCGCGCAGGTCGTGGCGAAGCTCAATATTTTGAAAACCTGATTCGGCCAAGACCGCGTGCATCTCTTTGCCAAAGCGTTCGTTTATTTCCATAAAAATGGCGCCGCCTGAATTTAGATGCGTCTGCGTAAAAGTGATGATATTTCGATAGAAAACCAGCGGGTCGGCATCGCTTACGTAAAGAGCGCCCGCCGGCTCGTAATCCAACACATTGGCTTGCATCAGTACTTTGTCCGATTCGGTAACATAAGGCGGGTTGCTGACGATGACATCAAAGAGCGGAAATTGATGGTATTGACTGCTGTTGCCAATATCCGCTTCAATCCACTTTACCGGAAGCTCCAAAGCTGCGCCATTCAGAGCGGCAACTTCGAGGGCTTCGGTACTAACGTCCAACGCCCAAATTTCGGCATCAGCCAAATTTTTACTTAATGCCAGCGCTATGGCTCCGCTGCCGGTGCCGATGTCGAGGATCTTTGATGAACCAATATTTTTGTATGTTTTAATAATCCACTCCACAAGCTCTTCTGTTTCGGGGCGGGGCATCAACACGTGTTCGTTCACTTTTAAACGCAATCCATAGAAATCGGTATGTCCCAGGATGTATTGGATGGGGCGTTGCTGCATCAGCTCTTTGCAGGCAAAATGTATTTTTAATATCTCAGATTCCGAGAGACGCAACGCTTTGTCGGCAATGCGTTGCATGCGGTTGATACCTGCAATTTCTAAAAGCAAAATATCCAGCAGGCTGCCGGCCTCTTCTTCAGGATATAGTTTGCGCAGCTTGCCGGTGTAGGTTGCCCTGATATCTGTAACTTTGTTGCTTTTAATTTTCAAAACAAAAGCCTTTTGAAATAATGGAAAATATTTTTGCAAAAATAGCCGAAATAAAAAGCTCCGGGCAAGTGGCAGCGCTGTGCATCATAACGGCTACCAGCGGCTCAGCGCCGCGCAAAGCGGGCGCCAAGATGATAGTAACGGCGGCAGGCGTGTCGTACGGCACCATTGGCGGCGGCCAGTTGGAGCGGCAGGTCACGGAGCAGGCGCTCGAATTATGCCGGCAGCGACAACCCGTTACTTTGCACATCGACCTGAAAGACGACACGGCGATGCACTGTGGCGGCAAAGTGTCGGTGTATGTGGAGCCGCTGCTGCCCGACGAACGGCTGGTGATCTTCGGGGCAGGACACGTGGGTGCAGCCCTGGCGCGTCTGGCGCGTATGCTTGGCTTTGCGGTGACGCTGGTGGATAATCGTGAAAATCTCACCAAACCATTAACCAACGAAGGTTTTGAAGTGATCGCGGAGGAGTATATTCCGGCGGCACAAAATCTGGCAACCAACGACCATAGCTTTTTGGTGGTAACAACGCCACAGCACCGGTACGACCATGAGGTGACGGGGATTCTGGCGCAGAAGCCTTACCGATACCTCGGCATGATCGGCAGCCGCCGCAAGGTAGCAGAGGCACAGCGTTACTTTCGCGAACACAAAATCCTCGATCAACAGGCAATTGATAAAATAGATATGCCCATAGGAATCCCTTTCAATGCGCAAACACCCGCCGAAATAGCCATAAGCATCCTTGCCAAAATCATCGACGTGCGGAATAGTTGATGGCGCGGGGCGAAGGGCGCAGGGCGAGCGGCGCAAGGCGTAGGGCGCAGGGCGAAAGGTGCGGGGCGAAGGGCGCAGGGTTAGCGCCATAGGCGCGAAACTATGGTAGAAAAAAGCATCACCCACAAACAAAAGCGCCATAGGCGCGACACCTCGGATGATTTGTTGTTCGTTGTTCGTTGTTTGTTGATTTTGTGATTTGTAAAATAGAATTTATTTGGAATTGTTTACACCGGCTACCGACGGTTAAAATTTTGATTTAGAAATTTATTCAAACACCCGCTTTCAGAGCAGGGCGCAAGGCGTGAGGCGAAGGGCGCGGGGTTAGCTCCATAGCCGCATAACTATGGTAGAATAAAGCATCACCCTCAAATAAAAGCGCCATAGGCGCGACACCCCTTTCCGAACCTCCGACTTTCGAGCGTCCGCAGGACCTCGAAACGTCAGCGCAGGGCGCAGGGCGCGGGGTTAGCGCCATAGGCGCGAAACTATGATAGAAAAAAGCATCACCCACAAACAAAAGCGCCATAGGCGCGACACCTCTCTTGATTTGTTGATGTGAAGATGTGGGGATTTGTTGATGTTGGTGCAGCCCCAAAGTACGGGAAGGCGCACCGAGATCCAAAATCAAAAATTGTAAATCTAAAATCGTAAATCCAATAGTTTGGATACATTTGCCCTGTAAATAGAGACCAAAGGCATGGTGAGACGATTATTGTTATTGATATTTCTTTGCGGAACAGCAAGCGCTATTTCTGCTCAACAGACTGATTATTACCGCATAGAGATTGATTCGGAGGCTGCTTTGTTGCGGAAGATTTCGCAAGCGGGGCTTTCGGTGGACTACGTGGGAACAAATAGTAACGCTGTTTTGGAGGTGCCGGCTGGTGAGCTGAAGCTGCTCGAAAGTTTGCGTATTCCTTATAATATCCTCATCGATAATTTATCAGAGCACTATGCTGATCGCAATAAAGGTATGAATCCGACGGAAGTCGCCGCACATTTCCGAAATTCCAAAGCGTACCGTGTTCCCGAACATTTTGCTTTGGGCACTATGGGCGGCTTTTGCACGTACGACGAAATGCTGGCACACCTCGACACAATGCGTGCGCTTTATCCGGAGTTGATCAGTGCCCGCGAGGCTTTGCCGGAAGTTACTATAGAAGGACAACAGGTTTTTTGGCTGCGCATCTCCGACAATCCTGACTTGGACGAGCCGGAGCCGGAAGTTTTTTACAATGCGCTCATCCATGCCCGCGAGCCTGCGTCGATGCAGCAGATGCTTTATTACATGTATTTCCTGCTCGAAAATTATTACTCCGATGCTTCCATCCGGCGCCTGGTGGATAATACCGAGATGTATTTCGTCCCTTGCATCAACCCCGACGGTTATCTTCACAACCAATCTACCAATCCGAACGGAGGCGGCATGTGGCGCAAAAACAGGCGGCAGGTCAACAACCAGCCGGTGGGTGTGGATTTAAACCGCAACTTTGGCTACAAATGGGGATACGACAATTATGGTTCTTCCGCTGTTCCCGCCAGTAGCATTTACCGTGGGACCAGTGCTTTTTCGGAACCGGAGAGTCAGATGATACGCGATTTCGCTTTGCAACACCAGTTTGCCATCGTGCTCAACTGCCATGCTTATGGTGATTATCTGCCGCATCCGTTTGGCTATTCCAATACTGCTACTCCCGAAGATTATGAGTTCTTGCGGCGCACCTCCGACCGGCTCACAGGCTCGAACAGCTTTACCGGCGGCGCTACCTCGCGTTTGCTTTATCTGGTGAATGGCGACGCCACCGATTGGTTTTACGCCGACACTGCCAAACCCATGGCGATAACCTATACCGCGGAGATCGGCAATCATCTTGATGGCTTTTGGCCGTCGATGATGCGCATTATTCCGCTGTGTGAGCAAATGCTTCAGGTTAACCTGCAGGCTGCGCAGCTTGCCGGCTCGTATGTGGAAGCATGCGATTTCTCACCCATAAACCTTTCGGAAAAGGATGGATATTTAAAAATTGGTTTAAATCGTTCCGGTTTGGAGGATGCTCCCTTTACGCTCTCGATAGAACCGTTGGGCGAAGTTTTTGCTTCGACAGGAGCTGCCAAAGTTATCTCATCGCTGCCTTTGCACGAGCTGGTAATCGATTCGATAGCTTACCAGTTGAAGCCAGCGTTGTCGGAACAGGAACTGCAATATGTCATCACCATCGAAAACCAACGGTTTATCACTCGCGACACCATCACCAAATTTCGGGGCGATGCCGGGACATTGTTTTACGACGACTGCACCGATGCAAGCCATTGGATCAGCGACGCATGGGTTTTAGATACGCTCCATGCGCACTCGGCGCCGGGCAGCATCATCAGCAACAGCGGGCCGTATTATCCGGTAAATCAGGAAGCATTAATTGTACTTGACGGAAATGTTGCCGTTGCCGGAATTGACGCTTTGTGGGTTCGTTTTTTTACAAAGTGGGATTTGGACGGTGGGCGCGATTATGTGCGTTTTGTTGTTTCAAACGATGGTGGCATCAGTTGGGAGCCGCTTGCCGGACGCTACACTTTGCCGGCCTGGATCGATGGAAGGCAGATGCCCGTTTTTATGAATAAATGCGAGGAGTGGACGGAAGAGTGGATACCGGTGCCGATAAAAGATACCGTTCCGCTGCAGCTTGGATTTTTGTTCACGAGCGATCACAAGATAAGCAAGACTGGTTTTTGGTTCGACGATTTCCACATCGAAACGCTCGTAAAGGCAGAGCGGCAACAACTTATCAATGTTCCTGAAGGCTGGTCGGGCATCAGCAGCTACCTTTCTCCCGAAGCCCCTGAGCTTCCCGTTTTTTTTGGCGGGCAGCTCGACAATGTCGTTTTCTTAGAAAATGAGCAGGATTTCTATCAACCCGGCAACGGCAGCAGCACGCTCACCGTCTGGAATTCGGATTATGGCTATCTCATCAAAGCTGCGACGCCCTTTGTGCTTGAAGTGATCGGTGAAACAAAGAAAACCCCTTCGTTTGCAATGCCCGGAGGCTGGAGCCTGATGCCTGTGTTATCGGATACTGCCATAGCGGTAGCTGCCCTCACCAGCCAGCCTCCCGCAAGTATTGTGACGATAAAAGAAGCTGCCGGAATGCAGGTGTACTGGCCTGCCAAAGGAATCGAAACCCTGAAGACATTGCAGCCCGGAAAATCCTATTTTATCTTTTTACAAAATGAAGCGACGATTACATATTGAAAAATGAGAAACTTTATTTTTTTGTTTTTTAAAAAATTAGTATCGAAATGACGGAATTGAAACCAAAGATGGACTGCCTAAAGCCAATAATTGCAAGAAGCATTATGAAACGGAACTTTTTATTTTTAATGATCATCCTTCTACCTGCCTTTCTTTTGGCACAGCAGGCAACCATTACAGGAACCATTGCCGGTTTGGCGGATGCCACCATCAAAATCACCGACTTTTATGGCAACGAAAACCGGTTGATCGATTCGGTAAAAACGAATGCTGCGGGAAGGTTTAGCTTTTCTTTTTCGCAACAACAACCCACAGGCCTCTATCGGCTGCGCTGGAACGAGCGCGAATACCTCGACATTATTTTCGACCGGCAGCCTGTAGTTTTTAAAACGGATGCCGGTGCTTTGATCGACAGCCTGGAGTTTATTAAATCTGTTCAAAACCAGCTTTATTATCAATATCTAAACTTGCGCAACATGACGCAGTTTAAGCTGGAGCTGATAGAACCGGTGCTGACGTATTACCCAGCCGACAGCACTGCTTTTTACGATGCCGTTCGCAAAGAGCACGAAACGGTGCTGCAACAACTGCCTGAACTGGTAGCCTCCATCCGCAATAACTATCCCCAAAACTTTGCCACCCGACTCATCGTGGCCGACTATGTTCCGCCCACTGCCGAAAGTTTGCCGCCCGAAGAACAATTACAATACCTGCGCGCGCATTTTTTCGACCATGTCAATTTTGAAGACACCTCGCTGCTTTACAGCAATATCATTTCCAATAAAATTCTGCAATACCTCTCTTTGTATCAAAACAACCGGCTTAGCAAAGACCAGCTTCAGGTAGAGTTTATCAAAGCTGTCGATCGCATCATGGCGATTACCAGCGTCAACCAACTGATGTACGAATATGCACTCGACTTCCTGATTCGCGGTTTTGAGAGCTATGGATTTGATAAGGTGAACAACTACATCGCCGATCATATTTCTTTTGATGATGCCTGCGTGAACAGCGAGCGCAAAGCAGCCCTTGAGAAAAAGGTGGAGCGTTTTAAAAAATTTGCCATCGGCGAAAAGGCACCTGATTTTACTGCAACCACCTTGGATGGAAAAAAGATCACCTTGTCGGAAATGAAATGCGGCTACACGCTGCTGTTGTTCTGGGCTACCTGGTGTGCGCATTGCCCGCAGTTGGTCAGAGATATTGCCACCATTTACGAGCCGGCGCACAACAAAGGGCTTGAAATTATCGCCATTTCGCTGGACGACGACCCCAAAAAACTACAAACTTTTCTAAGCGAGGGCAACTACCCGTGGATACAAATTGCCGACTATCAGAAATGGCAGGAGCCGTTGGTGCAACAATACGACGTTTACGCTACGCCCACCATGCTGCTGCTCTTCAGCGACCAGACCATCCTGGCACGCCCGGTAAATTTCAGTGAATTGAAAAACGTGCTCTTTGAGCGGAATATTCTGCATTAGTCCATTAGGATTTCAATTAGCGTGAACCAATCTGAAGACGAAAATCTGCAGCTGTCAGACATTCTCAATGAATCGACTATTATCAAAGTATCCCAATTGGATGTACCAAGTTGACACTGATTTTCTCGCCACAATTTATTTTTTACAAATATCTTTCTCCGGAAGCGGTTATTACCACCCCTTTTGAAAAAAACCAGGCAGGCAAAAAAAAATTCTGATAATTTTTCATTGCTCTTTCAAAATTCTTTTTTAATTTCGTTTTCATTATTGATAGTCGCAACGCAGATGGGCAATTTTGTAAGAAAAACAACAGGTGTGGCTTTACTGTAGCGGCTTTTTGGTGACCAGGGAGTGAAATTCTTTTCGTTCTTTAATTATAAATTTAAAACTCACAAATCATGGCACAAAAAACAATTTCAGGCAGGATGCTGCGGCCAATCCGGCGGCTTTTGCTGTGCATCGCTTTGGTTGTGTTGATGGCGCCCGGCGGGTACGGGCAGCTCGACACTTATCTTAACAACATGGAGCAAGGATATAATTTCTATGACATCCGCTCCGGCATGAACCG